>ERZ1106978.24-NODE-24-length-116776-cov-34.709230_pt1 | contig 116776 bp, 123 predicted proteins | sample MGYA00403689_ERZ1106978 | MGnify/ENA primary metagenome ERZ1106978 (study PRJEB35170, sample SAMEA104062434) | human gut metagenome | biome: human gut; feature: human-associated habitat; material: faeces | place: Denmark | collected 2012-08-02 ...
CTGACGGTAACAATGAGTGTAAAGGCGAACGCAACGACAGAATAGCGGACGCCAAGTTCAATGACCGCTTCGGATGAAGTAAACATCCGCAGGAAAACCGGCATGATCGTAATACAGCAGACTGTCATAACAACGCCATGAATCACGGCAAGCACAAGTCCCTGCGTGGCTGCCTGATCCGCTTTTCTGTGATCCCCCACGCCCAGATAGAAGGCGATCACTGCATTGATGCCAACGCCAAATCCAATTCCGGCAGCATTGATAAAATTTTGAACCGGGTAAACCAACGATAATGCCGTCATAGCCTCCTCGCTGATCTGCGCGACGAAAAAACTGTCCACAATGTTGTAGAGGGAATTGACCAGCATGGATAACACCATAGGCAGGGTCATGGATAAAATCAGCGGTAATACCGGTTTCTCTTTCATGAAAGTGTCGTTCATCATTTTTCCTCCCTGGAACACGTTATGAGATATTTTTGCGGCGATGCCATGCCATCATCACAAGAGCAACGAGCAAAGTGGCAGTTTCGGCAACCGGAAATGCAAGCCAGATTCCGTTCAGATGGAACAATTTGTCCAGACACCATAAGGCGGGAACAAGGAAAAGCATCTGCCTGCATAATTGGATTGCCATGCTGAAGCCTACTTTTTCTGTGGCCTGAAAATAGGTGGAAATCATGGTGGAAAGGCCGCAAAACAGATAGCTTGCCGCCATCATCCGCATAGCGGATATTCCAAAGGAGCGCATGGCTTCCGACGCCGTAAACAATCCCAAAATCTGTGCTGGAAAAAGGATGACGGCCAATGTCCCCAGTATCATCATACCGGAGACCAAAGCGGTTCCGTAGCGGAAAGCAGAGTGCAGCCTATCTCTGTTTCCCGCACCGTAGTTAAACCGCATAATAGGAAGACAGCCCTGGATCAGCCCGTTGACCGTCATGACAATCAACTGCTGCACCTTAAAATACGCACCGAAGAAAGCGATTGCCGTATCGGAATAGGCGACCAGAAAAAAGTTTACAAAAGTCACCATAAAAGAACTAAGGGCATTCATAATAAAAGACGGCAGTCCAAGGGTGAAAATACGGCCAATCAGCCACTTTTGCAAATGAAATCCTTTGATCTTTATCCGCACTTTCTGCTTTTTGCCCAGCAGCAAGGCAAATGCCAAAATCATGGATAACAAATAGCCCGCAACAGTAGCCACCGCAGCGCCACGGATTCCCATAGCCGGAAAAACACCAATACCAAAAATTAGGAGTGGGTCGAATACAAAATTAACGACCACTCCTGCAATCTGGAAGCACATGGGAGCGACCATGTTCCCGGTGGCCTGTATCATCTTCTGGATTGCGATATGCGCCATGTTAGGAATTTGCATGAACGAACATACGCTCATATAGGCCATACTCAACTGATAAATTTCTTCATTATTGGTGAATGCTCCAAAGTAGGGTTTCATAATCAGTAATGACAGAAGATTGAGCAAAGCACCAATTCCAAAGGCCAGTAACAATCCATGTGTGACGGTGGTATTTGCCTCATCCTGCTTTTTCTCCCCAAGATACCCTGCAATCAGTACATTCACGCCGACACCGATCCAGATAGACGCCGCATTCATCAGTGTTGTAATGGGAAACGACAGGGAAACCGCCGTCAAAGCATTTTCACTCAGCCGCGCTACAAACGCGCTGTCTATCAGATTATAGGAATATTGCAGAAACATGGAAATCAGCGGCGGTATCGACATTTGCCAGATGAGTTTTCCAACAGGAGCGATCGCCATTTTATTATTGGTCTGCATACTTTCCCTCCTCTCCACAAAGTGTCCGGCGCAAAAAATTGCGCCGGACAGCAGGATTATTAAATCCGAACGATATAGTTTTGTTTGCGTGCTGCGGGTTGACTGGCTTCCCGGGCTGGATAAGTCCCTGCTTCCAGTACAGCGTCCAAAGCCTTGGAAGGGACAGGTTCCGATTTATAAGCCCGTACACTACGGCGCGTCTTGATAAGAGACAAAAAATTTTTTTCCATACAGATATAGTCCTCCATTCTGCTAATACTTCCGAGATACAGGCAACAAAAAAGCCACACGGCTATCACAAGATAGCTGTGTGGCAAAAAGATGACCGAATCCGGAAAAAGTCCACTCAAATTTTACGCGTATAATTATAGCATTCTTTCAGGAGACTGTCAAGCATCAATCATTACGGAATTGTGGCGTCTATCTGTTGTTTTTTGTGTTACTTTATGGCATATGAGAAATTCTGTCTGGTTTTGTACTCGTAGTGAGTGGGCATGATCTCCCATTGGGAGGCCACCCACCAGTCCAATTCATTCAGTACGATATTGGATAGGATGCCGCCCTGCGGCGTTCCCTTAGTCGGGTAATCGCAGCTCATAGCTGGCTGGTTACCGGCTCTGCCTCTTTGACAACAGTTATATGTAATTTGACAACATTGATTAGAACTTTTACATTTAGAGGAAAATAGCGGAAATTATTCGGATAGCATTACTACCGATTTTTACTCGTGTTTTATTGCTGCAACAGAATATAACAGCAATCAATCGTCAGGTATTTTTCATAGGTAATTCATTTCTGTTATAATTCCATATACGGATTTTCAGAATCTACAAGTCCGACAATTGTTTTGCAACCCCAAATCCGCGCTATTCGCATCTGGAGTTCATCCTGCGCAGCAAGTACACGCTCGCAATTGAAATCTGTAAAACCATCAATGGGAAAGAATATGTCTGTGGAAGCGGAAGTGATTTTTCCGTTTTCGCTTTGCCTCCAAGTCCAGCGGCGGGTACGCACCTGCTGTCCGATTGCATGCACTGTTTTCAGAAAGCGGATTTGATGAGAAAATTATTGCAGAGGCGGAAAAAAGCAATACCCTGCTTTATCCGCTCCAATGCATAGTCAACTATAACTGATTTGCATGGGGAATTTGGCTGAAGATTCGGATTAAATAGCAGAATTTTATGCAGATTGCCTTTTTTGAAGCGCTAAAAAGTTTTTGATGGGTGATAGAAAGATATCTATCGTCGCAAAGGTATTTGATCAGCAGGGGTGTATTGCCTACCTCTGTAAGACTCCTAATGAGGTGCGATGCCTGCCGGGAACCTTGGAAGCACTCCGAGCGGATGGGGTTCAAATCGTTATTCTGGATTCTCCTGAAATTTACTCTGAGTATGCCCCATACACCTACATTGAAGACATGAAGGAGTTTATCGATAGGGTCACTCAGTTGAATCGAGCTGCGTGACGTGTGACCTGCTCAGACTACTATTTGACTACTATCGCAAAAAACCTCGGAAGCCTTGCCTTGCAAGGCTTCCGAGGTTTTTTCTCCAAAATGGCGGAAATTTGTGCAATCTCAACCAAGCCCTTGCGCCGCAGGGCTTTCCGGCTTGACGGCCTGATAACTCCGACTCTGAAGGCCGCTGGTTCGAATCCAGTCGGGCATACCAAAATGTGTTGATGAAAGATGCAGCACAGAAAACACCGCACGAAAGTGCGGTGTTTTCATATATTTATCATCTTTTTCGCCGCAAAAAGTTTTAAAAACAGTTTTTTCAAAAAGCAGTTTTTCCCCGCGACAGGCGACATTTTCGAGATGCAGCCGGTTGATTTTATGAACTGATGCGACTCGAACGCCGAAGCATGGGTGCTTCACTCTTGCTGCTACCTGGCGCATCTCACTTCTCTCTCACATTTGGGCAAAGAAAAACCAGAGGAAGCGAATGCACGCCTCTGGCGTGCGTCCGCTTCCTCTGGCACCGCGGCCCCGCTGGGCTGCGTGGTCTTATTATTCGTCTGCCAACATTGCGCTCCCTTGGCATTGTTCGTCGCTTTGGCAGGGTATCAGTCCCTTTCACCAACGAACGATGCCGTATTCAGGAAAGAAAGGTGAAGAATCGCAAGAGTCCCTATCTTGAAGTGATCAGTAGCTTACAATGACACTTTATAAATTCAGGGAATATTTTAAAAATCAATTCAGCGCTGGATGCGGCCGGAACCATCGCCGTCGGCCAACTTTTCCACCTCGGCCGCTGTAACCATGTTATAATCGCCCTCGACGGTATGCTTGAGCGCGGAGGCCGCCACGGCAAATTCCACAGCCCGCTGATTGCCCTTACCGGCGAGCAGCGCGTAAATCAGACCGCCGCCGAAGCTGTCGCCGCCACCCACGCGGTCAACGATATGCAAGTCATATTTTTGGGAGAAATGGTATTCATCGCCGACAGCGTCAAACAGCATGGCGCTCCAACCGTTGTCGGACGCCGAGCGGGACTCGCGCAGCGTGATAGCGACCTTTTCAAAGCCAAACCGATCAGCAAGCTGTCTTGCAACGGACTTGTAGCCCTCGCGGTTGATCTCGCCGACATAGATATCGGTCGCCTCCGCCTCAATGCCGAACACATCCTTGGCATCCTCCTCGTTGGAAATGCATACGTCCACGTACTGACACAGATCAGTCATGGCCTCCCGTGCCTGCTGACGGCTCCACAGCTTGCCGCGGTAGTTGAGATCGCAGCTAATCCTGACCCCATGTGCCTTCGCCGCCTTGCAGGCGTCACGGCAGGCATCCACCATGTTGGGGCCGAGCGCAGGCGTGATGCCGGTAAAGTGGAACCAGTCCGCGCCTTTAAAAATCACATCCCAGTCGAAGTCGGAGGGAGTGGACTCCTGAATGGCAGAATGCGCCCGGTCATAAATGCAAACGGAACCGCGCTGAGACGCGCCTTTCTCATTATAGGAGATACCGATACGGTCGCCTCCACGCACGATCATAGAGGTATCCACGCTGTAGCGGCGCAGAGAGTTGACCGCAGCCTGTCCGATGGCATGCGCGGGCAGTTTGGTGACGTAGACGGCGTCAAGGCCGTAGTTAGCCAGCGAAACAGCTACGTTAGCTTCCCCGCCACCGAAAGAAAACTCCAAGTGGTCCGCCTGAACAAAGCGCTCGTAATTGTATGGCTGGAGACGAACCATTCAACCGCGCAATATCCGACCGCCATATAGCTTTCCACCTTGATAAAAAGGGGGCCTGAGGAAATCTTCCTCAGGCCCCAAAACAGGCGCTTACAGCTTATCCTCACGCATAAAATGAGCATTGGTCCCATCAATGGAGAAGAACTCATCTGCTGCACGCCGACCGATGTCATCTGGGTACTTAGATATCTCATTTAAGTACTCTTTTTCATCTACATAGGTAAACGCGCCGTCTCGCATTATGACCTTGCCGTCCACTGCAACCAGCGAAACCTCGGATCCCCTGGCACTGTAAACCAGATTAGGTACCATGTTGCGCATTGGGTAGGTGTACACCGGCAACATGGAGGGACAACTGAGATCTATAGCAATATAGTCCGCGCGTTTTCCAGGCTCAAGAGAGCCTACGGTATCGCCCAAGCCAATCGCTTGGGCACCCTCAATGGTGGCCATACGCAGGGCTTTCCAGGCGGGCATAACTTCCGGATTCTGATACTTGATCTTGTTGAAGAGGCAAACATTTTTCATCTCATTGATGATGTTATGGCAGTTGTTGCCCGGAGCCTGATCGGAACCCAAGGCCACCACACCGCCCGCCTGCTGGAAAACAACACTTGGGCAGACAATGCCATCAATGATGCCGATCGAACCCGGATTAACGATCATTGAGGCGCCTCGTTTGGCAATAAGGGCAGCTTCCTCATCTGTGCAGTCAGTAAGATGGACTGCAATAAGAGATTCATCCAGATAGCCCAACTCATCCAGAAAAGCTGTAGGACGCTTGCCATAGCGCTGGACGATCTGATAGGTCTCTCGATCTCCTTGCTGCACATGCATATGGATTTTGGTACCCCGCTCCTTGACCGCCTTTTGGATACGCAGCAGCATCTCCGGGCTGACAAAGTCAGCGCCTTGTGGGCCAAACAGGATCTTAATCCGTCCCCCTGCCTTGTTGTTCCATTTATTATACAGATCAATGTTTCGATTCAGGCTCTCCTCTCCCATGGCATCATCAAACTCATAGAGTTCGCCCGGTTGATAAACCCGTCGTTTAGCCGCTCGAATCGTCTGTGCAATATTCCCTCGGGCGCCCACCTTATCGATGAAAGCACATACATTTTCCATTTTGGAATCATAGTCGCCCAGTGTGGTAGTGCCTGCCCGGACGGCCTCCAGAATGGCCACTCGGCTGCCCGCATCCCGTTCCTCGTCATTGACCGCGTTGTCAAAGGGCTGGAGGCCGAACATCATCCAACTGTTGGTGTCTTGGGCCAATCCGCGCATAATATTGCATGCAGTATGCATATGGCCGTCGATAAAACCAGGCAGCACCATATGATGATCCAAGGTGATCATTTCCTCAGCTGTATACTCCGCTAAAATCTCAGGCCGGTTGCCCACCTTCAAGATTTTGCCTCCGTCTACAGCCATAGCGGCATCACTATGATAGCCCACGCCGGCTCCCTCCATCGTATAGAAATGCGGGGCCACCACAATGGTATCAATCTTTTTCATAAATGTCTCCTATTCCAACGGCAAAGCAGTTAGTGTACCTTCTCAGGGTAACGCCGTTTGGTAAGCTGAGTCAGAGTAATCAGGCTCACTGTCAGAATAGCAGCAGTAACCGCAATACTCAAGACATACTGTCCGGTCAGTCCGCCAAAAAGGAATCCCACGAAAGCCGAAATACCAACCGTAATTCCGTAGGGCAGCTGCGTCATAACATGGACGATATGGTTGCAGGAAGCACCGGTAGAAGAGAGCACAGTCGTATCGGAGATAGGGGAGCACTGGTCGCCGAACAGACCACCGCCAATCACGGCGCCAACAACAAACGGAATGGAAATATCAAAGGCGATGGCCATTGGGAAAGCAATGGGCATCATAATAGACCACACGCCCCAAGAGGAACCGGTCGAAAACGAAATGAGTGCGCCAAACAGGAATACCAAAGCCGGAACCATGCCGGGAGTCAGGTACTGCTCCACAATATGGATCAGAAACTCGCTGGTCCCCATACCCTTGACGATAGAGCCCAAGGACCATGCGCACACCAGAATAAAGGGAACCGAGATCAGTTCGGCCATACCGTTGACAAAGGTATCGAACGCCTTGGTCACGCTGAAGAGCTTGGTGCTTACACCCATGATGCCCGCACCCAGCGCGCCACCCATAAAGGCGATGCAAATAGCAAGTGTAATGTTGGCACTGCGGAAGCATCCCACCAACCCGTTGTTAACCAGATCGCCGGACCAGAAAATGGTGGCAAAGAGAGAACCAAACAGGCAAACAATAGGGATAATAAAGTTCCACATAGTAAGCTTATAATCTGCGGGCAGCTCATTTTTCACCTCTGGAACCAAGGGCTGAACCCCGTCGTCCAGCAGCTTTCCGGTCTCTCTGGCCCGCTTTTCTTCCTTGTACATAGGGCCAAAGTTCAAGCCGAAAGCAGCAACGATCAAAACAGAAATCATGGCAAATACGCCATACAGATTGAACGGAAGCATATTCAACCAGATGCCCCATTCGTTGCCCTCAACGCCGCTTGCCAACAGCTCTGCGGCAATCAGTCCCGTGATAAAGGGACCATAGCTGCTAATGGGAGAAAGCGCAGCTAAATTGCATCCCATGGAATCCAGGATATAAGCCAATTTTGCTCGAGAGATGCGCACCATGTCAGTAACGGGCCGCATGATAGTACCAAGCATGAGGCAGGGCTCCGTATAGCTGAAAATGAAGGCGCTCAGGCAAGTAACGATCTGCCCCTTCTTGGCAGTATTGATAACCTTTGTCACCTTGGTAGCAAAGGCCTCTGCAGCACCAGTGTTACGGAGCATGGCGATCATACCGCCGGAGAGTGTAACCAAAATAATCAAAGATGCATTTCCGCTGAGAGAGGGGATCATATAGTCCGAGATAATTTTGACAAAACCAACCAAAGGGTTAAAGCCGTTCATCATTGTGGACCCCAACCAAACCGCGATGAATAAAGAGAAAATCGTCTGTTTGGTCCAAAGGGCCAATCCGATTGCCACGATGGGGGGAATGAGACACAACACTCCATATGTAGTATCCATATAACAAGCCTCCTGTTATAAATTATCTATGGTTTTTTTTCATGGAATCTCTGCTTCCGCAACTACAGGCCCTATCCGAATCTGCAAATCACACCTCCTCACTTTCTCGGTCCAGGGATGCGCAAAACGTAAGTCTTGCAAAATCAAGACACGGCATATCAGCTTTGAACGAGACTGATCATACTATATACCGTATATTTTCATGAACAGACCAAACGTTTTGCGCACTCCGGTTTCCAGCCTCCCACCGTTCCCAACATCTTCGGTTTTGGCAGCGCGAGTAACTACGGATCACACTTGGTTATTTTCGGTTTTCGTAACCGGATGCGTACATATTTGCAGGGATGAATTTTCCCTGGCCGTAGCGGCCCACAAACTTGGCGTTCTCCACTACAACCTGGCCTCGCAGCAGAACCGTCTCCACCCGACCAGACTGACGACGGCCCTCATAGAGGTTGTAGTCCACGCCGTTAGGGTTATCTGCCAGATGAACTGTCCCCTCATAATTGGGATCGAAAATGACAACATCTGCGTCAGAACCTACCGCCAGCGTTCCCTTTCTCGGATAGATACCGTTGATTTTTGCCGGCTGAGTGGCAATAACATCTACAAATTTCTGGCGGGTCAGCTTTCCCGTGCATACACCTTCGGTCCACACCATATGCAGTCGATCGCCGGCGCCGGGGGAACCGTTCGGAATCTGAGTAAAATCATTCCTGCCGGCCTGCTTGAGCTCTGCCACATCTATACCGCAGTGGTCGGATGAGACCGCCGTCAGCAGTCCGTCGGATAATGCCTGCCAAAGAGCCTCGCAGTCCTCACGATCCCGCAAAGCGGGGGAGCAAACGAACTTAGCCGCTTCATTGAAATCCGGATTATCCAGAACTTCCTTAGTGGTGGTCAGATAGTGAGTGCAAGTCTCGCCGGAAACCCGCTGGCCAGTTCCCTTGGCCTTTTGTAATTCGGCAATGGCCTCCCGACAGGTCATATGAGCAATATAAAGAGGCGTATCGGTCTGACCAGCCAGATAAATAGCCCGGCGCACCGCCTCCGCCTCAGTAAAAGGCGGACGGGAAACATAATGGTAATGCGGCGTCAGTTGGCCCTTCTTTACACACTCGCTGCGGAGGAAATTCAGGATCTCTCCATTCTCTGCGTGCACAAATACCGTAGCGCCAACCTGTCGGCTCTTCTCCAGAATACGGAAGAAAGTACCGTCATCTACATGAAGCGGAGAGCCATTGTAGGCCATAAAAATCTTGATGCTGGAAATGCCTCTCCGAGGAAATTCTTCGATCTCATCAAAGATACTGTCCATAATATATGTTACCATGGAATGCAGTGCAAAATCAACACAAGACTTATCCTTCGCCCGCACATTGATTCGATAATCAATGGAATCCAGCAGTCCGCGATCCGGATCCTGCGGAGCAAAGTCCACAATGGTGGTCGTGCCGCCTACAATAGCAGAGTCGGTCGTCTCATATCCGGCGGTGTCACGGTTGCCGACATTACACAGGGCGGAAAAGTGAGTGTGCTGGTCTACGCCTCCCGGAAACACATATTTACCTTTGGCGTCTATCACACGATCTGCAGCTTCGTCCAAATGTGTCCCCATTGCGCGGATCACATCGCCCTCCACCAGGATATCCCCCACATACTCTTGTTCTGCGGTTACGATTGTGCCTCCTTTAATCAAGGTACGCATACTGTCATCTCCTAAAATATCAATTCTTGTTTGGTAAACATGGGAAAGCCTACAATATTCTTCTGCTCTGGGAAGCCCCAAGTAGACACCTTGCTGGTACGCAGCCCCATATCTACCATGGCTTCCGCAAATTTAACTGCTGGCATTACCCCATCCAACACGGGAACGCCCAGCTGGGCGGACAGGTCCTCAACAAAGTCCACGAAACCAGCGCACCCCAGCAAAATACATTCGGCGCCGTCCTGCTGCACGGCTAACTTTCCCTGATAGGCTAACGCTTCCAATCCCTTCTTGGGGTCCCTGCCAAATTCCAGCACGCTCAAACCTGTGGATCGGATAGAACGGCAAAACTTTTCCGCTCCATAGTTGGACACCACATCCTCTGTGACCTTGCGAGACCGATCCAGCACCGATACGATAGAAAAGTACGGCGCTATAAATTTGGCAGCAGCAATGGCCGACTCACAGATACCCAGCACAGGCTTGGAGGTGACCTCTCTGGCTGCCTGAAGCCCAGGGTCACCAAAGCAGGCGATGATAAATGCATCGGCGCCTTCCTCTCGGTCTCCCCGGATCACTTCTTTCAGGACCCCCGGAACAGCCAAATACTCATCCACATAACATTCGATGCTGTCCGGCCCGGATGCCGGAGTAACCGCCCAAACCTGAGTGTCGCTGCGTGCCACTCGACGTGCTAAATTTTCTATACTTTCAGTCATGGATTGCGTCGTATTGGGATTGATGATTTTGATCTTCACAATTTTCCCTCCTCTTGGTCCAAAGCCTGAACCATCTCCATCAGCAGATCAGCTCCCTGGTACAAGTCCTCAGGAGCGCTGTATTCTCGGATAGAGTGGCTAATCCCGTCTTTGCTGGGAATGAACAGAAGCATGGAGGGGACCGCTTTCCCCCAATTCATCAGATCGTGTCCTGCACCGCTGAACATTCTGCGAAAACGGATACCGCGGTTGCGGCACAGTGTCTCGCTCAGCTTTATCAGCTTAGAACTGCACTGGGTAGGCGACTGGCGAATATATTCTTCGCCTACCAGCTCCGGGTGCTCTTTCAGCACGGAGTCAATGACCTGATCCATGGGCTCCATCGTTGGGTTGCGCAGTTCCACAATAAACTCCACCTTGCCCGGAATCACATTGACCGCTCCTGGGAACACCTGAAGGGTTCCTACAGTGCAGACCATATCCGGCGAAGCGGCCTCAGTCCGTTCCATAAGCTGGGTAATGATCCGGCAGGCTTTCACCAGCGCGTCATCCCGCAGATGCATGGGTGTGCTGCCTGCATGATTGGCACAGCCGGAAACCGTCATGCGATAGCGCACGATGCCCACAATACCATCAACCACGCCTATTTGCATCCTTTCAGCTTCTAATACCCCGCCCTGCTCAATATGTAACTCCAAGTAACACTGATATTGGGTCAGATCTCTTCGGCAGGCGCCGACCTGCTCCATTGTAAGTCCGTGGAGGGCCAGATTTGGCCGCATAGCTTCATCAATCTCTCCGCCGGTAAATGCCTTACTTCCAAAAGTTCCGCCAATGACATTGCCCTCCTCCTCGGTAAATGCAATCACCTGGATGGGATGCCGATTTTGATATCCCAACTCCTTAAGGCGCTGCACACACTCGATTCCGGACAACACACCATAGGTTCCGTCGTAAATCCCGCCCCCCGGCACCGTATCGATGTGGGATCCAATGCAAATGATCTCTCCCTGACCGGGAAGCGTACCGATCAGATTCCCTACAGGATCGACGGATGTCTGAAGTCCTGCCTGTTCCATGCACTGTTGAACATAGATTCGTCCTTCGTCATAGGCAGGGGTATACGGCAATCGTGTGGTTCCTTCTTTCGGCACAAAACCGATTCGCCCAAGTCGGGTCAAATGATCATATAAGCGGGTACCGTTGATCATACTCATGCGGGGTCCCCCTCAGTCTTATGGGATCTGACAAACTCCTCCAGCTCCTGCAGCCCCTGCTCCAGGCACTGCATGGATGTCGCATAGGACAGACGGATATATCCCTCGCCAAATTCGCCAAAGGCCGTACCGGGTACCACTACCACCTGTCGTTCTTCCAGCAGCTTCATGGCAAATTCTTCACAAGGCATACCCAGTTGACTGATGTCAATAAATGCATAGAAAGTCCCAGCCGGAGCATGGCAGGACAAACCAGGGATCTCAGATATCCGCCTCATCACATAGTCCCGGCGCAGGCGGTACTGCTCCACCATATACTTCAAGTGGTCTTGTGGACCTTCCAAAGCTTCAATAGCCGCGACCTGGCAGGGAGTGGCCGCACAAGCACTGACATTTTCCTGCAGCTTGACCATATTCCGGATCACATTTTCCGGTCCGGCAGCATAACCGATACGCCAACCGGTCATCGCATAGGTTTTGGAAAGGCTATCAATAACCAGGGTCCGTTCTTTCATTCCAGGCAGAGCAGCAAAGCTTGTATAAGTCCTTCCATCAAAGAGGATGTGCTTATACACCTCATCAGCCAAGATCACCAAGTCCTGCTTCTGGGCCAATTCGGCCAGTTGGAGCAGCGTTTCAGTGCTGGCTACAGCTCCTGTGGGGTTGCATGGGCTGTTTAGAATAATGGCCTTTGTCTTATCGGTAACAGCTTCGGCAATAGCGGATACATCCAAATCAAATCCCCGTTGTGCGTTGGTTTTCACCGACACCGGCACGCCGCCGCACATCCGAATCTGTTGGACATAATTAGTCCAGCAGGGTTCGTTGACGATAACCTCATCCCCAGGATTCAGCAGCACTTTCAGCGCCAAAAACAAGGCTCCCATGGCTCCAGGCGTCACCACAATTTGGCTTGCAGGATCGTAAGAGAGTCCCTCTGTGCGATGGAGATACTCTGCAATCGCCTGGCGCAGAGCCAGCAGCCCTGCATTTTCTGAATACTTGGTCTTTCCTTCCCGAATGGCCCTGCACCCAGCCTCCACTACGTTCGACGAGGCAGTAAAATCCGGCTCTCCCAGTGTAAAACTAATGACATGATCGTACTCCAGCGCCTTATTGAACATTTTTCGAATCTTGGAGGGTTGGATCTGCTGAGTGTTGTCTGAAATTTGAATCATATAGGTAACTCCTTTCTACTCCGATTCTTCCGTTCCCTTAATTTGAGAACAGTCATCAATATTCCAAATGCCAAGGAAAGCACCGCTGCATATACGATACGATATTCTTGCGGAAGAAGAAATCCCACGGTATTGACGGGGATCCAAAAGAGAGGAATCGTTTTAAACAGAGTAAAATCGATCAATTCTCCCCAATCTACAGAGTCCACCGCTTGGCGTGGAGTGATATGCTGTCCCGCCAAAAAGCGTATTTCAGCATAATTTCCACATACTCGCATCAGAGCGGAATGAATAGGAGCAAAAAACAGATTATTGGTAACGCTGGTAAAAAAGGCCTGTGCCAGAGCATTTCCATATCCCGGAAGAAGACCTGCTGCCATGGCTTGCCGGGTACCTTGGCTGAACACGGTAAAGGCCAGCGTGACAAGGACGCCTCCTATTCCCCAACTCAGGCTTTTGAACCAAGTCGCCCGGTTGATCTGCCAAGTTCCCTCCAACATACGTCCGGAGAGCAACTCACCCGCCGTAGCATAGACAGCGAATTGCGCAAAACCTGCCAGATAAGGATACGCTGTATTGACCTTGGCAAAGCCTCCTGTGACGCAAAAGAGTACCGTAAACACAGCCAACAACCCATAAGCAGCTGCCCACCAAATATCGCTTCGTTTCATATGCATCCCCTAACTTTTGTACCCCAAATATAGCAAAATGGAACCGGCGTTAAAATTCAGCGCCAGTTCCATTTTATGTAGTCTGTATATTATTTGGACAAGCCTTCTGTGTCCCGATGTAAGACCAACGAATCTTTATATACTACCAAAGGATAATGCAGTTTAGCCAATGCAGGCGGTACATTTTTCCCGAGTTTTATTTATAGCGCATCAAAATCGATCTTGTTGGTTGATACAGGAAGACTCTGGATCATCTGTATCCGGTTACGCACATTCATTTTGGTATATATGCTGTGGAAATGTTTTTTTACCGTATGGATACTGATATTCATTTTTTGAGCGATATCTTCATTGGACAGCCCGTGTACGGCCAGATCTAACATTTCCCCTTCTCGACTGGTCAAGCCGTACTGGCTGCACAACTTTTCATGATATCCTTTTGCGTAAAAATAGCGGGTGTCTCCCTTTTTTGCTTCATATACTAAACGGTATGCAAAGTGCTTGTGTAACTGCTCCAATACAAACATATCCCGTTCGCTAAACGGAGGCTTATCAGCTTGCCGGTACAATTTCAATAAGCCGACCGGTTCTTCTCGAAAGGAGATGGAAAGGCCGACGGAATATGCCAAGTGATTGGGCAGATAGAAGTTCTGGTAGATTCCGCTGCTATTCACCTGTTCATCCGAAGATGCCATAGATTCCCGAAAAGCACCGCCTTCACAGGTATACAGCGCCCAGCGAAAAGCATCTGAATTCAGGCTTTCCTGCATCCAGACATCGACAGCCTGCTGAGGCAGATGAAAAGCCGCTGGGGCCTGAAACTGATAGGATCCATTCTCCGCAGTAGAGATTCGGGCAAAAATTGCGCTATCATACGAAATCAAAAAAGGAAGCCATCGGTTCAGAATTTCATGCTGCATTTCCTCTACTGTATAGATAAATGAAATATTGTATGCGATCTCATTGAGGCGTATCCATTCGTTTTCATTTAAAAATGCCATATCAATATCTCCCTTAACATTTGTATCCAGCCATAAGCAAAGCTCAAAAAGATAACAGTATCAATGAATTCCGACCACAATCGCAATTAAAGCGTTCCCATCGTAGAAAGCATTCTAACTCGGTCACGGGTGTAGATGCTCGAAATGCAGATGTGCCACATTATCTCTGACATAACATTCTCCCCACCCTTTCTTTGTCCGATCAGGTCTTGGCGTTCACATAAATACACCCGATCCTATCGATAAGCTTCTCGCGTTATGCTACCATTATTATATCAGGCAGAAGACTGAAAAGCAATTCCAAACAGAAAGCTGAAAAGCAAAGTAATAGGGCTGCATCTCCACGATCACGATGTCGGGACATTAAAAATCTCAATTTTGAAACCATTCTTGACAGCAGGCATTTTCTTCACCTTTTCAGAGGCGAACGAAGCATGAACCTCCGTGCGCAATCTACCTCTGCGCGGGCGGTATCATCGCGTTTTCGCCGCTGCTCATCCGCCTGCTTGCAGCGGAGAACTATCGTGTGATTGTATCCATACCGCCAGATTTCAAATTTCATATTGCTGAATGCTCCTTGTATCTCTTTTACTATGTCCTTTGCAGTTGTGAAATAGATGTTTTTTACAAGTGTAGGGTCATCATACAACTGCCTTCTTACTAGTGTAGCTGCGATTCCAGAAGTGGCGAAGCCATATATCTGATTGTCTATTATGTGTTGCCTTCTCTTCTGTTCTTCTGGAAATGCCTGTACCATTAGTTGGCTTTCCATTAGCCGTTTGTAAATCTCTGCAAGAAATCTACCACTCTTGACTGCTGGGTCAAAAACTTTGCCTCTTTGTTAAATACACTAGCAGGGAGTAAATCAACCATGTCTTTTACTATGTTTTGTGGCGTGATAACTTCCGAGTTGGAATATTTTGAAATGCCTGTTATGGCTTGGAACCTGTCAAATAAATCTTCCATAGGAACACCATCCTCAAAATCTCATTTTCTTCTGAATATCAGTAAGCTTGGTTTTAAGACAGCAGGCAAAGGAAAGAGGATACCCTAAAAATTAGGTATCCTCTCGGAAATTAGGTATCTGTGGCACGCTTTTGGTGAAATCGACGGAGTTTTTACCATCAACACAAAAGGTAAAAGGGACGCCGCGCTTTCCTCATTGACAATTCGACGGGGAATGCTATAATCTGCTATGTCTGAAAAAATGTAAAATTGTATCGCAGAGGTGCCGCCGCGAGGCGGAGAATAGAGAATCCGGTGCGAATCCGGAACGATGCAGTCACTGTGTACGGGAACGGCCTGCGTAGCCACTGGGAAACTGGGAAGGGCAGCGCCGCGATGAACGAAGTCAGGAGACCTGCCTCTGTGAGGAATCTCAAGCCCGCTGCACACAGGCTGATATTTCTGCGAGTTTACCCGCGGCGCGATTTTTTCGCGGCGCGGTGTTGCTGGTTGGAATCGTGAGAGCGGCTGTGGGTCACCATGGCCGCTTTTATATTTCTTTCAGAACGATTTTTGAAGAAGAAGGTAAAGAGAAACATGAAAAAAGCACTTGCAATCCTGCTCACAGCCGTAATGCTGCTGGGCGTGCTGACCGCCTGCGGCAGCAAGAAAGATGATGCTGCCGACGACACGCAGAACACGGAGAACACCGACAAGGCCGCAGCCGACAATGTCGCCGCGCTCATCGACGCGATCTACGTTCAGGAGCGCACCGATGAGACCGACGCGCAGTGCGAGGCCGCCAAGGCTGCCTGGGACGCGCTGACCGACGAGCAAAAGGCCATGGTCGAGGGTGAGGAAGCGAGCCCTGAGTACTTCGGCCTTGACACGGGCGATGCGTCCAAGGACGATCCCCGCAACCAGGACGAGATCGGCGAGAACGAGCTTCTGGTCGTTTCCTTCGGCACGTCCTACAACGACAGCCGCGTCAACGATATCAAGAGCATCGAGGACGCCCTGCAGGAGGCCTATCCCGACTGGTCCGTCCGCCGCGCCTTCACGGCTCAGATCATCATCAACCACATTCAGGCCCGCGACGGCGAGAAGATCGACAACATGACCCAGGCGCTCGACCGCGCTGTGGCTAACGGCGTCAAGAACCTCGTCGTGCAGCCGACGCACCTGATGCACGGCGCGGAGTATGACGAAATGTGTGCTGCCATCGACGAGTATCGCGATCAGTTCGAGTCCGTCTCCATCGCAGAGCCCCTGCTCGGCGAGGTCGGCAGCGACGCGACCGTCATCAACGCCGACAAGGAAGTTGTCGCCAAGGCCATCACCGCCGCCGCGGTCGAGGCAAGCGGCTTTGACTCTCTCGAGGCTGCCAAGGAAGCTGGCACCGCGTTCGTCTTCATGGGCCACGGCACCGCACACGTCGCCAAGGTCAGCTACAGCCAGATGAGCGCTCAGATGCAGAACCTTGGCTATGAGAACGTCTTCATCGGCACGGTCGAGGGCGAGCCGGAGGAGACCTCCTGCGAGTCCGTCATCGAGGCCGTCAAGGCCGCGGGCTACACCAACGTCATCCTGCGCCCGCTGATGGTCGTTGCGGGTGACCACGCCAACAACGACATGGCCGGCAGCGACGACGATTCCTGGAAGACCATGTTCGAGGCTGCCGACTTCACCGTCGACTGCCAGATCGCGGGCCTCGGCGAGATTGCCGACATCCAGGCGCTGTACATCGCCCACACCCAGGCCGCCATTGACGCCCTGAGCGCATAAAAAGGATCAAAAAGGGGCTTCGAAGCGATTGTGCACCGCTTCGGAGCCTTTTCCAGATGGAGGTACTTCCCAATGAAAAGAACACTGACACTGATACTGACCGTGCTGATGCTCTGCACACTGCTTTTCGGCTGCGGGCAGAAGAGCGGGGACGGCGATCCGCAGGACACGAACACCGAGCCCGCGCTTGCCGACGGCGTTTACACCGCGGACTTCAATACCGACAGCAGCATGTTCCACGTGAACGAGGCATGCAAGGGCAAGGGGACGCTGACGGTCGAAAACGGCCAGATGACGATCCACATCAGCCTGCCGTCCAAGAGCATTCTGAACCTCTTCTGCGGCACGGCGGAGGACGCGCGAAAGGACGGCGCGGCGCTCTTGCAGCCCACGACCGACACCGTCACCTATTCCGACGGCCTGAGCGAGGAGGTCAATGGCTTTGATATCCCCGTGCCCGCGCTGGACGAGGAGTTCGACGTCGCCATCATCGGCACGAAGGGCAAGTGGTACGACCACAAGGTCTCCGTGACGAACGCCGTTTTGAAGGAAGACGCCGCCGCGCCCGCCGAGACGCTGGCCGACGGCACCTACACGATCGCCGTGACGCTCGAGGGCGGCAGCGGCAAGGCGAACATCCAGTCGCCCTGCACGCTGACGGTCGCGGACGGCAAGATGACCGCCACCATCGTCTGGAGCAGCAGCCACTATGACTATATGCTCGTGGACGGCGAGCGCTGCGACGTGCTCTCGACCGAAAACGGCTCGACGTTTGAGATCCCCGTCGCCGCGCTGGATACGCCGCTTGCCGTGGTCGGCGATACCACCGCCATGAGCACGCCGCACGAGATCGACTACACGCTGACGTTCGACGCCTCAAGCGCCGAGGTGAACGGATGAGACGCCTGCCGCGCGCGCTTCTCACGCTGTTGGCCGTGCTGACGCTCTGCGCCTGCGGGGACAAAGCGCAGGACGGTTCGAACGGCGAAAATGCGACGGTCGCGTGGGATGAGCTGTCGTTTGACAAGACCATGCCGCTTGACTATGCCACGCAGTTTTCGGTTTCCTACGCGGACGACGACTACAAGCGCATCACCATCGGGCAGGATCAGGAATTCCTGCTCGTGGCGGAGGGAGCGGCCGTGCCCAGCGGCGTGCCGGAGGGCGTGACAGTTTTGCAGCAGCCGCTTGATGAAATTTATCTGGTCGCCAGCGCGGCGATGGACAGCTTTGCCGAGTTGGACGCGGTCGACAGCATCCGCTTCAGTGGACGCAAGGAGTCGGACTGGTATATCGAGCAGGCGAAGGAGGCCATGAGCGCGGGTGACATGCTTTACGCGGGCAAATACTCCGAGCCTGATTACGAGCTTATCTTGTCGCAGGGCTGCGATCTGGTGCTTGAAAACACGATGATCTACCACTCGCCCGAGGTCATCGAGCAGTTTGAAACGCTGGGTATCCCCGTGCTCGTGGAAATGTCCAGCTACGAAAGCGAGCCGTTTGGCCGCATGGAGTGGGTCAAGCTCTACGGTGCGCTCATCGGCAAGGAGAACGAGGCCGCGGCGCTGTTTGAGGAGAAAATGGACAGCGTTTCTGGCATTCTGGGCGCTGCGCCCACGGGAAAGACCGTCACATTCTTCTATGTGACGAGCAGCGGCGCGGTCAATGTGCGAAAGTCGACGGACTATGTCGCTAAATCCATCGCCATGGCGGGCGGGGAATACGTCTCCTTTGACAACACGGAAGAGGAGAACGCCCAGTCCACCGTCACCATCCAGATGGAGGCATTTTACAGCGGCGCGCACGACGCGGATGTGCTCATCTATAACAGCATCATCGACGGCGGGCTTACGACGATCGACGAGCTTTTAGCGCTCGAACCGCTGCTTGGCGATTTCAAGGCCGTGCAGGACGGAAACGTCTGGTGCCTGACGAAGGACTTTTATCAGGAATCGCTCGAATTGAGCGACCTCGTCGTGGATCTCCACACCGTTTTGAGCGGGGCGGATACGCCGCTCCGGTTTTTGACAAAGCTGCAATAATTTTTGACTGGAAAGTTGAAACAGACAGGAGGGACGAGCATGGAGCAGAAGCGGAAAACACGGACGTGGTGCGGCTTTTTGCTGCTGCTCGTCCTTTTGGCTGTTTTTTTGATCTGGAATTTATTCGCGGGCAGCGTGCAGCTCTCCGCGTCTCAGATAGGACAAATTCTGCTCGGCGGCGGGGATGACCTGACGCAAAAGCAGATCATTATGCAAATTAGATTGCCGCGCATGGCGTCGGCGCTCATTTTAGGCGGTGCGCTGTCCGTGTCGGGGTATCTTCTGCAAACGTTTTTCCACAATCCCATCGCGGGGCCGTTCGTGCTGGGCATTTCGTCGGGCGCGAAGCTCGCGGTGTCGATCGCGATGATCGTTTTCCTCAGCCGCGGCGTCAGATCATCGTCAGCGCTGCTGATCAGCGCGGCGTTCATCGGCGCGATGCTCTCGATGGGCCTCATCCTGCTCATTTCGCAGCGGGTCAATCAGATGAGCCTTCTCGTCGTCTGCGGCGTGATGATCGGCTACATCTGCTCGGCGCTGACGGATTTTCTCGTCACGTTCGCGGACGACTCGAACATCGTGAACCTGCACAACTGGTCGAACGGCTCGTTTTCCGGCATGAAGTGGGAAAACGTGACGACGATGGCGTGGGTGTGCAGGATCGCGCTGATTTTGACATTTTTCCTCTCCAAGCCGATCCGCGCCTATCAGCTCGGCGAGGTCTACGCGCGCAACATGGGCGTGCCGATCAAGGCGTTCCGCGCGGCGCTCATCCTGCTCTCCAGCGTGTTATCTGCCTGCGTGACAGCCTTCGCCGGCCCCATCTCGTTTGTCGGCATCGCGCTGCCGCACCTGATGAAGGCGCTTTTCAAGACGGCGGAGCCGCTTTTGCTGATCCCGGCGAGCTTCCTCGGCGGGGGCATCTTCTGCCTTGCGTGTGATCTCATCGCGCGCACGGCCTTTGCGCCCACGGAAGTCAGCATCAGCTCGGTCACGGCGGTGTTCGGCGCGCCGGTCGTCATCTACATGATGGTGCGCAGAAAGGCGGGGCGGGAATGAGCGGCTATTTGGAGACAAAGAATTTATCCGTCGGCTACCATGGCAAGCCCCTCATCGAGGATGTGTCCCTCTGCGTGCAGAGGGGAAAGATCGTTACGCTGATCGGGCCGAACGGCTCGGGCAAGTCGACGATCCTGAAAACCGTCATCGGTCAGCTGCCGGAGCTTTCCGGCACAGTGTATCTGGATGGCGAGACGATGCGCTCGCGCAGCCGCAACGACGTCGCGCGGCGCATGGCGATCTTGATGACTGCGCGCGTCGAACCGGAGCTCATGACCTGCCGCGATGTGGTCAGCTCGGGCCGCTATCCCTACACGGGAAGGCTCGGCGTCCTGCGGGACGAAGATAAGAAGATCGTCGAGCAGTCGCTTTCTCAGGTGGACGCGCTCGCGTTCGCCGACGCGCCGTTTTCCGCCGTCAGCGACGGCCAGCGGCAGCGCATTCTGCTCGCAAGGGCCCTGTGCCAGCAGCCGCAGCTTATCGTGCTCGACGAGCCGACGAGCTTTTTGGACATCCGCTACAAACTGGAACTGCTCTCCGTCCTCAAGCGCATGGTGCGCGAAAACGACCTCGCCGTGCTGCTCTCGCTCCACGAGCTCGATCTGGCGCGGCGCATTTCGGACACAGTCATCTGCGTCGCGGGCGACCGCATCGACCGCATCGGCACGCCGGAGGAGATCTTCACGAGCGACTACATCGCGCGGCTCTATCATTTGGAGCGAGGGAAGTACGACGAGTGCTTCAGCACATTGGAATTTGTACCGTAGCGCATACAAGTAAAAACGCTTTATAGAGATTGCAGAAGGAGGGGAGACCATGCAGAAGGCAGCGCCGAGATTGCTCATTGCCGGAACGAACAGCGGCTGCGGCAAGACGACGGTGACCTGCGCGATCTTGCAGGTGCTTGTCGACGGCGGCGTTTCTGTCGCCGCGGCGAAGTGCGGTCCCGATTACATTGACCCCATGTTCCACCGCGAGATCATCGGCGCGAAGAGCAGCAATTTGGACCCCTTCTTTTTTGACGACGACACGCTGCGCTTCCTCCTCGCGCAAAACGGCGCAGGGAAGGACGTGACGGTCATCGAGGGCGTGATGGGCTATTACGACGGCATCGGCCTTGATTCCTCGCGCGCGAGCACCTTTGAGGTCGCGCAGCGGACGGAGAGTCCCGTTGTACTCGTGCTGAACGCGAAGGGCGCGGGATTGTCAGTGCTGGCCGTGCTCGACGGTTTTCTGCACTTTGCGCCGGAAAACCGCATCCGCGGCGTCATTCTGAACGGCTGCACGGCGATGAGCTATCCGACGCTTGCGCGGGCGATCGAAGAACGCTTCGGCGTGCGCGCCTGCGGCTTTCTGCCGCAAACGCCCGACTGCTCGCTCGAGAGCCGCCACCTCGGCCTCATCACCGCGGCAGAGGTGAATGATCTGAAAGAGAAGATGCAGCGTCTCGCCGCTAAGGCGCGGGAGACGATCGACCTGGACGCGCTGCTGCAAATCGCGAAGAGTGCGCCGCCGCTTACATTCACGCCGCCGGACATTCCGGCGGCGGGCGAGCATGTGCGCATCGGCGTCGCGCGCGACAGGGCATTTTGCTTTTACTATGAAGACAGTCTGGAGCTCCTGCGCCGCTTAGGGGCGGAGCTTGTGCCGTTCAGCCCGCTGTCGGATGAACGCTTACCGGAAGACCTGCACGGCCTGTACCTCGGCGGCGGCTATCCCGAGCTCTACGCGGAGCGGTTGGAGGCAAACGCCGCCATACGCGCTTCTATCCGCGCGGCGGTGGAAAGGGGACTGCCCTGCGTCGCCGAGTGCGGCGGCTTTATGTACCTGACGCAGTCCATTGCGGGACATGCGATGGCGGGCGTTTTATCGGGCAGCTGCTTCGACGCGAGGAAGCTGACGCGCTTTGGCTACGCGACATTGACGGCGCAGCGGGATTCGATGCTGTTTGCCGCGGGCGAGCAGATCCCCGCGCACGAGTTCCACCGCTGGGATGCGGAAAATCCGGGCGAGGACTTACTCGCGGAAAAGCCGAGCGGAAGAAGCTGGCGCTGCGCGTATGCGGGCGAAACGCTCTACGCGGGCTATCCGCATTTCCACTTTTACGCAAACCTGAGCGCCGCGGAGCGCTTTGTTGAAGCCTGCCGAAAGGAGAAACACCGCTATGAGTGAGCCGATGAAGCCGATGGAAATTGAACAGCGCAGCTTCGAGATCATCACGGAGCTGCTGGGGGACCGCGTGCTCGACCCCGAAAACGAGCTTGTCATCAAGCGTGTCATCCACACGACGGCAGATTTTGACTATGCCGACAATCTGACGTTTTCCGACCACGCGGTGCGCAAGGGCATCGCCGCGCTGAAGGGCGGCTGCGACATTGTCACCGACACGCAGATGGCAAAGGCGGGCATCAACAAGACGATCCTCGCGAGCCTCGGCGGCGAGGTGCATTGCTTCATGTCCGGCCCCGACGTCGCGCAGGAGGCGAGATCGCGCGGCGTGACGCGGGCGTTCGTCTCGATGGAGAAAGCGGCGGCGCTCGAGAAGCCCTGCATCTTCGCCATCGGCAACGCACCGACGGCGCTGCTGTCGTTAGAGCAGCTGATGGAAGAGGGAAAAGCCGCCCCCGCGCTCATCATCGGCGTGCCGGTGGGCTTTGTGAATGTGGAGATAAGCAAGGAGCGCATCATCGAAAAGGCGCGCGCGCCGTACATCGTCGCGCGTGGACGCAAGGGCGGCAGCAACGTGGCCGCGGCCATTTGCAACGCCCTGCTCTATCAGATCAGGCGGTAAAAAGATGGAAGAATATCTCGTAAAGGACGGTAAGCGCCTGCGCCTCGGCTACACAACCGGCTCGTGCGCGGCGGCTGCGGCCAAGGCTGCGGCGTGGATGCTGCTGACGGGCAGGAGGAAGGAGTCCATCCGCCTGCAAACGCCCAAGGGCATCGAGCTGAACCTCAAAGTGCTGGACATTCAGATGCTCGCGGACGAGGTGCGCTGCGCCATCCGAAAGGACAGCGGTGACGACCCCGACGTGACGCGCGGTACGCTCATTTTTGCCGCGGTGAGAAAATCGGCCACGCCCGGCGTGACCATCGACGGCGGCGAGGGCGTCGGCCGCGTGACGAAGCTGGGACTTGACCAGCCCGTGGGAGCGGCGGCTATCAACTCCGTGCCGCGAAAAATGATCGAAGAGAACGTGCGCGAGGTCTGCATGCTCGTCGGATACGACGGCGGCATTGACGTGACGATCTCCGCGCCGGGGGGCGAGGCGCTCGCAAAAAAGACCTTCAACCCGCGCCTCGGCATCGAGGGCGGCATCTCCATTCTGGGCACGACCGGCATCGTCGAGCCGATGAGCGAGCAGGCATTGCTTGACACCATCCGCGTGGAACTGCGGCAGCGGCGCGAGAACGGCGCGGACTACATCCTCCTTGCGCCCGGCAACTACGGCGCAGACTACATCCGCGATTTTATCGGGCTTGACCCGAAGACGGCGGTGCTGACGTCGAACTTCATCGGCGACAGCCTGGAATTCTGCAAGGAATTCGGTTTTCACGGCGCGCTGCTCATCGGGCACATTGGTAAGTTCGTCAAGCTCGCGGGCGGCATGTGGAACACGCACTCGAAATTCGGCGACTGCCGCATGGAGATCATCGCCTCGCACAGCGCGGCGCTGGGCCTGCGCGCAGAACGCACGGAGGAAATTCTGCACTGCGCCACCTGCGACGACGCGCTGCGCATCCTGGACGAAGAGGGGCTGAAGGATGCCTTCCTCGTGCGTCTGGGACAGCGCATCGGCACGATGCTCGGCTATAAGAGCGGCGAACTCCAGAGCGGCGCAATCTTATTTTCGAAAGAATACGGTTTCCTCTGCGAAACGGAAGGCGCGGAGGAACTGCTCGAACAGATCAGGGAGGGCTGAACGTGGTACATTTTGTTGGCGCCGGAAGCGGCGCGCCGGATCTCATCACGCTGCGGGGCGCAAGGCTCCTTGGCGAAGCAGATGTGGTGATCTACGCGGGTTCGCTGGTGAATCCCGAGCTGCTTACACTCACGAAACCGGGCTGCGAGGTTCACGACAGCGCGAAGCTGACGCTTGAAGAGGTCATCGCCCTCATCGAGCGGGCGGAGCGCGAGGGCAAGACCACCGTGCGATTGCACACGGGCGACCCGAGCATTTACGGCGCGGTGCGCGAGCAGTTCGACGCGCTCACAGAGCGAGGCATCGACTTTGATGTCTGCCCCGGCGTCAGCTCGTTCTGCGGCGCGGCGGCGGCGCTGCGGGCGGAATACACGCTGCCGAACGTGAGCCAGACGGTCATCATCACGCGCACGGCGGGCCGCACGCCGGTACCCGAGCGTGAGTCCATCCGCAGCCTGGCCGCGCATCAGGCGACGATGGTGCTGTTCTTGAGCACCTCACTCACAGAAAAGCTGCAAGGCGAGCTCCTTGCGGGCGGCTATGGAGAGACAACGCCCGCGGCCATCGTTTACAAGGCGACATGGCCGGAGGAGAAGATCTTCCGCTGCACGGTGGGCACGCTGCATAAGACGGTGACGGAAAACGGCATGAAAAAGACGGCGTTGATCGTGGTGGGCGGCTGCCTTGGCGGAGAGTATCTGCGCTCGCTGCTCTACCACCCCGACTTTACGACGGAATACCGCAAGGGGAAGGCATGAAGATCGCAATTTTTGCCTACAGCCACGGCGGCTGCGCGGCAGCGCGGCGCGTTCGCGCGGTGCTGGCGGAGGCGGAAACCGTCTGCTACGCGGTACCGCGATTGGAAGAAGCGGGCTTCCTGCCGCTTGCGAAGGACATCTACCGCGAGCGCTTTTCGTCGATGGATGCGCTCATCTTCATCGGCGCGTGCGGTATCGCCGTGCGTGAGATCGCGCCGTATCTTGTGAGCAAAAAGACCGATCCCGCGGTGCTCTGCATCGACGAGAAAATGCAGTTTGTCATTCCGCTGCTCTCCGGTCATATCGGCGGGGCGAATGTTTTGGCGCGCCGACTGGCGGATGCGCTCGGCGCAGCAGCGGTCATTACGACGGCAACGGATGTGAACGGTAAATTTGCCGCCGATGCCTGGGCGGCGAAAAACGGCTGCGCCATCTCGAGTATGCTGCTTGCGAAAAACGTCGCGGCGGAGATTTTAGAGCACGACGTGCCGCTTGTGAGCGATTTTCCGATCAAGGGTGCATTGCCCGGCGGAATTGTGGAAAAAACGCAGGGCGCGCTGGGAATTGTGATCGGATACTGCACGAAAGAACCGTTTGCCGAAACGCTGCGCCTCACGCCGAGAGTATTGCGTGTCGGCATCGGCTGCCGCAGAGGAACTGCACAGGAAACCATTGAAGCCGCCGTTGCGGCGGTGCTTTCTGCGCATCAGCTGGATCCAAGCGCGGTCAAGGGCGTCTATTCCATTGACTTAAAGCAGCAGGAGGCGGGGCTGCTTGCCGCCTGCGCGAAGCACAACTGGCCGACGGTATTTTACACGGCAGAGGAATTGCGCAGCGTACCGGGCGAATTTACGGATTCCCCCTTCGTGCAGGAGATGACGGGCGTCGGCAACGTCTGCGAGCGCGCGGCGATGCGCGGCGCGGAGAAATTATTGGTGAAAAAGACTGCGGTGGACGGCGTGACCGTCGCCGTGGCGGCGGAGCATTGGGAGGTTTCCTTTGGGTAAAGTGATCGTGGTGGGCATCGGCCCCGGCAGCTATGAGGATATGACGATCCGCGCCGACCGCGCGCTGCAATCGTGCGACGCCATCGTCGGCTACGGAGTTTATGTTGACCTTGTGAAGGAGCGCTATCCGGACAAGGCGTTTTATGAAACGCCCATGACGCAGGAGGCAAAGCGCTGCGCGCTTGCGCTCGAACTTGCGCGCGCGGGCAAGACCGCGGCCATGGTCTGCTCGGGCGACAGCGGCATTTACGGCATGGCGGCGCTTGTTTACGAGCTGCGCGGCGAGAGCAGAGAACCGGAGATCGAGGTCGTCCCCGGCCTGACGGCGGCATGCAGCGCCGCGGCGCTTTTGGGCGCGCCGCTGACGCACGACTTTGCCGTCATCAGCCTGAGCGACCGCCTGACGCCGTGGGAGACCATCGAAAAGCGCCTGACGCACGCGGCAAAGGCCGACCTGACCATCGCCCTTTACAATCCCGCGAGCCGTTCGCGGCCCGCACATTTGAAGCGTGCGTGTGATATCCTGCTGCGCGACCTGCCGGACAGCCGCCTCTGCGGCATCGCGCGCAACATCGGCCGCGCGGGGGAAAGCTGGCGCACCTTGACGCTCGGGGAGCTCAGAGAGGCAGAGGTCGATATGTTCTGCACGGTGATCGTCGGCAACGTATCAACGAAGGAAATTGCGGGGCGGCTCATCACGCCACGAGGGTACAAAAATGTGTAAGATCTGCATTTTCGCAGGCACGACGGAGGCGCGCCGACTCGTGGAGCTTTTGAGCACCCAGCCGGTCTCCGTCACGGCCTGCGTGGCAACGGAATACGGTGAAACGCTCCTGCCCGAAGGGGGCAACGTGACGGTGCGCTCGGGGCGTATCCCGGTGGACGGGATCATTCAAATGCTCTCCGACACGAAATTTGATTTGGTGATCGACGCGACGCACCCCTACGCGGCATCAATCACCGAGAGCGCTGCGCGCGCCTGCGCGGAGACAGGGACAGAATATCTGCGCCTTCTGCGCGAGGAGTCTGACAAGGTATCTGACTTTATTTGCGTGTTGAATGCGGAAGCAGCAGCGCTGTTCCTGTCGAAGACGGACGGAAATATCCTGCTGACGACCGGCAGCAAGGATCTGAAAACATATAGCAAGGTAAAAGACTTTACAGATAGAGCCTATGCGCGCGTGCTGCCGCTGGACGCGTCGCTCGCGCTCTGTCGCGAGGCGGGCGTGCAGCCGTCGCACATTTTAGCGATGCAGGGGCCGTTTTCCGAGGAGATGGACACGGCCATGCTGCGCGCCGTGTCGGCTAAGTGGCTCGTGACGAAGGACGGCGGCGAGGCGGGCGGCTTTGCCGCCAAGGTCGCCGCGGCGCGAAAGGCCGGGGCAAATGTGCTCGTGATCGGACGGCCAAAGCAGCGGGAGGGGAAGTCCTTTTCGCAGGTGTTGGACAGCTTGGAGTGCCGCTTTGGTTTCCGATTCGCGCAGAGTGTGAAGATCGTCGGTATCGGGCCGGGCAGCAGGGATGCGATGACGCAGGAGGCGCGCCGCGCGATCGAAGAGGCGGACTGCCTCATCGGCGCGAGACGCATGCTGGATGCCGCCGCGCGCGGCGGGCAGAAGACTTATGCCGCCATCGCACCACAGGAGATCGCGGATTTCATTCACGCGCACTGTGAATACCGGCAAAGCGCAGTCGTGATGTCGGGCGACACGGGCTTTTTCAGCGGCACGAGGAAGCTGCTGCCGCTGCTTTCTGACTGCGAGGTCAGCGTGCTGCCGGGCCTGAGCTCGCTTTCCTACCTCTGTGCAAAGCTGCAAATGTCCTATGAGGACGTTCATGTCGTCAGCCTGCATGGCCGCGCGCACGACATCACGGCAGACGTGCGCGCGCACGCGCGCGTTTTCGCGCTCGTCGGCGGAGAGAATGACGTGAACGGCCTGTGCCGAACGCTGGCGGAAAACGGCCTCGGCACCGTGACGGTGAGCGTCGGCGAACGTTTAAGCTACGAGGACGAGACCGTCACCACCGGTACGGCGGAGGAGCTGAAAGACAAGGCCTTTGCGCCCTTGAGCGCCGTGCTGATCGAAAACGACCATCCCGATGCCATCGTGACGCACGGACTGCCGGACGAGGCGTTTTTGCGCGGCGCGGGCGAGGGCGGCGTTGTGCCGATGACCAAGAGCGAGGTGCGCGCCGTCGCGCTCTCGAAGCTCCGCCTGACCGAGCGCGCCGTCTGCTATGATATCGGCGCGGGAACGGGTTCGGTCGCCATCGAGATGGCGCTTCAGGCGAAGTACGGTCATGTCTACGCCGTTGAGCGCAGAGACGATGCGGTCGAGCTGTTGAAAAAGAATCAAGCGGCGTTCCATGTGGAGAACCTGACGGTCGTTTCCGGCACTGCGCCGGAGGCGTGCCGCGATCTGCCTGCACCGACGCACGTCTTTATTGGCGGCAGCGCGGGCAACCTGCGTGATATTCTGTCGATGCTGCTTGCCAAAAATCCGCACGTCCGCATCGTGGCGACGGCCGTCTCGCTTGAGAGCATCGCCGAGCTGACGGCGTGCATGAAGGATTTTGCCTTTACCGAGGCGGAGGCCGTCTCCGTCCAGATCGCCCGCGGCAAAAAGGCGGGGCCGTATCACCTGATGACGGGGCAGAACCCCGTGTATATCTTCACGATGCAGTCGGAGGAGAAGCTATGATTGGGCCAATTTTGCCGCTTCTCATCGGCTTTGGCATCGACTGCGTTCTGGGCGATCCGCACAGCCTGCCGCATCCGGTCGTGCTGATCGGGAAGACGATCAGCGCGCTGGAGTGCGTCCTGCGGAGGATTTTCCCCAAAACGCCGCGCGGCGAGCGCGCGGCGGGCGCGGTGCTGTGGTTGATCGTCGCATTTCTCGCGGCGGCGGTGCCCGCGCTGCTTCTGTGTTTGTGCGGCAGAGTGAGCCCATGGCTGCGCCTCGCGGTCGAGAGCGTCATGTGCTGGCAGATCTTGGCGGCAAAGTCGCTGCGGGATGAGAGCATGAAGGTGTATCACGAACTCGAGCACGGCAGCATCGAATCCGCGCGCCGCGCCGTTTCGATGATCGTGGGACGCGACACGGCGGCGCTCGACGACGCGGGCGTGACGCGCGCCGCGGTCGAGACCGTGGCGGAAAACACGTCAGACGGCGTGGTCGCGCCGCTTTTGTACCTTGCCATCGGCGGCGCGCCGCTGGGCTTTTTCTACAAGGCTGTGAATACGATGGACTCGATGCTCGGCTACGTCGAGCCGCCGTATAAGAACATCGGCCTTGTGCCTGCGAAGGCGGATGATATTGCGAACTATCTGCCTGCGCGCATCTCTGCATTGCTGATGCTCGCGGCGGGCGGACTTCTGCGCATGGACGTGAAAAACGGCTGGAAGATATTCCGCCGCGACCGCTACAAGCACGCGAGCCCGAACTCCGCGCAGACGGAGTCGGTCTGCGCGGGCCTTTTGGATGTGCGCCTCGCGGGCGACGCGTGGTACCACGGCGTGCTGCATAAAAAGGAGTACATCGGCGACGCACTGCGGCAGATCGAGCATGAGGATATCCCGCGCGCCTGCCAGCTGATGTACGGCACGACGCTTCTGGCGCTGCTGCTTGGCTGCGCGGTCCGGCTGCTGATTTTTTCGCTGTGAGGGAAGAGAATGCTTTATCAAACGGAAAACCGCCACGGCGGAGATATCTACGGCGGCATTGCGCTCGACTTTTCGGCGAATGTGAGCCCGCTCGGCACGCCGAGAAGCGTGACCGACGCGATCGAACGCGCGCTGCCCGAGCTCTACCGCTACCCAGACCCCTACTGCCGGACACTCGTACAGACGATCTCGGAATATGAGGGGGTGCCGAAGAACTTTGTCCTCTGCGGCAATGGCGCGTCCGAGCTGATCTATGCCTATTGCGGGGCCGTGCGGCCCAAGCGCGCGATGGAGCTCGCACCGACGTTTTCGGAGTATTCGCTTGCCTTGCGGCGGACAGGCTGCGAGGTCGTGCGCTTTGCGCTCAAGCAAGAGGAAAACTTTGACTTGCGGGAGAACTTTTTGCCGATCCTTGCGCGCGAAAAGATCGACGCGCTGTTCCTCTGCAACCCGAACAACCCGACGGGACGGCTCATTGCGGACGATTTGCTGGAAGAAATTCTGCGCATCTGCCGCGAGAAAAATATCGCGCTTTTTGTCGACGAGTGCTTTTTGAGCCTGTCGGACGGCGGCGTTGATCTGACGCCGTCCCTATCTGACTTCCCGCAGCTTTTTATCCTCAAGGCCTTTACGAAGAGCTTTGGCATGGCGGGGCTGCGGCTGGGATATGGCCTGAGCGCGGACGAGGCATTGCTGCGGAAGATGTCGGCGGCGGTGCCGCCGTGGAATGTCTCGATGCTTGCACAGGCGGCGGGCGTCGCTGCGCTGGGCGATGCGGAGTTTCTGGAGAAAAACCGAACCATCATCCGAGCGGAGCGCCCGTGGCTCGAGGAAAAACTGAGGAAATTCGGCTTTTGGGTGTGCCCATCGCAGGTGAATTACATCTTATTCCGTGGCGATGTGGGCTTGACGGAACAGCTGCGAGCGCGCGGCGTCGCGATCCGCGACTGCGCAAATTTCGAGGGCCTGACATCCGGCTGGTATCGCGTCGCGGTCCGGCAGTACGAGGAAAACGAACAGCTTATCGCGGCAATCAGAAGCGTGGGAAAGGAGTGAGCGCATGGCAAAAACTATCATGATCCAGGGGACGATGTCCAACGCGGGCAAGAGTCTGCTGGCCGCGGGGCTCTGCCGCGTTTTGAAGCAGGACGGCTATCGCGTTGCCCCGTTCAAGAGCCAGAATATGGCGCTCAACTCGTTCATCACGAAAGATGGCGGCGAGATGGGGCGCGCGCAGGTGGTGCAGGCTGAGGCCGCGGGCATCGAGCCGGATGTGCGCATGAATCCGATTTTACTGAAGCCGACGACGGACGTCGGCAGTCAGGTCATCGTGAACGGACGCGTACAGGGTAATATGCCCGCGATGGAATACTATCGCAGAAAGCGCGACTTTATCCCCGCGGTGATGGAGGCCTATGAGAGCTTGGCACGCGAGTACGACATCATCGTCATCGAGGGCGCGGGCAGCCCCGCGGAAATCAATTTGCAGGAAAACGACATCGTCAACATGGGTCTTGCCCGCATGGTGGATGCGCCGGTGCTGCTGGTGGGCGACATCGACCGCGGCGGCGTGTTCGCCCAGCTCTACGGCACGGTCACGCTGCAAAGTGAAGAGGACAGAAGGCGCATCAAGGGCGTTGTTGTCAACAAATTCCGCGGTGACCGCGCCATTCTGGAACCGGGGCTCAAAACGCTTGGGGAGCTCTGCGGCGTACCCGTGGCGGGCGTTGTGCCATACCTCCATGTCGACATCGACGACGAGGATAGCTTGAGCGAACGCTTCGGGCGGGATAAGGAGCCGCGGCTCATCGACATTGCGGTCATCCGCCTGCCGCGCATTTCGAACTTTACGGATTTTTCGCCGTTTGAGCGCTACGAGAATGTCTCGCTCCGCTATGTGGAGCGGGCGCGGGACCTGCGCGCGCCGGATATGATCGTGATTCCCGGTACGAAGAGTACGATCGCCGACCTCCAATGGCTCCGCCAGAGCGGGCTGGAGGCGTCGATCCAAAAGGCTGCGAGCGGCGGCACGCTGGTTTTCGGCGTCTGCGGCGGCTATCAGATGCTCGGGCGGCACATTTCCGACCCCGAACAGGTCGAGGCCGCGGGCGTGACGGAGATCGACGGCATGGGCCTTCTGCCGCTCGAAACAGTATTTCAGGGCGAAAAGGTGCAGACGCAGACAAACGGCGTCTTCTCCGGCGTCGCGGGACTGCTCTCTGAGCTGAACGGCAAGCGCTACGCGGGCTACGAGATCCACATGGGCCGCAGCGAAGAAGCGCGCGGCGCGCTCTTCAGCATGGGCAATGTCTACGGCAGCTATGTCCACGGTATTTTCGATGAACAAGAGGTCGCCGACACGATCTTAAAAGCGCTGTGCACGAAAAAGGGCGTTTCCTTTGAATCGCTCGGCACCTTTGACGCGAGGGCCTACAAGGAGCGGCAGTATGATCTGCTGGCAGACGCGGTGCGCGCGGGGCTCGATATGCCGCTCATCTACCGCATTTTGAATCGGGAGGTGTGAGCATGCAGGGGCTTATTCATCTGTACTTCGGCGACGGCAAGGGCAAGACGACCGCGGCGGTCGGACTGAGCGCCCGCGCGGCGGGCGCTGGAAAGCGCGTGCTGTTTGCGCAGTTTTTGAAGGACGGCAGCTCGTCGGAACTGAGTGTCCTGCGCGCGCTGCAAAATGTTGAGGTCGCGTGCTGCACGCAGAACTTCGGCTTTTTCAAGGCGATGGACGGGCAGACGAAAGCGGCGGCGCAAAAGGCCTATTCCGCGCTGCTGGAAGACGTGATGCGAAAGAGCGCGGACGGCGTTGATCTGCTCGTGCTCGATGAGGCGGTCGCCGCCTGCAACCACGGCTTGATCGAAGAGGCAACGCTGATCGACTTTCTGCGCGGCAGACCAAAAGCGCTTGAAGTCGTGCTGACGGGGCGAGATCCGTCGCAGCATTTGCTGGACGCCGCCGACTATGTGACGGAGATGCGCAAGTGCAAGCACCCGTTTGACCGAGGAATCGCGGCGCGGCGCGGCGTCGAATTTTAAGGAGGGAAGAGCCATGCAGAAGGAATTGGACGCGCTCGTGCGCGTAGTCGCGCCGCTCGATCGCAGCGCGATGACGGCGGCGGAAGCGTATCAGGCGCGGCTCGCCAAGCCCCCCGGCAGCCTCGGGCGGCTCGAAGAGATCTCCATCCAGCTTGCGGGGATCACAGGGCGGGTGCACAATGCGCTCAATAAAAAGCAGCTGCTCGTCTTCGCTGCGGACAACGGCGTGGTGGCCGAGGGCGTTTCCAGCGCGCCGCAGTCCGTGACGAAGCAGCAGACCATTAACCTGATGCGGGGCAAGACGGGAGCTGCGGTGCTGGCAAAGCACTTTGGCTGCGGCTTGACCGTGTGCGATGTCGGCGTGAATGCCGATATTTACGAGAGCACCGTTTTGAACCGCAAGATCGCCTACGGCACGCAAAATATCTGCACCGGCCCCGCGATGACGCGGGAGCAAACCTTACAGGCCATCCTGACCGGCGCAGAGATCGCGAGGACGGTCGACGCGGACGTGATCGGTGCCGGCGAAATGGGCATCGGCAACACGACGACCTCTTCGGCGGTGCTGGCCGTGCTGCTGGGAACGGACGTCGAGGCCGTGACGGGCCGCGGCGGCGGTATCACGGAGGAGAGCTTTCGCAAAAAGAAAGCGGTCATCCGCACCGCCATTGAGGTAAATCGGCCGGACAGGGACGATGTTGTCGGCGTCCTTTCCAAGGTCGGCGGCTTTGACCTCGCGGCGATGTGCGGCGCATTTTTGGGCGCGGCGGCGGCACGCCGGCCGGCGGTCATCGACGGCCTCATTTCCGCCGCGGCGGCGCTGTGCGCCGTCAGGCTGTGCCCGAATGTGCGCGGCTACCTGGTGCCGAGCCACGCCTCGTTTGAGATCGGCTACCGCCTCGCGATGGAGGCGATGGACCTGCGCCCGCTGTTTGACCTCGGCATGCGATTGGGCGAGGGGAGCGGCTGTCCGCTCGCCTTTCAGGTGCTCGACGCTGCGTGCGCTGTCATCAACGACATGGCGACCTTTGACGAGGCGGGCATCAACGACGACTATCTGGACGAAATTCGCCGGGGCGACCAGTTCACGCCCTGAGAGAAGGGAACGCGCATGGGAACGCTGATCATGATCTCCGGTGCAAACGGCAGCGGCAAGAGCCGTTATGCCGAGCGCATCGTCGCGCGCACGGCAGGCGAGCGCTATTACATCGCCACGATGCGCCCCTGCTCGGAGGAAAATTTGCAGCGCATCGAAAAGCACCGCGAGCAGCGAAAGGACCTGCAATTTACGACGCTCGAATGCCCATATCAGGTCGGCGCGGCGGCGGTCGAAAGGGACGGCGTCGTGCTGCTTGAGGATGTGTCGAATCTGCTGGCAAACGCGATGTTCGAGCGCGGCGGGGATGAAGCAAGCGTGTACGCGGACATCGAAGCGCTGTGCTCGCGCTGTCGTCTGCTCGTCGCGGTGACGATCACAGGCCTGCGCGCCGACGGCTACGACGGCGAGACGGCGGCTTACATCCGCGCGCTGAACGGCCTGAATCAAAGACTGTACGACCGAGCCGCGGCGGCGGTCGCAATGAAAGACGGCGCGCCGTTTGCCGAAAAGGGAGACCTCGATGAGATTATTTGAATCGCTTTTGATCGCGCTGTCGACGTACAGCGCGGTGCCCGTTCCGCAGCTTGATTGGAACGAAAAAAATATGCGCTACGCGATCTGCTTTTTCCCCGCGGTGGGTGTTCTCTGCGGCGCGGCGCTCTGGCTGTGGGCTGTACTTGCGCAGGCGACGGGCATGAGCGGCGTGCTGTTCGCGGCAATCGCGGCGTGCCTGCCGATTTTAGTGACAGGCGGCATCCACATGGACGGTTATCTCGACACGGTGGACGCACTCTCGTCGCACCAGACGTGCGAGAAAAAGCTCGCGATCATGAAGGATGCCAACTGCGGCGCGTTCGCGGTCATTTACGGCGGCGTGTACCTGCTCGCCTACGCGGGCTTTGCCTACGAGGTGTTCGCCGCGGGGCATATTTTGCTGATTTGCCCGCTGTTCGTGCTCTCTCGCGCGCTGTCGGGCCTGTGCGCGGTGAATCTGCCGAATGCGCGAAAGTCCGGCATGCTCTGCGCCTTCACAAGCGGCGTCCAGCGCCGCACGGCGACAGCCGCGCTCACGCTCGTCGGCCTCGCCGCGGCGGCGGGGATGGTCTGGATGTCTCCCACGGCTGGCGGGATGGCGGCGGCGTTTTCGGTGGTTTCCGCGCTCAAGTATCGCAGATTCGCGCTGGCACAGTTTGGCGGCGTGACAGGGGACACGTCGGGCTTCTTTTTGCAGCTCTGCGAGCTCTGCGGCCTGATCGGCGTCTGGATCGGAGGGCTGCTGTGATCGACATTTTCTTCATCCGCCACGGCGCGACAGAGGGCAACCTCCGCCGCCGCTACATCGGCCGCACGGACGAGCCGCTGTGCGAGGCGGGCATCGCACAGGTCAAAGCGCTGCAAAAGCGGGGACTTTCAGTCGATCGGCTTTTTGTCAGCCCCATGCTGCGCACGCGGCAGACGGCGGACATTCTTTTTCCGAAGATGCACTATACCGTCGTGGACGGCCTTGCCGAGACGGATTTTGGCCGCTTTGAGGGGAAGTCCGCCGACGAGCTTTCGGGCGACCCCGCCTATCAGGCGTGGGTCGATGCGATGTGCCTGACGCCCATCCCCGAGGGTGAGAGCGTGACGGACTTCAAAACGCGTTGCTGCGAGGCGTTTGCGGAGACGATCAAAAATGTGCCGGACGGCTCTCGCGTGGGATTCGTCGTCCACGGCGGCGTCATCATGGCGATCATGGAGGCCTATGCGCGTCCGAAGAAGGACTTTTATGCCTACCACATCGGAAACGGCGAATGCCTGCAAGGCGTGTATGACGGAGAAACAATTCAGATCAAATAGTGAACACCGCCCGCATTCCGGATATCTTTCCGGAACGCGGACGGTGTCTTTATATGGTATCGGTGTGGTTACACCGTCGGCGCGGCGCAGGCCACGTCGTACTCGCTCCACTGGAGGCGGATGGAGCAGCGTGCGCCGCCCGCGGAAAGGAACGAATTGATCTCACACATCGACCAGAGCTTCGTGACGGGATCCTGCTGGCGGATGCGCATGTCGTGCGTCTCCTGCGAGTTTGTGTACACGGTGCCGTCGATCGCAATGCTTGCGGAAATGCTGCTGCCGTTGAGCGTCTGTGTCTCGATCGTGCTGCCGTCGTAGATGGTCGTTCTGCACAGGTCGACCAAAACGGGCGCGGCGGTGTTCTTCGGCACGATGCTGATGCGCAGCGCGCTGATAGGTCAAAATCAGATCCTTGAGCGGAATATTCAGCGTGCTGTCTGCCGCGGAGAGGTCGACATGGTACTCGGTGAACGGCGCGAATAGATTAGGCGTCGTCAACTCCTGCTCGCTGGTTTGGAAGTGCAGCTTGTAGCTCAGTGGGGTGTCCTACGCGACGGTGATGACCGGCGTTTCGCCGGTGTCGCCTTTCTTGCCTTGGATGCCCTGTTCGCCTTTTCCTCCACGCTCGCCTCGGGGACCAATGGGTTCCTGCGAGCCGGGATCGCCCTTTGGGCCGATGGGGCCGGTCGGCCCCTGGATCGTGACATAGCTATACGGATCGAACGGACAGCAGCCGTTCCCGCGGCAGGACCCCGTGTAGTAATTCATAGACGTCTCCCCCTGACATGATATCGGTGCTTTATCCTATGCATCGGACGAAGAAACAGCACACAGCAGGGAAGAAAAAGGCGGCAGACATACATCTGCCGCCCGCCGCTTTTATGAAAGACGGTTTTCATTGACGAAACCTCAACTTTGTATTATGTTATACATGGGAATCATATTGTCAGGCATAAAAGGAGAAAATTATGAACGATACGCCCGGATATGTGAAAAATTTGAAAAAAGAGTCTGTGGTGCAGAGTGTCATCAACTGCCTGACAGACGCCATGCGCAATAAAGAGCTCAAGCCCGGCGACCGCATCCCGCCCGAGCCGGAGCTGGCCGCGTCGATGGGCGTTGCCCGCAGTTCCGTACGTGAGGCCATCAAAATCCTCTCCTACCTCGGCGTGCTGGAGAGCAAGCGTTCAGAGGGGACCTTTGTTTGCAGCGGCTTCCAGGAGAGCATGATCGATCCGATGATCTACGGCATCATCCTGAATCAGGATTCCTTCGACAATCTGATGGAGCTGCGTGAGATGGTCGAGACCGGCATCATGCACCTTGCCAGCCAGAAGTATGACGAGGAGGATGGCCATGCGCTCGAGGCGATGCTCGAACAGATGAAAGAGATCGTCCACAGCGGTGACAACGAGGTCGACCGCTTCTTCGCCGTGGACAACGAGTTCCACGACCTGATCTCGCAGATGGGCAAAAATCCGCTGGCCGACAAGATCAGCCGCGTCGTGCGCACGCTGACGCACGCCGTCCGCTACGAGACCGTCAGCACGATGATCACGAGCGGCAGAGGCGACGAGCTCGTCGCCGCGCACAGCAAGCTCCTTGAGATCCTCAGGGGACACGAGGGAGAGGACGTGGAGGAGATCGTCCGCGGCACCTACTTCGGCGATATCATCCACGGCGAAGAGAAGTAACTGAAAATGCAAGGCCCGCCGTCGCAGATGCGACGGCGGGCTTTTTGACGGAAAATCGACAGTCTAGCCGATGGAATTTGTGCGATTTGCGGAAATTGCCCTTTTCTTTTGTTTGAACCTGCGCGATACTGTCATCAAGAAAATGACGGCGGCTCATCCGGCAATGACGAATCGAGAGGAGGGAAGGCGATGTCCAATGAAAACGGTCCCGTACAGTCCGTTGCCAAGGCGCTGCGGCTGCTCGGCCTGCTGATGGAGGTGCACCAGCCGCTCACGCTGGCCGCGCTGAGCGAGCAGACCAGCTGGCCGAAGAGCACGATCCACGGCCTTTTGAGCACGATGCGCGAGAGCGCGGTCGTGGACCAGCAGAGCGACGGGCGCTACTGCCTCGGCGTGCGGCTTTTTGAGTACGGCTGCGCCGTGGGCGCAAGCTGGAGCGTTTCAGACCTGGCAAAGCCGCATTTGCAGCATTTGGCAAGCGTGACAGGGCAGTCGGTGTTCCTCTCGATGTTGAATCGGTCAGAGGTCATCACCATCGAACAGGTGCAGTCCCGCGCGGGACTGCGCGTCGTGTCGGAGGTCGGGACGCGTCTGCCGCTGCACTGCACCTCGCAGGGCAAGGTGTTTCTATCCGCGATGGCCGGCTACGAGGCGAAGCGCGTCCTGCCGCGCCGCACATTGGAGCCCTATACGCCCAAGACCCTCGTCACGTGGGAGGAACTCTTCCGTGTGATGCAGGCCGCGCGTGAAAACGGCTATGCCGTGGAGGAGGGCGAGTACCGCTTCGGCCTGTGCTCGCCCTCCGCGCCCGTGCGCGACAGCTCCGGCGCGGTGCGCTACGCCGTCGGCGTTGTCGGCATGTTCGATAGTGTGCGTTCGCCGGCTTTCCAGCGCGATATTGACTTGACCTGCGCCGCGGCGGCGCAGATCTCAACGGCACTCGGCTATCGGGCGTAAGCAGAGGAATTTTGTGCCGCGGAGGGCGGCAATATCAGAATGGAACAGGGGAGGAGACGCAATGGCAATCAAACGCAAATTCCCGCCCCGCGTGGCGACGGTCTATTGCAGCGGCGGCTGCCGCGCAAAAAAGGATGAGGACGGCGGAAAGATCGTCCAGCGCGGCACGCACGACGAGCTCATCCAGGAGGACGGCATCTACGCCGACTTCGTCGGCGGCAAGAAGGAGACCGCCGGCTGGAAGCTATAAAAAGGAAAAAGAGCGCGGAGAGGTTTGACCTCTCCGCGCTCTTTTGGTATGAGGACTCTTACGGCGGCGCACCGGTGCGAAAATGGAGAGGATGTTTCTGCAAAGCTGCGCGTTCGCTGTCTTGACAATTATCATGCGCAGCATTACAATAAAACCCATAAAAAGCCGCCTTTCGCGGCATTTTTACGGATCGGTGGTTAGATATAGCTAACTGATGAAATTGCAACATTTGGTTAGAGGAAACTAACTGCTTTGAGGAACTACCATCGCGTCGGACGGGGGAGAGGACATGCACATTTTAGAACACGGACAAGGGCAGGAAAAGACACTGCTGTTTCTGCCCTGCACGGCGGAACCCGTCTGGGCGTTTGAAAAGACGGTCGCGCTGCTTGCGCAGTCGTGGCATGTCTTTCAGGTCGTCTACGACGGGCACGAGCCGTCTTATCCTGGTGACTTTACCTCAGTCGAGCAGACGGTCGATGAGATCACGGACTATCTTCGCGCGCAGGGTGTGACTTGCCTCGACGCGGCCTACGGCTGCTCGCTCGGCGGCGCATGTTTGACGCGGCTGCTGGCGCTTGGCGAGCTGCCGGTCAAGCGCGCCATCATCGACGGCGGCATCACGCCGTACCAGCTGCCGTATCTCATACGAAAGCTGCTGCTTGCGCGCGATGTGCTGTCGTTCAAGCTCGCCGCGAATAACCGCAAAATCTTAGAGGCGGCTTTTCCGCCGGAACGATTCACGCTGCCGGGGCGCGACCCCAAAAAGGAATACGACGCCATCGAGGCATACTTAAAGACCTACTCGGATCAGACCATCCGCAACATTTTCTGGTCGGGGAACAACTATGTTCTGCCAAAGACGCCCGCAAAGATCGGCACGAAGATCACCTACTGGTACGGCGACGAGGAGAAGAAGGACCGCAGGAGCAATATCCGCTTCATCAAGCACTATTTTCCGCAGGCACGTATCCACGGCATCCCGAAGATGGCGCACGCAGAGCTTGTGATGATCTCCCCCGAGGAGTTCTGCCGCTATTTCGATAAATTCATGTGCAGGTAAAGAGGAAAAAACGATGGATCGAAAAGAGAACATCCGCAATGCTTACCGCCTGACGGGCAGCAACAATTTTTACGACGGCATGGTCACCTGCTCCACCGTCTCGGGCAAGGCCGTGTGCCGCTTGGTGTGGGATATGGGCAAGGAGGAGTGCGGCGAATATCTGAATAAGGCTTTCACTGGTGTGCCGGAGGACTTTGCGGGAAAGCTCCTCGAGGTCCCCGTGGGCACAGGCATTCTGACGATGCCGCTCTATCAAACGCTGCCGCGCGCCGATATCACCTGCCTTGACTATTCACCCGACATGATGGGGCAGGCGAGGGAAAAGGCTGAGCGCATGGGACTCCAAAATGTGCAGTTCCGGAAGGGCGACGTGGGCGCGCTGCCGTATGAGGACAGCAGCTTTGATATCGTGCTGTCGCTCAACGGCTTCCACGCCTTCCCCGATAAGGAGGCGGCATACCGCGAGACGTTCCGCGTGCTGAAGCCGGGCGGTACGTTCTGCGGCTGCTTCTATGTGTCGGGCGAGTGCAGAAGGACGGACCGACTCATAAAAAAAGTCTACGAGCCGATGAAATTCTTCACCCCGCCGTATGAAACGGTGCAAAGCCTGAAAGTACGCCTTGAGGGCATGTACGCTGATGTGCAGCTCGGCAATGTGAAGAGCATCGCGTGGTTCGTTTGCAGGAAGGCGGAGCGCGCGAAAAAGATGGAGGAAGGACACCATGAGTGAGAAGATCACGCTCTCCGGCGTGCCGGAGACGATGTTACAGACGGTTTACGCCCGCGCGAAGGAGACGAAGACGCGCGGCGCGATCACCGACAACAAGGCGGTCGAGATCATCGACCGGCTCGACTACGATTTTTCGATGGCCGACAAGGACGCGGCGATGCACAGCGGCGTTATAGCGCGCACCATCGTGCTCGATAAGCTTGTGAAGACTTACCTTGCGGGGCATGGCGGTGCGGTGGTCGTGAACATCGCCTGCGGGCTCGACACGCGCTGCTACCGCATGAGCGACTATTCGCACTGGTACAATTTAGACCTGCCCGAGACGATCGCCGTGCGCGAAAAGCTCCTGCCTGAGAGCAGAAAGATCTCGCAGATCGCCATGTCCGCGATGGACGACTGGGGCGGTGAGATCAAGGGGACGAGCACGGACGTCCTCGTCATCATCGAGGGCTTGACGATGTACTTATCGGAGAGCGACGTCAAGCGCATCTTCGACGTCATCGCGGCGCGCTTTGACCGCGCGACGGTGCTTGTCGAGACGATGAACCCGATGGTCGTGAAGCGCTTTAAGGAAAAGTCCATCGAGGCGAGCAAGGCAAAGTTCACCTGGGGCGTCAAGAACGGCGCGGCGCTCGCCGCGCTGCTGCCGGATTTCCGCTTTGTCGAAGAGCACAGCCTGTGCGAGGGCATGGCGGAATTTGCACAGGTCTACAAGCTGCTCGGCAAGATTCCGGCGGTCAGCAATATCTCCAACCGCATCGTTGTGCTGGAGAAAAAGTGAGGAGGAATATCCATGATTTGGAGTACGGTTTGGATCGAAGCGGTCGTTTTTACGGCGCTTTTCACGGCAATGGTGATGATCCCTACCATCAAGCACCCGGAGATCGGCGTGCACAACTATCCGCCTGATATTCAGGAGGAATATTTCAAGACGCACGAGCACGTTCCGGTCGCGCCGCTCAGCGGCCGCACCATCGCGTTCAAGGGCTTTGGCATCGTGCTGTTCGCGGTGCTTTTGACGTACGCGGCCATCCTTGCCGGGGCGGACAGCTTTTGGACGGGCGCGGAATTCGCGGCCATCTTCTTTCTGATCGTCGGCGCGTGGGACACGTTTTTCCTCGACTGGGTGCTGTTCGCGCATCTGAAAGTATTCCGCCTGCCGGGGACCGAGCACATGGACAAGGCCTACGCGCAGAAGTTGTTCCACGTGAAGGGGATGCTCTTCCCGGGCTCGCTGTTTCTCATCATCATCAGCGTGCTCACGGGCCTTCTTGTGATGTGGGTCAAGTGAGCAAAAAGGAGAAAATCCATGTCGTTTTTTGAAAATACCCGCAAGCCCGAGGGCCTTGGCGGGAAGCTGATGCTCTCGATGATGAACGTCGGCCATCGCGCGCTCGCGGATTGGGGATTGCAATTTGCCGAGATCGCAAAGGACGCAAGCATTCTGGACTGCGGCTGCGGCGGAGGAGCAAACATCAGGAAGATTCTCAAAAAGTGCCCAAACGGCGAGGTCAAAGGCGTCGACTATTCGCCCGTCAGCGTCGAAAAGGCGAAAAAGGTCAACGAGGACGCCATTTTGAATGGCCGCTGCGTCATTTTGCAGGGGAACGTCGCGGACCTCATCTTCGCGGCGAACCAGTTTGATTTGGTCACCGCATTTGAGACAATTTACTTCTGGCCGGACCTTTTGCAGAGTTTCCGGGAAGTCCACCGAGTGCTCAAACAGGACGGCACGTTTTTGATTTGCAACGAGTGCGGCGGCGACAACGAAAAAGACGAGAAGTGGACGGAGAAGATCGACGGCATGACGATCTACAAGGACGTCCAGCTCAAGGATATGTTGGAGCAGGCCGGCTTCCGTAATATTCAGATCCACAAGAGAGAAAAGGGCTGGCTCTGCATCACGGCACAAAAGTGAGAAAGCGAGGTCAGGAGCGATGAAGGTCTATGCGTTCGGCGAAGAAAACGCACCGGTCATTTTGCTGCTGCCGGGCACCTGCTGCCATTGGAAGGGCAACTTCGGCCACGTGATCCCGCTGCTCTCTGACGAGTACCGCGTGCTCTGCGTCAGCTACGACGGCTTTGATGAGACCGAACGGACGGAATTCCCCACGATGCTCGAAGAGACGGCGAAGATCGAGGACTACCTCAAGGTAAACTGCGGCGGGCACATCCGCGCAGCCTACGGCTGCTCGCTCGGCGGCTCGTTTGTGGGCCTTCTGGCCGCAAGAGGGAACATCCGCATGGACTACGGCATCCTCGGCAGCTCGGACTTGGACCAGTCCTCGAAATTCGCGGCAAAATTGCAGACGGACCTTCTGCTGCCACTGATGTTTCCGATGCTGCGCGACGGCAGGTTCAAGTCGCCGCTTCTGCAAAAGCGCGTGGAAAAGCAGATGCGGCAGATGGGTGATTACGGCGCGGCGTTCTTACGGATACTCGGCGGGGCGCGGCCCTATTTGACGCAGCAGAGCTGCAAGAATCAGTTCTATTCCGACCTCATTACGCCGCTGCCTGACAAGCTCGACGTGCCGGGGACGGAAATTCATATCTTCTACGCGCTCAAGATGGGCGAAAAGTACCGCGCCCGCTATGAGCAGCATTTTGCGCATCCTGTCATCCACGAGCAGGACATGCAGCACGAAGAGCTGCTGGCCTGCCACCCGCAGGATTGGGCAGCGCTCGTCAAGAGCATCGTTGGGAAGGAGAAGAGCACGTGAAGTATTTTGAATTCGGACAGGAGCACTCCGAGTCATGGTCATGCTGCATGGCGGCGGCGTGAGCTACCTTGGCATGCTTCCCACGGCCCAAAAACTGGCGGAGCGGTATCACGTTGTGCTCGTCGCCTACGACGGCTTCAACCCCAGCGAGCCGGAGACGGAATTTGTTTCGCCCATGGACGAGATCATAACCACATGCAGTATCAAATTCGCGACCCGCAGGGCTTTGCGGCGATGCTGGAGCGCATCATCGAGCAAAATGAACTGCCGCCGCTGCCGTTTTTGCGAAAGTGAGGAAAAGCGCATGAAGAGAAACTACATTATTGCGGCGTTCCGCGAGACTGTCGCGCAGCAATTCCCAGAACAGAGCGTCGAATTGAATCGGCTGCTGGACGAGAAGCTGTCGCGCCTGCGCTCAATGCATCTGAACGCGTCGAAAGGAAAACAGTTCCATTTGGAAAGTCAAATTTTGCCCGGCATCGCTGCCTACGAGACCTTGCAGACCGTCATGCCCAAGGACGAGGCGCTGCAAACCGTCCACGGCTATGTGGCGGAGCATGCGTGGACGATGAGAAAAACCATCCTCAAGCTGCTCAAGGTTCCGGGGCTCTATCATCTGCCGCCGGTGCTGTTCAGTAAGCTGACGCCAAAATTCTATGGCGAGACGGCGGGCTTTGCGGCCACGGAGTATCAGACCTCCGGCGGCGTCTGGCGCATCGATATGACGAAGTGCCCCTATCATGATACCTGCGTCGAGCACGGCTGCCCGGAACTCTGCCCCTGCTTCTGCGACAGCGATGACATCGCCTATGACGACCTGCACCCGAAGCTCGTCTGGCACCGCACAAAGACGCTCGGCCGCGGGAATGAGTGCTGCGACTTCTGCCTGAAGCTCGCGGGAAAATGAAAGGAGAGACCGATGAAGTACCACATTGAGAAAAACACCGTGCAGGAGACGCTCGTCATCCCGCTCTACGGGCGCAAGATGTGCTCGGAGCTCTACCCGAACCTGTTCCGCGACGAGACGGCCATGCGCTTGATCGAAGAGATCGACTACGATTTTTCCGCGCTCGCGAAAAGGTCGCAGAGCATGATGCAGCAGTTCGGCTTTTTAGAGTGCGCCATGCGGCAGAGCGACCTCGCCTGCGAGGTGCGGGACTATCTGCGCTCGTACCCGAACGCGGCGGTCGTGAACCTCGGCTGCGGGCTGGACGCCACGGGCCGCGCCTGTGACAACGGCACGTGCAAAATTTACAACCTCGACTTTCCCGATGTCATCGCCGTGCGCGATGCGCTCCTGCCTGCGGGAGAGCGCGAGAAAAACATCCCCTGCAACTTAAATGACACCTCATGGTTCAGTGAGATCGACGCGAGCGGCGGCGCGGTGTTCTTCGCCGCGGGCGTGTTCTACTATTTCCTCACGCCGCAGGTCAAAGCGCTCGTGTGCGCGATGGCGGAGGCGTTCCCAGGCGGCAAGCTCGTCTTCGACGCGGCGAACCGCAAGGCGGTCAAGCTGATGCTCAAAACATGGCTCAAGGACGCGGAGATCAAGGACGTCGGCGCGTATTTCGCCGTCACCGACGCAAGGCGCGAGCTTTCGGCGTGGAGCGATAGGCTGCGTGTGTCCTCGCGCGGCTACATGCTGGGCTACAACGACTTGAGGAATCAAAATGTACGGAAATTCTTCCGCTTTTTATCGAAGGTCGGCGACGGCATGATGAACATGCAGATCGTCCGCCTCGACTTTGCAAAGGAGAATAAAAAGCATGAGTGACTTCAATGACATCGGCATCTCGCGTGAGCTTGACTGGCCGCACATCAAAAAGCTGCTGACCATCGGCCTTTTTGCGTCCGTTCTGCACCTCGCCGGTGACCTGATCCTCGGCTAGGGCGTGGAGAACGATGCGCTTGAAGGCGTTTTACAGATGCTATCGGCCTATACTTCTACCTCGGGCTGCGGCCTTTTTGCCGCGGCACTGCTGGGGCTTTTCGGCGTGGTGCTTGAGGGACTTGCCTGCTTCGGTGTTTACCGCCTGATGGCGGCGAAGTCGCCGAAATACGCGCACCGCTGCCGCTCCGGCATTTTCGGCTACCTGATGTTCTGCGCGTGCGGCTTCCATGTGCCGGTGTGCACGGCGGTGTTTCTGATGAAACACGGGCTTTCCGAAGCGCTTTTGACGCAGTACAGCGCATACTTCCTGATGCCGCCGCTCGTGCTGTTCTGGATCTTCTTCTTTGTGCTGGTGATGACGCAGATCGTCGCATTCCGAAAGGGGCTGACACCGTATCTGAAGTGGTGCTGCGTCTTCTCTATGACGTTCGGCATGCTCGTGTATTTTCTCGCGGCGCTGCTCGGCAACCGGCCGCTTGGCAACGCCCTGCGCTGCGCGTGGCTCGCCATCGGCAACGTCTGGATGTTCGGCGGGCTGCTCGTGACGATGAAAAAAGCGCAGCGAGCGTAAGACAGGGGAGAAGACCTCACGGCAAACCGACGCTCTGATATCGGCAAGCGTAAAAAATACGGGAGGGAAGACAATGAACGACGATCAGCTGCAATTTGACCGCACCTGCCATGTGATCTATTCAAAGCCCTGCAAGGCGGAAATTCGGGAGAAGATCGCGCACCACTATCCGGAATCGCAGCGCGAAGCCGTCTGGGAGCGCGTGCAGATGCAGTATGTCGACTTTTTGAGCGACTGGCGCACCGACCTTGGCGGGGAGAAAAACTTTCACAACGGCCCGGGCGGCAATTACGACTGCATCGCGCTGATGGCGTATTACGTCGTCTGCAAGGACGTGACAAGCCTTCAAGAGATCGAGGAGATGGAGGGAACCTCTTCCTGCCGTCGTTCCGAAAGCTCAGCAAGCTCAAATTCATCGACATCAACAAGCCGCTTTGCAAAAAAGCTCCTGCACCGCGCGTTTTTGAACGCGAAAAAACAGTGCGACAAGTGGGGCGACTTTGAGATGCACGTCGCGCCGTTTGACAAGGATCAGCCCATCTACTATGAGTTCACCGCCTGTCCGACCGCGGAATTCGCCAAAAAGCACGACCTTCTCGAGGTCATGCCCGCGCTCTGTAATCCGGATTTTGCCGGCATGGAGCTCATTCACGCGCGTCTCATCCGCAAAACGACCTGTTCGAACGGCTGCAAATGCGACTAAAATCAGGCTGGGCACTCGTTTTTTCTGCATGATTTTCTCCCTTGATCCGATGGTGCCGCCGCTCTCTTTCGGAATGTGTAGGAGCAGCGCGCGGCAAGATCGCGTGCGAGGTGAGCCGCAGGTATGAATTTCACCGCAAATTTGTTAAGAAATCGACAAAATTTACTTTCTTATACGCCGAAGGAGCAGTTATTGCAAGGAAGAAACGGGAATTTATGCAAAATGCGCCACTTTTTTACATATATTTTTCCCGCGCGACACGAGAATTGTTCATACTTTATTTACACCAAATTTAGGTTCGCTTAAAGAATCCACGTTATACTTCAGCCATAGCCTAAAACAAAGGGCGACAAACAAAAAATTCTGGGGTCCACTGTCCACCTCGCCGAACGGCCAAAGCGGCAGACCAAGAAAAACACCGCGGCGCGGTGTTATGATAAAGATCAAGGATCAGTGCAAGCAAACAGCACCGGCGAGAGTTTTCCATCTTTCTCTCGCCGGTGCTGCATTTTACATTTTGAGCTTAATTCGCTGCGGGGGCCTTTTCAAATTCTGCCGCGACCTGCTCGAGCAGTTTGCGGATGGGGAGGTGCTGCGGGCAGACCTTTTCACACTTGCCGCACTTTAAGCAGTCGGACGCCTTGCGGCCCGGCGCGGTGTGGACATCTTCGTAGTAGCAGTCCGCGTTCCAGTCGTGGTGAATCTGCTTGGCGTTCATAATGGCGAAGAGGTCAGGGATAGAGATGTGCTTGGGGCAGCCGTCCGTGCAGTAGCGGCAGGCCGTGCAGGGGATGAGGTCCTTGCTGTGGAAGATCTCCTGCACCTTTTCCACCGCGGCGCGCTCGGTCTCGTCGAGGGGCTTGAAGTCCCGCATGAACGAGATGTTGTCCTGCATCTGCTCCATGTTGCTCATGCCGGAGAGCACCATCATCATGCCGGGGAAGCCCGCGACAAAGCGGATGGCGTAGCTCACGGGGCTGCCGCCGTGCAGGTCTTCAAGCACGGCCTTTGCGTCCTCAGGCAGGTTCACGAGGTTGCCGCCCTTGACGGGCTCCATGACGATGACGGGCTTATTGAATTTGCGGCAGACCTCATAGCACTTGCGGCTCTGCACCGCGGGATCGTCGTAGTCGACGTAGTTGAACTGGATCTGGACAACTTCGATCTCGGGATACTCGGTCAGAATGCGCTCGAGCACCTCGGCGCGGTCGTGGAAGGAAATGCCGACGTGGCGAATTTTGCCCTCTTTTTTGAGCTCGAACGCCGTTTCATACGCGCGGCACTCCTTGAAGTGGTCATAGTTGACAAGACCCTGCGCGTGCATCAGATAGAAGTCGAAATACTCGACGCCGCAGATCTCGAGCTGGCTCTCGAAAAACGGGCGGATGTCTGCCTCGGTCTTGAAATAGTTCGCCGTCAGCTTGTCGGTCAGGATGTACTTCTCGCGCGGATAGCGGCTTGTCAGGCAGGTCTTGAGCGCCTTTTCGCTCTTGCCCTGGATGTAGCCGTGCGCAGTGTCAAAATAGTTGAAGCCCGCGTCTAAAAACGCGTCCACCATCTGCTTGGTCTGCTCGATATCCACCTCTTCGCCGATCATCGGCAGGCGCATGCAGCCAAAGCCAAAATTCTTCTTGATCCGATCCATAGTTTACTTTCCTATTCTTATCCTTTTCCTGCTTGCCGGCAGAAAAGTAGTTTACCTTTACTCCTGCGGAATCGTCTTGAGTTCGCGCCGGATGGCGCGGAAGCGCTCGGGCACGTCCTCGTCCGCCATATCCCTTGGGACGTCGATCGTGCCCGCGGCCTTTGCAGTTTCATAATACCAGCATTTGTACTCCACGGTCTCGAGCGTGTGGCGCATCTCCTCCATCTGCGCGAGCAGCACGTCGCGCTGGTGCGTGAACATCTTGAGGCGCGTGTCGATGGTGTCGTCGCCGCGCAGGGCAAGCTCGATGTACTGGCGGATGTCCCTGATGGACATGCCGGCCTTTTTCATGCAGCCGATGACCTGTAACCACTCGAAGTCCGATTCCTGAAACATGCGGATGCCGCCGGACGAGCGCTCCACAAAGGGCAGCAGACCCTCCTTATCGTAATAGCGCAGCGTGGAAGCGGGGACGTCCAGCTTTTTCGCCATCTCGCCGACTGTGTAGACCATGAAATCCTCCTGAAATGAAAGCGCGCTTTAGGTTGCAGCACAGTGAGTAACTTTAAGTTTCTTTTAGCATACCGCAGCGAAGGAGGCCTGTCAAGCGCCGCACAAAAAGAAAAGCCGCCGAAGGCGGCTTTTCCTCAAATCTTCAAGATCGCGCGAATGTCGTCCAGCATTTCGGCAAAGTAGATGCCCTCCTGCCGCTCGGGCGTGGAGAGGCCCATGTCGATCATGTGAGCGAGCAGGGCTTTCAAGTGGTCGTAATAGCCGTTCAGATTATAGAGGATGCACGGCGCGGCGAGCTGCTTGAGCGACACCTTTGACATGATCTCGCTGATCTCCTCGAGCGTGCCCGTGCCGCCGGGGAAGGCGATGAACGCGTCGCCGAGCTCGATCATCTTCGTCTTGCGCTCGGTCATGTCGCGCGTGACGATGAGCGTCGTGATCTCGTCATACTCGTAGCCCTTGTCGATGAAAAACTGCGGCTCCACGCCGGTCACTTCGCCGCCCGCGCGCAGCACGCTTTCAGCGAGCGCACCCATCAGGCCGTTTTTCGACCCGCCGTAGACAAGGGCGTTGCCGCTCTTGCCGATGAGGTGGCCCAGTGCGCGCACGGACGTCTCAAGCGTCGGATCGTTGCCACTGCTCGCACCGAGATATACGGTGATATTCATAGGAAACAGTCCCTTTCTGTCAAAAATGATTGCCGCTATTCTACCACGGTATGATCTTTCCCGCAAGCGGCGGAAAATCGGCGTTGCGGGCGTAGTCCTGCTGTGGTATGATGTTCTCGACGCGCACGCGGAAAAAGAGTAATTTTGACTGTTTTTGGAGATATCTTATGATCAAAACGATTTTGTGGGACGTGGACCGCACGCTTTTAGACTTTGACGCCGCCGAGCGCGCCGCCATCCAGAGCCTTTTTGTTGAGTTCGGCCTTGGCGAATGCTCGGAAGAACAGGTCGCGCGCTATTCCGTCCTGAATATGAAATACTGGGAAAAACTCGAGCGCGGCGAGATCACGAAGCCGCAGGTGCTCGTCGGCCGCTTTGAGGAGTTTTTCGCGGAGGAGGGCATCGACGTTTCCCTCGCGCCGCAGTTTAACGATGCCTATCAGCTGCGTCTGGGCGACACCATCGTCTACCGCGACGACAGCTATGAGATCGTCAAGTCGCTGCGCGGCAAGGTGCGCCAGTGCGTCGTCTCGAACGGCACGGTCGTCGCGCAGACGAAGAAGCTGGCGCGCTCCGGCCTCGGTGCGCTGATGGACGGCGTGTTCCTCTCCGAGCAGCTTGGCGCGGAGAAGCCGAAAAAGGAGTTTTTCGACCAGGTCTTCGCCGCCATCGGACCGGTCGAGAAGGGCGAGACGATGATCGTCGGCGATTCGCTCACGAGCGATATCCGCGGCGGCGACAACGCGGGCATCGTGACCTGCTGGTACAATCCCGAGGGAATCAAAGCGCCGGAGGGTTACCGCATCGACCACGAGATCAGGGATCTGCACGAGGTCTACGGCCTGCTGTGACAAGAAAAGGGAAGAGGACATTCCAAAAAGAATCGGAATGTCCTCTTTTTTGCGTTTACTGCTTGTCCTTCAGCCGCCGCAGGCAGATGCAGGGCGTTTTGACGTCGAAGGGCTTGGAGATGTGCGCATCCATACCGGCCTCACGGCTGTGCTGCACATATATAACGCAGTGCATTGATAAAAGCTGTGGTCTTATTCAGTATTGATAAAGGAATGGGATCCTTTTTTTCTTGCCAGACGGCGATGGATATGCTACAATATGACCAATAAACCAAGCTGGTCAAAAATTTCAACAAAGGAGGGAATGCCAATGGCCTTTTCCGCAGAAGAAAACGCGGCCATCCGCGAAACGCTGCTGCGAGAGGCGCGCCGCTGCGCCGTCACGCTGGGGCTGCGCAAGACCTCGGTCGAGCAGCTCACCGAGGCGGCGGGCATCTCGAAGGGACTGTTCTATAAATACTTCGCGTCCAAAGAACTGCTGTTTTTCGAGGTGCTGGAGGATATCCACAGCGAGGTCTATCAGGTGGCCGAGCAGGTGCTGGAGGAGGGCAAAGACCTGCCGCCCGACGAGCGCATCGCGAACGTGCTGCTCACGGCCTGCAGCCGCTTATCCGAGATCGGTGCGATGAAATTCATCGAGGAGGACTCGGCCTATCTGCTGCGCCGCATCCCCGCGCAGGTGAAAGCCGAGCACTACCACAGCGACGAGGTACATATCCGCGACCTTTTGGAAGAGAGCGGCCTGACCCCGCGCGGCGGTATCGCGCTCGCCGCTGCGACGATCCGCGGTCTGATCCTCACGGTGTCGCATCAGGAGCAGATCGGCGCGCTGTATCCGCAGGTGCTCGAAACGCTGACGCGCGGCGCGTGCGAAGAGCTGTTTCCGCGGGCGTGAACGCCGCGTGCGGCTTTTTATCACTTGAAGTTAGAGACATTGAACTAAAAATCAAAACAGGGAGAAATCTGCCGTGTCCAAGCAAGCTACCGAATTTCAGAAAAAGGAAATGAGCAAGATGTACCGCGGCAAGGAGATCTTCAAGCCGCTGAACACCGGCTGGATCGATGAACATGTCGCCTGCGTGCGCGAATGGGTGGCGAACATCTTTTTCTACCGCAAGGGCGAGACGACCATCATGGTCGACGCGGGCTACAACTATGACCGTCTTGAGGAAAAGATGGGCTGGCTCGGCATCGACCCGAAGTCCATCCGCCATATCCTCATCACCCATCAGGACACCGACCATGTCGGCGCGGTGGAGGCGGACAGCCCCGGCCTTTTCCGGGACGCGAAGCTCTATATCGGCGAGATCGAGAACAAATATCTCACCGGCGAGGTGCGCCGCAAGGTGATCTACCACCTCTACAAGCTGCCGCAGGTGACCATTAACAACGAAAAGGTGCTGCTGCACGACGGAGAGGTCTTCGAGATCGACGGCATTAAGATCGAATGCTTTTTGGTCCCTGGCCACACGTGGGGGCATATGGTGTACCTCATTGACGACAGGTACCTCTTCACGGGCGATACGATCTGGTTCGGCGCGGACGGCGGCTATAGCTTCATTTCCGCGCTGGCGGAGAGCAACAAGCTCGCAGTCAAGTCGCTGGCGGAGTTGGAGCAGAAGCTTCGCACGCGCGGCCTGCGGCCCGTCATCCTGACGGGCCACACCGGCTGGACGGACGATCTCTACTTCGCCTTTGCGCACCGCGATAAGCTCTGCTCGCCATTCAAGAAGAAAGTGCACGACCCGTCCGCGCCGTACGATGCCTACGACGAGTCGGACGACACAGAGGAGAATGCGAAGCGCGGCTTTTTGCCGCCGGTGCAGAAGATCTGATGCGGAGCGGAGAGAGGTGGGTTTTCCCGCCTCTCTCCGCGGTTTTGGTGAATAAAAAGAGCGAAGCGTGCGCATCTATATTCTTACATTTTCTTTTTTCATGCCACTTGCGAAAACCTAATAGACATGGTAAAATCAACTAATCAAACGGACGCCGCAAGGCGCCCGTTTGACAAATGAGAGAAGAGAGATTTTAAGAAGAGAGAGGGAAAACCAATGGAACATCAGCGCAGGGCAGATCTCATGCTGCTGCTGGCGACGAGCTTCTGGGGCATTTCCAACTGCCTGACGGCGATCTGCCTGAGGGATATGCAGCCGTTGACGCTCAATGCCTTCCGTTTTTTGACGGCGTTTGTTGTGCTGGGATTCGTGTTTCGCAAAAATGTCTTCCACGCGAGCTGCGAGACCGTCAAGTACAGCATTGTAGTGGGCCTTTCGCTCGTCGTCGTGTACACGAGCGTGACCTACGGTGTCATTTACACATCCGTGTCGAACGCGGGCTTCATCTGCGCGCTTTCGGTCGTGACGACGCCGATTTTGGAATTTATCGTGTATCGCAAAAAGCCGGAGAAGAAATTCGGCGTTTCGATGATCTTATGTCTTATCGGCTTAGCGCTGATGACGCTGAACGAGACGCTCAAGCCCGCGTTCGGCGATATCATCTGCCTGTTCGCAGCGGTGTTTTACTCCGTCGACCTGATGGTCACGGAAAAGGCCGTGGCGAATGAAAAGGTCGACCCGCTGGCGCTCGGCGTGTGCGACCTTGCCGTCGTCGGCGTGGTGATGCTGATGCTCTCCGTATTTTTGGAGACGCCTGCACTGCCGGGTACGGCAAAGGTCTGGGCGGCGGCGCTGTTTCTCGGCATCGTGTGTTCAGGCGTCTGCCTTGTGATCCAGAGCGTTTATCAAAAGCACACGACGGCGAGCCGCGCGAGTCTCATCTTTACGCTCGAACCCGTGTTTTCGGCGATTTTTGCGTTCTTTCTGCTGGGTGAGCGCATCGGCGTCAAGGGCTACATCGGCTCGGCGCTGATGCTTGCGAGCCTTGTGCTGGTGGAGGTCGACGTGGGCGCGCTGTTTGGAAAGAACAAGAAAAAAGCGGAATAAATCTCCTTTGCCACGTTTGGTTGCGGACTTGCAAGCCTTGACTGGTGGCGCTTTTCGCCGCAGTCGGCTATACTGGGCGCATCAAAGCAAACGGAGGACAAATACATGACCCTGGGAGAAAAATTACAGCTGCTGCGCAGATCGCGCGGTTTATCGCAGGAGCAGCTCGCCGCGGAGCTGGATGTCTCGCGGCAGGCCATCAGCAAATGGGAATGCGGCGACTCGACGCCCGACCTCGACAAGCTGCGCGCCATCTGCACGTACTTCGGTGTGACGACGGATTATCTGATCTGGGAAAGATCGGAGGACGCGCCGCAGGCAGCCGAGCAGAAGCAGGGTGGCGATACGCGCGGGCGGAGCGGTATATTCAACGATGCGCTGCTGCTGGTGATGACAATTGTTGTGATGGCAGCGGTGTGGAGCGCTGCGCGGACGGGATTCGAGTCGTATACGGCGCTGCACTTCGTCCTTGGTGCAATGGCGATAGCCGCCACTGTGCTGGCCTGTACGGTTTGGAAAAAGCGCGGCAGACCGATCTGTTTTGGCATTGCCGCAGCCGGTGCGGCGCTGGCGATCGCCCGCCTGGCCTCTATGCTTGGTTATCTGGTGGATCTGTGGTCGACGTCGAGAGAGTATGCGGACGGGGGCGACTGGCCGATCGTTTGGGAGAGCGCGGGGATATGGCTGCGGCACGACTGGCCCTACTATCTATTCTATCTTGTCCTGATCGTGGGCGGGCTGCTGCTCGCCCGCCAGCTCAAAAAGAGGGGAGAAGCATGACGACCTTTGACAAAGTGTACGCGGCGGTGCGGCTCATTCCGCGCGGAAGCGTCGCGACCTACGGCCAGATCGCCGCGGCAATCGGCAACAAGCGCCTCGCCCGCGTCGTGGGCTACGCGCTGCACGTGAATCCAGAGCCTGGCGTCATCCCGTGTCACCGCGTCGTCAAGCGGGACGGGGAGGTGTCAAGCGCTTTTGCTTTCGGCGGTGCGAACCGTCAGGTCGAGCTTTTGAAGGCCGAAGGCGTCGGCTTTTTGGATGACAGCCATGTCGACATGAAGCGCTGCTGCGTCCGCGCCCTGCCGCTCATTTTGGAAGAGTAAAAAAGAAGCGTTCCATCATTCGATGGAACGCTTCTTTTTGCTTACAGAAACCGACACAATAGGATCGGCAGGAACACGGCGGGGACGTAGTTCATCACCTTGATCTTCGTCAAGCCCAGCATGTTGAGCGATAGGCCGAGGATGAGAATCGAGCCGACGCACTTCATCTCGAGGATGACCGCTTCTGTGAGATACGGCGCGAGGAACGACGCACCCAGCGCGATGGCACCCTGATAGAGGAAGATAGGGATAGCTGAAAGCGCGACGCCGATGCCGAGGGTCGAGGCGTAGACGACGGAAATGATGCCGTCGAGCAGCGCCTTGGCGTAGAGCGTCGAATGGTCGCCGGTCAGACCGGAGTCGAGTGCGCCCATGATGGCCATCGCGCCCACACAGAAGAGGAGCGAGGCGGTGACAAATCCATCGGAAAGCGAGGTTTTCGAGCCTTTTCCGCCAAATTTTCGTTCGACCCAGTCGCCGAGCTGATGCATGTGTTCATCGAGCTGTAAAAGTTCGCCGAGGATCGCGCCGATCGCGATCGAAAGGATGGCGACGAGCGTGTTTTCGCCCGCGAGCATGCCATCCACGCCGATGTAGAGCACGCAGAGCGCCGCGCCCTTTTCCATTGCGTCGCTGAAGCGCTCGGGGATAAACTTGCCGAGCAGAAGTCCGGCGATGCTGCCCGCGACGATCGCGGCGGAATTGACGATGGTACCGGTCAAAATCATTGGCTGCCGCCTTCTTTCTCTTTTTTGCATCCGGCGAGCGTCAGGATGACGTCGCCCGCCATCATCAGTCCCGCGCAGCCGGGGACCCAGACGAGGCTTGCCGGTACGCTGCGGCGGCCCGGCGGGGGCGCTTCCAGTGTCTCGGGCTTGGCGGGAAGCTCGGGGGAGTAGATCACGCGCAGGTGCCTGACGCCGCGGTCGCGCAGTTCCTTGCGCATCACGCGCGCAAGCGAGCAGTTGCGCGTTTTGGAGATGTCCGTGATACACAGCTGCGAGGCGTCGAGCTTGTTCCCCGTGCCCATGGCGGAGAGGATGGGAATGCCTCGAGCCTGCGCCGTCTGGATGAGGTCGAGCTTGCTCGACACCGTGTCGATCGCGTCGAGGATGTAGTCGTAGCGCGCGGTGAAGAAGTCCTCGCGGTGCGCGGCGTCGTAGCGCGCACAGATGAGGTGCAGTCTGACATCGGGGTTGATGTCGCGGCAGCGCGCGGCGAGCGCGTCGGTCTTATTTTGGCCGACGGTGGAGTGCAGTGCCTCGAGCTGACGGTTCAAATTTGTGGGGCTGACAGTGTCATCGTCGATGAGTGTCAGCTCGCCGACGCCCGAGCGCACCAGCGCCTCGACCGCGTAGCTGCCCACGCCGCCAAGGCCGAACACGGCCACATGGCTGCGGTGTAGCTGATTCATCGCGTCGCCGCCGAGCAGCATCTGCGTGCGTAAAAACTGATTGTCCATAGTGTCGCCTCAAAAGTCAGAATCAAAAAGAAATAAGCTGCCGGTCAGAAACCGGCAGCTTATTTTGTCGTAAGAGGGGATTACCCGACGTACTTCATGCCGTCAAGCTGCTCGGTCTCAACGCCGTCGGTGATACCGGCGTACCACTCGTCGTAAGCGTCGTTCTTGAGATCAAGGTCAGCCTTGTAGTACCAGTAGGGCTGGGGATTGGTCTCGACGAAGTACATCACGTGATAGCCGTTGCTGGACTCGACGATGCCCGTGTCGCCGCTCTGGCGCGCGGGATCGAAGCACCAGTCCTCGAAAGAGGGAACCATCTCACCCTTGTAGATGTTGGAGTACAGGCCGCCGTTGCTGGCGCTGCCGGGGTCGGTGGAGTTGGCGACGGCCAGCGCGGCGAAGGCGTCCTCGGTCTTCTCGCCGTCGTTGTACTGCTGCAGGAGCTCATTGGCCTTCTCCTCGCTGTCAACAAGGATATGACGCACGGAAACCGTGTGATAGTCGTTGCGGCTGCGGGAGTGGAAGAGCACAGCGTAATAACCCTTCTCGCCATAGGCGGCGACGGTGGTGTCGCCCTCCTGACGGGCATCGTCAAATGCCCAGGTCAGCATATCGGAAGCGCCGTTTTCAGCATAGCCGATGTGCGCATAGGAGCCTTCCATATCCTCGCCGATGGTGTCGAACGTCTCACCCTGCGCATAGCGGGAGAGAGCGGTCTCGGCCTTCTGCTTGGCCTGCTCGAGAAGCTCGGCCTTTTCTTCGTCCGTTGCGTCGTCGCCGGCAGCGGAGGTGAAGAGAATGTACTCAATGTCGGCGCTCTGATAGCTCTTGGGGTCGGCGTCATAAGCGGCCTGCACCTCGTCGGAGGTGTAGGACAGGGAGTCAGAGTAGCTGTTGGAGTAAGCCTGCGCGAGCGCGATCATGCGGATGTTGCGCTCGAAGACCTTCTCGTTGACCAGCGGGCCGCAGACGGCCTTGATGTGCTGCGCGCGGGTGTAACCGGCGGAAGCGGCGGCAGCGTCCAGATCGGCAAACGTATCCTGCACGGACTGCTCCACGGCCTCGCTGCCGTCAAAGCCCTCGGCCTCCGCCTTCTGCGCAAGCAGGGCGTAAGACTTGAGGCTCTCGAGCGCCTGATCGCGGAAATAGTCGTACCAGGTGCTGCCGTTGATAGGGCAGTCCTGCTCCTTGAGCGACTTGCTGGTGTCCAAACCGTAAACGCTCAGGTAATAGGAGTTCTTGGAGACAAAGCTGCTGTAAATGGTGTTGTAGAAGTAGCTCACGTCGGCGGCCGTGTAGGTCTCGTTGCCGATGGTCACGGCGTCGGCGTTGCGTTCGATCACCTTGGAGTTGGCGACCGTGACGACGATACCGACGATCACGAAGATGACGGCGATGGCGATATACAGGGCATTGCTGCGGCGATCCTTCGCCTGCTCGTCCTTTTCACGCTTCGTCCGGGGATCGACATAACCGCCTGCCAGACTCTCCTGGCGGCTCTTCTTTTCTCTGGATGCACTCATTTGTTTGTTCAGTCCTCTCAATTATTGGGTTTTGCAGATTTGCAAAAGTGCTATTGAAAATGCCCAATCATTATAACGAATGGAACACAATAATGCAATGACAAAATTGTGAAGATTCTTCGTACCATTTTCCGCCCGCAGGCGGAAAACAATTAAAATCGTAATTCCTGACGACATGTGCGTCAGGAATTACTCTTTGCGCAAAGCGAGTGTCGAATTGTCTGCTTGTGCAGACAATGAGGCACAGAGCGACGCGAATCTTTCTCAATGAAAGCGACGTAAGTCGGTTTCATTGAAGTTACTTCGTGCCGAAAATGCGGTCGCCCGCGTCGCCGAGGCCGGGGACGATGTAGCCGTGCTCGTTGAGATGATCATCGAGTGCGCCGGCGTAGATGTTGACGTCGGGGTACTTCTCCTGAACGGCCTTGATGCCTTCGGGAGCGGCGACGAGCACCATGAGCGTGATGTGCTTGCAGCCGCGCTTGACCATCTCGCCGATGGCTTCGCAGGCAGAGCCGCCGGTGGCGAGCATCGGGTCGACGATCATCACGTCGCGCTCGGCCACGTCCTTGGGCATCTTGCAGAAGTAGGGGTGGGGCTCGAGCGTCTCTTCATCGCGGTACATGCCGATGTGGCCCACACGGGCGGAGGGCACCATGCGCAGCACGCCGTCGACCAGGCCGAGACCGGCGCGCAGGATGGGGACGACAACGAACTTCTTGCCTGCGAGCGTGGGGGCGTCCATCTCGCAGATGGGGGTCTTGATGTGCTTGGTGGTCAGCGGGAGGTCGCGCGTGGCCTCGTAGGTGATGAGCATACCGATCTCGGACACGAGCTCGCGGAAATCCTTGACGCTGGTGTTTTCATCGCGCATGATGGTGAGCTTGTGGGCGACGAGGGGGTGGTTCATGATGTGTACTTTCTCGTTGAATTTGGCTTCCATTGCTTTGACCTCCGAAAAAATATATTTTAATGTGTTTTTGCTTACTGGTTCAATTTGGCGCTTCTCAGGCGCTCTGCCTGCGCGGGGCGCAGATAAACGGGGAGAAGCTCCTGCGCGCTCACGGCCTCGCCGCGCGCATAGGCGCGCTCGGCCGCAAGGCCGACGCCCACGGCGCTCTGATAAAGGAGCATACTGGGCGCGAGCGAGCACTTGACGCCGTGCTCTTCTAAATAACGATAGCACAGCACGCCGCCGTCGCCGAGGACGGTGATGGGCTGCTGCTTGCCTTGAAGCTGCGCGCAGAGCGCTTCGAGCGAGATCGCGCGGTCCGGCGTCAGGCGCGTGAGTTCGCCGCCCTTTGCCTCGAAAACGGCGTTATAGACCTGCGAGCGGCGCGCGTCCATCGCGCCGACGATAAGCCCGTCGATGTGCGCGGCATTCTGCGCCATGGCCTCGAGCGTCGAAACGCCGAGGCACGGCTTGTCTGCGGCCCAGGCAAGGCCCTTGACCGCCGCAATGCCGATGCGAAGGCCCGTGAACGAGCCCGGCCCCGCCGCGATGGCGATGGCATTGATATCATCGAGCGTCAGATCGGCGTTTTTGAGCATCGCATCCACCATCGGCAGAAGCGTCCGGCTGTGCGTCAGCCCCGTGCACTGATAGGCGGAGGCGAGCGGCGCGCCGTCTTCGACGACGGCGCAGGAAACGCTCTTCGCCGATGTTTCCAGAGCGAGAATTTTCATGCGAATCTGCCTCCTGTGACCGTGATGGTGCGCCAGTCTTCGTGCTCGTCTGTGCGCGCGATGTCGACAAAGATCGTGTCCTCCGGCAGCGCGTCGGAGACGCGCTCGCTCCACTCGACGGCACAGACGCCGCCGCGGGCGAGATAATCGTCCCAGCCGATGTCGAACAGCTCGTCCGACGAGCCGAGGCGGTACATATCAAAATGGAAGAGCGGCGTTCTGCCCTCGTACTCGTTGACGATGGTGAACGTCGGGCTCGTGACGCGTCCGCGGCAGCCAAGGCCGCGCGCAAGACCGCGCGTGAAGGCGGTCTTTCCCATGCCGAGCGAGCCCGTGAAGGCGAGCACATCGCCGCCGCGGAGCTTTTGGGCAAGCTCTTCGCCGATCGCCTCGGTCTCCTGCGTGCTGTGCGACAGAAATTGCATGGTTTCGCCTCCTTGACCCCATTTTCACCCATATTACCAAATAGTATAGCACAGCGCGCCGGCCTTTACAATTCCTTTTCTGCGGAAAGAGGGAGAAATGTGCGTTTACAGACGGGTAAAATTGTGCTAAAATACATCGAAAACTTTGTGCGAAGGGAGCGTGAGGCTGTGAACAGATTCCGCGATTTTTTAAGTGACGTGGTGCGGCAGTCGGATATGGTGCTGCTGTCGCTGTGCACCGTTTCCACGCTCTACGGCATGGTGCTCATCGCGAGCGCCACGCATTTCCGCAATACCTTTAAATATGTTGCCATTCAGGGATTTGGCTTGCTGCTGGGCGTGCTGCTCTACTTCCTGCTCTCCAGCATCGACGTGTCGGAGGTCGGAAAAAAATGGAAGTGGCTGCTGGCGTTCAACTTCGGCTTCATTCTGCTGCTGCGCACGCCCTTTGGCCTGACGCGAAACGGCAACCGCGCCTGGCTCGGCGTGAACGACATCGGCAAAAGGCTCGGCGTCGGCTTTTTGGAGAATTTTCCCATCACCGTTCAGCCCGCCGAGATCGTGAAGATCACGTTCATTATCCTCTTGGCGCGCCAGCTTGCGCTGCTGCAGGAGAAAAAGGACCTCACGCGCTTTTCCAATGTCATCCAGCCCACGGTGCACGCGGGGATCATGTTCCTCTTTTATTATGTGATCTCCAAGGATGCGGGCAGCGGCCTTGTGTATCTGTTCGTCTTTGTGTGCATGGCGTTTGCGGGCGGCTTTGCGCTGCGTTGGATCTTCCTCGGCCTTGGCGGCGCGGTGGGCGGATTCCTTGCTGCGTGGAATTTCAATCTCCTGCGCGGCGACTGGTACGACCGCATCAAGGTCATTCTGGACCACAGCTACCAGCCCGAGGGCAAGGGCTGGCAGCAGACGCGCGGAATGCTCGCTCTCGGCTCGGGCAAGCTGACGGGGCAGGGCCTCTTCAACGGCACGCAGACGCAGTCGTTGTACCGGTCGAGTCTTCCCGAGCGGCAGACAGACTTCATCTTCTGCGTCTGCGGCGAGGAGCTGGGCTTTATCGGCTGCCTTCTCGTCATCGTGCTGCTGCTGGCCATCATTGTCCGCTGCCTCATTGTCGCGCGCGAAGCGCCGACGCGCATGGAGAGCCTTGTGTGCGTCGGCATGGCGGGCATGCTCATTTTCCAGACGATCGCAAACCTCGGCATGTGCTTGTTCCTTATGCCGGTCATCGGGCTGACGCTGCCGTTTTTCAGCTACGGCGGCTCGTCGATCGTGACGCTGTTCGCTGCGATGGGGGTCGTGTCGGGCATCAAGAAGCGGTCAAGGCCGGAGTGGCTCATAAACTGACGTTTCAAAAGCGGGGATTCTCTCAAAGAGAATCCCCGCTTTTGAGATTATCGGAGAGATGGCGAAGCCGTCTCTCCGATAAAATTGCACTCCGCTTCGTGCCTTGCCGCCCGCAGGGCGGCTGCGACACGCGCGGAGTGAGAAGAGTAAATTCCGACGCACATGTCGTCGGAATTTACGATTAAGATCATTTCGCGCCTGCGGGCGCGAAAGCCTGCGGCGCATTTAATCCCGTTCGATTTTTTCGCCGCTGATGGTGTCTTCGGCGGTACCGTAGGAGATCACACTGCGGCCGAATTTTTTGCGCAGGGCGTCCATTGCGGATTCGACGGCTTCCTGCTTTTCCTGCTGTGTGTCGTCCGTGCCGAGCAGGTCGAGCTGGCGGTAGGATTGCGCTTCTTCGGTCAGATGCAGTGCCGTGACGGAGAGGAGCCGGATAGGGTCGGGTGCTTTCCACAAGTCCTTTGTAAGGCGGAGCGCGGTATCGTTGATCTCGCGCATCAGGTGCGTGCTGTGGTCGAGCGTCGTCTGGCGCGAAAAGACCTGAAAGCGGCTGTTTTTGATGCCGACCTGTACGCCGCCGCAGTAGAGCCCGTAGCGCCGCAGGCGCATCGCCACACTGTCAGAAAGCAGCGAGATGCCGCTTTGCACCTCATCCCAGCGCGTCAGGTCGCGGCGGAACGTCGTCGAATTACCAACGGATTTGATCGGCTCGCGGTCCGCCGCTCCGCGGACGGGGGAGTCGTCGAGGCCGTTGGCATAGCGGTAGAGCTGCGAGCCCATTTTGCCCATCAGGGTTTCGAGCATTTCCTCGCTGCATTTTGAGAGTTCGCCGATCGTGCGCACGCCGTAGCGGCCGAGCAGCTCCTGTGCGCTGCGGCCGACGAACAAAAGATCGCCAACGGGGAGGGGGAAGACGATGTCGCGCCAGTTGTCGCGTGCGATGACGGTCGTGGCATCGGGCTTTTTATAGTCGCTGCCGAGCTTGGCGAACACCTTGTTGAACGACACGCCGACCGAGATCGTCAGTCCAAATTCGCGCTTGATGCGGCCGCGCAGCGTGTCAGCCAAAGCCTTGGCGTCCCCGCCGAAGAGGTGGAGGGAATTTGTCACATCCAGCCAGCTCTCGTCGATGCCGAACGGCTCGACTAAGTCAGTGTACTCGCCGTAGACGGCATTGATTTTTTTTGAGTATTCGGCGTAGAGGCGGTGGTGCGGCGGCAGCAGGATGAGGCCGGGGCACTTCTGCTTGGCCTTCCAGATGGTCTCCGCCGTTTTGACGCCGCAGCGCTTCGCCGGTTCGTTTTTGGCCAGGATGATGCCGTGGCGCTCCGTTGGATCGCCGCAGACCGCGACGGGAAGCTGGCGCAAATCAGGATGGCTCAAAAGCTCGCAGGAGGCGTAAAAGCAGTTGCAGTCGCAGTGCAGAATGATGCGGTCCATCGTGTTCACCTCGTTTCACGAACAGTGTAGCATAAAATGCGAAATAGAACAAGCGTTTGAAAATAAAAAGTGCCTGCCATTCGGCAGGCACTTTCTTGAATAGTTTTCGTCAATTTTCTCTCACGCTGTACAGCGCCGCGCCGATGGCGGTAGCAAACGTCGCGTTTTCGGGAATAATAAAATTGACATGGTAGAGCTGTTTGAACAGCTCGAACGTCTCCCTTGCCGGCGGCAGCATCGTCAGTGCGCCTGTGAGGACGACCGTGTCCGTGCCGCAGCACTTGCACGCGAGCACCGACATTGTGCCGATGGACTGGAGCACCAGGTTGACGATGCCAAGCATCTTGTCCGACGGCGTCGCGTCGTCGGCGACCTTGGCAAAGTTCGCCGCCGTGGCCTCGGGCGGCAGATCGCCCACCTGCTCGCGCGAGAGGTCGGCCATCGTCAGGTCGATGTGGCTGAGGTCGCCGTCCTGGCAGAGCTTGCGGATCAGCGCGTACTGGTGCACGCCTGTTGTGAGCGAGCTGAGGCCCGCGAGCGTGCCGCCGCCCACGCCGCTGCCGATGAGGTGACGGATCTCTCCGCCCTTGTTGGCCCAGAGAAACGACGTGCCCGTGCCCATACTGACGACGACCGCGTGCTCCTTGCCCGAGAGGGCAAGGCCGCCCACGCCGACGGAGGGGAATTCTTCGACCTTGATGGTCTTCACGCCGTAGATATCGCCCTCGACATACGAAGAGCCCACGCCCGTGAGCGCGATGTGGCGGATGTCGGAGAGCTGGAGATGATGTGTGGAAAGGAAATTGCCCATCGCGCCGTAGAGCGAGGTGAGCGGATCGTCAGCCTTGACGCGCAGCATGTCGATGACGGAAAGATCGGGGGCAAGACCGACGATCTTCGTGCTCGAACCGCCGATGTCAATGCCTAAAATAACACCCATTGTGATGCTCCGTTTCTTTAGAAAGTCCCTTTATCATAGGGGACGCAATGGATAAAGTCAAGTAAAAAGCGGAAAAAGGGCGGAAAGCCTTGCTTTATTTTGGTATGCAAGATATAATGCACCTATTACAAGGCGCGGCACAGTCCGCGCCGTGACACTATGAGGTGACTATGAAAACCGATCAGAAGCTCAATATGACCATGCTCTGCGACTTCTACGAGTTGACTATGGGCAATGGTTACTTGAAAGCAGGGTTCCAGGATCGCATTACCTATTTCGACGTTTATTTCCGCTCGGTGCCGGACGGAGGCGGGTACGCCATTGCCGCCGGCCTCGACCAGCTGATCGACTATATCGAGGATCTGCACTTCGACCAGCAGGACATCGACTACCTGCGCGGGAGAGGTATCTTCTGCGAGGAATTCCTCGACTATCTTGCAAGCTTCCACTTCAGCGGCGACATTTACGCCGTGCCTGAGGGCACGCCCGTCTTCCCGAAAGAGCCGATGGTCGTCGTGCGCGCGCCCGCGATCGAGGCGCAGCTGCTTGAAACGTTTGCGCTTTTGACCGTGAACCATCAGAGCTTGATCGCCACCAAGGCCAACCGCATCGTCCGCGCCGCCAAGGGCCACGCTGTGATGGAGTTCGGTTCCCGCCGCGCGCAGGGCTCCGCCGCCGCCATCGACGGCGCTCGTGCTGCCTATATTGCGGGCTGCTGCGGCACTGCCTGCACCATCTCCGACCAGCTCTACGGCACGCCCGCGCTCGGCACGATGGCCCATGCCTGGGTGCAGATGTTCGACACGGAGTATGACGCGTTTGCGACCTACTGCAAATACTATCCGCAGAACGCCGTCCTGCTTGTCGACACCTATAATACCTTAAAGTCCGGCATTCCCAACGCCATCAAAGCGTTCAACGACGTCTTGAAGCCGCTTGGCATCAAAAAGTGCGGCATCCGCCTAGACAGCGGCGACATCGCCTATCTTTCCCGCAAGGCGCGCAAGATGCTCGACGAGGCGGGCTGGACGGAGTGCACCATCACCGTTTCGAACTCGCTCGACGAGTACCTTATTCAGGATCTCTGGATGCAGGACGCGAAGATCGACGCCTTCGGCGTCGGCGAGCGTCTCATTACCGCCAAGAGCGAGCCGGTCTTCGGCTGCGTCTATAAGCTCGTCGCAGTGGAGGACAAGGACGGCAATATCGTCCCCAAGATCAAAATCAGCGAGAACGTCGGCAAGATCACGACACCGCACTTCAAGAAGCTCTACCGCTTCTATGGCCGCGACACCGGCAAGGCCATCGCCGACTATCTGACGGTCTACGACGAGACCGTGGACGACAGCCGGAATCTTGAGATCTTCGACCCCGACGCCACGTGGAAGCGTAAGGAAGTCTATCACTTCGAAGCGCGCGAGCTGCTCGTGCCCATCTACCAGAAAGGCAAGCTCGTCTACAAGCGTCCCGGCATCGAGGAGATCAAAAAATACTGCGCCGAGCAGGTCGATACCCTCTGGGACGAGGTCAAGCGCTTCGATAACCCGCATAACTATTATGTGGACCTCTCGCAGAAGCTCTACGACATCAAGACCGAGCTTCTGAACGAGAAGAACGAGCGCTACGAGAAGAACTGAGGAAAATAAAAAATCAAAAACAGGGAACAGCCAACAGGAGGGGACTGAGACTGCGATGAAGGGATTCCAGATTCAGCAAAAGGGCGAGCGGCGCATTTCTGCGGCGCTGCGGATCATGCTGGTCGTCGTCCTGCTTGCGGTGCAGATCGGCTTTGTTGTCGCCATCTCCTACTTTATGCAGGAGTATCTGGCGCTGGCCTACGGCGTCGTACAGGTCGGCGCGCTGTTCCTTGCGGTGCATATCTACAATGAACCAGGTGAGCTTTCTTATAAGCTCATCTGGTTCATCCTGCTTTTGCTGGCCCCGCCGGTGGGTATGATTCTCTGGTTCCTCTGGGGCGGCGCGGCGCAGAAGCGCCATCTGCCGCAGAACACCAAGCGCTTTCCTGACGAGCCGGAGAGCGTGCGCATGCGCAGTGAGATCGCCGTCGACAAGCTCACGCGCCAGCTGCCCGCTTGGTCGCGCACGGCAAACTACCTCTGCCGCCGCGACTTCCAGCTCTATCAGAATACCTCCGTCACGTACCTGCCCGAGGGCGCGATTTTGCTGCGTAATCTCATCGACCGCGCAGCCAAGGCTGAGCGCTTCATCTTCCTTGAATACTTCATTCTGGCTGAGGGAAAGCTCTGGGATGAGCTTGAAAAGATCCTCTGCGCCAAGGCGCGCGAGGGGGTTGAGGTCAAGATCATCTTCGACGACTTCGGCAACATCAAGCGCTTTTCCGGCGAGACGATCGACCGTCTGCGCGAGGTGGGCATCGAGGTATTCATCTTCAACCCCGTGCACGAGTATGTGAACCGCCTGCACTTCAACTACCGCGACCACCGCAAGATCGCCTGCATCGACGGTGACGCCGCCTACACCGGCGGCGTGAACATCGCCGACGAGTACGCCAATCTCATCGAGCGCTTCGGCTACTGGAAGGACAGCGGCGTATGTCTTGAAGGCGAGGGCGCCTGGGGCCTGACGGCAAGCTTTATCCGCATGTGTGTGAACCTCGGCGGCGTGATGCACAACGAGCACGACTATTACCGCCCCCATACGCCGGTCAAAAGCGAGGGCTTCTGCCAGCCGTTTACCGACGGACCGCAGAACAACCCCGACAATCCGGCCGAGGATGTGTTCCTCCAGATGATCTCCGGCGCGCGGCGCTTCCTCTATATCACGACGCCGTACTTCATCCCCGATGAGAGCCTGATGCGTGCATTGTGCATCGCGGGCGACGGGGGCGTGGACGTGCGGCTGATGCTGCCGGGCAAGCCTGACCACTGGTACGCCGACTGCGTGGCGGAGTCGTACTTTGGCGAGCTCATCAAACACGGCGTAAAGGTATACCGCTATACCCCTGGCTTTCTGCACGGAAAAAGCATCATGGTCGACCGCGAAGCAGCCTTTGTTGGCTCGGCGAATATGGACTACCGCAGCTTTGAGCTCGACTATGAGTGCGGCGTGATGGTCTACAGCGTGCCGATGATCGAATCGCTGCTTGAGGACATGGATATGATTGTCGACCGCAGCCACCTCGTCACGGCGGAGGAGTGGGCCAAGCGCAGCGTCCTGCGCCGCGTGTTCGAGCCGCTGCTGCGTTTGTTCGCCATCTGGATGTGACGGGAAAGTGGGGAAGAGGCAGGAATTTTCCAAATTTTGATTTTTTGGAAAATTTCCTGTTGACAAATGCAAAGTTCCTGCTATAATAACATTTGTTCGCTGAACGACACAGCGCGGCGAACAGCGCAATATAGCGGGATTGTGTAATGGTAGCACAGCGGACTCTGACTCCGTATGTGAGGGTTCGAATCCTTCTCCCGCTGCCAAAGAACCGTGACTAGAAAGTTGCGGTTCTTTCTTTTTGTTGCGTGATTTAGGCACTTTTGACGCAGAAAAGTTGCATTTGCGTTTTCGTAGAATACGTTTTACCCCTAAGTTTACCCCAATTAAAAGTTTTACCCCTTAACGGGGACAAAAGCAGCTCCGCCGATGATGAGATCGACGGAGCTTTTTTCATGCCTTTTTGAGATTTTCAAAATAGCCCTGCATCCGGGCGGCGCTGTCCTCCTTCATGCGCTCTGAGACGTGGCCGTAAACGTCCAACGTAAAAGCGGCGGTCGCATGGCCGAGATTTTCTTGCACGGTCTTCACGTCGTCACCGTTTTGCAGGGAGAGCACGGCGAAGGTGTGGCGCAGATCATGCACACGGGCGTCCGGCGCTCCTGCTTTGGCTGCAATCTTCTTATGATGTGCATAAAGACGCTGCGGGTGCAGGTGGTCGCCGAGCGCATTTGTGAAAACGAGCCGACAGGCGGCGTACTGCTTGGCGGGATCTATCCAGTCCTGCCAAAGATCACCGGCCTGTAAACGCCTTTGCGCCTGCTTGGAGCGAACGGCGCGCAGCATATCCATGACGAAGGGAGCGGGGCGCAGGATGCGCGTCTTGTCATTTTTGAGGGCGGCAAACTGGAAGCCGCCGGCCTCGGCGGGGCGCTTCTGTAACTGCTTGCAAATCTTGAGCGTGCCTTTCTTGAAGTCGACACAATCCCATGTCAGCCCCAGCGCTTCGGCTTCACGCAGGCCGGTAAAGAGAATTACTTTCAGAATATCTCCATAATCGTTGTCGGTATCCGCTGCGGCGAGATAAGACTTGACCTGTTCGTCGGTAAGCGGCATGATTTGCACTTTCTCGACGCGGGGGAGGTCTACCATGTCGCACGGATTGCGTGCGATGTAGCCCACCTTGACGGCCTGTGAAAGGGCTTTTGTCAGAACGCCGTGAACATTGCGCACGGTCTTTGCGTTGAGCGGTGCGGTCTCCGTGACGGCGACGCCGCCCTTTTTGATGATCTTGCCCTGCTTGTCCCGTTTGGGAACAATGCGGCCATTGGCGAGCAGATCGTTGTAAAAGCCCTGGATGATATGCGGCGTGAGTTTGGTGAGTTTCACCGCGCCGAGGGCGGGCTTGATGTGCGTTGCGATTTGGGCCTTGTAGGTCTTGACCGTGCCGTATTTCTGCGAGAGCAGATAATCGCTCTGCCAGATATCGAGCCATTGCGCAAGCGTCAGGCGCGTCGGCTCTATGTAAAGTCCGTCGTCGATCGCTTTTTGCGCGTCGCGCATGGCGGTCAACACTTCTTTCTGCGTGTCTCCGTAGATACTGCGGCGAATCGGTTTTCCTGTGCCTGGGTCATTGCCGACGGTCACGCGCGCTTCCCATCGACCGTCAGGACGCTGCCGGATGCTGCCTGCGCCCGACGCGGCGCGCGTATTTGCTTTTCTTGGCATTGCTTTTTCCTCCTGCATTTGTTATGATTGGAGGGCAGTAGGCTTCTCAGTTTGCTGCCCCTTATAACCGTCCTCGGTGCTGCAACACCGGGGGCGGTTTTTTATTTTACTTTGCCTGTGAATATTAGCCCTTGTAAAGTAGCATCACTCGCAACATCTTCTAATAACAAAGTAAGGTTTTTATTTGCATTTGATTCATAAATATCAGAAGGGCTTATTATTTCGTCAATAGAAGCTCCGAACTCACCACCTGATAATAACGATTGACCTTCACGAAGTGTTTTAAGAACTATAATAGAATGATTATATACATTCATTGCGCGGCGAATGTCATCAGGCGCGTTATTTTCCATCACATATAACATGACTTCGGCGGGTCTTGAGTCATCATCATCTCCGCTTGTATTTGGCACATTCTCATAAATACTTGCAGCAGTAAGCATTTTTCCAAATTGTGTTATAGCGAGTAGCAAATAGCTGAATGACCTATACTGAAGCATAGTGTTAAGGGAATCTGCTAAACTTTTGCTATCAAGCAGTACATTGATAGACTCCTCTGAAAGTCCAGTATACTTGCAGATTGCCTGTATTTCCGGATTCGCTGTCTTTATGCCGGATCCGCCCAAAAGATAATCTGCACTTACGCCGTAATAGACGGCTAAATCATGCAATGATCTTGCGTCGGGTAATGTGTCCCCTGTTTCCCATAGTCCAAGTGTAGACTTCGATACGCCGAGTATTTTAGATAATTCATCCTGTGATACGCCTTTTTCCCTTCGCAAATCTCTAAGTTGTGTTGGGAAAATGGCATTTTTGTTTGCAGCAGACGACCGCTCTACCCCTGTTTGACTTGCCTTCTTTTGCGTGACCGGAAAAAACATTTGTTCCATATCGATGCTCCTCTGGAAGACTGATTTTCTTGTTGTTAAAATATATTAGAGCAAAAAACTTGTCAAACAAGCGTTCCGTGTGTATAATGCAAGTGACAAGAAATTTGAGGCTTAACAGTATTGTATCAAGTTTTTCAGTTTTGTCAACTCGAATTTTATAAGGAGGGGAGAATATGGATCGCATCTTAATCACTGTCACGGAGGCAGCGCGGCTTTTGAGCGTATCACGCCCGACCATCTACAAGTGGTGTAACGTCGCTGGTTTTCCTGCGGTCAAAATCGGCGGTTGTACGCGCATTGTTGCCAGCGATTTAATTGAGTGGGCAAAGACACAGGAAAGGTGAGCTGATTTGTGGCAAGTAAAAAACGTCCCGGCGTGATGTTATATTTTGATTTACGCCCATGTTTGAAAGCTCTATCCCTTGAGCAGAAAGGTCTTCTATTCGATTCAATTTTGTCTTATGGGGAGATTGGCGTTGTTCCGCAGTTTGACGATTCTATGTTGACAGTTGCATGGAACTTCATTCAACCGAAGATAGACGCTGATGCCGAACGTTACAAGAAGCGATGCGAAAAGGCACAGGAATCTGCGAATGCTCGATGGGGAAACGTAACGGAGAACACAGAGTATCCAAACGGATGCGAACGCATACCGACGCATACTAACGGATACGAAGGGATGCGTTCAATGCCAACTACAACTTCAACTACAACTAATTCTCTTGTTCCGCCTTCCACCGGAACGAAGAAACCGAAGCAGGTTTTTGAGCCCGACTCACTCCCGTACCGTGCTGCGCGCTGGCTCGCGGATCAGATTGAGGAGCGCTTGCCGAATTGCACGCCGCATTCAGAAACGACCTTGCAGAATTGGGCGGCGGACTTCGACAAGTGCCATCGACTGGATGGGCACAGCTGGGAGGACATCGATAAGGTTTTACAGTTTTCACAGTTTGATTCGTTCTGGCAAAGCAACGTCCTGTCAGGGGGCAAATTCAGAAAACAATATACGCAGCTCCTGGCAAAAATGGGGGGTGGCGGCACGTGATGCAGGACACTTCTTCTCTTGAATATTCCTTGACTGCGACGGTCTGTCTTGAACCAAAACGTGTCTTACAACTTCGGCAGATCGTGAGCGTCGAGGACTTCTCCATTTCCGCCTGCGCTATGGTTTTTGACGCTGCGGATAGCGCAGTATCGCGCGGCAAAGCGTTTGACGTCAACATTGCCGCCGATGGTCTCCGTGGTCTTGTGGACAATCCCAGACAGTTTCTTGCCGATTGTATTGACCTGACGCCAACACTCGCAAACGCGGAGGAATATGCCCGCCTGCTACATAAGCACGCAGCGGAAAAGCGGTTGCGCGATGGGGTGCTTGCGGCGCTCAATGAAGAGAATCCGGCGACAGCGATTGCTGAACTCTGTAAGGCACATATCCTTGACAATGCGGGCGGACGGCTGAAAAGTGTCTCGCAGGCTCTTACAGAGACCTTGCGGAGCCTTTCAGCACCGGAGCAGTCCCGTATCGATACGGGGTTCCCAAAGCTGGATAGCATCTTGAAGGGTTTCGAGGGCGGACAACTCATCATCGTCGGTGCTCGCCCGGGTGTCGGCAAATCTGCGTTCTTGCTTGATATCGCAGAAAGCGCAGCCAGAGCCGGGAACGAAACGCTTTTCGTATCGCTTGAGATGTCCGCCGCGGAACTGACGGAACGTCTGCTTGCACGGCGCAGTATGGCGACAATGGATAACCTGATCGACCGAGACCTGAACGATGAGACGTGGACGGATATTGCAGCCGTGTCGAATCGGCTGGAACGTTTGCCGCTTCATTTTTGGGACAAGCCAGCCGTGACAGTGAGCAAAATTCGAGGTGCAGCGGCGACCATTCAAAATCTGCACTTGATCGTCATCGACTATCTTGGCCTGATGCAGGCTGACCGCCGTGCGGACAGCCGGAATCTTGAGCTCGGACAGATTAGCCGCGACTTAAAAAACCTTGCTTCCGAGCTACAAATCCCCATCGTTGCGGCGGCACAGCTTAACCGTGGTGTCAACGACACAGACCGCCCGACGCTGCTTTCCCTGCGAGATTCGGGTGAGTTGGAGCAAAACGGCTCAAAAGTATTGTTCCTCTGGAAGATCGATGAGTTCGGGACAGTTGGGGTGTCCGTTGCGAAAAACCGCCGCGGTCGTCAAGGCGTTGTGCAGATGAACTTTGACGGCGCACATCAAAAATTCACCGAGCTTTCGGAGCCGTACCGCGAGCCAGAGAAAAAACGCCGGGGCGGATTTTTGGAGGGTGGCACATGAATATCGGAGGAGAGAAGAAAGAAAAGATGGTCAAAATTCAAATTTTATGGCGGAGGATTTATGACTATCTTGGAAGCGTACAGCATTCTAAAATCAACCAAGCCCGCGCGCTGTGAGCGTGACCGCTACCATCAGCGTGACGAACTGCAGCACCTGCTTATCCCGCACCTGCCCGTTGATGACCGCGATAAATTCGAGCGGGCAATGAACAGACATTTCCATTTATAAAAAAGCCCTCCCCAAATCGGGGAGGACCGCTCTTGTGGTGAGTTCGAATTGTCAATTCTGATTTTACCACAGGAGGAGCGGATATGCAAGCAAAACCACTTGCCACAAAAGGCGAGCGAACAAGCGAAATTGCAGCAGCGGTGCAGGCGGGCGAGGCGGACATTCTGAGACTTTGGGCGGCGGTTGAACGCTTTGCGTGGCAGCAGACCTTGAGGTGGGTGCGGGCAATGGAAGGCCGTTCGGGTGTCGAGGAAAGCGATCTTCTGCAAGTGGCCTTTATCTCCCTCATGGACACGCTGCCAACATGGGATGTGAACAAGGGTGAATTTCTCACGCTGTACGGCATTAAGCTCAAGGCGGAGTTCACAGAAGCCTGCGGGCAGCGAACACAGCGGACGCGATGTGACCCTATCAACAGTGTTTGCCGGTCGGTGGACGAGCCGATAGGCGAAGAGGACAGCGGCTTGACGCTCGGTGATGCGATTGCCGATGAAGCGGCGGAGGAAGCCTTTGAGGATATCGAGCAGCGGGATTTTCGACAGGCCGTGCAAGCGGCGCTTGCACAACTGACAGATGCACAGCGCGAGGCGATCATCAGTGAGTTTTGGCTTGGTCAAAAGCCTGATGCAAAGGCTCGGCGGGAAGCAATACGAGCCTTGCGGCATCCGCGTATCCGCAAACCGCTGATGGAGTTTTACCAATGAAAAACTGTGCAACGTCAGATAAAGCAGAGCCGGAAAGGGGGCTTTTCAAACTTTGTCAAAGAAAATTCGGGACGAAACTATTATTGACGCGCTTTTAATTTCTGCGACGGTGCGGAGCGCGGCAGCAAAGCTCGATATCAACGAACAGACGATCTATCGCCGAAAACGTGACGCGGAGTTTATGCGGAAGTACAGCGAGGCACGGCGAGAGCGAACGGAGGCAGCGCGTAACGTATTGCAGGAACGGGCACATGCTGCTGCGGATACGCTGGCAACGATCATGCAGGATGCAGACGCGCCCGCACAGACCCGCGTGAGTGCCGCGGCAGAGATTTTACGGCAGACGGTGAAGTACACGGAGATTACAGACATCATGCAGCAGCTTGACGAGCTTGAAGCATGGCGAAGGGAGCAGGAACAGCGATGAAGAAAAATTTTGATATCCGCCTTGCGGCGCTGCGGGAATACCTCAGGTCGCTGTCAGCCGATGAGACGGTCTTCATCGTCGAGGGCGGCGGTGAGTTCCGCACGTCGGAAGATCCTTTTTCCTACTTGCTGGAACACGGCGCATACACCCATGACGGGCGGCACATTGTTCTTTATCCGCACCCGGTTGAGGGAGTAGACGGACTGAGCGCGTCCCTCTATGAAATGCTTGATGAAGCCATTGAGCGCGGCAAGCTGGAATTGCCAACGTTGGAGAGTGACGATTTATGGCACTAAAATTTAAGGTTGATGTGTCTGGTATGGACACAGTAAAAGAAGCTATTGCAAAGGCTTGTACGAAAGCAGAACACGAAGTTGCAGGACAGGTATTGAGTGATACCGCACCGTTTGTCCCGGCCGCCGGCAACGCAGCAGGGCTAACAAACAGAGCAAGAGTAGTCGGGAACAGTGTTATATATCCAGGCCCTTATGCTCGCTATCTTTACTACGGTAAACTTATGGTCGATGCAGAAACAGGGAGTGCTTGGGTAAGGAAAGGCGAACACAAGGTGCTAACAGATAAAAACCTTGTGTTTAGAAAGGACTTCCACCAGCAAGCACAATCACATTGGCTTGAGGCATCTAAAGCACAGAACCTTGACAAATGGGTGCAAACAGCGAAAAAAGCAGTTGCCGACGACATGAAGAAATAAACCAACTTGGAAAGCGACGAGATTGGAGGTAAAGCCTTTGAATAACAGCATTAAAGCCCGCCTTGCCCGTTTACAGGAGATTGCAGCGCAGAAGCAAACGGGCATAGCAATTATGACATTGCTTGAAAATGGCGCATGGGCGGCTTGTAGAGCGCCGCAAAGCCCTGAAAAGGTGTTCCAAACGGAACAGGCAGCACGAGATTATTTATCAGACTGCGAATGTGTTATCATTATCGACCTTTAAGAAAAACAGCGCAATAGCACATAAAAAAGAAAGGAAATTTATTATGGACTTTAAGGCCAACATTGAAACCCGCGAGAGCGTAGAAGCAAAGGCAAAGGCCGCTTTCGGCTTTGATTTGAGTAGCGCCCTTGACCTTGTAAAGCGCGGCGACTATGACAGCGACGAGGCGTATCTGGACGCTTGCACCCGCGCCGAGTTGGAGCGTAGCAGCCCTGAATACAGAGCCGCCAGAAGCCGCCTAAAGGTCGAATACCAGGCACGGCGAGAGGAACAGGCGCGCAAGGCACAGAGCGAAAACTATAAAGCAATCCGCAGCAGCGTGAGCCTTGACAGCGTAGACAAGCACAATATCGACGAAGAAGCGGCCGCACTTGCCCGCCGCGATCTTTCCGCAAATCGTATTGCCGCGTCCGATCTGGGCGCGACCATTGAGAAGTACGCGGCAGAGCTGACGGAAAAAGCAAAGGACAGCAAGGCAAGCAACGCGCTTTTCAATGCTATGCTGCGCGGTCAACTGTAAGGAGAATACGCATGAGCGAATTTAACATTTTTGCAAAACGGCTTGACGAGGCTTTCAGGAAATCTCGCAGCGAATATAGCCGCATTCCATGCACTCGAATGCGCACGGCAGGCCAGCCGTGACGCTAACGCATGGACGCCCGGCGACAGCGCGGAAGAAAAACAGGCAAGAATAGACGGCGCAGCGGTAAGGTTGCATGACGCAGAAGCCGCCTTTAGCGAGACAAGAATCCGCATTTGGACAGACTTCAAGACCACGCGCCGCACGATCCGCGCCGAGCTGGAACAGGCATTGCGCGCCGCCAATATTGCAAACCCTGACGCAATCGACAATAACGCCCTTGAGCTGATGAAAACCGGCGTTCTTTCCCCGGCTGATTACTCCGCGTTCATGGAGAGATTCGACAGCAACCACACCATGTTAAAGTTAGTCGGTCACTACGCAGCCGAAGCCGCAAAGACTACGGACAGCCGCCGAGAGGCCACAGCCCTTAACGCTATCGCTCTTGACTGCCAGAGCGGGGAGGGCGCAGTCATGCGGGCATGGGACAGCATTTCGGCAATTTCTGACAGTTGCGGCGACGGGGACGGCTACCGGCGCAAATCGCCCGGTGTAATTGTCAGCATGAGCGAAAAATGGGACGATCTCGCGGGCGAGGCCGTGGAGAACTTCTGATTTTCGATAAGCGGCAGAGATCAACATTCTGATACAAAGCTTCCTGAAAACAAATTTTTAAGGAGAGATAAATATGGAACTTAGTTTTGCGAACGGTGTGCAGGAATACACCGTGCACGGCGTTAAGGGCGATGTGATCATTCGATTCAACCCGACTGACGGCGCATTTATCCAGCGTCTTTACAACGCGTTTGACACACTGGACAAGAAGCAGGATAAATACGCAGAAGAGGTGCAGAAGTGCGGCGACCGCGTTGAGATTTTCAACATTGCCGACCGCCGCGACAAGGAGATGCGCGAGATCATTGACGGCCTTTTTGAAGAGCCGGTGTGTGACAGCATCTTTGGCAGCATGAACCTCTATGCGATGGCGGACGGCCTGCATGTATGGACAAATTTCCTGCTTGCGCTGATGGATGAGACAGACAGCGCCTTTGCTCGTGAGCAGAAAGCCACGAATCCGCGCATTCAGAAGTACACGGCAAAGTATCACCGATGAATTGGGGCTTGCCTACCTCCGTCGAGATCGGCGGAGAGAGCTATGAGATCCGCACGGACTTTCGCGTTATCCTCGATATCTTCGTAATGCTGAGTGATCCTGATTTGAGCGGCACTGACCGCGCAGAGGGCATCTTGCAGATGTTCTATGTCTCGCCTGAGGATATCCCGCCGCAGCATTTGCAGGAAGCTGTAGACCGTTTTACATGGTTCCAGAACGGCGGACAGGAGCCGGACAAGAAGAAATCGCCGAAGCTGGTTGACTGGGAGCAGGACTATCCGTTGATCCTCCCGCCCATCAACCGAATATTCGGACAAGATATCCGCGGAATCCCTTATGATGCGGAGACCAACACCGGGGGCGTCCATTGGTGGACGTTCCTCGGTGCGTATAACGATCTCGGGGACTGCACCTTTGCGCAGGTCGTGCGCATCCGCGACAAAAAGGCGCGCGGCAAGACGCTTGAAAAGGATGAACGCGAGTGGTACCGCAGGAACAGCAATATCGTGAATATGAAACACAAACTCAGTCAGGAAGAAGAAACGACTATTTCTAAGTGGCTGGGAGCGGGAAAGGAGCCTGTGAATGGCAAATGCTGACGGCAGTGTGATCTTCTCTTGTGATTTGGATTCGACCAAAGCACAAAAGAAACTGAGCAAGCTGCGTGACGAGATATCCGAACTGAACAGCAAGCTTGAAAAGGAAACGGGCAATAAGATGAACCTTGAAAAGCAGCTTGACGCCGCATCTCAGGCAGCGAAAGCTACGGAGGAACGCGTGAAGATGCTGCGAAAGGAAGTCGAACGGCTGAACGACCGCGAATGGATCCAAAAACAGGGCTTTACACAGAACGAGTATCAGACGCAAGTGCTCGACCGCCGCGCCGCTGCGGAGGCGGAGCTCAAACAGCAGGAAGCGCTTTTGCACACGCAGACGAAAGAGGTCAAAACGCTTTCGGCTGCTTACGAAGAGACGACCGCCAACATCGACAGCATGACTGTAAAGCTCGACAAAGCAAAAGTCGCTGCCGGTGAGTTGATCGCTAATACGGAGCAGGAACGCAGGGAGCGCGAGGCGGAGAATTCCGCGCTTGCCAAAGCGGGCCAGTATGCCGCACGTTTCAGAGATCAGGTCAAGAGTTTAGCGCGCTCTATGCTTGTATTCTCAGTCATCACGGCGGCGCTCATGGCGCTACGCAAGCAGATCAAGGCGGCTATTGCGACCAGCGCAGAGGCATCCGACGCTTTTGCCCGCCTCAAAGGTGCGCTGCTGACGCTGGCCGCGCCTTTGATGGACGTGCTCATTCCGGCGCTGACGTGGCTAATGAATCTGCTTGCGGCCATTGTGTCGGAGATCGTGACGATCATTTCGATTCTGAGCGGTAAGTCAAAGAAGAGCATGGAGGCATCGGGCAAAAACCTCTACAAAGAGGCCGCCGCCATTGACGCGACCGGCAAGGCGGCAAAGGAAGCGACAGACGCACTCGCGGCGTTCGATGAGATCAATAAGCTCAGCACGGAAGTATCTGTTGGAGGCGGGGGCGGTGCAGCGGGAATCGCGCCAGACTTCGACTTTGATGAAAGCCCCATGATGCAAAAGCTCGACAAGGTATTTCAGAAGGTGAACGATATTTTCAAGACCATTCGCGCGGGACTTGAAATCGTCGTGGATGACCTCAAATGGAGCTTTGACAAGAAAGCTATCCCCAAGAGCAAGGCAACATGGCTGACCGTTTTAACGGCGCTGCTTGGTGCAACACTCGGCGCGGCGTTCGGCGGCATCACGGGCGGCATCATCGGTTTATCCCTCGGTGTGCTGCTGGGGCTGTACCTTGTGGGCCTTGACCCCGAAACATGGAAAACGGAGATGGACGCAGAGGACGCCTGGATCGTGGTCATCACGGCTTTGCTCGGTGCGCTGCTCGGCAGTGTGTTTCTTGGCATCACCGGCGGCGTGGCCGGTTTCAGCCTGGGTGCGATTCTCGGTCTCTATCTCACCGGCTTTGCAGAGGGGGACGAGGAACACGGCGGCAAATCGCAGCTTCTTTCTGAGTTGATCGTCGTGCTGTGCGCGCTGCTTGGTGCAGTCATCGGCTCTATCGTGACACCGGGCGTCGGTACAGTCGTCGGCATGGGATTAGGCCTGATTCTCGGACTGAGCATTTACAGCGTCCGCAAAGACCCGAAGAAGGGCACGCAGCGGCTTGTCAGCATCGGGCGCAGCGTACTTCTTGGACTGCTGGCCGGTGTTCTTGGCGTTGGCCTTGCAGCGCTGGGAATCGTCAGCGCCGGTACGGCGTTCATTATCTCGGCGGCGATCGGTCTTGCGCTGAAATTCTTCGTCGACAGTGTGGACGATTCCAAAGTCAGAAAGGCAACGTCCGGCTTTACCGGCACGCGCGTATCAACAAAGGCCCCAACGCGCAGCCGTCGGGTGGCGGCGCAGAACTTAGACGGCAATGCGCCTGTGTATAACGAGATCCCAGCGCTTGCGAGCGGTGCGGTCATCCCACCGAACCGAAAGTTCCTCGCCGTACTGGGCGACCAGAAGAGCGGAACGAACGTCGAAGCGCCGATTTCGACCATCAAGCAGGCGGTCATGGAGGCGCTGGCACAGGGCAGCCGCGAGCCCATCAATGTGAACCTCGTTGTGGATGGTAAGACGCTTGCCCGCGTGGTCGTCCCCAACATCAACAACATGACGCGCGCAGCCGGTAAGCCCGTGCTGCTGTACTAACAAGAAAGGAGATCAGAAATGTTTATCTTCGGTTATGATAAAGTGCTTGAACGCCTGGAACGAGTGATCCACCAGCTCGTGGAGTTGCAGGCGGCGGAGTAACAGGAAATTGAGGCAGTAGATGAGAACCAAAAGCAATTCTGAATACCCGCTTTGCAAGCTTAGTAAAGAAGAGATCGCGGAACTTTTTGCGAACCTCGAGCCTATTGAACTTCCGGATGGGCCGCTCACAAACGAGGGAGAACCGTGCGTAATCACAACTTGCACATTGACAGTAGAAGAACTTGGACTCAAGAACCATGCAAAGCGAGGAAAGGTTTGCTCAGAGTAAAGAAGAGGACTGCACCGTTTTGTGCAGTCCTCTTTAATTATGTTAGTGCCTTAACAAATTCAAGCATCTCGGTTACATCTTTGTCGGGAAGCATCATAACTTTTCGGATAATCTCTTCTTTCAACTCCTGCAAATCTAATTGCTCAGTTGTGTGTACCTGCTCGCTCATCTGTTTTCACCTTCTTTCCGAAAAGCTCACGTTCGCGCTCGACGGTCATGGTAGCGCCTATGAGCAGCACCTTTCCGACCGGCGTTTGCACGACCGGATAGAATCTATCGTTATCGTTCATAGTGTGACCTCCATGCTTTGCATCAGCTCTTTGACGGATACGCCGGACAGATCGGCGACGAAGGAAAAGTGCGTCCCATGCTGACGGTACACGGCCCCGCAGGTCGGGCAAATATGCACCGTGGCGGCGTTCATAAGCGGTGTATTACAGCGGGCGCAGTATAGAAGATTCATGCGCTTGCCCCCTTACCTGTCAGAAGTTTAATTGCATCTGCATCGTCGAGATCATAAGTTGCGGATCGCATTTCTTTCTGGGCGTGTTCCCTTGCTTTTTCGGCGTCTGCCGTCAGTTGAGCGCGTTTCGCTGTTTCTAAAAAGCACTGCACGCCCGGTGCGTCATAGTGCCCGAGCATCAAGTGATAGTCGCGGATGGCGTTTGCCATTCTATCGTAGACAGAATACAGGATGCGACCAATGAATTCTAAGTCTCTCGATTCGATATTTTTTCGCTCCCTATCAGAAAAATACTGCTCCCAAATATCATAGATCAAGTCTGATCCGTTTTCGAAAGCGGTAAACATGTCGAGCGTTGCATTGTCGACAGTTAGGCGCTCATGTGCGGTAAGCTCAGATAAATAACTCATATTTCCTCCTTGCTTTCTTGGCGGGAGGTCGGTATAATACCGATACCGGCCTCCCTGTGGTGGTTGGTGGTGGCTCCGTGTCTTGCTTTGGTCGGCTGGGACATGGAGCCTTTCTCATGCGATGCTATCTTGATTTTCCGTAGCAGCGGAATGAGAATCAAGCGATTGTTGATCGTTTAATTGCTGACTTAGTAAAGTATCAATCATGCTCAAGACTTCCTGTTTTTGCGCATCATTGAGCGTTTTATAAAGTTCTGCTACTAGCTGGGTTTGTGCATCCATTTTGTGGCCTCCTTGTCAATCCTCCTGTGGTGGTTGGTGGCTCTCTGCATCCGGCTTTGGTCGGCGGTGATGCAGAGGGATTTTCTTTTACCTCCTTGCACATTATTATATCACGCTATCGTTATATTTCAATCGACACATCATATAAAGATAGCGTTATATCGTAGTGCAAATTGTACATTGCTATCGTTATATATTTGCGCTATAATATTCAAATAAAGGAGGTGCTTGTGTGACAGTATCCAAAGCTCAAAAAGTTGCAACTGCGAAATATGAGGCAAAAGTTTATGATAAGATCCTTTTGCGCTTGCCCCGAGGAAAAAAGGAAACCATTCAAGCCCACGCAGAAGCCCACAGTGAGAGCGTGAACGGCTTTATCAACCGAGCCATAGACGAAGCCGTAGAGCGCGACGAAAGCGCTCCTGCGGCGTCTGAGGGGCATTTATAGGACGTTTGCAAGATGGCATAGCGTATAAACACTATAAAACAACAAACCACAACATAAGCACACTGCTCAAACCATAAATTTCAGGAGGTTTGCTTATGCAGTATTCACTTTCTACTTTGAAGAAAAAGGCCAATGATGCCGGTTATTCGTTCCAGGAAGGTTATCAGCGGTATAACCGAAAGGGCTGGGGCTATGTCCCTGCAACTGATGGAGATCGTGTTGTAGGATATCAGATTTTTGACTATCAGTCAGGCTTTCTGGTATATCCTTCATACAACGATATTCACGATCACGCTTTGGAGCTTGAAGAAGCGGTTACGCTTCTAAAGGAGCTTTGCGCGGCCCGTGGTGTCACGTTCTGATTTTCGCCGCTAAAGAATACTGAAAGCTATGCCATTGCAAAATAGAAGATCGGCGTTTTGAGCGGTGGCGTCGATCTGACTAAAAGCGAAGAGCGGAGGGTGATTCCTCCGCTCTTGCTGCATATATTGTGGGGATGTCTTAAAGGTCGGATTTGAAATCCGAGCCTTGCGGCAGCTTAAGGGCCTCATCTGAAATGAGACCCTTGCGACTGTCCAGATTGGGCGGTCACTGCGCCGATTTGAAATCCGGGCAGTGAAGCTCGATTTGATTTTGAATCGAAGTGAGCGATGCTAAGCGTAGACGGAACCGTTCAGAAACAGCCTGAGCACGTTTAAGCATGTCTGCGGTAAAAAATTGTGAGTTTTCATTGACAAAGAAGGGCGAGAATGCATATACTTCAAGTAGGCAGCAACGTGATTGTCTGCCGTGACGTTGAAGCAAGTGATGGGGTCAGCATCCGTACACTTGTGGAGTCTTGTATTAGGGTTAAGCGGTTTCTACAGGCTGATGTAGGGTTAAACCCGAAAGAAAACGCTGTTCTGTAGCACTTTGGCTAAAATGCTTGTACGCTTTTTCAAATTCTGTGCAGCCCGCGAATTGCAAACCGCAATATTTAGGCTATAATAATATTAACAGGACCCCCCGCACCTCTCCACGGCAACGTGTGATGTGTCCCAGGGGGGACATTTTATATCTGGGAGGAATCTGCTGTGGAGCTGAAGCCTGCGACGACATACGACGAACAGTTGAAATTGCTTCAAGAGCGGCATTGCGAGATCGTAGATCCAGCGTTTTGTAAAACAGTTCTACAGCATATAAACTACTATCGTTTTACAGCGTACTTCCTGCCGTTTAGAACTGCTGATGGAATGTATCGAGATGGGACAAGCTTTCACAGAGTATTTAGAATATACGAGTTCGACCGGAAAATGCGGCGGGTTTTGTTCTCAGCGGTCGAGCAGGTAGAGTTATATCTGCGGACACAGTTTGCTTATTTTTACGCACACAAGTACGGTCCTCTCGGCTATATGGATGCGTCAAATTACGGGTCCAAACACGATCATGCACGCTTTCGGAAGCTGTTTGAATCAGAAGTACAACACAACAAAACAGTTCCATTTGTGAAGCACCACTGTGAAAAATATGAGGGCAATTTCCCTATATGGGTCGCTACGGAACTTTTTTCGTTTGGGATGCTGTCTTTCTTTTACCGCGATTTAAAGACGGCAGATAAAAAGGAGATTGCAAGGGACCTGTATAAAACCACTTATGGCAATCTCGATAGCTGGCTGCGCTGCTGTACAGATCTGCGCAATATCTGCGCGCATTACGGGCGTTTGTACTATCGTGTCTTTTCTGCGGTACCGGCCACGCCAAAGGGATTTCCTGTCGTGCTACAACGCAGCCTTTTTGATAACATCGTGATGCTGAAATTTTTGTACCCGGACAGAGACAGATGGAACAGTGAAGTTCTGAGCGCCATAATAGCGCTTTTAGAAGAGTACGCTGGAGATATTGAGCTGTCTCATATCGGATTCCCTGATAATTGGGAAGAACTTTTGAGAGCCAAATAAGGGAAGAATTAAGCCTGATTTTGACCCCTAAGTTTACCCCAAACAGCTTTTACAAGGCTTTACAGCATTTTACGCCAAAATCCGGAAAGCCTTGAAAACACAGGGATTTCTTTACGCGCATTTACAGCATTTTACACCTACTTGCGAATTCGAATCCTTCTCCCGCTGCCACTGAGAAGTCTGAAACCGTAAGGTTTCGGACTTCTTTTTTTCTGTTTGACCCTTTATCTGACCCTTTAACCGTTTTGCAGCTTCTTCCCACAGATGGCGTGCTGCATATAGGCTTCCATTCGATTTGCACTGTCCTGTTTCAGCACCAGTGAAAAAAGGGCAAGGGAAAAGTTCCTCAACGCTTTTCCCTTGCCCTTTTGCATCTGTCATGGTATACAGCTTAGCACCGGTTATTTGAGTGGCTCCTCGCCGCGGTGCAGATCATTCCAATCTCTGACGAATTCGTCGGGGGTCCAGTCGATATCGTCATTTTCGGGATGCGTGATGAGGCCGTCGGCTGCGGCGGCGATGGCGGCGGCTTCGCTGCGGGGAAGGGAAGAGAGATACCTGACGCGGATGTCGCTGACGAAATCCCAGTAGGCGGCGCGGGCAAAGGCGTCGATATTCGCGGCTTTGATGCCGAGAAGGCCGACGAGAGGCTCCTGCTCGTGGGCGTCGTACCGGTCCTGAATCGTCTCGAAAATATCGTCCGCGTCGCCGCCGTACTTGGTCAGAAGAGAAATGAGGTTCGTTTCGGGAAAAAGCTCCTGAAAGCGCGCGGAAACGGAAGTGGTAGCCATAATTGTTCTCCTTGCAAGATCATTTTGTTGCCTATAGTGTCACACAACGGGGCGTAAAAGTCAACATGGATGAAATCACTTACTGCGCGGGCAGCGATTCTGGTTATGCGGCGGTTGACAGTGCTGGTCAACTCGTGCTATGATACGAAAACCAACAATCATACTATGTTTGTGGATGCAAAAGGTGTAACGCGGACATTTTTCCAACGTCAGGCGAAGGATCGGCGAGAGCCGATAAGAATAGCTTGACGATCAATCTGCTTGAATTTTTCAAAATCGGGGAGAGAGTATGCTCAATCAGTTTTCAAGAACGCAGCTGCTTTTAAAAAGAGGTATTTGCCGCAGCATGCGGCAAATACCTCTTTTTATTATTTTGATTTGAAATTCAACGGAGTGACAGCGTTACGACAGCTCGTCCCCGTCCAGCAGGGCCTCTTTCAGCGTGCGCCAGCCGAGCACCGCGCATTTGACGCGCGCGGGCATATGGGCGATATCACGGAGAGCCGAGGCCTCTTCCAGGCTGTCGATCTCGTCTTCCGACGCCTCGCCCTGGATCATTTTCAGGAAGATCTCGCCCATTTTCAGCGCGTCTTCCTTCTTTTTGCCGACGATCATGCCGAGCATGATGTCCGCCGATGCCTGCGAGACGGCGCAGCCGTCGCCGACGAATGCGCCGTCCGCGATCACATCGCCGTCAAGCTTCAGCTTGAGGAAGATGTCGTCGCCGCAGCTCGGGTTGACGCCCTCGAGCACGATGTCGGCGTCCGGCAGGTCGTGCTTGAACTCCGGATGCAGGTTGTGCTCGGTGAGAATTTCATTGTAAAAGCTTCTATTTTCCATAACCCATTCGCTCCCTTAGCGTGGAAATGCTGTCAAGCAGCCGGTCGACCTCGGATTCCGTGTTATAAAACGCGAGGCTAGCCCGCGCGGTGGACGGATGCTTCAAATAGGCCAGAAGCGGCTGAGCGCAGTGATGGCCTGCGCGGATGGCGACGCCGTCGCTCGCGAGGATCTCACTGATGTCGTGCGGGTGAACACCGTCCACCGTAAAGGTGATGATGCCGCAATGCTCCTCGGGCTTTTCCGAGCCCAGCACGTGGATGTGCGGCATCTCGCCGATCGCGTCCATCGCGCGGCGCGTCAGCGCGACCTCTTGCTGATGCATCGCTGTAAAGCCGATGCTCTTGACATAGTCAATGGCCGCATGCAGGCCCACGGCGTCTGCCGCGTTGACCGTGCCGGCCTCGAATTTGTGCGGGAGCTCGGCGAAGACCGCACCATCGCGGGTGACAGATTCAATCATCTCGCCGCCGGTGAGGAACGGCGGCATGGCGTTCAGCAATTCTTCACGTCCGTAGAGAACGCCGATGCCCATGGGGCCGTAGACCTTGTGGCCGGAGAAGGCGAAGAAATCCGCGTCCAATGCTTGCACGTCCACCGGAATGTGCGGCGTGCTCTGCGCGCCGTCGACGACCAGCACCGCGCCGGCGCGGTGCACCAGCACCGCGAGCTCGCGGATGGGATTCACGCGGCCTAAGACGTTCGAAACGTGTGTGCAGGCGACGATCTTTGTTTTCGGCGTGATGAGGGCTTCGACCTTATTTAAGTCCAGCGTGCCGTCCATTTCGCATTCCATAAATTTGAGCGACGCGCCGGTCTGGCGGCAAACCATCTGCCAGGGGAGAAGGTTGCTGTGGTGCTCCATGATGGAGACGAGCACCTCGTCCCCGGCCTTCACGTGGGAGAGACCGTAGCTGTAAGCCACTAAATTGATGCTCTCGGTGGTGTTGCGGGTAAAGATGATCTCGCGGCTGCTCTTCGCGTTCAGAAAGGACCGAACGGCCTCGCGCGCGTTTTCGTAGGCCTCCGTCGCGGCGATGCTCAGGGGATAGAGGCCGCGCAAGGGGTTGGCGTTCTTACTTTTATAAAACTCCGTTACGGTGTCCAGCACACACTGCGGGCGCTGCGCCGTCGCGGCGTTGTCCAGATACGCAACATCCTGACTCTTGAGCAGGGGGAAGTCGTCCCGATATGCATGCGCCATCTTACAGCACCTCCTCAAGCTCGGAGAGGATCGCGGCCTGCGCCGCTTCATCCTCGATCGTGCGGGCCAGCCGCTCGATGGCGGCGCGGGCCATGATGTTTTCCGCCTCCGCTGCGGAAATGCCGCGGCTTTCAAAGTAGAACAGCGTGTCCTCGTCCAGCTCGCCGATGGTCGCGCCGTGGTTGCCGACGACGTTTTCCTCGGCGCACAGGATCAGCGGCACCGTCTTGTTGACGACGCCGTCGCCCAGCATCAAAACCGTCTCCTGCTCGCTGCCGACGGAGCCCGCGGAGCCCTTCTTAAAGTCGATGGTCCCGCGGAAGATCTTCTGCGCGTCGTCCTTGAGCGCACCGGCGGCATTGATTTCGCTCGTGGTCTTTTGGCCCCAGTGGTTCACGACAAGGTTCATGTCCACGGTCTGCTGTTTCTGGCCCAGATACCCGATGCCCGCCGTGAAGCCCGCGCCATTGCCGTTCAGCTCGAACTGGCCGTCGCTGTACACGTCGCCGCGGCCCAGCAGGACCTGGATCAGCTCTATCTGACCGTTTTCGGCGCACTCGCCGCTCGTCTCCAGACGGAGCAGCGAGTCCTGTGCCGCATTCTGAATCTGCACGAGCCGCACCTTTGCGTCCTTTTCAACGTGGAGCGCCGTGCGCACGAGCAGGCCCTTTTCCGCTCTCAGCGTTTCAAACACCGTGACGGTCTGGCCCGCGGGCGCGTGGATGTCGACCGTCTTCTCGCCGCGCTCGCCAGAGCCAGTGATCTCAAGCCGCTCGGTCTGACCGGCGGCGGTGATTTTCTCTTCGCCCAAATCGTCGGCCTGCCCCCAGGCGATGGCCGTTTCGTTCACACCCAGCCGGTTCCAGGTGCGGGTCGGGAGCCGGTTGATCAAAATCGTATCGTTCATATCCAAACTCCTTTCAGCCAATGCTGCCCTTCATCTCGAGCCGGATGAGGTTGTTCATTTCCACCGCGTACTCCACCGGCAGCTCCTTGGAGACATTGTCGGCAAAGCCGCTGACGATCATCGCGCGCGCGTCTTCCTCGCTCATGCCGCGGCTCATCAGATAAAAGACGGCTTCGTTGCTGATCGCGCCGATCTTGGCCTCATGGCCGATGGCCGCGTCCTTCGTGCGGATGTCCATTGCGGGGATGGTGTCGGAACGGGACTCGGAGTCCAGCATCAGCGACTGGCACGACACGGCGGACTTGGCGCCCTTGGCGCCCTTTTCCACGACAACGCTTGAGCGGAATGTGCTGATGCCGCCGCTCTTGCTGATCGAGCGCGTGTTCATATATGAGCTCGTATTTTTGCCCACATGGACGACCTTTGCGCCGGTATCGAGGTTCTGCCCCGCACCGGCGAACGTAACGCCGGTGAACTCCATGCGGGAATTGTCACCCTTTAAGATGCTCATGGGGTACAGGCAGCCAACATGGGAGCCGAAGGAGCCGGAGATCCACTCGATCGTGCCGCCCTCTTCCACCAGCGCACGCTTGGTATTCAGGTTGTACATGTTCTTCGACCAGTTTTCGATCGTCGAGTAGCGGAGTTTGGCCCCCTTCTTGACGTACAGCTCCACGCAGCCGGCGTGGAGGTTCGCCACGTTGTACTTCGGCGCGGAGCAGCCCTCAATGAAGTGCAGGCTCGCGCCCTCGTCCACGATGATGAGCGTGTGCTCAAACTGGCCGGCGCCCTTGGCGTTCAGTCGGAAGTAGGATTGCAGAGGAATGGAGAGGTGCACACCCTTGGGCACGTACACGAACGAGCCGCCGGACCACACCGCGCCGTGGAGCGCCGCGAACTTGTGATCGTGGGGCGTCACGAGCTTCATGAAGTACTTGCGCACCATGTCGGCATATTCGCCCTTTATGGCGCTCTCCATATCAGTGTAAACCACGCCCTCGGCCGCCACGGAATCCTTGACGTTGTGATAGACAAGCTCGGAGTCGTACTGCGCACCCACACCGGCGAGGGATTTTCTCTCCGCCTGCGGGATGCCAAGGCGCTCGAAGGTCTCCTTGATGTCCTCCGGCACGTCCTTCCAGTCGTTGCGCATCTTGGTGTTCGGGCGAACGTAGGTCGCGATATGATCCATATCAAGGCCCTCAATCGACGGGCCCCAGTTGGGGATCTTCATTTCATTGTAGATCTGGAGGGATTCGAGCCGGAACTGCTGCATCCACACGGGATCGTCCTTCTCCTTGGAGAGCTTTTCGACGATCTCCGGCGTCAGGCCGGATTCCATTCGGTACGCGTCGTTTTCCGCGTCCCGAATGTCGTAGACACTGCGGTCCACATCCTCCACGTAGGTTTTTTCTTTCAAATCTGCCATGTCAAGAGCCTCCCGATTCAGTCTTCCTTCAGGCTGCTGAATCCTTTTTCGTTGATCTCATCCACCAGTTCGGCGCCGCCGTTGCGGACGATGACGCCCTCTTCCATCACGTGGGCCGCGTCCACATGGAGCGCTTCCAGAATGCGCGTGGAGTGGGTGATGATGAGAAGCGAGCCGTGCGTCCGCTCGCGGAACAGGCGCACGCCCTCGCTGACGGTGCGGACTGCGTCGACGTCGAGGCCAGAGTCGGTCTCATCGAGAATCGCGAGCTTGGGCTCGAGCATGAGCATCTGCAAAATTTCGGCCTTTTTCTTCTCGCCGCCGGAGAAGCCCACGTTCAGATCACGTTCGGCATAGCTCTCGTCCATGTTCAAAAGGCCCATGGTCTCTTTGAGCTTTTTCTTGAAGTCCCACAGGCGCAGGCGGTCGCCGGTCTTCTGCTCGAGCGCGCTGCGGATGAACGCGCTCAGCGTTACGCCGGGGACCTCCAGCGGGTTCTGGAAGGACAGGAAAATGCCCTTTTTCGCGCGCTCGTTGACGGGGAGCTCCGTGATGTCCTCGCCGTTAAAAATGATCGAACCGCCGGTTACGCTGTAGGCCGGATTGCCGGTAATGGCATAGCCCAGCGTCGACTTGCCGGTGCCGTTGGGGCCCATCAGCACATGGGTCTCATCCTGTCCCACGGTCAGATCCACACCGTGGAGAATTTCTTTTTCCTCGACCCGCACGTGCAGGTTCTGAATCTCTAAAAGTGCCTTACTCATATTGAACCACCTTATCTTCTTTCCGTGCCGTTCAGGACGGCCGGTGTATTTTCATTGACTCGCATGAATTGCGCCAGCGTATGATTGTCGACATAGCTGTTGATCTGGTCTTCCAGCCCCTGCCAGAAAAGCCGCGCGTCGCAGTCGCAGGAAGCGCCGCAGCCGGAGCCGTCCTCAGACTGGCACGCAATCGGCGACAGATTTCCCTCCACCGCCCGCAGAATTTCACCTACGGGGTAATCCTCGGGGGAGCGGGTCAGGCGGTAGCCGCCCGATTTGCCCACGGCGCTCTCGACCAAGTTCGCACGGCTCAGCGCGGCCATGATGGTCTCCAAGTACTTTTTAGAGAGCTGCTGGCGCTGCGCGACATCGCTCAGGCGGTGCCACTCGCCGCCTCCGTGCTCGGCCATATCCAGCATCACCCGCAAAGCGTAGCGCCCTTTTGTTGAGATCATCATGCGGCATGCCTCCTTGCTCATAATTGCCTACCTTGTAGATAGGAATTTTAACGCTTAATTCCTACTGTGTCAATAGGTGTTTACAAAAAATTTGATTTATGATGATAAAAAGCACTGTGCAGCTGTGACAAATGTCTGCCGCGCAGCGCTTGGACGAGGTCTTCGGCCTGCCGGAGGGCTCGGAGGTGTATGTGCTGAATGACTTTAAGTCCTCTGCCTATGACGCGGTGCGCCTTTTTGAAACGTTGGGCCTCAACCAGTTCCGCTATATCCCGTTTTACCCCGGTGCGAAGGATGATGGTGTTGCGCGCCCGCTTATCACGTTTGGCGAATACGACGATCAATGTCACTATTTGCCGCGGTGCATTGAAAAGTAGAATTTCTACAATGAAAGTTGAAATGATTTATCTATCCCAGGAGGACGTGATCCGCTGCGGCGGCATGTCGATGGACAAGGCCATCGACGATCTGGAAGAGGTCTTCCGCCTTTATGACAAGGGTGACTATATTCTGCCCGGCAAGATCGTGATGAAGCGCCCTGAGCCCAACGCTGAAGAGACGACGAGACGCATCAACGCCATGCCCGGCTACATCGGCGGACGGTTCAACATGCCCGGCATCAAGTGGGATCGGCAGCGGTCCGCAGAATCCGTTCAAGTACGGCCTGCCGCGCGGCTCGGCCGTGATCGTGCTGAACGATCCCGAGACCAAGGTGCCCATTGCCATCATGGACGGCACACTCATCAGTGCGATCCGCACCGGCGCAGTAACGGGCGTTTGCGCCAAGTATATGGCGCCCTCGCGCTCGAAGACCGTCGGCCTTTTCGGCGCGGGCCCGCAGTGCAAGACGCAGCTGATGGCGCTCAAGGCGTCGCTGCCGCAGCTGGAAAAGGCGTATGTCTATGACCTTTCCCGAGAGAGCGCGGAAAAATTTGCTCGTGTGAGATAAAGAAGTAAAAGAAGTGTAAAAAATTTTGCCGTTCCTATCCGGCACTTAGCTCTTGTGTCGGATAGGTTGGGCGGTTATTCGGGCAAGTCCACCTTGCCAACAAAAGAATAATAAATCTCAATGTCCTGTCTGCGGGTCTTGTTCTCGTCATAGCTGCACTCATGTACAACGATTTTCTCTACAAACTCCCGCAGCAGAGTAGGGGTAAGTTCTTCAAAGCTGGTATGCCGCCGGACAACATTCATAAACTTTTCTGCGTTCACTATAAATTGCACTCACTATGGATTAACAGAACGCCTAAAAATAATCCATGTACTTATGAAGTAACAAATCAATAAAATTGCCAAAATTCCCACGGTTGCCACAATCTGTAACATCAATGCAGTGAATCCAATATATGCTGAAATTTCTGCTGATATGGTTTGGATAAAGTAAGCTATTACAACAGCAGCTACAATGATTGCTGTGATAATTGGAAGCCCAAACCAAACACTCAATTGTTGCAAGATAAGTTTTCCGATACGCTTTTCTTCCACCCCCAATTTTCGGAGTACAGAGAAACGATACTTATATTGTCCTGCGTCTAAGAGTTGTTGCAAAGAAAGTACGGTAAGACATATAACCATCAGTACGACAGCACCATAAATCATTGCAGTCTGTAAAATAAAGTTATTTGCTATGGAACTATTGATTTGCAGTGTGCTAAAACGCACGCCATAAATAGCCCCGGTTTCTGCCTGCTCGGGATATTTCTCTGTAAAAAGTTTTTCCAGTTTCCTTGCATTTTCATAGGAGATATTTTCCGTTGTTGTAATATATCGGTTTTTTATTACTGGCAACAGCTTTTCACAAATATTGTCTGGAAGTACATACAATACATTTGTATAGGAATTGTACGCTGTTTCTCCAATCGGATCCTCATAATAGGACTGCCCGGAAAGAGTCAATTCTCCTGCGTCAGTCATAATGCTGGTGTGTTCTTTCAAAAAGCTATCCCGTTCTTCCTCGGTGGCGATTGCTTTCCATTGTGTTGTAAATTCATCTTCCTCCAGAGAAATCTGTTCGTAACCCAGCATTTCCCGTATAGTGTTATAATCACTCAAAGAAATTGCTACAATCGGAAAATCATATTTCTGTCTGTTGTGAAAATCATCTTTCTCTGACAGATATAGATTGAACGTGCAATCATAAACTGTATCTATTTTGTGTTCTGTCAGAAACTCAGTAATAATTTCATAACTGTCTTGCGGCAGATTTTCCTCTTCATATACGTCATTATATCTTGAATATACCTGCACATCATACATAGAGCGCATATCCAAATAACCTGAAGCCCAGCCCGTCAAAATAGGGGCGGCAATAAACATGAAGATTGCAAGGACAAGGGTTATACAAATCAGCGTCATTGTTTTGCTGGTTGTATTTAGTTTTGATATAATTTGCCCGAAAAAGAACAGGTTTTCTCCCTTGTATCTATGTTCCGGCGATTTTACTTTCCATGCTACAATCAAGCTGCTGGCAAGATAAATCAATGCACAAATAAAGAAGAGTAAATCAATCAATACAAATACCAGATATTGATTCAGTATTCCACCATGTAAAGGCAGATAGTATTGATTGGTAAGAGCAGGTACGCTTGCTGCTAAAAAGACGTGCAATACAGAACAAATAAGCAGCCCATCAATCAACTTTTGAAAAGCAATTTTTTTCTTTTTCAACATCCATAATGCCGCCCAACCTAATGTAACAACAGGGAGCAAAATATTTCCCCAATACATGATTTTCACCGGGAAAACAAAGCGGGAGTCATAATAAAATCGGACATTTTGTATTCCTGAAAACAATTCCCATAAAGTAAACATTAAAAATAGAATTACTACGACAGGAATGAATCGGCTCTTTTTCAATTCTGGCTCATTTTCTTTCTCTGCGGAAAGCATATCAATAATTTTTGTTTTCTGAATGGTACGGGTATTGAAAATTCCTACCACAAAAAAACTTGCCACAAAAAATACCACTGTCAACAAAACGGTATCCGGGAATAATGTCCATGAGATTTCATAAGGCTTTCCATAAGCAGTAAGGAGCATTGCGGTAATGAATTGAGAGCAAAATACACCGCAAAAAATACCAATCAAAATGGAAAACATACCCATAATCAGTGTTTCTGCAAAGAAAATCCTGCCAATGGTTTTTTGTTCCATTCCCATAATGGACTGGACAGCAAACTCTTTTTGCTTCCGTCTTAGCATATAATGATTGACGAACCGTATCAAAAATAACAACAGCAATGTTATCATGCAGATTGCAATTTTCATTCCGTCACTTAACAGAGTAAAATCATACTCGCTGCCTATATCCGGGCTATAATAACTACTGGAAATAGACAAGAACGCATAAAACAAGGTAACACAGATTGTCATTGTGACAATGTAGACCAGATAGTCTTTTACAGACTGTTTTGCATTTCTGAAAACAAGTTTAGCATACATGGCTCTGTCCCCCTCCGATCATGGTAAGGACATTCAGAATTTTATCAAAAAAATCACTTCTGCTGTCGTTGCCCTTGCGCAGTTCCATAAAGATTTCTCCGTCTTTCAAAAAAAGAATACGGCTGGCATAGCTGGCGGTAAAAGCGTCATGAGTTACCATAAGAATTGTCGCCCTAAGCTGTTCATTGATACTTTGAATGGTAGACAGCAGCATTTGTGAGGAATGGCTGTCTAATGCTCCTGTTGGCTCATCTGCCAATAAGAGTTTCGGATTGTTGATAATTGCTCTTGCACAGGCACAACGCTGTTTTTGACCGCCCGATACCTGATAAGGATATTTGTTTAGAATATCGCTGATATTCAGCTTTCCGGCTATATCCAAAATGCGGGGTTCTACACTCCCGGCAGGGACTTTATTGATTGCTAATGCCAGTGCAATGTTTTCTGAAATTGTCAATGTATCCAGCAAATTGAAGTCTTGAAATACAAAACCTAAATTCTCTCTGCGAAAGCGGGCAAGGGATTTTGGGTTGATTTCCGTTATATCTGTTCCCTCTAAAAAAATATGCCCTGCACTTACGGTATCAATCGTAGAAATACAGTTGAGCAGCGTTGTCTTTCCAGAACCGGACGCACCCATAATTCCGAGAAATTCTCCGGCTTCCACAGAAAAACTAATATCTTTAATGGCTTTGGTAATATTCCCCTCATTGCCATAATATTTCTGGATATGCTCCAGCTTCAAAATTGTATTCATCGGATAAACCTCCTTAACTGTTCCATACCCATATTGTAAATGGAGTATATCATTTTTTGTATCAAGTTTTCTTACACAGTTCTTACAAAAATGTAAGAAGTGCAGAACCTATCAGCCCTGCACTCCGATAATAAAATCATTCATTTGAAAGATAAGTGAAATCGTTGTTCCTCTGTTTTCGGAATAAGCAGTAAGTCCTATTCCCAGTTGATCACATAGACGCTTGCAAAGATATAAGCCAATTCCAGTAGAATTTTTCCCGGTTCGCCCATTCTGACCTGTAAATCCTTTTTCAAAAATACGGGGTAAATCACTTTTAGGAATACCTATCCCATTATCGCTGATAGATAGCACAATCTTGTCATTCGTTTTTGTCGCCCCAAAGTGCAAAATAGGCTGCTCTGCATGGTATTTGATTGCATTACCGATAATCTGATTTAAGATGAACCGCACCCATTTTTCATCGGTGTAAACTTTTGTTTCTATATCGTCTATCTGAATCGTCATATTGCTTTGACGCAAAAGATACTTATTATCTGCGATTGCACTATGCACAATATCGCATAAATTGACTTCACGGACAGAATAGTCTTTTTCAGCGTGTTCGCTCCGGGCATAGTAAAGCGCCTGTTCTGTATATTGATTGATATTCTCTAACTCTGCCAATACCTCTCTGGAAAAGGGAGAACGGTTATTCTCACACAGCAGCTTCATGGCTGTAATTGGTGTTTTTACTTCGTGTATCCATTGTTCAATGTATTCTTTATATTCCCTGCGTTCCCTCTGTACTTCGCCAATCCGTTCCAACATAGATTTTTCAGCCATTTTCATAATCTGGTAAAAAACCTGTTCATCAGCCCTTTCCGGCACTTGCATGATTTCCGGCAATAAATATCGTTCTTCTAATTGCTCCGTCATATTGAGCAATTTATTCAGATATTTTTTTCGTGAGAAATAAAATGCCAGCAAAGATAAAACAAGGACAATCGACCAGACTGCAAGAATAAACAGGACTGTTTGGATAGGATTATCGCTTGCAATCAGGAACAAAGCAAGGGCAAGCATACCCAGCAGATTGATTAAAATAACGGGGAGTTGATTTTTCAAATATTGTTTTCCACTCATAATGTATATCCTTGCCTGTGTTTTGTTTTAATGAAATCTACAAGTCCGATTGCTGCCAGTTTGTCGCGAATACGGGTAATATTGACACTTAGGGCGTTATCATCAACATAAAGCTGATTGTCCCAAAGAAAATCCACAATATCATTTCTGGAACAGATTTTTCCAGCGTTCTTAAAAAGGTAGTAGAGGATTTTCAATTCATTCTTTGTCAATTCTGCTTTCTGTCCTTTGTACTCTATCATGCTACTCTCCAAATGCAGGGTAGCTTCTTTCCACATATAAATTTCTGTTTGAGGGGAACGGTAGGCTTTCTTTAACAATGCAGCAATTTTAGCAAGAAGAATAGCGGGATTATAAGGCTTTGTGATAAACGCATCTCCACCCAGCATAATGCTGTTAAGTTCGTCCATATCTGTATTGCTGCTTGTTACAAATACAATCGGAATATCTGAAAAGGTGCGAATTTGAGAGCATATTTCAAAACCGTTATTCCACGGAAGTTTTATATCCAGAATAACCAGATGTGGAGCAGCTTCTTTTAACTGCTCTATTGTTTGGGAAAAATCCGTAACTGCAAATACTTCATATCCATTCCCAGACAAAAGAGTTTTAAGCTGTGTTTGTATCGTAAAATCATCTTCAATGATTAGTATTTTTTCCTTCATAGAGATACCTCCCTGACACTTTATTATACTGTATCAGAGAGGTTTTCTCAATCCATATTGAAGAATAGTAACGGAATAATGGGCGGTTGTCTATCAAATTCTTGTGTGTTACTTTACCGCGCATGAGCATTATCACTTGTGCTGATAGTATCCAGATAATTCTTTTCTTTTCCATTTGCAGTCAGATACTCAGAGAAGGAATAAGGATATATATTCATGATGACAAAACGGCCGCCCAGTGTAGAAGCAATTTCGCTGCTGAGCATTTTGCTGATACATCATGTAGGATTTGCCGGTTCTTCTGATGCCGACAAAACAATAGTTTATATTTTCTTCCAGAGGATAGTGTCTAACGATTATTAGGTTGTTTAGGTAATATCCTTCTGATCAACCATGATCTGCTTTACCTGCAAGAAACAAATACTCATAAAAGTGTACTGCAAATGGAGTTGCAACAGCAAACTTTGAAGTTCAGACAGCAGATACAACAGCAGTTTCACCGAAAACCGGAGATAACGGTCAGGCAGCTTTGTGGATCACGCTTCTCATTCTTTCCTGTGGAGCATTGACCGCAGTTGGAATCAGAAAAAAGTAAGATAAGCAAAAAATTAAAGTGAAATGAACGACAATATGAGTTATAAGAAAAACCTATAGCAACCACAAGGAATCTTCTATAACCAGAACAATTGACAAACCATGACCACATAGTTATAATCACAAACATAAATTAATTCCTATAAAACATATCAAAAAGATAGGAAATAAAGAAGGGAGAAAATCATATGAAAACAAATACGATTGTAAAGAACAAAAAACAGATGTGCCGCTGTTGTATGTGCTGTATGGATGAATACGGTTTTATTTTCATATGATTTATGCACCTGAGTGTTTTGGAAAAAGAAGAAGCAGGCAGTTGTGATAAACATATGACAACGATCTGCTTCTTTCTTTATGTGCACACTCTTTAGAATTAACGTATGAAAGTGTATGAGAGAAAGATGCTTAAAAATAGAAATAGATAATTGCGAAACTCGTGAAAGAAGAATAGGAGGAGTTTCACAATTTTCTAAAAAGTAGAAAAATGAAGAGGAGAAAACATTATGAAACAGAGTTTAGTAAAAAAATTAACAGCAGGAATTCTTACAGGAGCATTAGCAATCAGTGTAACAGCGTGCGGTGGAAATAGCGCAGATACAAATAATGCATCCACAAATGCAGACGTCAGTGCAGAAACAGAGAATAGTGGAGATGTCACCGTGATCAATGCAGTGACCGGAGGTTCGCCAAAGCCTTACATTTCCGTGGAGGAAGATGGAAGTTATTCAGGATATGATATCGAAGTATTACAGGCAGTATTTGACCGGCTTCCACAGTACAGTCTGAATTTGCAGACCGCAGAATTTGATGCGATTTTCTCAGGACTTACCGCTGGTAATTATCAGATTGCTGTCAATAATTTCAGCTACAACGAGAAGAGAGCGGAAAGTTACTACTATTCTTTCCCATATGACGAGATCAAATATGTATTTGTTCAGAGAGCAGATGATGAACCACTCACTTCTTTACAGGATGCCGCTGACAGAGGTTACAAGATTGAGGCAGGTGCCGGAGTGAATGTCACGAATGCCATTGAAAAATGGAATGAAGAAAATCCGGAATCACAGATTGAGATTATTTACACAGAGGCAGATCTCTCGGTTGTATTTGAACATATTCAGGACGGAACAAGCGATTTCAGGGTAGATGACCTTCCAATTTACAACAGCTACATCGAAGAGTTTGGTTTTGACGGATTACAGAAAACAGAACTATCTGCTGATGAGACAGCAAAGTTTTCAACCGCACTGGATGCGTACTTCTTATTCCCGTTAAATGACGAGGGGGCAGCGCTTCGGGAGGATGTTAATAAGGTATTGAAAGAGTTACAGGAGGATGGCACATTAGGAGAACTTTCACAGAAATATTTCGGGGCAGATCAGGTTCCATCCGCAGATAAATTTGAAACACCGATCAACTAAGAAGAACGAAAAGCAGGAGGCAGAAAAATGGCAGAATTTGATTATGAAGTAGTAAATGGAAGAAAGATCAGAGTCCGTCCGGTAGAGACAGTTTCAGAGGTTGACGAGAACGGATATTTTCACAGACAGCCAAATCATTTTACAAAAGGATTCGGACCGGGCGAAAATCCGATAGAAAAAGGACGTTATCGTCTGGTCTGGGCAAAGCTGTGCCACTGGTCAAACCGCGCATCCATCGTGAGGGAGCTTCTAGGGTTAGAGGATGCCATCAGTGTCAATATGGTAGAACATGCGCCTCATGAGAAAAATCTCGGCTGGGAATTTGTATATGACGAGAACAACACAGATCCGGTTTTAAACATTCAGTTTTTGAGTGAGGCATATTACAAAGCAGATGATGATTATACCGGACGAACGACAGTTCCGGCACTGATCGACGTACAGACCGGAAAAGTAGTGAACAACGATTACAACAGACTGACCAACTATTTTGAGGTAAACTTCAGGGAATTTCATGGAGAGAATGCACCAGATCTTTATCCGGAAGAACTCAGGGAAGAAATTGATAAGTTAAATATATGGTTATTCCATAATGTAAATAATGGTGTATACAAAACAGCATTTGCCCGCTCCAAAGAGGCATTCTGGGATGCTTACAATGCATTTTATGCAGCACTTGATATTCTGGAAGAAAGGCTCGGACATCAGAGATTTTTATTTGGAGATTATGTGACAGACAGTGATGTGAGACTTTATGTGACGCTTGCAAGACTTGATATCCGCTATGCATTCCAGCTTGGCCACACAAAACAGCGTCTCATTGATTACAAAAACCTGTGGGGATATGCAAGAGATCTTTACCAGATTCCGGCATTTAAGAACAACACGTACTTTAAAGATTTTGCAAATCCTTCCAATAAAAAAGCGGGACATCTCATGGAGACGTTTAACGCAAGATTTTTAGATGAGATCAATTTTGACGCATACTGGGGAGCACCTGCAGACAGGGCACATTTAAGCAGTGATCCGGGTAACAAATTTAAAATTGGGAAGCGATAGGCAGGAGGCATATTATGGCAGAGTATATAGAAGTAAACGGCAGGCAGATCAGAGTCCGCCCGACAGAGACAGTAAGTGAAGTAGACAAATATGGCAATTTCCACAGACAGCCAAATCATTTTACAAAAGGATTCGGACCCGGGGAAAATCCGGTAGAGAAAGACCGGTACATTTTATTCTGGGCAAAAGGATGCCACTGGTCAAACCGTGCATCCATTACAAGGGAACTTCTTGGTTTACAGGATGCAATCAAAGTGGAAATCGTAGACTGGGATGATGATGCTTACGAAAAACCTTTGGGCTGGGAATTTGTAAATTCGCCAGATCATATCAACCCGGAAACAGGAGCACAGTTTCTGAGTGAGCTTTATTACAATGCAGACCCGGAGTACACAGGCCGTGCAACAGTCCCTTCTTTTGTGGATTACAAAGAGAAAAAGGTAGTGAACAACGATTATCACAGGCTGACCAACTATCTGGAGGTTGATTTTAAGCCATTCCAAAAGCCGGATGCACCGGATCTTTACCCGGAAGAACTCAGAGAAGAGATCGACAAGTTAAACTGGTGGCTGTTTGAAAATGTTAACAATGCTGTTTATAGAGCACAATTTGCACAATCCTTACAGGCTTTTTCCGATGCTTACGAGACATTTTTTGCAGGGTTAGATGCAATGGAAGCGCGTTTAGAACAGCAGCGATTTCTGTTTGGAGATTACGTGACAGACAGTGATATCCGTTTATATGTGACACTGGCAAGATTCGATGTCGCTTATTCCAGAAACATTGGTCCATGCAAAAGGCGTCTCGTGGATTACAAGAATTTATGGGGATATGCAAGGGATTTATATCAGATTCCGGCATTTTACCACAACACGTATTTTAAAGATTTTGCAGCGAGTGTTGATCTTAGCAAGGCAGACCCGGATTACTGGGAGTCTACTTATTACGATATCGTGATTCCGGATACTGATTTTGATGCGATCTGGAAGACACCGACTGGAAGAGAGCATTTAAGCAAAGATCCGGCAAATAAATTAAAAATTCCAAACGATTTTTATAAACCGTGGAACTAAGGGAGAAGCAAGGAGCGGAAGATGATGGAAGCAGTGCATGCAACAGAAGAATGGCAGAGAGCAGGAGTGCATTATATCAGAATACAGGCAATGTGTGTCGGGTTTGATATTCCACCCAGATACGAATTTGCGGATGACACAAAGGACAGTGAATACATTCTGGTTCACGAAAACGGATTTCCGGTGTCTACCTGCCGGGTACGAATCGATGAAGAAAATGCCGGTCATATCGAGCGTGTTGCCACATTGGAAGAGTACAGGGGAAAACATTACGGGGCACTTGGAATCAAGGCAGCAGAGCAGCTTTTGAAAGAGTGGGGTGTTACAAACATACGGATCAATTCCCGCGAGAAGGCACTTGGCTTTTATGAGAAGCTTGGATATACACCGGATTTTTCCACCCGCTCCGGTAAAGGAGAATTTGTGTGCATCATGACTTCAAAAACACTGTAAATTTCTACAAACAATTGTAGTGATAAAAACAGAAAACGAACGGAGAAAAAACTATGGAAAAGTTATTTGATTTTGAAGCGGTCTTAAGCCAGCTTCCGGAGATTTTAAAATATCTTCCGACAACCCTGATCCTTGCAGTCAGTTCCATGATCATTGCACTTATCATCGGAATGCTCCTGGCATTGATCAAAACCAAAAATATTCCTGTGTTAAAACAGATCGCAGGAGTGTACATCTCGCTGATCCGGGGAACACCAGTGATTGTGCAGTTGTATATTGCATACTTTGGAATCCCGATGATCACAAAATACATATACCAGCAGAATGGATGGAATTATCAGAGTTCGACAACATCCGGTTTTGTGTATGCGATCATCGCACTTTCCATCAATGAATCAGCGTATATCGCAGAGATTTTCCGGGGAGCTTTGGCATCTGTCAATGTCGGACAGATCGAGGCTGCAAGTGCGATCGGAATGACATATTTCCAGACGTTTCGCAGAATCATTTTCCCAGAAATGCTAAGCGTGGCGCTCCCGGGACTTGGAAATTCCTTTATTGGACTGATCAAGGGAACGTCTCTTGCGTTTGTCTGTGCAGTTGTTGAAATGACAGCACAGGGAAAAATCATTGGTGGAAGAACTTACCGTTATTTTGAAGTATATGTTTCACTTGCGATCATTTACTGGGTGATCACATTTGTGATCGAGCAGGGAATCAGGCTGATTGAGAAGAAAATGCAGATTCCGGATCAGGTGGCAAAAGTAGAGATATTCGAGGATGAGAGAGGGGTATAAAAATGTTAGAGATCAAAAACCTTTCCAAAAGTTTTCATGAGAATAAAGTATTAGACCATATTAATTTAAAAATTGAAAAAGGCGATGTTGTCGGAATTATCGGTCCTTCCGGTACAGGAAAATCAACCTTATTAAGATGTATCAACCAGTTGGAGATCCCGGAGGAGGGGGAGGCTGTTTTTGGTGGAAAAACGGTCGATCTTTCCAAAAAACACAAAGACAGTCTGGAATTCCGTAAGAGCACGGGCATGGTGTTCCAGAGATTTTATCTGTTTGAGAAAAAGACAGCGTTGGAAAATGTTATGGAAGGTCTTATGGTTGTTCAGAAAAAGAGCAAAGCGGATGCAAAAGCAATTGCTTTAAAAGAATTAGAGCGTGTTGGAATGGCATCATGGGCAAATCATTATCCAAAACATTTGTCCGGAGGACAGCAGCAGCGTGTCGCAATTGCCAGAGCACTTGCCCTAAAGCCGGAATTGCTCCTGCTCGACGAGCCGACTTCAGCCTTAGACCCGGAGCTTGTCGGTGAAGTACTTGAAACGATCAAAAATGTTGCGGCAGAAGGACATACGATGCTCTTAGTATCTCACGAAATGAACTTTGTAAGGCATGTTGCCAATAAAGTGATATTTTTAGATGGCGGTCATGTCGTGGAGTATGGAACGCCGAAGGAAGTATTTACCAATCCACAGAATGAACGGACAAAAGAATTCCTGAGAAAAATGCAGCTGCTGAATGAACCGGAATATGTAATATAATGAGCAGTGTTGACAGTAAAAGAAATAAAATGCAGCTGCTTGCAGACTGTATTTTATTTCTTTTGGTGGAAAGAGGGCGAATGCCCGACAGCCGGGAAAATCGCAGATTTTCCCGGCTGCACTGCGGATTAGATTATAGATTTTCCCGGCGTGCACTGCGGAATAAATCAAACTAAATTAAATGCAGATTAAATAATTCGGAAAGAGGTATCTCATCATGGCATGGAAACAGAACATCATAGAAGATTTTAAACAACTGGTATCCTTTGATTCCATCAGTTTTCATGAGCGGAAGACCGCAGACTGGCTCATTGAGCGGCTACAGAAAATGGGATTTTCAGTAGAAGAAGATGACGCAGGTTCGCATTACGGTGGTGATACCGGAAATCTGTATGCCGTATTAGACGGAACATTGCCCGGAGATCCGGTTATTTTTTGCGCACATATGGATGTTGTAGAACCGAGGAGCGGCAAAAAATCCGTTCTGGAAAAAGACGGAACAATACATTCTGCCGGGGATACTGTGCTTGGTGCAGATGACATCAGTGGTATTCTGGAAATTCTCTATGGTGTACAACTTGTGATTGACAGTGGAAAACCTCATAAAAAAATTGAACTTCTGTTTACAATTGGTGAGGAATTATATGTCAAAGGCTCTGATGTTTTTGACTATTCGAAAGTAACCGCAAAACAGGCGTATGTGCTTGATCTGTCCGGGGCAGTTGGTGACGCTGCGCGACGTGCGCCGTCGATCATTTCCGTGAGAGCTGAGATAAGAGGAAAAGCGGCGCACGCCGGATTTGAACCGGAAAACGGGATCCATGCGATTTTTGCAGCGGCCAATGCGGTCAGCCGCCTCTGCATGGGGCATGTGGATGAAGAGACGACGTTTAATATCGGAACGATTCAGGGTGGAACAGCGACAAACATTGTGCCGGATTGCTGTGTGCTGACCGGAGAAATCAGAAGTTACGATCATGGGAAAGCGTTGGAGACAGTGCGTATGACGGAACGGATTTTCACAGAGGAGGCGCAGAAGATCAATGCCACGGCGGAGGTGACAAGCCAGATCCATCTGATTGCCTATGAGACATCACTTGAGAGCAAGTCAGTGACCGATTTTCAAAAAGCCTGTGAAATCTTAGGATTTTCCGGTGAACTTACAGGTACGTTCGGCGGAAGTGATAACAACAGTTTTGCAAAAAACGGAATAGAAGGGCTTGTTTTATCGAATGGAATGTATAATGCACATTCGACACGTGAATACACAACTGTCGACGATCTTTATAAAGGAGCAGAGCTGATCGGACAGCTTATTTTATTATAAAAAGAAATTTTGGTCGTATTCTGTTGAAGATTGTTGTTTTCGCATATAGCTATCTCGTGTAAGTTATGGTAAAATAGCCACAGAGAGCGTCACGGAGGACGCAATAGTGGGAGGTAGCTCTTATGGATAAGAACAGCGAAAAAAATGTCAGGTTCCGCATAAATATTACATTGTTAATTGCGGTAGTTTTACTGGTTGCAGATTTATATGCAATGATCAATATGCCTCAGAAATTTATTATTCTGGCGATCATTACAGCATTGTTTCTGGTTGCAATCTATTTTTTGGTAGATTCCATTTCGATTTATCTGATGGCAGAAAAGAATCGCAAAGAAGAACAGTATGATAGTATTTTTAAATCAGAAAAAGCGTCTTATCTTTTATTGAGGAAAACATTTGATGATCTGTATGAACTCATTGAAAAAGGAAACCAGTCCCGGAAAGCAAATGTGGAGGATATTATCCACGCACAGAAAGCAGTAGCAAAGGTTTCCATTGGAAGAAGTAAAGAGAATGCAGATGCACTGATGAATTCCAATGACCACATCATGGAAAAGATTTCGATGTTAGAGGCTGTTTTATCAGACAATGTTTCACATCCGGCACCGGAAACTAATAAAAATGACAGCGCATATGCACAGAATATTTTAGACAATCAGAATAAAATATTACAGCAGCTGGAAGTTTTGCAGAATACATTGAATACGATCGGAGCTGATGCAAAGATAGCAGCAGAGTCTGCAAAACAGAACTTTTTTACCGAGGAACGTATCTTGGCAGAAGAGAATAAAATTGAAAAAGAAGAACCACAGGTTCAGGAAGTCGCAGTTGAGGAGATCCCATCGGCTGCTGGAGAAGCAACTGTGATGGAAGAGACACCAATCGAAGAAGTTCCATCTGATATGGAGGAAACACCGATCGAAGAAGAACCATCCGTGATGGAGGAGACACCGATTGAAGAAGAACCGTCTGCAATGGAGGAGACACCGATCGAAGAAGAACCATCCGTGATGGAGGAGACACCGATCGAAGAAGAACCGTCCGTGATGAAGGAGACACCGATTGAAGAAGAACCGTCCGTGATGGAGGAGACACCGATCGAGGAAGTTCCATCTGATATGGAGGAACCATCAATTGGTAAAGAAGAAGTTTCTTCTCCGGAGGAAGATTTATCCAAGTATGATGATATAATGGTAGATACTTTGACGGATTCGGATGATAATGTTCCGGTCGAGAAGATTCCATTGGAAGATGAAACTGTTGTAGATGATGAGCCGGCAATGCCTGATCTGTCAGATCCGAATAAGGTTATGACACCGGATGAGATCGCAGCGTTGATTGCAAACTTATAATAGAAGAAAGACTTCGGTGTAAAGTAAAAAATAATATTTAAGACAATAAAAAATCTGTCATACAAATGCAATTTTTGTATGGCAGATTTTTGGTGTAACAGGAAAAACGTTCCGGATCATTATTCGGCAGTGATTTTTACGATTTCTTTGATAACCGAAACAGCGGTATCCATACCTTCTACACTGATATGTTCAAACGGTCCGTGGAAACCATAGCCGCCGGTTCCGAGGTTCGGACAAGGAAGTCCCATAAAACTTAATCTGGCGCCGTCTGTACCACCGCGGACTGGGCGGGAGACTGGTTCCAGACCAACGTTTTTGATTGCTTTTTTTGCAATTGCAACGACATATTCATTCTTTTCAATGACTTCCAGCATATTGCTATAGGAATGCTGAATGTTCAATTTTACAGTGTCTGCGTGATATTTTTCATTCATTTTTTGCTCAATGCCACGCAGGGTATCAAGACGTTTTTCAAAAGTGGCTTTGTCATGGTCGCGCACGATATAATTCACTTTGGCGTGGGCGATGTCTCCGCTAAAATCAGTCAGATGATAAAATCCCTCTCTGCCTTCGGTGTGGGCAGGAGTCTCATTTTCAGGGAGAAGAGATGCAATCTCACAGCCGACAAGGGCAGCGTTGATCATAATATCTTTTGCCTCTCCAGGGTGGACATTGACGCCATTGATCTCAAAAGAAGCACTTGCGGCATTGAAGTTTTCATAGGCAACTTCGCCCTCGTAGTCGCCGTCAACGGTGTAGGCAAATCTGGCTTTAAAATAGTCAAGGTCAAATAAATCAGCACCGCTTCCGACTTCCTCGTCCGGTGTGAAGCCGATCCAGATGTCGCCGTGAGGTATTTTTTCTGTGATGATCTGTTCCACTGCCGTCATGATCTCGGAAACCCCGGCTTTATCGTCGGCGCCGAGCAGGGTTGTTCCATCTGTAGTGATCAGTGTGCGTCCTTTTAATGTTTTAAGTGTAGGAAAATCGGATACTTTCAGATAAGCGCCGCTTCCTTTTAAAAGAACATCATTGCCGTCATAATCTGGAATGATCTGTGGTTTGACATCTTTTCCGGAAAAATCAGGAGCAGTGTCCATATGGGAAATAAAACCGACAGCAGGCTTGTCAGCATATCCTTTCGTTGCCGGCAGCAGTCCGTAAACATAGCAGTGATCGGTTAAAGTGACTTTCTCTAAACCGAGATCGCGCAATTCCTGTTCTAACACTTTTCCTAACTCAAACTGTCTTTCCGAAGATGGAATCTGTCGGCATTCCTCGTCAGAAGTTGTCCAGTAAGAGACATATTTTAATAATCGTTCTTCAACACGCATGTGAAACCTCCTTATAAAATAGTGCCGTATTTATTTTGATCCAAAATCAAGCCGGGCACACATAGTTATAAAATACCATAAAATAGTGAAATAGGGAATATAAGAAAAGGATGCAAAATAATTTATAAAAAAATAGTTGCATTTCTAAAAAAAGTATTATATAATAACATTCGTCGCTGAAAGACATGCGCCACTAGCTCAGCTGGCAGAGCACCTGACTCTTAATCAGGGTGTCCAGGGTTCGAACCCCTGGTGGCGCATTACGAAGTATCGGTTTTATAGCATAGGCTATGGGGTCGGTGCTTTTTTTATGTTTGAATTCAAATTTAAAATTTTGAAGAAAATCACAAAAAGTTCACAAAAAATTAGCACTCGCCTATTGACAGTGCTAACGAACAGGTGTATAACGTAGTCAGAACAAAGGAAGAGGGAACAAAAGAGAAAGAAAGATTCCCCGAGTTCCTTAATCTGTTAGTTCCAAAGAAACAAGGTTAATGAGCATACGAATATCCACAAAAAAGTGGACAGATAGAAAAGGAGAGATGACTTATGTTGATGCCTAGTATTTTTGGAGAGAGTTTATTTGATGATTTTGACAATTTAATGAATTTTTCATTCCCGGATGTTGATAAAACATTGTATGGCAAACATGCAAAGAATATGATGAAGACAGATGTTAAGGAGAAAGATAATGGCTATGAAGTAGCAATTGATCTTCCGGGATTCAAGAAAGATGAGCTTCATCTTGAGTTGAATGATGGATACCTGACTATCAGTGCCGAGAAGGGACTCGATAAGGATGAGAAGGATAAGAATGACAAATACATCAGACGTGAACGTTATGCAGGCAGCATGAGCCGAAGCTTTTATGTTGGTGAGAACATGAAAGAGGAAGATATCCATGCGAAATACGAAAACGGTATCCTGACCTTGGACGTTCCGAAAGAACAGAAGAAAGCTGTTCCGGAAAAACGTTACATTGCAATTGAAGGATAAATAGAATGCCCGGTATCAATGGCGTAAAACCATTGGTATCGGGCGTTTTTTCTATCTCGATGCGATCAGTTTACAGATTGGATTTCCTTTGGAAGAAAATTTTTCTTCGTATTCCGTCATGACATTGCCTTCATTTAAGACAGGATCATGGTGTAAGTCTCTGGTGGAAGCGTCTAATTTCCAGCCGGCTTCCGGAACTTCCTCTAATGAAAATGTGAAAAGATCCTGATTGTCAGTCTTAAATTCCAGATGTCCTTCTTTTTTCAAAATCAGGTCATAGCGCGCGAAAAACTGTCTGGAAGTGAGACGTCTCTTGGCGTGGCGGTCTTTCGGCCAGGGATCGGAGAAGTTTAAGTAAATACGGTCGACTTCGTCTTTGGCGAAAACCTCTGCAACATCGGCAGCGTCCATGCAGATAAACTTAATATTAGGAAGCGGATTCTGCTCCATTTTCTGTAAAGCACGTAAAAGTACGCTGGAGTAACGCTCGATACCGATGTAGTTAATATCTGGGTGCAGGGCAGCCATGTCCATAATAAAACGGCCTTTTCCCATCCCAATCTCGATATGAAGCGGCTGCATTTTGTCAAAACAGTCCTGCCAGTGTCCTTTCTGATCTTCTGGATTTTTGATACAGTATCCACTGTTTAAAATAGCTTCCTCTGCGCCTGGAATATTTCTTAATCTCATAAAACAACCTTTCTATATTATGTAAACTATAAATTTTTCCCTGAAATATATTTTCAGCAATCCGCGCAGCAAAGGCGCAAACCGTGAAACAATCGTTTATATTCTACAATAAGAAAACACCAATTTTCAAGTGTGCATTTGCAGATTCAGATGATAAAATCATGAAAAGTTGTTGCATGTATTTTTTTCAACGATTATACTAATAATGTTCATATGATATAGATAGATTATTGGAGTTTTTATGATGTTGAAAAATAGATGGAAAAAGGCGGCATGCCTGATCCTTACGATTATATCTGCTGTTTGTCTTGGAAAAGTGGACGTCAAGGCGGCAGACTACTGGCCGGATGCGCCGGAGACACTCTCACCGGGTGTTATTTTGATGGAAGAGTCCACAGGCACGATCCTTTATGAAAAAAATAGTGATGAAGCACACTACCCGGCGAGTATCACAAAGATCATGACCACGCTGCTGGCGTTAGAAAATGGCAACCTGAGTGACATGGTCACTTTTTCGGATGATGCGATCAACAACACGGAAGGATCGGGAATTGCCAGAGATTACGGCGAGCAGATGACCTTAGAGCAGTGCCTTTACGGTGTCATGCTAGAGTCGGCAAATGAATGTGCCTACGCTGTTGCAGAGCATGTGGGCGGCACGGTAGAAAATTTTGTGGACATGATGAATGCCAAGGCAAAAGAATTAGGATGTACTAACACACATTTTGCCAATCCGCACGGTCTGCAGGATGAAAATCATTATACGACCGCACATGACATGGCGTTGATCGCACAGGCAGCTTATCAGAATGAGACATTTCGTATTATCATCGGGACAAAGATGTATACAATCCCTCCGACCAATAAGCATGCGGAGGAAACGGTGTTAAGAAATCATCACGATATGCTCTGCACTTACCACAATGCGAACCGCAAGTACTTATATCCGTACTGTGTCGGCGGAAAGACCGGATACACGGCGACCGCAAACAGCACTCTGGTGACTTATGCGGAAAAAGATGGTATGACACTGATCTGTGTGGTAATGAACACGCAGTCACCGAATCAGTTTATTGATACAGTAAACTTATTTGATTACGCATTTGACAATTTTCAGGTGCTGAATGTAGCGGAAAATGATACGGATTACAGCGCAGAGACAACGGTGGATAATGGTAATCTGAACAATATTGCGCCATTTGTGGAGCTTGATAAAGATGCCGTCATTGTTCTGCCGAAAACAGCAGAATTTTCAGACACCTCATCTTCCGTGGAATATAATGACAGCGACCCGGAGATTGCAGGGAGCATCACGTATACTTATGCGGGAAGAAATGTAGGAAAAGCAGATATTAAGACAACCGGCGTGGTCGTAGAAGGCTACGCATTTGACAATGAGTCGACCGAGGAGGAGGAACAGGAAGCAGTCTCCACGGTGCAGGTGAAACCGATTGTTGTGGTTTTACTCATTGTTGCAGTGATTTTGCTTGGTGTACTTTTATTTTTCTTAAAACGTTTTTACGATAATTACTATATTATCAAACACAACAGAGCCGTTCGTAGAGACAGAAAAGATCAGAGACGAAGAATCAGAAAAAAACGTAGAAGACGCAGAAGATGGAGATAAAGCATGTCGGAGTCATATGCAGTCAGTGAAAAAAGAGAGTTGCTGTTAGACAGGGTCAGGAAGTTTATACTGGATAATGGCGGAATTGTAAAAAAGAGCCAGCTCGCCGGGCTGGGGATCGATTATCGCAGGATCCTTGATTTTGTGGAAAAGGGGGACATTCTGCGCATAAAAAGCGGTTATTATGCAGTTCATCTCAGTGATTTTACAGAGGAGGAGCTTGTGGCAAAGCTGTTTCCGGACTGCGTGCTGAATCTGGAGAATGCGTTATATGCGTATGGCTATATCAAAAAGAAACCGTATGGCTGGCGGCTTGCGGTGGATAAGAATACTTCCAAATCACGTTTTAAAATGGATTATCCGAAGATCATTCCGATGTATGCAGAGCCGGAGACTTTGGAACTTGGAGTGACAGAAATACAGCTTTCTGATGTGACAGTCCGAATTTTTGAGAAGGAAAGACTGATCTGTGAATGTTTAAAATACGAGGACAAGATGGATCGGGAAAGATTCAAAGAAGGACTGATGGCTTACATAAAAGACCCGAAGAAAGATATCGCAAAACTGATGTATTATGCAAAAGAGCGTAAAGTTGTGAAAAAAGTTCAGAATATGATTGGAGTCTGGCTTTAAATGGAACAGAACCTACTTACGAAGAAGAAGTTAAAAGAAAAAAGCATAGAATATCAAATCCCATTTGCAGATCTGCTGGAAGTTTTTTTGCAGGAAACGTTGATGTTCCAGATTCTGGAAACCGATTTTGCAAAGTGGTTATGGCTGAAAGACCGTGAGGATTTCAGTATCGACGGTTATCGAAAGGAGTGGCAGAAGCCACTTTATTTTGTATACGGACAGGATGATGGAAAAGAGCAGCAGGTGTTGGACGAAAAGTGGATCACCGGCTTTACAGAGGAGATCTGTGCAAAACGGGAACAACATATCCGCTGGAGCTGTTCAGTGGAAAAAGAGGAACCGGACTATCTGGTTTACATAACCGGAGAATGGGAAGAGATGAAGGTCCCGCTTGTAATTCGTATCAGTCCATTGGTTTATCATGCAGCAAAACCGGAAAAACAAAAGCTGCAGTCAGTCTTTTTTGAGAAGAAGTGTGCAGTATATCAGCATTTTCCGGTTGAGACATATCTGGCAGAGCAGCTTTTTTCTATTTTAAAGTTTTTAGAACTGATTCCTTCTATGGAGGTATACGATACAACATTTCGTCTTCTGGAGCAGGAAACTGTCGATGGAAGGCATATTTACGAGACACTGTCTTTTTTGTGTGGAAACGAGGAAGTGATCCCACAGGAAAAAAGGATTGAAATGCTGGAATCTTACGATACTTACACTTATATGAAAAAACGGTGGGAAAAATATGTTAGAAAGCAGGGAATAGAGAATGTTTCCTGGGAAATAGTATTGCACCGGATTGTTTTGTTTTTGAGACCTGTCTGGAATGCAATGTGCAGAGATGAGGTTTTCTTTGGAGACTGGATGCCGGATCTGGAACGATATTTATAAGAGGCTGCCCACAGGCAGCCTTTATTTCTGGTTTTATTGTCTACCCAGATATTCCCGGAGGAATGTGACAATATTTTTTGGTTTGTTCAGATCAAAGACCGGAAGGGAAGTCTCTGCATGATATGGAAAATCAGCAAATACAGCGATCAGATCTTTTTCGTCAGATAACGGTGTTTCCGACCAGTATTTCCGCAGGATTTCAATTTTATTCGGCGCATCTGCTCCAAAATTTTCCGTCAGAACAAGGTCGGCACCGGAGAGCGACGAGGAGAGATTTTCCAGAGTCGGCTCAAAAAAGACGTTTTTGAATACGACAGAGGAATCTTCTTTGATGAGGTGAACGACTTTTAACCCCTCACGCTCTAATAAAGGAAGCAGCCGCTCAATGAGAGGTGTCATGATCGTTCCCGGTTTTGCCACAAAGGAGATCACCGGAGTTGTATGCAAAAATAAATCTCTGGTGTCTTTAAAATATTCGATCAGCGCCTGGGAAGAATCTGGCGGTACAATTCCGCTTAAAATACGAAGCGCATGATAATAATTGTCTCTGGTGTCCAGATTATAGTACTGGATATCGATCGGTGTCGGTGCAGCCTCGGCGATCGCAGCCTCAGTCACGTATCTGGTGCTGCATTTTTCCCGCAGCGTATTGAACGTGAGCTGGTGGAGCAGGAGACATTTTCCGATGGTTGTAATGCAATTTTTGGAGTAGGCTGCAGTTGCAGTTTCGAGATAAGAAGCCTTTCCCTCAAGTGTGCAGATATCGGCGTCACCGAGCTCTGAGAGCAGGGTAAGTCCTGTTTTCGGTTCCAGAAACGGGGTGTCCACGGACATAAAAAATGCACATTCCTCATCTATCATGGATAAGCCGGAAAAAATGCCGGACATTGGTCCCTGATTCGGATAGATATCCGGGATTTCAGTTACGGGAAGCTTCAGATGGGAGTAATCCCCCTTTATTTTTACCGAGAGATAGATTCTGGAAAAATACGGCTGAAATTTTCTGACAAGATATTCAATTAAACAGGTGTCCCCAAAAGGAAGAAGAGCCTTATCGGTTCCCATCCGTGTGCTGTTTCCGCCACAGAGGATCACAAGCGCATTTTCCATAATATACCTCCGGAATGTTATTGTTTGATCCGCAATCTAAAATACTATAGCATAGGAAATACTTTTTTTTCAAGAGTAATGAGTGGATGGTAATGCAAGTCATTGCTGAATCTGTGGGGAAAGTGTGTTATACTAAGGTATATCAGTATGTATCTGGTATTATATACTGATATGGATATCGAACATCAGGAGCAGGCTTACATGAAGTATTTGATAGATGATTTAGAGGAATATGCACATTCGGATTATTATCCGTTCCATATGCCGGGACATAAAAGAAAGAGTCTGGCGTTTCCCAATCCGTATGAGATTGATATCACGGAGATTGACGGATTTGACAATCTGCATCATGCGACCGGTATGATAAAGGAAGCCGAAGTGCGCGGAGCAGAGCTTTACCATTCAAAACGATGCTTTTTTCTTGTAAATGGAAGTACCTGTGGATTGCTGGCTGCCATCAGTGCTGCCACAAGGCGCGGGGACAAGGTATTAGTCGCAAGAAATTGTCACAAAGCAGTCTATCATGCATTATATATGAATGAACTGCAGGCAGAATATCTGTATCCTTCTATCACAAAAAATGGAATCCAGGGGCAGATCACAGCAGAGCAGGTGCAGGAATCGCTATATGAAAATCCGGATGCGGTGGCAGTGATCCTCACTTCCCCGACGTATGAGGGGATTGTTTCAGACGTGGCAAAGATTGCAGAGGTGTGCCATGAACATGGGATTCCGCTTATCGTAGATGAAGCCCACGGAGCACATTTTGGATTCGGAGGCGGTTTCCCGGAAAATGCCGTAAAACTTGGCGCAGACGCAGTGATTATGAGTTTACATAAGACATTGCCGTCGTTTACCCAGACAGCGCTTCTGCATCTGGCGTCTGATCTCATCGATGAGAAGCGGGTGGAGCGGTATCTGTCCATTTACGAGACGAGTTCACCATCCTATATTTTTATGGCAGGAATGGATTCGTGTATCCGGCTGATTGCAGAACATGGGCAGCAGCTCTTTGCAGAATACAGGAAGCGTCTGATGGATTTTTATGGGAAAACAGCCGATTTAAAATACCTGCATGTCATGCAGAATGAAGATTTGAGTATTGAGGAAGCATTTGACTGGGACGATTCCAAACTGGTCATTTTTGCGGATAGAGCCGGGATGACAGGGGATGAGCTGCATCAGATCCTTTTGAAAAAATACCATTTACAGATGGAGATGGTTTCCGGTTATTATGTGCTGGGAATGACAAGTCTGATGGACGAGGATGAAGGGTTGGAGCGTCTGGCAGGCGCACTGCATGAGATCGATGCAAAGGTGCAGGAGGACATTTCAAATGGAAGCAAAATTTTGAATCATTTGCCGGATGATGGGATGTATCATTCCTTTATTGAGAAAATATATCAGAAATATCCGCGTGAAATGCAGATTTATCAGGCGGAGGAGCTTCCTTATAAAGAAGTAACGTTAGAGGAAGCAGTCGGAAATATGTCTGCGGACACGATTTATCTGTATCCGCCGGGGATTCCGATGATCGTTCCGGGTGAGGTCATCACGAAGCGTCTGGCAGATAATATTGAGGAATGCTTATCACTTGGACTGCGTGTGGAAGGGAGTTCTGATATGCAGGAAAAAATTCTAAAGATTGTATATTTTTAAAGACTATATTATACTAAATGAGGCAGGAAAAATGGGTAAAATATATTGTATCATGGGAAAAAGTTCCACGGGAAAAGATACCCTGTTTAAAAAGATATTGGGAGATGAAAGTCTCTCATTAAAGACCATTGTTCCATATACGACAAGACCGGTGCGTGCCGGGGAGAAAAATGGGGTAGAATATTTTTTCTGTGATGAGAAGAAAGTGGAAGAATTGGAGCGTGAAGGGCGTATTATCGAGCTTCGAGCTTACGATACCATCCATGGGATCTGGAAATATTTTACCGTGAATGATGACCAGATCGATCTGGAACACCAGAATTATCTGATCATAGGAACACTGGAATCTTATTTAAAGATCCGTGATTACTTTGGAAAAGAGAAAGTTGTGCCGATTTATATAGAAGTGGAAGACGGCGAACGCCTGAGCCGGGCATTAAACAGAGAGCGTATGCAGGAAAGTCCGAAGTATGAGGAACTCTGCCGCAGATTTCTGTCAGATGCAAAAGATTTTTCCGGGGAAAAGTTAAAGGAAGCCGGAATTACAAGGAGATTTGTCAATCAGGATCTCGATGAGACAGAGGAAGAGATCCGCAGGGCAATTTTAGAAGACAGGTAGGAAAGAAGGTGGGCATTGGTGGATATTAAAGTAAATAATATAGCACAGGTGACACAGGTACCTGATACAGTGACAACGGAAACCGGAGATGGAACATTCAAATTCACTCTGGCGAGTGCCATCACCGATGCAGATCTTCAGGCAAAAGTCGATCTTTTGATGAATGATATCACGGCACAGGGGAACCGTATTGCACAGCATATGGATATCCGCGATATGAAAAAATACCGTGGACTGATCAAAGACTTTTTAAATGAGGTGGTGTATCGTTCACACAAGTTTTCCAGAGAGAATTTCTTAGACCGCAAAGGACGGCACAGAGTGTATGGACTGATCCGGCTGATCGATTCAAATCTGGATGAACTGGCAAGGGAGCTTGTGAAGGATGAGAAGGATCACATTGCGATCCTGAGCAGGATAGGTGAGATCCGTGGATTGTTGTTAGATATATTGACTTAAAGGAGCGGCATATGGCAGGATTTAAAGATATTATCGGACATGAGCAGATTATAGAGCATTTACAGAATGCGATCGGGATGGATAAAGTATCCCATGCGTACATCATCAACGGACCGGACAAATCTGGAAAAATGATGCTGGCGGAGGCATTTGCAATGGCTTTGCAGTGTGAAAAGCATGGAAAAGAGGCATGTATGGAGTGCCATTCCTGCAGACAGGCACTGGGACATAATCAGCCGGATATTATTTATGTAAACCACGACAAGCCAAATACCATTTCTGTGGATGATATCCGTACACAGGTAAATAATGATATTGATGTGAAACCATACAGCAGCAGTCACAAGATATATATCATTGATGAGGCAGAGAAGATGAACCAGCAGTCACAGAATGCACTGCTGAAAACCATCGAGGAGCCGCCGGCATATGCGGTCATCATGCTTTTGACAACGAATGCGGACACATTTCTGCCAACGATCTTATCCAGATGCGTGACGTTGAATATTAAAGTTGTGCCGGATGAGAAAATCAAAAAGTTCCTGATGGAAAAGTATCAGATCCCTGACTATCAGGCGGATGTGTGTGTGGCGTTTGCACAGGGAAATGTGGGAAAAGCGATCCAGCTTGCGTCCTCTGATGATTTTAATGAGATGAAGGCAAGCGCACTGCAGCTGATCAAGCGTCTCGATGATATTGATCTCTACGAGATGACCGCTGCGGTAAAGCAGATTGCAGATTATAAATTAGAAATTAACGATTACTTTGATCTGATGATGATCTGGTATCGTGATGTATTATATTTTAAAGCAACAGGTGATGTAAATGGCCTTATTTTCAAGGATGAGGTCTACGACATAAAACGACAGGCAGAAAAAAACTCTTACAATGGAATCAACAGTATTTTGGAAGCTTTGCGTAAAGCCCAGATACGTCTGGACGCAAACGTAAACTTTGATCTGGTGATTGAGTTATTACTGCTGACAATTAAGGAGAACTAGAATGGTAAAAGTAGTAGGAATCCGTTTCCGGAATGCAGGTAAAATATATTATTTCGGACCTGGAAAGTTACAGTTAAAAGCAGGCATGCATGCAATTGTAGAGACTGCAAGAGGCGTAGAGATGGGAACTGTCATGACCGATCCGAGGGAAGTGTCCGAGGAGAGCGTCGTCCAGCCATTAAAACCGGTCATCCGCATTGCGACTGAGCAGGATGAAAAGCAGGCAGAGAAGAACCGCCAGAAGGAAAAAGAGGCGTTTAAGATCTGTCTGGAAAAGATTGCAAAACACAAGCTGGACATGAAGTTAGTGGAAGCAGAATACACATTTGATAATAATAAGCTGCTGTTCTATTTTACCGCAGACGGAAGAATTGATTTCCGTGAGCTGGTAAAAGATCTTGCAGCCGTATTCCGCACAAGGATCGAACTGCGTCAGATCGGTGTCCGCGATGAGACAAAGATTATGGGAGGATATGGAATCTGTGGACGTGAACTGTGCTGTCACACATTCCTTTCCGAGTTTGCACCGGTATCAATCAAAATGGCGAAGGAGCAGAATCTTTCCCTGAATCCAACCAAGATTTCCGGCGTGTGCGGCAGACTGATGTGCTGTCTGAAAAATGAGGAAGAGACATACGAGTATCTCAACAGCCGTCTGCCAAACGTTGGTGATTATGTCACAACGGATGATGGTTTGAAGGGGGAAGTTTCTGCTGTAAATGTACTTCGCCAGCTTGTAAAAGTTTTAGTGGAAGTCAACGATGAGAAGGAACTGCGGGAATATCAGGCAGATCAGTTGAAATTCAAACCAAAACGACGCAGAGATGTGAAGCTTACTGCCGAGGAAATGAAAGAGCTGGCTGCATTAGAAGACCGTGGAGGAAAGTCAAAGATTGATGATACAAAATAATCTGATTCATGAAGGAGAGCGTTTGGACGAGCTGCAACGCAATGGATATGGAATCATCCAGAATCCGGCGCGTTTCTGTTTTGGCATGGACGCTGTGCTGTTATCCGGTTTTGCGAAAGCAAAGGCAGGGGAAAAAGTACTGGATCTTGGAACCGGCACCGGAATTATTCCGATTTTAATGGAAGCAAAGACGGACGCAGCAGATTTTACAGCGTTAGAGATTCAGGAAGAAAGCGCAGATATGGCAAGACGCAGTGTCGCGTACAATCATCTCGAGGATAAGATCAAAGTAGTCACAGGAGATATCAGGGATGCTTCAAATATTTTTGGAGCATCTTCTTTTCATGTCATCACAACCAACCCGCCGTACATGATCGGCACTCATGGGGAAAACTCGCCATCCACAGCAAAAGCGATCGCAAGGCATGAGGTTTTGTGCACGCTGGACGATATTTTGCGGGAGAGCGCAAAAATGCTTATGCCGGGAGGCAGATTTTATATGGTACACCGCCCGTTCCGTCTGGCAGAGATCATGAGTAAAATGGTGGAATATAAGATAGAGCCGAAGCGTATGCGCCTGGTATATCCTTATATTGATAAGGAACCGAATATGGTGTTGATCGAGGGATTGCGCGGAGGAAAATCCCGTGTGACAGTGGAGAAGCCGCTCATTGTATACAAGGAACAGGGTGTGTATACGGATGAGATTTATGACATTTATGGATATTGATTGGTAATACGAAACTCAATACGGCGTGTGAAGATTGTGATAAAATAACAAAATTTTCGAAGACACGCTTTCGCTACGTGTCGCTCGCAGCGGTACTAACATGCCAGCCACAGCAAGTTGCTATGTCTGCCATGTAAGAACCGGCGGCTCCCCAGTGTCTTCTCAAGCTTTTGTTATTTTAGCACAATTAAATCTACGGCATGAGAGTTTCGTAATTATCAGTTTATAAGTCTGGTAAACAAGGAGGCTAAATCCTCTGCTCCTGCAAGAGCAGTCGCATTTTGCTTCGAAAAACAAGGAGGATTATATGTTTAATAAGATAACGCTTGGACCGATCACGGTTTATATGTATGGATTGATGATTGCAATTGGATTTGCTTCGGCACTTTTCCTATGTAATTACCGGGGAAAGAAGAGAGGTTTAAGTGAGGATACGATTTTCGGTATTTTTTTATGTGCGCTGATTGGTGGAATGGTTGGCTGCCGGCTGCTTTATTACATTGTAGAGATTCCGGCAATTATGGAAGATCCATCGATTTTATGGGATTTCAAAAACGGATACGTCGTTTATGGTGGAATTATCGGTGGAATTGTGACAAGTTATGTCTATTGCCGTATCAAAAAAGAAAATTTTATTTCTTATTTTGATCTTGTGATGCCTGCAGTTTCCATGGCACAGGGATTTGGGCGTATTGGATGTTTTTGTGCCGGTTGCTGCTATGGAAGAGAGACACATGCGTGGTATGGCATTACCTTTACACATTCTGATTTTGCACCAAATGGTGTAAGCCTGATTCCGACACAGCTGATCTCTTCCGCAGGTGATTTCCTGATATGTGGCGTATTACTGTGGTATGCATCTAAGAAGCCAGAGCCGGGCAGAGTGGCAGCAGGTTATCTGGTACTCTACGGAGTGGGAAGATTTTTGATCGAATTTTTACGAAATGATTATCGTGGAAGCATTGGAATTTTTTCTACATCGCAGATTATCTCTTTTGGAATCGTAGCACTTGGAATTGCGCTATATTTTGTGATTCCGAAGATGATGGAGAAGAAAGAGTAAATGCAGAAACAAAGATAGAGGGATAAAAGGTAAAGTATGTATAAAATGATTGAAAAATTTATGTACAGAAATAGAACGTCATGCAGAAGGAAATACAAAGGAAAAGGAATTAATAGGGACTGAATGGAAGGAAATTTAACAAAAGGACCAATTTTAAAGACATTAACGAAACTTGCGATTCCGATTATGGCATCGTCATTTCTAGGAACATTATATAATATTACCGATATGGCAT
>ERZ1106978.27-NODE-27-length-107953-cov-8.584923_pt1 | contig 107953 bp, 105 predicted proteins | sample MGYA00403689_ERZ1106978 | MGnify/ENA primary metagenome ERZ1106978 (study PRJEB35170, sample SAMEA104062434) | human gut metagenome | biome: human gut; feature: human-associated habitat; material: faeces | place: Denmark | collected 2012-08-02 ...
TGACCTTCGCCGTCGTTTACTTTAAGGACCTTAGCCTGCATTGTATCACCAACAGATACAACTGTTGTTAAGTCAATGCCCGGTGTAGATGAGTATTCATTACGTGTAATAATACCATCTGCCTTATAGCCGATGTTAAGGATGATCTGGTCTTCCTTAACGTCGATAACAGTACCGTCAACTACCTCTCCTGTATGTATTGTTTTTAATGATTCTTCCAGCATTTGTTCAAAACTTAATTCTGACATGTTCTTGAACCTCCTCAATAATTTTGTTTGGGGTGGAAGCCCCTGCTGTAATACCTACATAACTACTGCATTGGAACATTTCAGAATCCAAGTCTACAGGTGTTTGTATATAGTAAGTATTTCCACATTCCTTTTTACATATTTCAAACAGCTTTTGAGTATTGGAACTATGTCTGCCGCCAATGACAAGCATAGTGTCTACCTCTCCGGCTATGTTTTGCGCTTCTTTCTGCCGTTCTTCAGTAGCATTACAAATAGTGTTTAAAATATTGAGAATATTTAAAACATTATTATCATACCTCTTTTTGCAAAGAATTTCAACTAAATCTTTAAATTTGTTGTAATTAAATGTCGTCTGTGATACAACGCATATATCTTTTCCATTCGGTGGTGTAAACTGTTCAGTATCTTTTCTGCCCTTCAAAACAGTGTAAGAACCCTGACACCAGCCGCAGATTCCTTTGACTTCAGGATGATCAGGATCGCCAAAAATAACAACGTGTTTTCCTGCATGACTCTGTTTTTCTACAATGCGGTGTATTTTCAGCACGAAAGGACAGGTGACATCTACATAGTTCAGATGATTCTCTTTTAATTCCTGATAGATTGCCTTACCAACACCGTGGGAACGAATGACAACAGTTCCTTCTGTAAGAGATGCCAGGTCTTTTTCTTCAATTACCTGTACTCCTTTGGCAGCAAGATCAGTAACCACTTCTTCGTTATGGATGATCGGCCCCAATGTATAAATAGGATGAGTGCCTTCTTCAATCAACTGATAAACTTTATCTACTGCACGTTTTACACCAAAGCAGAATCCGGCGGTTTCGGCAACTTTAACTTTCATGAGAAGCTCCTTCTTCTGTTCTGGCTCTGAAGATTTCAAGAATACGGTCAACGACCTGTTCTATCGTAAGATCAGAAGAATCCACAAGTACTGCATCTTCGGCCTGTCGAAGAGGGGAAATTTCACGATTCATATCACGCTGGTCACGCTCTTCAATATCCTTCTGGATATTATCCAGATCACAGACAGTACCTTTTTCCTGAAGTTCCAGATAAATTGTTACCGTAATTCTGGTTCCCTTGTGTAAGGTACTGTCCACTTTAATATTACCATTCATCAGGTTCACAATATTTCTGCTGATTGCCATTCCAAGACCGGTTCCCTGAACTCTGGTTGTCCGGTGGTCATCTGCACGGCTGAAAGGATCAAACATGATTTTCTGGAATTCCGGTGACATACCGATTCCATTATCCTCAATCGTAAATTCATAGCACCCAAGTTCTGAAAATCCATTGGGTTTTTCCTCTATCGAAAAAGTAATATTTCCACCATCCGGTGTATACTTGATCGCATTACTCATCAGATTCACAAATACCTGCTGAATCCTCAAGCTGTCACCACAGACAGCCTCATGTTCAATATGATTGATGTGTATATCAAAATTATGTTTATGTTCATCAAGCACCGGTTTCGTAAGTGTAATAAGATTATCTACCAGCTCTGACAGATTGAAATCTTCCTGTGCCAATGTCATTTTTCCACTTTCAATACGTGCCATATCCAATACTTCATTGATCAGCCCCAGCAGATGGCGGCTTGATTCTGTGATCTTTCCGAGGCATTCAATGACTCTGTCTTGGCTTTCAACATTTGCTCCTGCGATTGCCGTCAGACCCACAATCGCATTCATTGGTGTCCGGATATCATGGGACATATTGGAAAGAAATTCTGTTTTCGCACGATTTGCATTTTCTGCGGACCGGTAAGCCTCTTTCAGTGCCTGACGGGATTCAATCTCTGCTTTCTTCTCCTGTGTCACATCCATGGATGCCAGCAATACCTTTTCCAGCTTTCCATTCTTCCATTCCAAGGGAATATAAGAAGCGATTTTATAAGTCTTTTCATCCAGGCTGCAATACTCAAACTTATAAATATCATTTTCACTTTTCAGTTTTTTCCGAATATTATCCGGGGCTATCAGGATATCTATAGCTTCCAATGGTTCCAGTGTCTTATATTTTTCAAGAACCTGCATCTGAAAATCATGATAAAATCCCAGAGGTTTATATATCATCTGTCCATTCAGATTGTAGAATTCATATCTGTCATTTTCCAGGTCACAGACAACAAAGCGGTCAACCAGACGCACAATACTCTGAATCAGCTGCTCCATGGAAGCATTATCCGCTGCCATCTGCAGATGCCGTTTGCTCTCTACCTTTGCCTCTGTGATATCACGCAGAAAGATCATGGCATATTCTGAATCCTCTATTTCGCCACGTATGACCACATTGCGGACCCATCGTTCTTCTCCATTCAGATTGATACGGCACTCTAAAGCCAATTCGGTTTCCAGACCCTTCAATCTTTCTGCAATATAACCACGGTCGTAAAAAGAGGATACCGCCTTCTTATCTGTCTCCACAACATAGGAATCCACAAAATGCTGGATCAGTTCATCCCATGTATGACTCTGTTCAAAGACGGTCATCAGGGACGGTTCAACCTTAAAGGTATCAAAAGTATTCGCTTCCAGATTCACATAATACTCGCACAAATCTGCTTTCGTAAAAGCCCTGTGGAAAGCAGCAGATTTTTGTGTCTGCATGATTTCTTTTTTCTCCGCATCAATGTTAATAAAAATCCCGGCAATCCTGCTGGCAGAACCATCCAGACGGCGTATTACTTCTGCCGATGCTCGAAACCACTGGTATTGATTGTCCTTCATTCTCATGCGATACTCTACCTGGTATTTTATCTGGTTCGTCTTATCCTTAATTGCCGTCTGAAGCTGCACCATTACTCTTTCTTTATCCTGTGGATGCAGAAGATCTGACCAGGATTCCAGTTTATTCGGAAAGTCCAGAGTATCATGATAGCCAAGCATTTTTCGGAATTCATGACTCCAGTTTGCATTCACAATCTCACTGTTTTCATCACAATCAAAATACCAGAAGCCAGAATAGATAGCCTCATTGAGCAGTGCCAAATTTACATGATCCCAGTTGACCTGTACGGACATAACCCAGATCTGTCTGCCCGCCTCATCTGTCGCATCCTCTTTACAAAGCCGTACATTATTCACTGTACCGTTTGCTGCAATGATTTGTGCTTCCCCTGTTCCGTGAAGCTGCAAAAAACGGTCTTGCTCAAGTATATCTTCCTCGTCATAAAAGAAGTTTCTCAATGAGCCTTTTGTCTGTTCCATGAAAGTATCGAATGTATATCCTGTACTATGCAACAGCAGATTATCCACAGACAAAATAGACAGGTTTTGGTCATAAGATCCTGTCATTATACCTACTCCGCCATTATTTTCCAGTGTTTTCTGTATGGCCTGTGACATAGCCTGGGTCTGTCCCGTTACAGTCTCACCTAAAGAATATATTTTTTCTCCATAATTTCCCATCTTATAAAAATCCTCTCTTCGTCTTATGCCTTCTTCATCCTACTTTTATCTGTATACAGAGAACCTGTCCCTGCAAATTTTCTTACCCATTTTAGCATATATATTAAAAAAAAACATAAAAAAAGTAGAATCCCTTATAACTTCTACCTTTCACTCATATATATTACCAGTCTGTCGCAATATCTAATTGAGTATCTGATGTATATGTAAAACTACCTGTATCACAGACGATTCCTTGTCCTAATGAAGTCTCTACAATTGATCCTCTAGGATGCTTATTTAAATCGGCTGCAACCATAATATAATCCCCCAACATTTTTGCGCCATCCATACGTACCCAGTACTCATCATTATTTCCCATTCCTCGCATGATAGAAATAAATCCACTGATATCTAAATTATAGTAGGTTTCCTTCCCGCTTGGACCATAGAATACGCCAGCACTTGGTGTCAATCCATTTTGACTTCCAATGTACTGCATTAAAGATGGCTGTGCATTCACTGCTTTTGAAACAGCATCGTAATTTTGTTGCACAAAATTTACATCCCTTAAAAGTTGCGGTTGCTCCAAAATCATTTCATCTACACTTTTTGGCTCTTGTTTCTCATTAGATTCCTTTTCGATATCTTGAATCCGTTTTCCAAATTCTTCCTTTAAATTGTTCGTTTCCTCTGTCGTATTCTCACGCATCAAAACATTTGAGTCTGCTTGATTTTGTTTGGCATGCACTTTGTTTTCTTCCCCCTAGGCTTCATAAAATACGAAGCGTTGCTGTACAAGAAAATGAATACAACATCTTAAGCTATACTTTTTTTGTAAAAAACGCAAATTTTGACATAAAAACGGGCCGTTTTCACCTAAAAGTGGTGAACACGACCCATTTATGGTACTATTTACTATGTTCTTCCTCATTAATTGTGGCATCAATCATTTTCTGTGCCCAAATCGGATATATATCACGAATAAAGTGAACACCATCTGCCTGATAATATTTTGGATCTCCATCATCTGTAACACTCGTTACATCAATATATGTCCAGCCATTCTTTTCGCACATTGCCTTAAGCTGTGTATTATATTCATTTGCCTTGTCCCATCTAGGATTTTCAGCCAAAGTTTCAGCCGTAGGCGGAATAATGGAATTAATAAACACATGAGCTTTTGGAACTATTTTTAATACTTCTTTCACCTTTTCTTCATATAAGTCTGCATAGGTACCGCCTTCTTTTTTAAGGTCCAACCCCATATCATTTACACCATATGAAAAATATAGATTTGATGGATTGATTTGCTTAATTTGATCATTAAAGTCCGTAATATTCAAGATTGTATTTCCGGCAGCCGCAAATACGCTGTTCCAAGGTAAAAATCCATAGGAACCAAATCCATAAACACGTGAATCTCCGTACAATACATAATCATCAAACATAGAAAATACATCAATTTTTCCTTCTTTGATCAAAGTTGTTTTTTCTTCAATTCTTTTGTTTGTTAATTTCTTAGACAGTTTTTTTGTCTTAAGCGCTTCCTGCTCTTTAATATAAGCAACCCCTTCGCTCGTATGTTCCTTTGATGTAAAGGTAACTATCAATAAAATCACAACTAAAAAAAGAACTGCTCCAATAATAATTTTCTTCTTCATTTCCTATCCCCTTCGATGTGATTATAGCACAATAAATTCAGTATCGTTCATAATTCATCTTATTTAAATTTACCATAAACAGTGCTCCAATTTTATGCTACAATCAAGGCACGGAAAGGGATTTTTAGGTTAAGGGGAAATGAAAAAGAATATATATACTATTTGTAAAGCAATCGTTTTAATTTGTCTTATTATTCTTGTCGCATCCAATTTCAAAGTGGATAAAGATAGTAAAGCGTCTATGGAAACGGTACAAAATAAGACGATTGAAAAAGTAAATCTAGATGGATTTACACAGTTGGATAACTTAAATATAAAGAGATTTTTAGGCTTAGATCCATCGCAATACGATGGTAGTGTTTACTATAAGTCAGATGATGCCATGTCAGCCAGAGAGTTTATTATCGTTAAATTTAAGGATCATTCTCAACAAGATGCATTTAAAGAAACAATCGAAAAACGAATCAACTCACAAAAAGGAATTTTTGAAGGCTATGCACCGGATCAGGCAGAGTTATTAAAAAATGCCGTTATTGATATTCATGGCAATTATGCGCTTTATGCAGTAAAAGAAGATGCAGCGACAATGAATGATCAGTTCTTAAAGGCATTGAGTGAGGGGGAATAAAATATGGTATTTACGGATTTATTATTTTTATTTTGTTTCTTACCCCTCAGTGTTCTACTCTATAAAGTCGCAAAGAACATTAAGATTCAAAATATTCTATTAGTTGTACTTAGCTTATTGTTTTATGCATGGGGCAATCCTGTACACGTCATACTTTTGATTCTATCTATTTTATGGAACTACTTTACAGCGCTTGAATTAAATGAACAGGAAGATGAAAAAACACGCAAAATCATTTTGATTGTCGCCATTGTTGTTGATTTACTATTATTAGGTGTCTATAAATATACTGGTTTTGTGATGAATATCCTTCATATTCAATCAAGTATTCAAATTGCACTTCCAGTCGGACTTTCATTCTTTACCTTTAGTGAACTATCTTACTTATTTGATGTATATAACAATAAGAGTGAACCACAAAGAAACTTGATTTCCTATTCATTATATGTAAGCTTCTTTGGAAAAATCAGTATGGGACCCATCGTCTCTTATCATGATATGGAAGCACAATTAAATGATAGAACTGTATCAAAAGCGCAATTTGCGAGTGGTGTTGTTTTATACAGTAAGGGTTTGATCAAAAAAGTCTTATTTGCGGATCAATTGTCTTATGTTTACTCTGTTTTACAAAACAATCAATCTGTCATGGGCGTTTGGCTTTTGGCAATTTGTTATATGTTGCAAATCTATTTTGATTTTTCTGGCTATTCCGATATGGCCATTGGATTATCGAGATTCTTTGGATTTGATTTTGCGCCAAACTTCGAACATCCATATACAGCCATATCTGTACAGGACTTCTGGAGAAAATGGCACATTTCTTTATCAAGATGGTTTAGAGATTATTTATATATTCCTCTAGGAGGAAATCGTGTTGATCAAAACACATATATTCGTAATATTTTCATTGTATGGTTTAGTACAGGACTTTGGCATGGTGCAAACTGGACATTTATTGTCTGGGGTATCTATTATGGAGGCTTCTTATTGTTAGAAAAGTTCTTCTTAAAAGAAAAGTTAGAAAAACTTCCAACATTCATCTCACATATTTATACACTATTTGTCGTGTTGATTGGTTGGGTATTCTTTATGAGTCCAAGTCTAGGCAGCGCTTTTTCTGTTATTGGAAAAATGTTTGGCATCGGTGCTAGTGCATTTGTTGATAATCAAGCGGCCTTTATGTTTAAATCATACTTGATTCTATTTATACTAGCCATTATTTTCAGTACTAAAGTATATGACAATCTACAAATCTTCTTCTACAATCAATACAAAATGAAAACTGTATATACAACATGGGCTGTTTATATCATCATGTTGATTATTTGTATCGCATTTATCGTAGGTGGAACATACCATTCCTTCCTATACTTTGCGTTCTAGAAAGCCAGGTGAAAAGTTATGAAGCAGAAATATTCAGCCATTATGGCTTCTAGTCTTACAAAAGTTATCAGTATTGCCGTTGTCGTCATCATGATTCTTAATATTGTCATTCCTGACCACAAACAATCAGAAACTGAAAACCGACCTCTACAAACATTTCCAGCTTGGAATGTAGAACATGTATTGTCAGGACAATATGGTAAGGATCTAAACACTTGGTTTTCTGATCAATTTGTTTTTAGAGATCAAAATATTCACATTAAATACTTAATTCAAAAATTTACCGGTGTGAAAGAAATTCAAGGTGTGTATTTGACAAAGCGTGGTTTAATCGAAAAGACAGCTGAAGTCAACAAAGAACAATTGGATCGCAATTTAAATGCGATCAATACTTTGAAACAAAACTATCCAGATTTAAATGTAGGTTTTATGTTAGCACCAAATGCCGTCAGTATTGAACGTGACAGTCTTCCTAAGTCAGCTGATGCCTTGGATCAAAATAAACAAATGGATGATATCTATAATCGTATTGATAATTCGATCAAAAAAATTGATGTGCGCTCTACTTTAGAAAAACATAAAGATGAATATTTATACTATAAGAGTGATCATCACTGGACATCATTGGCATCTTATTATTCATATCAAACATTAGCATCTTCATTTAAATTAGATAAAACAAAAAAATCGGATTATACAATCTACCCTGTATCCAATTCTTTTGAGGGTACTTTGGCAAATAAAACGGGTAGTCTAAAAATCAAAGATGAAATTGATATCTATGTTCCTAAAACAGAAACGGATTATGTAGTTACGGATGAATCCACAAACAAGAAATCGAGAACGATTTATCATTCTGAAGCTTTAGAAACAAAAGATAATTATGCCGTCTTTATGGGTGGCAATAAATCTTTGTTCCATATCAATATCGATAATGATTCAAAGAAACATTTATTGTTGATCAAAGACTCATATGCGAATAGTTTAATTCCATTCTTGATTCCAGAATATGAATCAATTACGGTTGTAGATCCACGATATTATTTCGATGATTACACTCGATTGATTCAAAATGATTTAATTACTGACGTATTGTTTATGTACAATTCAAATACATTTGTACAAGATACATCCTTAGCCGACATGTTACAGGCACAATAATTTAAGGGCAGGAAATTTAAAAATTTCCTGCCTCCTTTTCTTATGGCATACAAGCATATCCAAGATACGTAATAAAGTAAATCACATATCTAACCACACACTTCAAAATAAAATCCATAATCCGTATTTCGATAGCTGTAATCTTCTAGCATTTCCACATTTGTATTCCAATCCACATATACAACTCTGTCCTTGCCCATAAAACGACTTAAACAATAGGTTTCAAACGTATTTCTTAAGCTTCTACAAAAATCCTTGATCTCTTCAATACCGGCCTCTCTATATGTACATGTAGTTACATCTAATGTTGTTAGATCATGAATATCCTTCTGCATGATTTCATAAACTGGATAACGACAATTCTTTTTCTTGGTTCTTTCATGATATTCATATACCGCATTCCCATATAGCTAGCAGTGTTTAAGATTTGTTCCACTTCTCTTTTTCTCTACATGATACACATCATATACGCTCATGACTTTTTCATTTTCAATCTGCGTATATACATAACGAGACAATACCTTTAAACAACGATCAATATTTCCAAAGCTGTTCTCCACTTCCTTGAACACAATATCATTTTTATGATTCCCTGTTCCCTTACCATTCTTGTCCTTGCGAGTCCCCTTATTAAACTAATGCATATACTTTTGTACACCTGCCATTGACTTTTGATTCATCATTTTTTTCTCTTAATTGTTCCATAATTTTTTACCCTTAGATAAGCTTTCTTATCTTCCCTTCACTATGGAGACGTAAAAGTTTTTAATTTGGTTCAAAAAAATAAAAAAAGCATAAACAAATAATTTGCCTATGCCATTGATCATCAACGAATCTTTAAATTATGCGCATCCTACAATAGGAATCAAAACACCTAAAACAAACACAACTAACATCACTGCACCGGATGCATTTCTACCTAAATAGAATCTGTGAATACCCATCATTCCTAAGAATAATACCAATAATGAGGCTACCCATTTTTTCTTTTCTGATAGTAAATTTTCATTCATTTTCCTTTCCTTTGACATCTATAGAATACTAAAGAATGAAATATATAAATCAAAATAATTGCCATTAAAAATGACTCTCATTAAAGAGAGCCAATTATTTTCTTCTAAATACATCCATCAAATCCATAAACCATTTCAACTCATCCCTACTCGCATTCTCAAAACCATGTCCACTATGAGCTGCAATATACAGCTTACCATCCATATTTAGATTAAGGGCAAATTTACGAAACGGACCATTTGTCAAAGTCATGATTTTCTTTAAACAACTCGAATCCAATATTTTAAGAGTCTCTTCTTGATCCCCACAACTTAAATTAAACTTCTTATCAAAAGCATCATTACCTGTTTTAATGGTTTGTTCATCCAATAAACTATGAGGATATATAGTTAGCCAAGTACTAAACTTGCAATCCAGATTGCATAACATCCATTGATCTTCATAAATTTGTTTCTCATTCTTCTCCCACAAACCAGTCTCATCACGCAAAACTTCTGTCACATCTGTAAGTTTAATAGTACATAACTCTACATCTAGACCTTTATATTTACCTTGTACATATCCACTGCCACTACAATAATCATGTTTAGGCAAAGGAATATTTGTATCACTAACATTAAGCATATGAGTATTTGGATTAAATTGCACATCCTCAAAGAATTCTTTTATAATCACATCCATACTAGATGTAGTACTTTCCTCTTTTTTATCCTTGATCATCTGTCCTAAGCCAAGAATCACACATCCAACAATGACCAAAACAAGATTACCACCAAACACAATACCCACTATTGCAATCAACAATCCTAGTATTGACAACAATCTTTTACCCATACCATTCATCTCCCTTCACTCCCATATTAACAAGTTAACAAGCCCACAAATACATCTCAAACAATTCACTAAATTTACCAAAATATAGACAAAGAAGGCCAATGATCACTGGCCTTCATTCATTAATTTTTCTTTTTCTTAAATACAGTTAATACCAACACAAATCCACTCATTAATAATAAAGCCATCCATTGACCCATATTATATGAGTATGCCGTATTCAAAGATTTCTTCTTTTCAGACTTAACATCTGCTTTCTTATCTACCTTTGAAGGTACTGGCTTTTCAGTTTCTGTACTAGGCTTCTTACCCTCTTCTGGCAACGTTGGTTTTTCAACGTCCGGTTTTGGTTTTTCTGTTTCTGTTCCAGGCTTCTTATCTTCTTCTGGCGTTGTTGGTTTTGTATCTGCTATTACCTCAAATTCAGTTGTACACTCACCATCTGTGTAAACCACACTCAATGTATGTTTACCAACAGACAACGTTTCAAGATAATCCTTCTTCAGTGTAACAACAGTTGAACCGGAAACAGCAGTATATTTATCATTACCAATTAAAGTGCCATCAACCTTAACACCCGTAAATCTAGAGATTTCACCATTCACTTTGAAACCAAGATTCTTGCCACTATTCTTTGTCCAAGAACCATTAGCTCCCTCAATAAACTTGTAAGTTACTACAGGCGTAGGAAGTACTCTCTTATAGCCACAAACATTACAAGTATCATCCATATCGTTATCATATACATGAACGGCTTTATCTTTTATACTGCTACAAGAAGCATCCGTACATTCATGCCAATGATTTGTATCATCACTTACCCATGCACCATAAGTATGTGTATGAGATGGAACCGGTCCTGTACCCTCTTTAATTTCAATGTGGGCATGGATATTTAATGTATGATTTTTATCATCTTTATATTTCACATTATACAATCCCGGTTTAAGGCCTGTAATTTCTGTACCTGTACAAGGATAATACTTTGTATCCGTATCTTCAATATACTCCATTTCATCCGTTACACCCGTAATCCTTCCATCATTTGCACCAGGATATGAAGTATCAAAACCCTTTAATCCAGTAGGAGCTGGTCTTTGTACTGTTTCAATTTTCCATTTCGTTGTCACAGCATCCGTTGAACCATCATCCCATTTACCAGTTTTTGATGTTACCTTCACTGTATATGTACCAGCATCTTTTGCCTTATTACCTTCAATTTTCATCATAACTGAATCATAACCAAAGACTTCTACTTCTTGTTCTTTACCGTTATACTTCAAGTTACGAGCTTTAATTATTGGCTTTTCAGGATCTGCCGTTAAAGATGCAAAATTTGCATTAAATGTAATATCATGATTCTCTACTTTAAAAGTTACAAGATAAGGATTAAATTCATTTCTTTTCCACGGAAGATAACTACCATTTGCTTGCTGAATTATGATATTTTTATTGTAGTAACCCTTATCAGCTGTTAAAGTCGCAAGAATAGTTTCCCCTTCTTTTGCCGTAACAACCTGTCCTTCCTCTCTATCATTATTCATCAAGACAACCGTTCCATTCGTTATTGTATCCGCAACCTTTACTTCATATAGTCTTGCCCATTGCGCTATAAAAGCTGTATCTTGAGTAATCTTGATCTTAGTACCAGGTGTTACTCTTGTTTCGGTACCATCCGCATATTTTACAAGCCACTCTTTAAAGTAATACTTATCAGAAGGAGGTGAACATGTTTTTCCTATTGGTGAATATTCAAAATCACGCACTTTATAATCCTCATCCGATTTTGGTATCTTCATAACTGCATTAGGCCCTTTTCCTTCACCCGGAGAGTATGTTATTTTGACTCTTTCTACTTCTGGTTCAGGAGGAACAACTGGTTTTTCAATCTTTTTCCACTTCGCATAAATATTTACATCGCTTATGATTGGCTTAGTAAAATCATGCTTAATCGTACGTGCTTCATCATCATACCAAGCATCAAATACAATCGTTCCATCCTCATATGTTTTCAAAACTTCAATTTCTTCAACAATTTTTCCACCTGTGACATTAAATGGATATGTAATGGAAGTGGCAGTTTTATACTTTTCATCTTCATGTGTTATAAAATGAAACCATTTAATTGGATTATGATAATATTGTTCCCCATAACTATGAACATACTTATCGTTTTCTCGTACCATGGCATATACTCTAACAGGATTTCTATGAGTATACATAGGTTTACTATAAACATATTTAAATGTATATTTCCCGTTTGCATCTGATTTTACAAATTGAGTTGTCACATCATTGCAATGAAGTTCAAAATCCAAGTTTGGGATAGGCTTCCCAGCAGAATCTGTAAAATATATTTCTCCCCAAAACGAATTATTCTCATTATCATTATTGACTTGTTGGCCTACATTTTTAAACGTGATTGTAATTGATTCTTTTTCAGTAGCTACAGCCTTTAAACCAGCCACACTTACCGATGGCACTAACTCTAAATCTTCTTTTCTTTCTTCTGTATCTTGTACATCTAATTCTTGCGTTTCATCTGCATGTATTGCTGTTATCGGAGTTAAAGACAACAACATACTTAAAGCTAGACCAACACTCATACATTGCTTCATCATTTGTGTTTCCTCCTTTTTTTATTGAACCAAGTGGAAAATGCAGGGTTTGATCCTGCATTTTGCGGCATTAGAAGCTACCGCCACCACCACCATACGTGTCACCACTACTACTAGAATATGTGCTACTTCCTCCGCTCGAACTATCATCATCGTCAGATTTAATTCGATTACGAGTTATCGTGTGATACAAGAAGTAGTCATGAGACTCTTTCATCTTCAACGTATTTTTCTTCATATAGTTATGTGCCTTGTCTTCAAAACTAACAGAATGAAGCTGTTCACGCTTTTTACTAACCACAAAGACTGCACAGACAAAACCTACTAGAAGACTAATTGGAACGCAGTACCATGGAAGCCATTTAAACGGCATATTTCCAACATCATAAGGCTTACCATTATGTGCCTTTTCTACAAACTTTTCGCAAAGACTACCAAACGTTGTAAAAGCCTTCATGTACTTCTCTTTCTTTAGAGAAGGACCTAGCTTTTCACTTATATAACTAATTCCGGCATCCGTAAATGCTGTAATACCATAACCATGAGTAGCCATCCAGAACTTACGTGTTTCCATGTTGACCACTAAAAGAATTCCATCTTTATTTTTACCCTGACCATACTCGAGCGCTCCATACATCGTCATCGCATAATCAAGAAGTGCCTTACCACCCGTATCTTTTGTAGTCAATATCGCAACATCTAAACCTTGACGCTTACCAATTTGGGTTAAAGTATCATTTAACTCTTTTCTTTCATCCTCAGTTAATAAACGCGCATCATCATTCACAAATCTTAGTCCATCTTGTAATGAAGTAAGACCACTTAAAGCTTGCGCATACTCTTCGGAAAGATTAGGTGCTCTAGTAATATAGTCATCGCAAAGTCTTGCGTATGTTTCAAATGCATCCGCATATTCTTTACTACTTAAATAAGGCGCAAACTCACTACCAATCGTACTAATGTCTTCTGACGAAATAGCAGTAGTACCTTTTCCATAAGTAGACATCCACCACTTGCGAACTTCCATATTGACAACCAATAAAACACCATCATCTCCATAGTCACGCTCATTATATTTCGCTTTTGCGTAGTCTTCTATCGATTGATCACCCATATCATCTGTAGTGATTATGGCAACATCTACACCTTGTCTTTCACTGATTTCAGTTAAAGTATCATTTAATTCCTGCTGTTCACTTACAGTTAATAAGTCTGCATTATCCTCTACATATCTTAGATCTTCACTCGCAAAAACCGGGAAGCACATCATAAGTGCAAGTAGAAGAGATGAACATAAAATACTAAGCTTTTTCATAAACAACCTCCTACTTTCCCCAACTCAAAATCAATATTACGATATAAGTTAAAACACTTCCAAGAAGCGTAACCACTACATAGTATAAGTAAACTAGGCTCTTATTTTCTGGAAGATTACCTACAAATTTACCCGTTTGACCATTCATCGCAAAACTGTAGTTTTCACCCCTCCACTTCGTATTTAAGATCCACACTGGATACAACGCATATTTTGCCGTACCATTCTGAATCTGAACTGCACTATCCTCACAAGTAACCGTGTCATACTTTCCACAATTGGTCATAAACGCATCTTCCGTAGACTTCTTTACACGGGTATTGGCACGATCAATACTTGAATCGGCATCCACATCATATTTATCAGCTAAAAAGCCAGCTAAATAAGCCGTCTGGAAGTCTACCGCATCTTTTAAGTCATAAGGCTCAATAGACTCCATCATATCATCTGGCATCTTACTCGAACCATCCACAGGAATGTTTTCAAATCTAACATGCCCCTTACGATATAAACGATAGTATTTGGTTTCCGTATAATCATATTCTGAGTCCGACCACATACGAACCTTTGTCGCATTATAACGAACCTCACCATCGGCATCTGCATCAAACAACCAGAAAGGAACATATACACCTTTGATTTCTTCAATATGATTTTCTGATTTGAATTCTTTAGGCAATAAAGTCTTACCCTTATAGTGCTGTTTCAAACCTTCCTTAGCCGCCTTTTTATCCAATTTAAACGGAATTACTAAATCTGGCTTTAAGACACCGCCCAATTTTTCCTTTACGACAATCGGACTTCCACAAAACGGACAAGATGCAGCCGCCATATTTTCATCCGCAACAATTTCACCACCACACGAATTACAAACATAGGTCAATAATCCATCAGTTTCATTTTCTGCCCACTCTTGACCTGGCTTCACATCCCACTCAAATTGATCTTCTTCCTCAATCTTTACAGAATCATATTGCTGAAGTGTTTCCAGAGAAAATTCTGTATCACAATAAGGACACTTCATCTTCTGAAGTTTTGTATCAAACGAAATGGCACCATTACAACAAGGGCATTTAAACTCTTGTAACGTACTCATAATTAAAACCCTCTACTTTTCTATGTCATTATCATCAAATGGGTCACCACACTCCGGACAGAATTTTGGTGGATGATGCGGATCCTCAGGTTGCCAACCACACTTATCACAACGATACAATGGTTCATGTGCCGGCTTTTTTGCACCACACTCCGTACAGAATTTACCCTTATTTACCGTTCCACAAGTCGGACAAGTCCATCCCTCAACACTTGGCTTAGGCGTTCCACACTCCGGACAGAATTTACCACTTGCTAGATGTCCACAAGTTGGACAAGTCCAGCCATCTGCCTTTGCCTCAGGCGTAGGTGCAGGAGTCGGTGTTGGAGTTGGATCAGGAGCTGGTTGAGCAGCAGCACCCGCCGCATATAAGTTTTGCGCATTAATACCACCCTGATTCATGGCCATACCCATACCCATAAATCCAGTCATTGCACCAGACGCATTATTTGCAGCATCCTTCATAGCTGTAGCTTGGGCCCCAACCAAACGACTTGCCGCAACCGTTTGATTCATCGTCATCGCATTTTCTTCCCACTCTGTGATCTTCTTTTCTTGATCTTCAGGAATACTCAAAGAGTTAATATTGAAAGATACAACTTCCAAGCCACGCTTAGCACGCCAAATATCACTCAACTCATCATTTAAAGCTGCCGCAACATCCATTGTGTGAGCTGGAATCTCATAATACATCACACGATCCGCACTCAATTTTGCCAAGGCAGGCTGCAAAGCCGTCATCAATTCACCCTTAAGTTTGCCCTCAATGGTTTCAGACTCAAAATCCTCTGCCACATTTCCACAAACATTCGTATAGAATAAGATTGGATCAGCCACACGATATGTAAAGTTACCGTTACAACGCAATTTCACAGACAATTTGAAGCCCAATTCTTCATTCACAACCACTCTAAATGGAATTGGAGTTGCCGTTCCATATAGAACTTCACCCATTTCCTTTGTGTTCACATAATACACTCTTTGATCCTTAGCCGTATCTCCACCAAAAGTGAAACGCTTAGCCATTGTTGAGAAAGAATCCTTAATACTCTGCCCTAAACTTCCCGCAAAGATAGAAGGTTCACTTGAAGAATCATACACAAATTCTCCTGGCGTTGCACAAAGCTCAACAACACGACCCTGGTCCACAATCAACATACATTGACCATCCGCAACCGCAATCACACTACCATTTGAAATGATATTGTCACTTCCTTTATTACTCGACTTTTTACCCGTCCTTTTAGAACCCTTACGAACCAATACATCCTGCTCTAATGCATCACAATAAAAGTACTCCTTCCATTGATCGCCAAAAACAGAACCAACAGCTCCAGCACCAGCACGAATTAATCCCATATACTACACCTCTTCCCATATATCCATTGATTGGATTCTTAATTCATTTACTATTTTTTGTACCAAACCATCAAAGACATCCACATTGCTTGAAATCTCGGTTCTTAGTACACCACTATCCATACTTGGCATATCCACCAAATATGTTCTTTTTATTATATTTAACTCTTCTAATTTCTCAGCTACACTCGCCTTATAAGAAAGTATTTCTAAAACATCATAATCTAGTCCTTCTAACTCAACACGAACCACTTCATCATAAGACATCGCATTGTTTCGAATATAAGGAATAGTATCCACAAACACTAAAATATCCGTATTCTGACCAAAAATGCGATACATCATACCAGACGCAACAACTTTACTTTTATACAAAACCTTCTCATCCTCTACAAGAAAATAAGCATCCATATTCGAAAGAGTGAATGTACAAGCCAATCCCTGCACATTCAACTCTTTTCTTTTGGTATCAAACACAATTATTCAACATCTAAAAGTTCAACAACTTTGAACTCTTTAATAATCGCTTCTGCCAATTCATCTGAAATATCCTTATCATCATATTCATTGATTTCAATGCAAACGATTCCATTTGGAAGATCTGGATGTTCAATATAGTATTCTTTCTTTAAACTATCCTCATCCGATAAATCTGCAACTAAAGCTCTATAACCACCGACTTTTGTCTCTGTATATTCAGCTTCCCCATTCAAATCTTTTGTCGCAAGTTCCTCAATAGTATATCCATCACTCCATTCTGCGAATGCATCATCTCCTACATATACTAAAAGAACCGGAAGATAATCATCATAAACTTCATATTTTGTGTTTCCAAGCGATAATTCCGTATTATAAACAGGCTTTTCTAAACCCTTCACCAAATAGAAAGAATCCAAGTTTGGCAATTTAAAATTACAAGCTAGGCCCTCCGTTTCATACTCTTTTCGATCCGCAAACTTCTGCTCCTCTTTCTTCTCTACCGTTTTTGTACCATCCGTCTTTGTAGTCGTACCACCATCACTTGCACCACACGCAACTAAACTCAAACCCATACCAAGCACAAACAGACTTGTTAATAACTTATTATTTTTCATATTATGTTCTCCTATTATTATTTAACTTCTACCTTCAATTGCTGCAAAGCCGCCAATAATATATCTTCTAATCCTGTCGTATCATCCGAATTATCACGAAGTTTTACAGAACATGACAAGATCACATTTTTATCGCCTACTGGATAACTTAACTTATACGTATACGTTGTATCATTGGCACTATTCCAATAATTCGTATACCTTGTAGCACGATAACCCGAATATTCACCCAATGTATACTCTGTGAATGGCTCTTCTCCTTTACTTAAATGCTCATTATGGAAAACGATAGCCTCTTCAAGCGTATCACTTGAATCTGTACATATGTTAACGTAGATTGAACGATCTGGATCTTTTCGACTCAATGTATAGCCAATGTTTCCCTTATCTTGATTGCCCTTGATCGTGTCATACTTTTCATTTGGCGTATAGAACGAAGTCAAATCCCTTGGTAAAGTTAATTTTGCACGAGACGATTCACCAACAATTTCCTTGCTGTTTTCTTCCACCTTCTCTTCTTTAACATCCTGCTTTACTTCCTCTTTCTTTTCTTCCTTCACCTTTTCTAGCTTCATATTCTTAATGATAGCCTTCGCAAAAGGTTCTAAATCAGAAGTATCCTTTTCTTTATCATTCTTCTGGTTAACCTCAATAGAAACGACCTTATTGATATCCTCGACTGGATAATCTACATAATAGTGAAGTCTAGTATTTTCAACTGTACCCAGATTGATGGTGTGACTATACGCATCAAAGCCCTCAAACGTACAAGGCTTATACTTTTTATCCTCATCGTTTTCACCATACATTGAATTCTGTAGATCCGCACTCTTTTCAGCAGAGCTAGACGACAATAATTTAATTTCAGCATTCAACTCATACTTATTCTCTTCATTTAAACACTTATAGACAATCGAACCATTATCCTTTAACATACTCTCCATTTTACCTACACCCTCTCTAGATGAAGTAAAATAAGGAGATAAATCTTCAACAATACTCAATTTAGCTGTTCGATCCTGCGTAACAATTTGTTTTTCTTCTTTTTTCTTTTCTGCTACCTTAGCCTCTTCTTTTTTAGACTCAGGCTTATCACTTGAACAAGCCACTAAACTCAGTCCCATACCCAAAACTAAGAAGCCGGTTAATAACTTATTCCCATTCATATTATTCTCCTATTAATTCAATCTTTAAATTATGTACCACATCCAGCAACAATGGCTCTAACAAGGAAGTATCGTCATCATTGCGTAATTCTTCACGAATGGTTAGTACGACATCTTGACCATCCACTAGATAATCAAGCACATAATGATATTCAATCGATTTATCACTTGACACCACATACTTATATCCAGAATATTCACCTACAGTACATGGCTCATACATTTTTGATTCATCCTTACAAACCTTGTTGTGAGAAATACTGGCAGCCTCTGCTGAATCCCAGCCATCCGTTCCAATTGAGAAATGAATGGTGAACGTACGATCTTTCGCATACAATGAATAACCAAGAACATTCGATTCTTCCATATAGCTATATCTAGAAATTTCTCTAGCAGGCGTATGGAAAGAAGTCAAATCTTTAGGTAAAGTAACTCTTACCTTTTTATTCGCATAACTAATAATCGTACTATTCTTTTCTTTTTCTTCCTCAGCTGCCTTAGCCTTTTCTTCTTTCTTCTTCTCTTCTTTTACCTTTTCTTCTTTTTCTTCGATTGCCTTAGTCTCTTCTATTTTCTTTTCTTCTACTTTTTCTTCTGGCTCATTTGATGAACAAGCCACTAAACTAAGTCCCATACCCAAAGCCAAGAAGATAGTTAATAACTTATTCCTTTTCACTCTGATCACCTACTCTTCCATACAAATTTCAACAACGATATTATCCAAAATGGCTAATGTTACCTCATCCAAATCATTGGCTTTTTCTTGTTCTACATAAATTTGTAAGACAACATTATCTTCACCAACCGGATAATCGATCAACATCTTAGAATAGGTTTTATCAGACGAATCATATACCGTTGTTTTCTTATAACCCGAATACTTACCAATCGTAAATGCCTTATATTGATCTGCCTCATCTTCAAAACCCGCATTCAAGACATCCGCCGTTTCCTTGGCCGCCTTACGATAATCGCAATCAATTGAAATTCGCGTGATATACGTACGATCATCCGAATGTAAATCATATTTAAGGATACGACCACCCTCTAGCTTACCCGATATATCTAAGCCCTCTTGTTTTGGTGTATAAACCGACAATAAATCCGGCATCGTCATTTTAATGAAATAGCCATTCATTTGTGCGACTCCAGTCATTTCGCCAATCTTTACCTTCTCTTCTTTTTTCACTTGTGAAGACCTTGGTTCTTCTGGCTTTTTTGCACAAGAAACTAGGCTTAAGCCTATACCTAGCGCAAGCAAGATCTTAGCTAGCTTATGATTCATAGGCTTACTCACATTTCTTCTTTTCAACTTTTACATTATCTAAAATTGCAGTAATAATAGCTTCTGTATCCGAATCATCCGCTTCCGCTTTTAGCTTTTCAACAACAACCTTAATTGTTCCTTTAAAACCATCTCGATCCAAATTGAAATACATATTGTACGTTACATAATCATCATAAGAATAATCCGAAATCTTATTTACACCTGTATAATTTCCAACCTGATAAGCCTTATAAAGCTTACTCTCATCTTCCTCACCTTTATTGAAGGTTTCAGCCACTTCATCCGCTGTTGCATCTGCATTTGCTTCAATAGCCGCAATCTTTTTCGTATCGGCTTCTTTATTTTCAAAGCTATAGCGAATAAAGGAATCATTGACAATCTCTCCTGTAACCTCTACACCATTTGCTGGCGTATAAATCGTTGTGAAATCTTGAGGCATTGTGATGATGATCTCATACTTCTTATTGTAGTTTTTGCTCACCACAAAATCCGTTGTTTTCTCTTCCTTCTTTTCCTCTTTCTTTTCTTCCTTTTTAGCTTCGACAACCTTTGTATCTTCCTTTTTAGGCTCTGGATCATTCGATGAACAAGCAGCTAAACTCAAGCCCATTCCGATTACTAATAAACTCTTCACAAAGTTTGTGTTCATGACTACTTAACCTCAACTTTCATATTGTCTAAAATAGCTTTCATCGCTACTTCCATATCCGCTGTATCCGTATCATTGAATTGTTCTACAGTCACAGACATCACTACAACAGAACCATCCACACTTTCAAAATCCAACAACAAGTTATCTTTGCATTTGAAGCTAGGATTTTCACTTGTAGTCACTTTTCTAAAGCCACTGAAATCACCCACCGTGCTAGGCTTATATTGTTTCGATTCATCATCCTTAAATCCTTCATTAATACGATTCGCATAGGCTTCTGCACTCTCAGCACTGATTGGATTTACATAAATAGCCATTTTAAAATCACCAAATTCATCTTCAAGCGTATATGAGATTTGTTGCTCATTTACTTCTGTTTTAACTTCTAAACCATCTCTACTTGGTGTATAGAATGAAGTAAGCTGTGGAATTGTGACTGTATATGTCTTACTCGAAATTTCTCTTACTAATACAGCATCCGTACTTTCTTCTTTCTTTTCTTCCTTCTTCTCTTCTTTCTTTTCAACAACCTTTGTATCTTCCTTTTTTTCTTCTGGCTTTTCACTTGAACATCCTGTCAATCCAAATACCATACTTAATGCGAATGCACTTACTAATACTTTTTTATTCATATTTATACTCCAATTCTAATTTGTCATGATCAAACAAATTTTTGATCTCTAATTTTTCATATAACGGCATTACTTTACAATACGATAAGACTTGTTGATTATAGTCATCATATCCATACACAAATCCATCTTCTTCCATACCTACACTAAACAATAGGCCAGAATGCGAATTCTCTTGATCCTGCATTGCATACAAACCATTCTCATCGATTTGAAGTGTTACACTCTCATTTGTATACGTACCCTCAAGATTTTTAAACGGCTGATTTCTCAATGCATCAAATAAATCAATCAACTGATCATTTTCTGTCAGTGCCTGCCCACTACGAAGGCTTTTTACTTTATCTAACCCATATAATGGTCCTTGACTACAAACACGCTCAATCGGTAAACCATCCTCAATCGCAATCACTTCCACCAAACCATTTGTCGTTAACGCAAAACCATAAGTAACACCCGGACCTATTTCATACACATGAACTTGTTTATACTCATTAAAACAACCATGCACCTTATACGTTTTATCCGTTCCACTATAGTAAAGCGATAGCTTATTATTCTTTAATGTCATAGTCATCTGATCAAACGTGGAAGAATCTTCTATCTTATAAGACTTCTTGCGACTTGGCCTATACAAAACCATCTTTGTTCCAGAACCAAAATTTGTGGCGATAGGAATCAATACATTCAATTTTCCTTTGTGGTAAAACACATCTAGATTTGAAGGCAACAAACCAATTGTTTGAGCTCTTAACTCCTTTACATTGTCATAATATTCATTGGCATATTCCTGATCAAAAGCCTGTGCAGCCCATACCTTCATATCTTTTTGACTGATTTTATATTTCTTATACAACTTTTTATTCGAAACACGCTTCTTCGTTTTAGAATCAAAATGATACACCTTATACCTAGGATATTCCGTCTCTACTTCTTCCTTAATAACTAAACTCAATAGATTTGAATGTGTATACACATCATAACTAACCTTTGTGTACGGCAACGTATACCCTTCTTCTTTTGCCTCATCTAAAGAATCTACCAAATCCTTGTATTCATTTTTGATTGTCTGATTCAATTTCTTTGCGCTCTTTGAATCACAATGAATATAAGGTAAGGAAATGTCGTACTTACCAACATTTCCCCATGCATCCTTATATTCTTCATGAATATTGTAGAAATCTGAAATATATACCTCTTCATTAGGTTGTGATTTACAACCTGTAAACATTAGATTCAAACTAAGAAACAAGACCGAACAAAATTTAGTCCAGATCATAGTTTGCAAGAGCTTGATCGGCTGCATCTTTAAATTGCGTACGATCTCCAATGATCGTTGCCCCAAACGCATCCACTGTCGCTTTCGCTTTTTCTTCTAAATTTTCTCCATTCTTTTTAGCTTTCGCTAAATCCCACATACTCTTTGTTGCCTTAAATTGAGTTACAGACTTTTTAATGCCACTTCTAAATGAATCATCTAAGCCAAACAATTTATTTAGATAATCCACACATTGATGGCATCTTGTTTCATCATCAAATGGAATATAGACATCATTTAAACCTTTTGTATGTACAAAGCCTAAGTGAACACACTTTTTATCTTTATCCGAACCACTCGTTCTAGCTGGCATATTTTCAGTTTTATAAATCTGAAGATTTTCTAGACGATATACACACGCATATGTTTTTGTATTAAACAAACCTCCACGAGCTTCAATAACCGCAATCAAACCTAGACTTGGTGCAATATAAATAGGGTGGAAAGACTGCATCTTTTGATTTTTATCACGTGTTTTTTTCAAAGGTTCCATTAAATCTTGCCAAATCTTTGTACCCACCTCAGTTTGATGAATATGATCCTTAACATTATCTAAATCTGAATGAACATAATCATAATATTTTAATCCTTTTGCACGACAACCCTTTGTACAAATATAATTTCCATCCATTAATTTCTGTGATTGTAAAACATTAATTGTTGCACCACAAATTGCACATGTATTCGCCATATATGATTCCTCCTTTTCTGTGCATTATTATGATTCAAGCGCATCCTTTAATGCGTTTGCCACCTGTAAAGATTCCTGATACTTTTCGTTTGACTGTACCATTACTTCTTTATCCTGCATTTCTGAAATGATCTTGACATCCTCTTTGGTAATCTTCAAAGAAATCATTTTGATGAATGGATGATTCATTTGAATATTTACCTTGAATTGGTACGTAAATTCGTATCTTGCTGGTTTATAGGAACATGTCTTCCCTTTCTTATTTGTGAAATGAAGTTCTCGCTTATTCTCTTCAATTTCTACCAAAACATTTTGAATGTCACTTAAGTCAAACACATCTGGATTTTCATCACTAAGCTTTGTTGCCTTTGTCACGACAAACCAGTTGTGCTTTCGATCAACCATTACCTTTGGATACTCACCAAACGTTTCAGCTGCCACAAACACTTTGACTCTTTGTGCGTTTTCTTCACGATATGTTAGCTGACCTTTGATCTGTGTTATTGTTGTGTTTTTGTAGTCTGTAAATAATGGTGACATTTTTTTCTTACAATCATTACAGATCGTACCATCCGCACATTTATAACCTTCCATCAATGCCATCTTCTTTTTACACACATCACATTCCTTTTTAGAAAACAACCCCATTTCATTTCCCTCCTTTCTTCATTTGATTGACTTGTTTACTTGTGCTATATTGTATTTAGAAAGCACTTTCAAAACTTATGTAATCAACTTACATTTTCATTATAGAAAGTATTATAAAATTTACACCACCCCAAAACTTAAAAAGGGTGGGAACTGCTGTAAATAAAGGGGAAAATCATGAAAAAAGTTATAAAATATTTATTAGTATTTGGTCTAAGCCTATGCAATCTATATGGGTGTTCATCAAAATCTTTACTCGATAAAGATAACCCCGTGACCCTGACAATGTGGCATGTTTATGGAGAACAAGCCAATTCTCCAATGAATCAATTGATTGCTGAATTCAATGAAACAGAAGGCAAGGACAAGGGCATTATAATTAATGTCACAAAAATAACCAATGCGAGTAAAATCGGTTCTGAGCTTGAAGAAAGTTTATCTAAAGAACCAGGTGCAGATCCAATGCCAGATCTTTATACAGGACATATTCATAATGCCAAACAGGTAGGCTTAGATAAGAGTGTTGTATGGAATGACGTATTTACAGAGAAGGAAATTTCAAATTTTGTTGATGAGTTTTTAGATGCTGGAATGCTAGAGGATAAGCTTGTGGATCTTCCATTATCAAAATCAACAATCGTTTTATTTATGAATGGTACACAATTTGAAAAGTTTTCTAACGATACCGCTGTTTCATTAAATGATTTTGACACTTGGAATCAAACGTTTGATGTAGCCGAAAAATATTATGAATGGTCAAATGGAAAGCCGTTATTATGCTTTGATTATCTATTAAATTCCATTGAATCTTATGCAATCGCATTAGGCTCTAAACATATGTATAATGAGAATGGCTGGTATAATACGGACGATAAAGAATTTCAAGAAGCCTTTAGAACCTTTTTAGAACCATTGATCAAAGGCCATATTTCTGCTTCAGATTTCTATTCAAGCACAGAACTTACAACCGGAGAAACACTCATTGGTGTATCCAGCAGTGCAGCCTATCTCTATTTAAATGACATCGTTACATATCCAGATAATACAACGGAACCATTAAATGCGATTGCCCTGCCTTATCCAAAGGCCGATAAAGACCATGCCCTCATGACACAAGCTGGTGTTGGATTATGTGCCTATAAGACTACAGAACAAAAACAAGAAGCCGCTAGTGTCTTTGCACATTGGCTTGTGGAACCAAAACGAAACATGGACTTTGTGATCCAAGCAGGTTACATGCCAGTCACAAAAAAAGCATTTAAAAACTTAAAAAATGAAAAGTTTGAAGATGAAGAAACACAATCTTTATACAATACACTCACCGAAATGAAATCCGACTATACCGTTATTTCTAGAGAGGTTCCAAATGCGATTTCTAGAAAGGCCTATGCATTTTATGATCAAGTAAGAAGCCACCAACAAGAATGGCAAGCACGAGCTAATGCCGGTGAAGATATTGATGAAATTGTAGATGAAGCAATGAATATTTTAAAAGGTCTTTCTTGAGGTTATCCTATGCAATTAAGTTTTAAATCAAAAGAAAGATCCATGAAACGAAAGCTTTTCGTATATATGTTCTTTCTAGTGACTACCATCAGTATTACTTTATTAATGGGACTCTTCCTATTTGGAAGACTTGGAACGACCGAACAAGATTTTCATAAAGATCTAACAACACAAAGTGAATACTTCACAAAGAATATGGAAAATTATTGGGATGACTTGGCCTCTATGAATATCGCATTGGCTGATAATATGGAAGCTATATTAGAAACAACCCTAGCGAATCAAGGATTAACCTTTCAACAGTTGCAGGACAATCCCAATGCCATCTATTCTTTAGAAAATGATATGATTCAGCCTTTAGGACAATATCTTGAACGATCTAATTGTTCAGGAGCTTATGTACAACTAGATACGACAATCAATTCCACTTTGGATAATGCGCAGACACAACGAAGTGGTGTGTATCTTCAAAAAACGACAATGTCCTATTCAAAGGAAGACTTAATTTTGTATCGTGGCATCGCAAATATAGGAAAAAAGCATGGCATCATGCCACATCGTAAATGGAGACAGGAATTTGATATTACACTTGTACCCGATTATGAAGAATTAAAAAAAGGGAACTTTGATTATTCCCTATCAAATATTATTCAATTGCCATACACAGGTGAAAGAATCGCCCTATTACGTGTTCCTTTAGTTGGAAAGGATGGTACCTTCTATGGTCTTTGTGGTTTTGAAATTTCACAAAGCTGGTTTAAATTTGCGCATCCCCAGCCCTCAACTCTCAACCATTTAACGTGTCTTTTAGTGCCAGACTCCGATTCAATCATCACAAATGAAGGCTTTAGTACGGGAAGCCAAAACGGATTCTATTATATGCCAAATGGAGATCTTTCCATTAAGCCTATTGGCAACAACTTATTGAGAATCATAAGTAAAAATCGTAATTATATTGGAGTTAAGAATACTGTCAAAATTTCTAAGAATCAAACCTATTCGACATATGTTATGATTTTGGATTCTGACTACAATCGAGCCATCGCAAAAAGTAATATTGAATTATTCTTCTTTACCATTGTCCTATTATTATTTGTATTTTTAGGATGCTCCTTCTTCAGTCAAAGATACCTGTCCCCAATTCTAAAAGGATTAGAACAGCTGCGTAAAGACAATAAAAACAGTATGCGCTATGATGTACAAGAAATTGATGATCTTTTGGATTTCTTATCTTCAAAAGACTATGAAGTTGAGAATAAAATGTTGACGCTTGAGCTAGAAATGCAGGAAAATCGCAAGAAGCTTGAACAGATTGAAAATGAACATGAAGCCATTCAAAAGGAATATGACAGAGCTAAAAAAGAAGTGGAGCGGTTAACGACAAAACGTATCGATGATATTGATGAGGATGAATATAAACGTTTCTTAGAATGTCTTGCGACTTTAACACGTAAAGAAAAAGAGATTTTAAATCTCTATGTGAAGGGATATTCAAGTAAGGATATTCTAGAAACATTAAATATTACGGACAATACATTAAAGTATCACAATCGTAATATTTATAGTAAGCTTGGTGTAAAATCAAGAAAACAATTATTGATGTACATGACATTATTAAACAACAAAAGGAGCTAAATCAGCTCCTTTTACTATACATAGCGCTTTAAATAATCCACATCTAGAACTAGGATTTTATGATATACCATCGTTATAACACCTTGTTGTCTTAATCCACGTAAGATACGATTTACACTATTTCTTGTAGATACACCGCAAAAACCTGCAATATCATCATTTGTGACTTGAAGATCAATAAAGATCCCCTTCTTAACTTCTCTTCCGAATAATCCAACCAGATAATAAATAAAAGCACATACGGCACCATTTTTACCATTCATAGTCATTAATTGCTGGCGATAAATGGCTTCCGACAACTTTTTACGATAATATGCATCCATATAATCTCTTAATTCTTTGTTTTCCCTTAAAAATTTTGAAAACAATTTTCGATTCACACGATAGAATACAGCCGTATCACTTTCAATACGAATATGAAAAGATGCTGAAGTAACCTTTTTTATTTCATCTTTTAAAAGTGAAAGCACATCGAAACCTTTTAAATACATAATGTTAAATTCACGACCATCACTTAATATAATACTCGTTTTTACTATTCCATCTTTTAATATATAAATATCTGCCTGATCATGACCATCTATCATTAAATATGAATGTTTCTTTTTTTCGATCGTCGCAAGATTCTTCCCCTCAAAAAAATCTAATACAAACTCACTCATAAATTACCCTTTCTAACTCGTTGTCTATTGAATCATAATTAACATACGTCATTCATTAACGTTTGTTATTGATAAATCTAACAATAAAGCTACATATTTAATATATCATATTCTATCCACTCTTGACTAAATTCAGTTAATTATTACAAACCCTTACTAAAATGTACAAACATTACAAAATATCAATATTTTCTCCAGACAAAGCCTTATTCATACTTCTTACAGCACAGAATTTTCCACACATACTACAAGTATCACTGTGATCTTCTTCTGGCATACGAGATTGACGAATTGCTTTTGCAGTTTCTGGATCTAGCGCACACTCAAATTGAGCATCCCAATCTAGATTCTTTCTTGCATCAGCCATCTTGTCATCAATATCTCTAGCTCCAGGAACACCTTTGGCAATATCTGCTGCATGAGCTGCAATCTTAGAGGCAATAATACCTTGTTTTGTGTCTTCTACATTTGGTAAAGCCAAATGTTCTGCAGGCGTTACATAACATAAGAAAGCTGCACCCGACATAGCTGCAACAGCACCACCGATAGCCGCCGTAATATGATCATAGCCTGGCGCAATATCTGTAACTAATGGGCCTAACACATAGAATGGAGCTCCCATACAGATTTGTTGCTGAACCTGCATATTTGCAGCTACTTGATTCAAAGGAACATGTCCAGGTCCTTCAACAATCACTTGGACATTATGATTCCATGCACGTTTTGTTAGTTCTCCCAAACGCACCAATTCTTCAATTTGACACACATCTGTCGCATCCGCTAAACATCCTGGTCGACAAGCATCTCCTAAAGAAATCGTTACATCATATTTTTCACAAATATCCAAGATTTCATCATAAAATTCATAGAATGGATTTTCTTCCCCCGTCATTGACATCCACGCAAACACTAAACTTCCCCCACGAGAAACGATATTCATTTTACGTTTATGTTTTTTAATTTGATCAATCGTTTTTCTTGTGATTCCACAATGCAAAGTCACAAAGTCAACACCATCTTTGGCATGCAACTCAATCACATCCAAAAAATCCTTGGCCGTTAATGTGTTTAAATCTCTTTGATAATGAATCACACTATCATATACAGGAACTGTACCAATCATAGCTGGACATTCGGATGTTAATTTTTGACGGAATGGTTGTGTATTTCCATGACTTGATAAATCCATAATAGATTCAGCGCCTAAGTCTACGGCAGCCATAACCTTTTTCATTTCTACATCATAATCTTTACAATCTCTAGAAACACCTAAGTTGACATTGATCTTTGTTCGTAGCATGCTACCAACGCCTTCAGGATCTAATGATTTGTGGTTTTTATTAGCCGGAATAACAACCTTTCCACAAGCCACTAACGCTCTTAGTTCTTCCTCTATCATTTTTTCTTTTTGGGCTACAATTTTCATTTCTGGCGTAATAATACCTTTACGCGCAGCATCCATCTGAGTGGTATATGTAGCGCCTGTACTTACTGTACTTTCATTTGTGTTCATTTTTAATTCTCCTTTTCCAAATGATTTTTTAACGTGACAAAAAGTGGTGCTCCCATCTTGCCACTAAAAAAAGTGAGCAACCAATATAGGTATACTCACACTAAAAAAGACAAAGTATTTCCCTACGTTGGCATTATCCAAATCAGGTTATAGGTCGAAAGTCATACTTTCCTCTCAGCCTGTACTACAAGCTCCCTTTTTTTTATTTACATTAAATTTATACACCATTTTTAAAAGATAGTAAAGTTTTATAAAATTTATTTTCGAACCGGTTTTTCTTCCTTATCCCAAACACCAATTCCAGTGATTGCGCAAATCATTGAGAAAACAGGAACAATAAAGATAAACCAAGCATATGGAATATATGCCGTACTACATCCAAGCACACCCATAACATAAATTGTCGCAACACCCCAAGGAACGATTGGCGCTGATAAAGTACCAGAATCTTCTAGCGTTCTTGATAATACTTTACGCGAAATATTCATATCTTCATATGTAGATTCAAAAGTCTGTTCCGTCACAATAATAGATACGGTTTGTCCACCAGCTGTTAAAAAATTTACAACGTAACAATATACCAAAGTGACAAACACCAAAACCGTACGATTCTTTATAAACTTCAATAAAACATTTTTAGCTAAAACATCCAAAATACCAGAAGACGTAATGACAGCGCCCATTACACTTGCCACCATAAATGTAACCAACAATTCAGACATTGAAAGAACACCACCACGATTTAACATTGGATCTACAATGGATACACCTGTTTCAATACTAAAACCATTAAAAGCATAATTCATTAAATCTACAAAATTTACACCTTGAAACACCATCGCAAAAATAGCCGATACTACAACTGCAAGTCCCATACCTAACAAAGATGGAAGTTTAAATACAGAAATCAAAATAACTAAAATTGCTGGTAAAATTAATAAAATATTAATTGTGAAATGTTGACTTAAAGTATCCATAATTAATTTTTGTTGGGCAAGATCCATACTTCCACCACTATAATAAAGCCCCGCAATTGTAAATAATACTAAGGCAACTACAGCTGCTGGAAGCGTAGTGTACTGCATAGAATGAATATGATCATATAAAGGCACTTTACTTACACCACTTGCCAAATTGGTCGTATCGGATAATGGAGACATCTTATCCCCTAACCATGCACCAGAAACAACAGCACCCACTACCAATGGTACTGGAATACTTGTAGTAGAGGCAATTCCTACCATCGCAAGACCCATTGTGGCAACTGAACCAAATGAAGTTCCCGTAAACTCACTTGTAAGTGCACAAAGCACAAAAGCTAATGGTACTAATATTTTTGGAGATACCACTTGCATACCATAATACATTAATGTGGGAACAGTCCCACCAGCCATCCAAATTCCTACAAGCATACCCACCATAATCACAATTAAAAATGTAGGCATACATTCTGCGGCCGTTTTAATTATATTTTGTTCCACTTCATTCCATGGAATATTCAACAATCGAGTTGTGATCACAGATACAATAACACCCGAAAAAACAGATAGTGTTGTATTACATCCCATGTTGATCATAATAATAAGTACGGCAATAATTACCAAAAATGAAACAATCGCAAATAGTGTTGTTGGCTCTTTTCTTTCATGATTCATATCAAATTCCTTCACTTTCTTTATAATAATTCTTCTTTCAAAAAGTCTAGAGCACCTTGCATTCTAGCTTCTCTAAACGCAAACGATTTAAATCTGTGCTCTGCCCCTTTGACAATAATACATTTTGCTCTTTCCTTAAAAATTTCTTTATATTTATAACTACATTCACAAGAAGCCGTAATATCTTGATCTCCATGTATCGTACATACATTCTTATCAAACAAACTAGCTTCTTTATATGGATCTAATGTACAGGCATCTTGATAAAATTTTAGGCTCAATTTTAACCCTTCTACATCGGCACATCCATCTTTTTCAATGTTCGAAACATCTTGATTGCACAAAGTCTTATGCTCCTTTAAGTTATAAACTAAATCTGGAGCGGGACACCACAAGGATAAAGCTCGAATCTGATCTTTACACTTTCCTGCCACCATACTGGCCACACACCCTCCTAGACTACATCCATGAAGTGCAATTTTTTTAGTATCGACAAAATCCAAGGATCGAACATATCTCAACATGGCTTGTGCATCTAAAATTTCACTTGAAACAGTCATATCTTCAAATCTTCCATCACTTTCACCACTGCCATTCATGTCAAAACGAACACTGGCAATACCAGCATCACATAGTCTTTGAGACAATTCATTATGTACAAAATTAATTTCATTTCGATCATCACAAAAACCATGAAGAAGAATGACCATAGGCACTTTTTGGCTTACATCATTTGGAATATGAAGCATACCACGAAGTGTTAAACCATCTCGCTTGATTTCTACATACTTCTGCATATATATTTCCCTCCGTTTCGGGTATAATACCACAAAAACAACAAAATGTTTACTATTTTTTAACACTTGTCTACTTTTAAGATACAAAACAACCTCTTTGTTCACAAAGAGGCTATTTTTTTCTGAAAATTGTTGCACTATATCCGTCGATTTTTTTACTTTCATACATAGCTGAGTCCGCTCTACAATATAATTCATCAAAACTTAAATCTTCTTTCCCATCAAAGAAACAGGCACCAAGACTTAATACAACCGGATGATTATCTATCGATTCAACATGGATCTGTTTCAAATTTTCAAATAAACGTTTAAAGAAAGAATTTGCACACTTACGATTTGTAACACCCGGAATATATAACGCAAACTCATCGCCACCTAAACGCATTACTATATCTTTATCACGACATGATTTTTGAAGCGTATGCGCAATCGCGATAATAACCTCATCCCCCGCCATATGCCCATATGTATCATTAATCAATTTAAATTTATCACAATCCACTAGACACATCATTCCACTAATTTTATTATTCAAAATACGCTCAATCATCTTTTCTCCACTTCGACGATTCGAAACACCCGTCATCGTATCGGTTTGAGCTAAATATAATAATTTATCTTCTCTTCTCTTTTGTTCATCAATACATTCCACACAATATAAAACATGTAATAAACGACCATCCTCATCATAGTCTACCGGAATATAACGTCCACGACACCAACCAGAAATTTTACCATAGAAAACACTATCGATTGATTTCTTATTCTGAAGTCTTTCATCCAATGTTTCTAGATCCATAAACGCAATTTCTCGATCCACATAATCTTGTTGACAAAACTCTTTATGAATCTTATAAATATGATCACTAAAACAATCCTCTACATCATTTATTTTGTCGACTCCTAAATATTTAAGGATTTCCGGTTCCGTTTTCACAATATGATATTTTTGCGTCTTTATATTAATATAGTGCATTGAAATATAAATTTGGGCCAATGCCGAATATCCACTCAATTTAGCCTCTTGTTTGGACTTATTTTGTGAATTACGAATCTTTAAAAAAGATACAACCAACGTTACGATCATATCCAAAAATGTTGTCAAACTTGAATGATTATCAATCGGCGGATTATCAACACCAAAGAATCCACTAATTTCATCTTTATAGCGAATAGGACAAACAACTAGACGTGTAACATTTTGTACTTTCAATGTATTATACGTATACGCATGATCCTTTTTAATTGTTTCTACATCTTGAATGATCACATTTTCTTTCTTGTCGAAAGCTTTATACCACCAATCAATAATATCCATGTCCACACCTTGTAGAAAATCAATTTCTGGTTGAATACCTTCACTACACCATTCATAAGTATTATTTGTCACATGCTTTTTTTTATTATCTTCAAAAATATAAATGCGATCACACCCAATGTGTTTTCCAAAAAAACGAATAAACTCATTGATCTGCTCATCCGGTGTATCAAACATAAGTGCAGAACGTAATGCTTCATTGATGACCAACTCATAGCGCATAATTGCCTGCATAAGTTACCTGCCTTTCTTTAAGAAATATTTCAATTATCTAACCACATTATATCTTTTAAACGGTTATACATCAGTTATATTTTATAAAAATTTAGTCAATTAAACAAGAAAAGAACCACATAGTTGGTTCTTACTTACGCTTTTCTATTTTTGATTTCCAAGATTTTGACAAAGGTACACCCGAACATATACACTGAATGGCTTCATCCAATACTTCATAATTCAAACGAGTACCAACAGAATCACATTGATAATTTACCGCATGATCCTTATCGATTCCATATTGACTTGCCGTATCAATCGCATCCATATTGGCTGCAAGAAATAAGAATTCCCAGCCATATTTTTCTTTCTCATATTCAATCATCGACTTGACTCTTTCCTTTGAATAATATCGACTCGCATTTTCCATTCCATCCGTAATAATCACAAACATCGTATGCTCTGGAACATCCTCAACCCGAGCATATTTGTGAATATTTCCAATATGACGAATACTTGAACCTAATGCATCTAATAATGCGGTGCACCCATAAACCTCATAATCCTTGCTTGTCATAAGTCTAACTTTATCAATCGGTTTACGATCATGAATGACCACACTTGAATCATTAAATAAGGCTGTCGAAACTAAAACTTCTCCGTCTTGTTTCTTCTGTTTGTTGATTAGAGAATTAACCCCTCCAATTGTATCCTTTTCTAAACCACACATTGATCCACTTCGATCTAGAATAAAAACTACTTCTGTACAATTCTTTTTCATCACTGTATCCTCCTTGATTGATTACAGTATAGGTTTTATCCCCATCAAAATGGTCGCCTTAAAAGCGACATTTATACGCCAATTAAACTTTGATCAAACGCAAACAACGCTTCATTGATTTCAAAAACATTATAGTTTCCTTGTGATACATAATATTCAACAATAATATCAAACTTATTTGAATGCGATAAGCTAAACCCTGCCTTATTTAACATATCTTCCATATCATCAAGCGATAATTCTAAAGCTAGCGCAAAGGCAATCACAGTTTGTTTAGAAGGTTTGTAGTTGGGATTTGAACGAATCTTAGAAAACAATTTACGATCAATGTTAGCTTTCTTGTAGCACTCTACATCACTCATGCCACTCTCATCAATTTTCCTTAAAAGCATCGTTGAAAAACTTTCATCCATTTGATTTAAAGCATCTATTAAAGAAAATCTTGGAGCAATGATGGAATTGCATACCAACATATGCTCATCCTCATAATAATCATCAATATAAGCTTCAATGGAATCAAATAATTCAGAACTAATTTTATATGAATTTCGATCATAAACAACTAAATACACCATCATTTCATGATCTGTTAGAAAAGAGACAATACTATGCATTGCCACTTGTAAAGCTAACTCTTTTGGAAATTGATTCGTTCCTGATGAAATCAATGGAAATGCGATTGATTTAAGCTTATATTCATTTGCTAACATCAAGCTCGACAAGTAACAAGATTTCAACAAAGCTTCATTATTCTTATTTTGTATATTCCATACAGGACTTGCCGTATGAATAATATACTTACACAATTTATATCCACTTGTAAGACAAGCTTGTCCTACTTTCAATTTTCCTATTCTTCTACACTCTACATCTAATTCTTTACCCGCAAGTTGATGTATGTAATGATCTAAGCCACCTGTCGCATCCAAACTTGGATTTGTCGTATTCACAATCGCATCCACTTTTAATTTTGTGATATCCTGACGAATTATTTTTATTGGCATAAGCCCTCCTATACAACAAAAGAGCTTTATTAAGCTCTTAGTTTTTCGATAAAATCATCTTGTTTTAAAGGCTTTGAATAATAGAAGCCCTGAATTTCATCACAATTCATTTCGATCAAACAATCCCTTTGTTCTTTGGTTTCAACACCTTCCGCAACCACTTTCATATCTAAACCATGCCCCAAATCAATCGTTTGTCGCACAATTTTCATTCCACATGGTTTGGCAATATAGTCAATTAAACTCTTATCCAATTTAACCGTTGTGAATTTCAATTCATTTAAAATTGTTAATGAAGAATATCCGGATCCAAAATCATCCACATGTAATTTAAAGCCTGCATTGACCATTTGATTTGTGATTTCAAGAATTTGTTGCGAATATAAAGCTGCAGATTCCGTCAATTCAATCGGAACACAACTAAAAGGGATTTCATTCTCTTTTATGATATTGACATATCTTTGTACCACATCACTAAAGTGAATACTTGCACGAGATAGATTGACAGAAATAGGAAGAATCGGTAAACCTTGTTTCATTCGATCTTTTTGGAATCGACATACTGTTTCAAATACATATTCATCAAGTTGAACAACTAAACCATCACTTTCAAATAATGGAATAAATAAACCTGGTGAAATCAATGTTCCATCTTCTTTTTGCCAACGAACAAGTGCTTCTGCACCAACAATTTGTTCAGATGAAACATCATATTTGGGTTGAAAATAGACTACAAACTCTCTATTTTTAATAGCATCTTTAAAATCATTTTCCATTTGTCTTTGCGCAAGTAATTTTTGATTCATTTCCTGCGTAAAGAAGGCGATATTCTGTTTAAAATCTTTTGAAATACTCTTCACAGCCATTAATGCACGATCACACATGATTGGTATCTGAAGACTTGTATCTACATTTTCATAAATTCCTAGTTTCACACGAATATTTGGAATAGGTGCTTCTTCCATAATCTTATTTAAATTGTTTTCGATACGATCCACATCAATTTTTTCTTTACTATGGAATAAAGCCAATAATTGATCTCCCTCATAGCGCGTCAACAATCCATTTTTGATATAGTATTTAAACGCATTCGCAAGGTAAATCAAAACTTCATTTCCCTTTTTTGTTCCGTAAGTTCCATTGATCAATTTAAAATCAGCCACATCTAAAACAACGATATTAAAAATTTCATCTGTCATAAAATTAGTCAATGTACGAGCATGATGATAAAAAGCCTGTCTTGGATATAGACCTGTCAACTCATCTTTTTCAATGGCTGCCAAAGTCATACTTGATTCTCTTAACTTAATAACACTATCAATTCGACTCATTACAATTCTTGTATTGTAGGGCTTTGTAATGAAATCAACAGCACCTAAACCTAAACATTTCAATTCATCTTCCTGCGAATTATTTCCCGTTGTCACAATGACTGGAACACTAGCTAACAAAGAATCTGATTTTTGACGAGTTAAGAATTCAAATCCATCACACACAGGCATTACAACATCTAATAAAACAATTGAAATATCTTTATAATTCTGAGATAGAATTTGTAAACCATCTTCCCCATTTACAGCTTCTAATACATCATATTCATCCTCTAAAGTAGCCTTTAACATTTCTCGATTTAATTCATTATCTTCAACAATTAAAACTTTTCTTCTCAAACCACTTGGTGTAATCACATTGTTGATCATATCCAAATTATTTCTTCGAATATCCAAATCTTCATTCGCAAAACCAATGACAATTTGAGTAATTTTATCATGCTCTTTAATACAACCAAAGTGTGTATACATAAAATGAATTTCGGAATCCGTTTTAGATTGATAATGAATATTAAAATGTTCCGCATTTTCTAAACGAGTATAAAGGGAATTAAACGAAAGCGCAATACGTAACATATCACGATTCTTTTCGTATACACAATGATCAATATATTGATTCATCGCGTCATTATAAAGCATATGTGCAGAAAAACCAGGCAACACATCTGTTTCCTTAAAAGCATGAATCTGTTGAGTTTCGCAATCAACAATATAGATGTTTTTAAATTCTTCGCCTAGTATTTCATAGATGCGATTTGAATCAAAATCTCTCATAATAACCCTCTTCTAAAAATATATAACTAACCAACAGTATTATATAACCAAAATTTAATTTAGGCAACGAAACAAAAAAAGTGTCTTGCGACACTTTATCATTATTTACGGTTTGCGTTTACCGATTTCATGATTTGACGAATTTGTGCTTCACTAGGTTTACGTCCCATTTGTAAGAACATTGCACGAATCATCTTTTCATTAATAGGTGGATTTTCTTTAATTTCTTTTTCAAACTTCTTACGAGTGAAGTAGAAAGTAACCAAGCCACCAATGATGGCTCCCACTATCGTATAAAAAATTGATACACCCATATTTTAGTCAACCTCACTATCTACTCATCTATTCTACTATCTTTTTAAGCTTTTGACAATACGAATTGACCACTATATTCAGTTAAAATCACTGAAAGGAAGATCAAAAGTCCACCTAAAATCATAATTGGACTCTTTGCTTCATGAAGCAGAACAAAGCCAAATACATTCGCAAATAAAGATTCTGTGCATAAAAGTACACTTGCACTCGATGCATCTGTATACTTTTGTGCCAAGGTCTGTAATTGAAATGCCAAGAATGTTGCCACTACAATCATATAGCCACAACTCATGTAAGCATGCATTGAAATATGTTGTGGAATTGTTTCCAAAGACAATGCGAAAGGAATTGAAAGTAAAGCAGCAACACTCATCTGTACGGCATTGATCGTAATAGAATTGGAATTTTCGGTTGCATACTCCAAAGAAATAATGTGACACGCAAAGAACAAGGCACATATCAAAGATAAACAATCTCCAAAACTAAATTGGAAATAGCCTTTTGATAAGCTTAAACAAGCAATGCCTACTAAGCATATTACACTAGCGCCAAGTTGTCTTTTACTTGGCTTCTTTTTCCATAAAAGCCATACAATATATGGAACAAGCACTACATTGACAGCTGTCAAAAATGCATTTTGACCCGTATTTGTCATGGCCAAGCCAAAAGTTTGAAATGCGAATGCCAAATACATTAACACCCCTGAAATGCTTCCTCGAAACAGTGCTTGTTTTGAAACTTTAACATGACTACAAAAACAAACCACAATACTAACTAGGCTTGCACCCATAAAACGAATCATTAAAACGGTAAAAGGATCAAACGTTTGTAAAGCAGCATCTGTGGCAATGAATCCACCACCCCAAATGGCTGCAACAATTAAGCAAACTAAATTTGCTTGTTTTTTACTCATGCATTATTCTCCTCAAATAAAGAAGGTTGTTTAAAATCTTCTTGTTTTACCCAAGCTCCATCCAATACATTTTCAAGAGGGCAGATCCATTCAAATGATTCAACTTTTCCATATGGCATTGAGAAAGTTGACTGTGCATTCATCAAGCTGATTTCTTTCGCTTCAAATGTAAGGATTTCATCTGTATATATTTCAATTTTCGTATTTAGATCCACCATTTGTAAATTGAAAATAACATTTGGATTCGATTTTACCAACTTACAAATACGATTTCCCTTAGCCGGACGATTTAATGGTGCAATTTCAAGTTGTTTCATACGCTTTAAAGAAAGTGTGGTTGTAGAAATCAATACTTGTTCATCTCTATTTTTACGAATACAAATAGAAGCAACACTATCATCCTTTGCAAGATTCATTGCCTTAACACCTTTTGATTTATTAGAAACCAATGGAATCTGTTCAACCGGATACATTAAACCATATCCTTGTTCACTTACTAAAATCACTTGATCATCTGGTTTATAAGATAGAGATACAGATATCATTTCATCCATAGCACCAATTTTCATACAAGTCATCGTTTTATTTGAACGAGAAACCTCGAACTCTTTTAATTCTGTACGTTTGATCATGCCATGACGACTTGCACTCACAACATGTACCCCTGTTTTAAAAGCATCTAATACATAGGCCGCAATGATTTTTTCACTTGAATCCATCTTAATATAATTTGAGATATGGCCACCCAAATCTTTCCATTTTGCCTCTTCAATTTGATAAACAGGAATATATCCATATGTTCCACGATTTGTAAAGAAAATCAAAGTCTGTAATGTATGACTCGCCCCATAACAAACCAAAGAATCTGTATCTTTTCTTTGTGTCATTGAATCACTTGATGCATTATAACTACGCATAGAAACACGTTTAATATATCCATCTCGAGTTACAGTGATCATACATTCTTCTTTTGAGATCATCGCCTTTTCATCAATCACGATCTCCTTAACTTCATGAACGATTTTAGAAAGTCTAGGCGTATTAAATTCTGCATTCACCTTCTCAAGTTCTTCAACCATCACTTTATGTAATTCAGATTTATCACGAATAATCTTTTCTAATTCGGCAATATCACTTTGAAGTTGTTTAAATTCTGCCTTTAATTCTTTTACATCTGTATTCGTCAAACGATATAGACGCATAACAACAATAGCTTCTGCTTGTTTTTCAGTAAAATCAAAACGCTCAATCAAATTCTTTTTGGCATGTGACTTATCTTTCGATTTACGAATGATGTGAATAATTTCATCCATTACACTTACCGCTTTGATCAAACCTTCTAAAATATGAGCACGCTCTTTCTTTGTTTTCAAATCAAATTTACTTCTTCGAATCACAACATCTTCACGATGACTAATAAAGGCATCTAACATCATAGCTAAAGACATTTGTACAGGAGCTTTATTCACGATGGCGATGACGTTGTAGTTATATGAAATTTGTAAATCTGTATTTTTATATAGATAATTTAAAATCTGTTCATCATTACTATCTTTTTTAAGATCCACCACAATACGAAGTCCAGTACGATCACTTTCATCACGAACATCTAAAATACCATCTATTTTTTTATTTAAACGAATCTCATCAATTTTCTTTACAAGATTCGATTTGATCACTTCATAAGGAATCTCATGAATAATAATTTGTTTAATTGTTCGCGTAGGTACTATTTCTACTTTTGAACGAATCAAAACACGTCCACGACCTGTCTGAAAAGCTTGTTTGATACCATCAAGCCCCATCACAATTCCGCCAGTTGGAAAGTCTGGACCTTTCACAAACTGCATCAATTCTTCTAATGAACAATCTGGATGCGAAATACGATAAATACTTGCTTGAATGACTTCATTCAAATTGTGTGGAGGAATATTTGTGGCGTATCCTGCCGCAATACCTGTAATTCCATTGACTAATAAATTTGGAAAACGTGCAGGAAGTACGGTTGGTTCCATTTTTTCATCTGAAAAGTTGGGTGCCCATTCCACTGTATCTTTATCAATATCTTGTAGTAAAAAATCACTAATTCTAGCTAAGCGCGCCTCTGTATAACGCATTGCAGCAGCTGGATCATCATCGATAGATCCATTATTTCCTTGCATATCAATTAAAGGATTGGTAATTTTCCAATTTTGTGACATACGAACCATCGCATCATAAACAGAACTATCTCCATGAGGGTGATAATTACCAATTACATTACCTACTGTTTTTGCGGATTTATGGTATGGCTTATTGTATGTATTTCCATCTTCATACATCGCATATAAAATACGTCTTTGAACTGGCTTTAGTCCATCTCTAGCATCAGGTAAAGCACGTTCTTGAATTATATATTTTGAATATCTGGCAAAACGATCCGCCATGATATCTTCTAAAGAATTCTTTAAAACATTATGTTTTACTTCTTTTTCTTTCACGCACTTACCTCCCTATAATCATCTTCTAATGTGAATACAACATTGTCTTCGATCCAATTACGACGAAGTTCTGCCTTATCTCCCATTAGTTCAGTCACTCTTTTTTCGGCCATCATCGCATTTTCAATGGTCACACAAAGAAGAGTTCTAGATTCTGGATTCATTGTCGTATCCCAAAGCTGAGTAGCATTCATTTCACCAAGACCTTTATATCGTGTAATGGTATAGCCATTTTTCAATTCCGCTTTTTTCTCATCCAACTCTTCATTTGTATATAAATAATATTCTTTTCCACCCTTGGCAATACGATATAGTGGTGGAAGCGCAATATATAACATTTCATGCGTGATCAATTCACGCATATAGCGATAGAAGAATGTCAATAATAAGTTTTGAATATGTGCTCCATCATCATCCGCATCGGTCATAATAATAACTTTATAGTAGTTTGAATCTTCAGCCGTAAAATTAGCACCTACACCTGCCCCTAAGGCATGAATGATCGTATTCAATTCTTCATTTTTTTCAATGGCTTCAAGACTTGCCTTTTCTGTATTTAAAACCTTACCGCGCAAAGGTAAAATTGCTTGATATTTTGAATCACGCCCCTGTTTTGCAGAACCACCCGCAGAATCACCTTCGACTAGATATAATTCTTTTCTTCTTGCATCTTTACTTTGAGCCGATGCCAACTTTCCAGATAAAACTCTTTCCGAACGATTTTTCCCTTTTCCATTACGAATATCTGCACGCGCTTTTCTTGCAGCATTTCGAGCTTGTGCAGCCTTGATGATCTTACGTACTAGAGCATTGGCAATCTCTTTATTTTCTTCTAAGAAATAACGAAGATTTTCTGATACAACCGTTTCGGTTGCAGGTTTAGCTTCTGGACTCCCCAATTTCTCTTTGGTCTGTCCTTCAAATTGTAAATAATCTTCTGGAATGGTTAAATTAATGACTAATGTTAATCCTTCCCTAACATCATTTCCATCAAAGCCTTTATCTTTTTCTTTTAAGAAACCATTTTTACGTGCATATTCATTAAATACTTTCGTAAAAGCTTGTTTAGCACCCGTTTCATGAGAGCCCCCATCACGAGTACGAACCATATTCGTAAATGAGAAAATGTTTTCTTGATACTCATCTGTATATTGGAAACATCCTTCAACGACGATTTGATTACTTTCACCTCTAAAGCTAATTGAATCATGCATTGGTGTATGATCTTGATTTACTTCGTCAATAAATGCTTTTAATCCATCTTCATATTGATAGATAACTTCTTTTTCTTCTTTGCGCTTATCACGAACAATCATTTTTAATCCTTTTAATAAAAAGGCATCTTCTTGAGCTCTTTCACAAATGGTAGAATATGAAAAATGAACCGTCTTAAAGATAGTCGGATCCGGTTTAAAGGTTACCGTACTTCCAGTACGATTGGTTTTTCCTACTTTTTCAAGTTTTCCAATCTTACTTCCCCCATCCTCAAATGTCATGCTCCAAATATCTTTTCCATCATGTACTGTAACTTTACACCATGTACATAGAGCATTTACAACACTTGCACCTACACCATGTAATCCTCCAGCACTTGTATATCCTCCATGACTTGTAAATTTACCACCTGCATGTAAAATAGTAAAAATAACTTGAAGTGTACTTACTCCTGATTTATGTTTTCCAACAGGCATTCCACGCCCGTGATCTTCAACTGTTACACTACCATCTTTTTCTAGGGTAATCGCAATTTCATTTCCATAGCCATTTAAAGCCTCGTCAATCGCATTATCAACAATTTCCCATACAAGATGATGCAAACCTTTTGAATCCGTAGATCCAATATACATACCTGGACGCTTTCTTACGGCATCCAAGCCTTCTAAAATAACGATACTACTTTCATCATATTGTTGTTTTGGCATACTATCCCTACTTTCCAACGTAATCTTTATTATATCAACAAATCAAAAAAAGTGCACATAAATTCCATCAATTCCATTTGATTATACACACTATATATACACTATTCATGTCAAATTAAAAAGGTGTTCTTCACACCTTATGCTTAAACTTATATTTACCTTTTCCATGCCCTGTAACAGGTTCAATGATTCCTGTTTCTAATAATTTAGATATTAGCTTAGATACAGCTGAACGCTTTAATCCAACTAAATCCATCACATCACTTCTACCAAATACTCGATTATACCCATACTCATCAAACAGAATTTCAATATGATGAACTGTTCGTTTACTAAACTTTAAACTTCCAATGTCCACTTTTTTGTAGTCAATATCCACTTTTTTGGTTTCAATGTCCACCTTTTCGGTTTCAATGTCCACTTTTTCTGAAAAATATCCACTTATATGCATTGTACGATTACGAAGTTCATTCTTTTCATCCAACAACAAATTTCTAAGAAATAATTCTAAATATTCTGTTGTTTCATGAATGTTTTTTTGTAGATTCGTATAATTTGCTCGAACAAGTGCATTTCTAAAATACCAAGCATTTTCCGCAAAAATATCATTTGTCACATTAAATCCAAGTGTACGCAAATATTTTATGAAAAAGACAGCCGTTGTCCTTGTGTTCCCTTCTTCAAACACATGAATTTGCCAAAGTCTTGAAATAAACAAGGCAAGATGATGAATAATTTCATCCATCATTAAATTTTTGTAACTAAATTCCTTTTCTTGAGAAAAATCATATTCTAAAGTGGCTTTTAATTGTGAAGCACTTCCATATACAACTGTAGCACCATCCAACACCCATTCCTTCTTTGTGATATTATATGTTCTCATTTTACCTGCATGGTTATACATACCTTTGAAAAGTTTCTTGTGGATAGAAAGATATTCTAAAGGCGAAAATGAAAATGCTGTCTCTGATAATATTTGAGCAATACGCGAAGCTACTTTATCAGCCTCCTCAGTACGATCATCGTCAGAAGTACTTGCAGGGCTTTCTTCATAATAAGTATCAATCAAGTTTTGCGCTTCCTTCAATGTGATCTTACCTTCAATATTCTTGATTGCAGTATCAATTAAATAGCTAGATGGCTTTAGACCATCTACGGCCTGAAGACCAATTGCCGTGCTCCAAACATATCCTCGATTCACAGTATCTAACTCTGATTCTTTAATATATTCTTTAAATGGATCTCTTTCCATTTCAACGCATCCTTTCTAATTCACACCATATATTTTAACATATTTTAAAATTGAAAATCCTTTATATTTCTCCTGTCTGTACTAGATCAGTATATATTTAATATCCGCATTATTTATGTCAAATTATTATTTTTTTATTCCAATTCTCGACTAAGAAGATGAAAACTGCTAAAATAAGTTTCGAGGTGGAAGAAATGAAAACTATTCTATGTATTTTATTAGGTTACTTATTAGGATCTTTACCCTTCGCATTGATTATCGGTAAAGTTTTCTATCATACAGACATACGCCAATATGGCTCAGGCAATTTAGGCGGAACAAACGCCGGAAGAGTTCTAGGTAAGAAAGCCGGCATTTCTGTTATTGTATTTGATATTTTAAAAGTAGTACTTGCGATTGCGATTGCGACACAAGTATCTAAGGTTGCAGGGATTTGGACAGGACTTGCGTGCTGCATCGGACATTGTTATCCTATTTTTGCGAAATTCCATGGAGGCAAAGCCGTCAGTACAATGTTTGGCTTCTTATTTTCTACAAGCATTTTCTTATTTCAAGATGCAAGCTACTTACTTGTACCATTTGGCATGTTTATAATTATCCTATACTTATTTAAATATGTATCTCTAGCAAGTATGTGTGCAGCCATTTCAAGCAGTTTATACATTACAGCCTTAATGCTAGGATTCAATGTTGAAAGCATTTCTGTTATTATCGCAAGCTGGCTTATGACTGTACTCGTTATTTATAGACATCGTACAAATATTGAAAAAATCAAAAAGGGTATAGAAAATACAATCTCGTGGTTATAGAAAGTTTTTTAATAAACTTTCTTTTTTTTATGTCTTTTTCACATTGGACCCGTATTATAGATAATATGAACTATTTATACTATGAACATAAATCAAGCCAAGTCTGCATGGTAAAAGAAGATGAAAGAATGTATCATGCTTGTTTAAGCACACATAATTACTTAAATGAAATGTGTCTTATGAATGGATCTAGCCTAAAAGGAAGGCAAGAAGCCTTTATCTATCAAATGAAGACCAAAAAATTCATTCCCGTTGTTGTGAATATTTCAAAACATGAAGTATACTTTCCAACCAAATCAAAAAAAGCACATGACTGTATATGGATCAATTATGCCAATATCCAAAATGTCATGTACTATCATTCCTATTGTAGAATTTCTTTTAAGGATGGTACCTTCTTAGATTGTGACCATCCCAAAAGAATTCGCAATTCAATGCACCTTATATTTCGCTTTTTAAATAAAAATACACCGTTTTAACCGGTGTATTAGTGACATCCTCCACCACATGATGAACAATCATGTGAGCAACTTGATTGTTGCATTTGTTCTTCATGACGAAGTGTATTTACGCCAAGTCCCTCAATGCATACTGTGGCATTATCTGCTAAATTCGATACTTCTACAATTGTACATGCAGGGAATGGTTCATCTACAAAGTTTTTAAATGTATTCAAGAATGCATCTTTATCCTCGATATTCTTTAAATACACTGTGAACTTCACAACATGATGAAGCTGTAAACCATAGTTTGATAAAACATCGATTACTTTATTAATAGCTGTAATTGTCTGTTCCTGAATTGTTTCTCCAAGGCCTGTTTGACCACTTAAATAAAAGAAGTCTCCCAATTGAACCATATTTGAAACACATGGTGTTCCTTCTTGTTTTCCTGCTGATTTTAAAAATATATTCATAGTTAAAATTCCTTTCTTCTTCTATTATATAGAATCTATATCATCTTCTAAAGTATTTTGCACTAAAATTTCTCTAGGCTTACTACCCCTTGAAGGCCCAATGATACCATTTGCCTCTAAAACATCCATCAATCTTGCAGCTCTAGAGTATCCTACAGAGAACTTTCTTTGAATCAAAGACGTGCTCGCCTTCCTTGATGCGATCACAAAACGTTTCACTTCCTCATATAAAGGATCTGCCGTAACATTTTGTGCCTCATTACCTTGATTCTGTAGATCTTTTAATTGAATAAAGGCATCATCATATTTTGGCATTGCCTGCGATTTCACAAATGCACAAATATTATTAACTTCTTCATCCTTAATAAAGACACCCTGAATACGTCTAGGACTCGTTTCTCCATTTGGCAAATACAACATATCACCATTTCCAAGTAACCGCTCTGCTCCAGCTTGATCCAAAATCGTTCTTGAATCCACAGCTTGTGATACCGCAAAGGCAATACGACTTGGAATATTTGCCTTAATTACACCCGTAATAACATCTACGCTTGGTCTTTGTGTGGCAACAATCAAATGAATTCCTGCAGCACGTGCAAGCTGTGTAATTCTTTGAATGCTTGCTTCCACCTCTTTAGCTGCCACCAACATCAAATCAGCAAGCTCATCAATTATAATGACAATACGAGGTAAAACCTTTAAGTGTTCATCATTATGCGTTAAAACATATTCATTGTATGCCGTAATATTACGAACACCTAATTCACCAAATAAATCATAACGACGATCCATCATTTCTACAATGACCTTCAACGCCTTATTGGCAAGATCTCCATCTGTAATTACTGGAGATAATAAATGTGGTACATCATTATAGGGTGTAAACTCTACTTTTTTAGGATCAATCAAAACCAATTTCACTTCATCCGGTTTTGTACGCATTAATATCGAAGAAATAATCGCGTTTACACATACCGATTTACCACTACCTGTAGCTCCTGCAATCAATAAGTGCGGCATACGATTTAATTCACCGTAGACATTATTTCCCATTAAATCTTTTCCTAAACAGAAAAGTAACTTTTTCTCTTTCATCGAATCCGGAATTGTACGCATCAAATCCTTCATCTGAACACTTGTCTTTTCAACATTTGGAATCTCAATTCCAACACTTGCCTTACCAGGAATTGGAGCTTCAATACGAATATCTTTAGCTGCAAGACCCATCTTGATGTCATTTTGTAAGTTACTGATTTTATTAACACGAACACCAAGTTCTGGTTTGATTTCAAACTTTGTTACACTTGGCCCAATATGAATCTGAACAAGATTGGCTTCGACACCAAATTCATGTAGGATTTCAATCAGTTTTTCCCCTTTTTCCTTAGCCGTAATTGTATTCGCATTGGATCTTGATTTTCTTTCCATATCCTCTAAAACATTCAATTTTGGAAGCTTATAGTTCTTAAAATCCGAATTTTCATCCCGAATATAATGCTTAGGCTCCGTTTTTTCTACAACCCCTTCATTAACGACAGGCACTTCATTTTTTTCAACGACTTTTTCTTTTGGCTCATCATCCACATCCACCATAAAGCTAGGTTTTCTAGGCTCGAGATCTCCAATAATCAAAGGTTCATCATCCTTTGTTTCTTCAACGACAGGATCTGGTTGTACAGGTTTTACTGGATCGGCATTGATGATTTGAAAACTCGATTCATTTGTATCTTCGTCTTCAAATATGAAATTTTTACGATCAATCGATACCGGAGTTTCCTTGACTGGTTCACTTTTCAAAACCTTTTTAGGCTTTCTTTCATATCCCACAATCTTTTCATAACCAAACATCAATATCGCAAGCACAAAAAACAATAGTACCATGACACAGGTTCCAGAATAATCGAATAATGACTGAAAAAGACATAGCAACAAAGCGCCTGCTAATCCAGAATATGTTTTCAAATGACCCATAATAATATTACCGGCATTTTCCATAACATATTCTAAGCCATAACTACCTGGGTGTGGTTTAAACTCCATAATCGAAGAAATCAAACTTAAGCCAAGTGCCAAAAATAAGATTCCAAACATATAACGCTTACGAATCACAGGCTGTTCCTTATGGAAAATAAGAACTGCACACAAGGTAGCATTCAAAATAAATAATCCATTTGTCAAAGCTCCAAATAAGAATTCAAAGAAATGTTTTAAAAAAGCGCCTACAATGCCAAATTCTAAAACAGCAATAATACTAATACATATCATACAAATAAGGAAACACAAACGAAATAAGTTTGAGTGCAACCAAGACGTTTGTGTTTTCTTCTTCGTAAATTTTTTTCGTGTTGTTTTTTTTCTGGCTTTTGCCATACTTACCCCACTTTCTACTTATTTAAGTTAATTTCTAAAATAACCGGTAAAATCATCGGTCTTTTTGCGGTTTGTTTATAAAGATATTTAGAAACTTTATCACGAATCAAATTTCGTGTCTCTAAATTATCATACGTTTTATTTTCAACCGCCTCATTGATTGTGTCTTCCATAATTTTGGCAACATCCCCAGTGATATATTCGGCATCGCGCAAATAGATCAATCCACGACTCTGTACATCTGGACCATTGATGATCTTTTTCGTTTTCGCATTAATACCAATCGCCAAAATCATAACACCATCCGTACTTAATGTTTCACGATCTTTTAAGACAACACCAGCCATATCCCAGTTTTCTTTTCCATCGATCATTGTTTCATGAAGTTCTAATTCCATAGCACAAGAAACCAATTTACGATTTTCAAAAGTAGCAACCTGACCATTATCTAAAATAATGATACGGCTTGGATCATATCCCATTTCAACCGCAATCTGTGAATTCATATGCAACAGACGATATTCCCCTTTGATTGGAATATAGTATTTTGGTTTTGTAAGGAAGATCATCATCTTCAAATCTTCTTTACTAGGGTGCATACTCAAAACATTCTTGTCTAGAACAATGATTTCACCCTCTTTTTTATACATATCGTTTTCCATGCTCTTGAATTCATTTTCAACACCAGGAACAACTGGACTTGCGACCACGATCACATCATCCTGATCAAATACAATCGACTCTAATTCATTATTGGCAATATTGTTGATTGTTTTAAACAAAGACTTACCTTGTCCAGAAATGATGACTACAACATCTTTCATGGAATTATCAAAATCAGCTGGATCAATAACTAAAGATGGATCTACTTCATAGCCAATTTCCTTTAAACGATCCACTAAATCACATAATTCCTTCGTATAGAAAACCATCTTACGATGATTTGCCATACAACAATCAATGATTTCCTGAATGCGATACACACTTTGTGTATATACACTGACAAAAACACGTTTATTTTCATGTGTTTCTAAAACCTGTAAAAGCTTTGGCGAAATACGATGACTTGGAGAAGTATGGCCACTTCTTTCAGCTCCCTTACTTTCCTGCAACAATACCAATACACCTTCATTACCAAGTTCCGATATTGTTGTAAAATCAGCTCTATAAGCATCTTCTAAATCATCATAATCCTCAATGAACTCACCTGAATATACGATATATCCTTGTTCAGTACCAATCGCAAGACCAAACGTTCCAGGATATGCATGGGTAATTGGGAAGAAGACAACTCTTCTTTTTCCAATGCGTTTCTTTTCATTACGCTTAACACCATGAACGCGCACACCCGTAATGTGTTCCTGTCGAATCATTTTTTGTACTTCTTTCACAGCTAGAGGCGCCGTATACACATCACAAGGAACTTGTTTTAATAAATATGGTAAAGCTCCCATAACATCATCGTGTCCATGCGTAATAAAAATACCTGCAACACGATTTTTATTTTCCACTAAATATGTAAAGTCTTGAATAATAAATTCAATACCTAACGATTCTTTGTTGTCTGGAAATTTGATTCCAGCTTCAATTACGTAGATGGATTGATCCACCTCCACACAGAATAAGTTCTTTCCATCCTCATCTAAACCACCAAGGGCGAAGATACGAATTTTTTCTGTCAATGAAGGCATTTTTTCTTCTTTCATATTATCTCCTTTTAAATAGTATTATTTTTCTAAATTATATCACACAGCTACGCCATCTAAAGAGAAAGTTTTCGCATCTAAGATCTTAACTTCAACAAAATCTCCTGCTTGAAGATTTTCTCCTTTAAAGTTCACTAGTTTTTGCGTATCTGTGTATCCCGAATACACATTTTCATCTTTCTTACTAGGACCATCCACAAGTACTGTCACTGTACGACCAATATAAGCTTTGTTCTTTTCTAAAGCTAAATCATTCCATGTCTTATTTAATCTAGCCAAACGTTTTCTCTTTGTCTCCATATCAATCGAATCATGCATACGACTGGCTGGTGTACCAGGTCTTGCAGAGAAAATAAACGTAAAGGCATTATCATATTTACAATAACGAACAACATCTAATGTATGTTCAAATTGTTCATCTGTTTCATTTGGAAATCCAACAATGATATCTGTTGAAACAGCAACATTTGGAATTGTATGGATGATCTTATCATATAAAGCCAAATAAGATTCTTTTGTGTAACGACGACCCATTAATTTAAGTACATCATCATCTCCAGATTGTAAAGGCAAGTGAATAAACGGCATGATATTATCATACTTTGCGATAATATCAATCATTTGTTCAGAGAAATCCCAAGGATGACTCGTTGTAAAACGAACACGAGGAATTCCAATCTTAGCCACTTCCTCTAATAAAGTCGCAAAATCTTGCTCATTATCCATATCTTTACCATATGCATTTACATTTTGCCCAAGCAATGTAATTTCTTTATATCCCTCATCTTTCAATTCTTGAACTTCTTTTAAGATTTCAGACATCTTTCTAGAACGCTGTTTTCCACGAGTATAAGGAACAATACAATATGTACAGAATTTGTCACAACCATACATAATATTGACCCAAGCCTTAAATGTGCCAAAACGATGTACTGGTAGATTTTCGTAAACCTCTCCTTCTTTCGAATAGATTTTTACGACCTTTTTACCTTCAAACATACAACTATAAAGCATACTTGGAAGTTCTTGAATATTATGTGTTCCAAACAACAAGCGTACTTGAGGATATTTTGTAAGCAAAGTTTCAACCAAACCTTCTTCTTGCGCCATACAACCACATACGCCAATGATTAAATCTTTATTTTCGCGGTATAAACGCTTAAAGTTACCAATCTCACCTAAGACTTTCTCTTCGGCATTTTGACGAATCGCACACGTATTGATGATAATGACATCACTGCCTTCAGCCGTTTCATTTGGTGTAAATCCTAGCTCATCTAAAATTCCAGCCAATGTTTCGCTATCACGTTCATTAGCTTGACAACCATATGTTGAAATAAAATATGTTTTTCCTCTTCCCATCATACGAGCTACTTCAGGAATCGTGAAAGTATCAATACGATCAATTGTATTTGTAGTTCGTTTTTGTGCTTCTTTTAAATCGGGTAAAACCCATCCTGGTTTTTGTTTCATATGTTCTCCTTTCGAAAAAAAATGCCAAGCATTAAGCTTGGCAAATGTTTTTAATTTGAATTACTGGTTGATTGCTCCAACTGGGCAAGTTCCTACGCATGAACCGCAGTCGATGCAAGTTCCTTCGTCACAAACTGATTTTCCTTCATCATCTAATGAAAGAGCTCCAACAGGACATCCTCCTACACAAGCACCACATCCGATGCAAGCATCTTTATCGATATTTACTGCCATTGTCATTTCCTCCTTGTTTAATAATTTATACTCAAATTATACTATATCCTAGAAGTGAATCAAGGCAGTTTAGTAAGTGCAGGCTTACCATAATTCATTTACCAAACTAAAAAATTGAAGTCGGGACTAAAGCCCGACATTTTTATTTTGCGTATTCCTGGGCACGTGTCTCACGAATAACATTTACTTTGATTTGACCTGGATATGTCAATTCAGATTCAATCTTATCTCGAATATCACGAGCTAATTTTACACAAGTCAAGTCATCAACGTGTTCTGGATTTACAAGCACACGAATTTCACGGCCTGCCTGAATCGCAAATGCATTCGCAACACCATCAAATCCATTCGCAATCTTTTCTAAGTTTTCAAGACGGTTGATGTAAGCTTGAGCACTTTCTTTACGAGCTCCAGGTCTTGCAGCACTAATTGTATCAGCCGCAATAACCAAATGACTTGTTAAGAATTTTGGCTCTACATCACCATGGTGTGAGTGAATCGCATTCAATACAATTTCTTTTTCACCATGCTTTTTACAGAATTTGTATCCCAATTCAACATGAGATCCATCTTGTTGCTCAATATTCAATGCCTTACCAATATCATGCAATAGACCTGCACGTTTGGCAATTTGTTGATTCAATCCAAGTTCAGCTGCCATGCATCCCGCAATATAGGCAACTTCCATAGAATGCTGTAATGCATTTTGTCCATAAGAATAACGATACTTCAATGTACCAATTAATTTTACGATTTCACGATCAATTCGACCAATACCCAATTTGAAGATAGCATCTTCTCCAGCCTTCATGATTTCTTGATCAATTTCATTCTGGTATTTCTTTACAACATCCTCAATACGTCCTGGCTGAATTCTTCCATCACGAATCAAGTGTTCTAGCGCAAGTCGAGCCACTTCACGACGCACTGGATTAAAACATGTGATCGTAATCAAATCTGGTGTATCATCAATATTCAATTCAACACCAGTAGCTTGTTCAAAACAACGAATATTACGACCTTCACGGCCAATAATACGTCCCTTCATTTCTTCACCAGGTAAAGACACAACACTGACTGTTTTTTCCTGTGTTTCTTGTTGAGACATACGCTCAATAGCTAAGGCGATGATATTTTGCGCTTTTTCATTGGCAGTTGCCTTTGCCTCATCCTCTTTATCTTTGATATATGCGATTGTTTCATGTTCCATTTTCTTCTCTACAATCGCAAACAATTCTTCTCTGGCTGCCTGGCTTGACATTTTGGCAACACTTTCTAAAACAACAACTTGTTTATCAATTTCTTCTTGTAATTTCTTTTCTTTTTCGTCTAATGATGTCAGTTTGTCAGCAACACTCTTCATCTTTTCATTAATCTGACGCTCTTTTTGATTTAACGCTTCATCACGAAAATTCAAGTTATCTTCTCTACGCAACAACTTGTTCTCTAATTCCATTGATTCTTGTTTACGTTCTTTAATTTCTTTTTCAGCTTCAACACGCAAATCATGAGCCTGTGTCTTTCCGTCTAGCACAGCTTGTTTCACGCGAGAGTCTGCTTCATTTTGAGCTTCTTTTAAAATTTGTTCTGCTTTTTGCTGATTCTTATTTAAACCTGCTTTGGAAATTCCGACCATACAGCCAGATCCAATCGCAAGACCTGCGACACCAGACAAAACGATCCATAGTACATCCATACTATTTCCTCCTTTTCGTCCTTTGTTCTAGGTAAAACCAAAAATATTATACACGAAAACAGGCATAAAGTCTATCGTGTCAAATCCTAAAATAAAAGATGTTTGTCTAGACAAACACCTTAGAAAATGGCACGAACCATAAAGAAAACTAAAACAATTATACCAAGCGCAATACGATACCATCCAAACACTTTGAAATCATGCTTTTTAATATAAGACATTAAGAAGCGAATCACAAAAATAGAAACGACAAATGCTACAATCATTCCAAAGGCAAGAATAAAGAATTCCAATAAACTAAACGAGAATCCAAATTTCACTAATTTTAATAGACTCGCACCAAACATAACTGGAATTGCTAAAAAGAAAGTAAATTCAGCCGCTACAGCACGACTTACACCAATCATTAATCCACCAATGATCGTTGCTCCAGATCTTGAAGTTCCAGGTAAAACGGCTGCCACAACTTGGAACAAGCCAATAATTAGCGCATCTTTATAAGATAAGGCAGCAAGTGTATCTACACTTGGACGCATATCTTTATTACGATTTTCTACATAGATAAACGCAACACCCACTAAAATCAACATAATCGCAACCACAAATCCATTATATAAATGTGCATCGATCCAATCATCTAATAATAAACCAATAACAGCTGCTGGAATTGTAGCCACCAAAATTTTTGACCATAAGATCCAAATGGATTTAACAGGAACATATTTTCCTTTATTATTTTTTCTAAAAGGAAATATTTTATTCCAATACAATAAAACAACCGCTAAGATTGCACCCAATTGAATCACGACAAGAAACATACTCCAGAATGAACTTGATACATTCATCGGCATAATTTCTTCCAATAAAATCATATGACCTGTTGAGCTAACAGGAAGCCATTCCGTAATTCCTTCAACAATGCCATACAATATAGATTTTAAAATCTCAATCATATTTTCCTCCATACTACAGAAAAAGCCAGGATTTACCTGGCTAATTTACTACTTTTCAACGATTTGTTTGCCGTTGTATTCGCCACAAGAGCACATCTTGTGAGCAAGTTTATATTCACCACAATTTGGACAACGAGTCAACGCTGGTTTCACCAATTTGTAATGTGTTCTACGTTTTGCTTTACGTGTTTTTGAATTTCTTCTCTGTTGAACTGCCATGCTTGCACCTCCTAGTCATCATCCAGTTTGAAATCATTTAATTTTTCCCATCGTGGATCAATTTTTGGCTCTTCTCTATCTTGATCCGATAAAAGCTGCCAACCATCTCCCTTTGGATATTGATCACGAGGTAAACGAGTGATACTCATTGGAGCCTCATATAATATCGCTTGGAAAATCTCTGGGTTAATATCGATTGTATCTTTTTTCACCACGATAATTTCCTGATCCTCTGCATCCTCTACAGGAACAAAAGAATACGTTTGTTGCGACTCCGTCTCAAATGGAACATCAATATCTTCATTTGTGATGGAATCTAGAACAACCATTGTTCCGTCCATACTCAAATCACTCGATACGAAATTCATTCCGTCAAACTCTAATGTACCCGTAACATGTACATCTGGAACAGACTTGACAGAAGTATGATGAAGCAGATCGTTTTCTTCAATCGCAATCCATTCATCGATCTCAATAATATGGTTATTTGCATTTAAGAAGTCTTTTCTATTAAATTTCACGATCTTCACCTCATGTCGCATTTGATATTATAATAAAAGTAATTCATAAAGTCAATATTTCCACAAGAAAAAGATTCTGTTATCATAATGAATATGAAAACATGCGGAATTATTACAGAATATAATCCTTTTCACCAAGGACATATTTATCATATCAAAAAAACAAAAGAATTAACACAATGTAATTGCTTAATTGCGATTGTGTCCAATCATTTTACCCAAAGAGGCTTACCTAGCCTTTTAAGTATGGAAGATAAGACTAAGCTTGCTCTAGAAGCCGGTTGTAACCTTGTGATTGAACTTCCTGCTTGTTATGCCGCCCAAAGTGCCGATTACTTTGCCAAATATGCAATTGAATCTTTGCATGCGTTAAATATCGATCAAATTTGTTTTGGCTCAGAAACAAACAACATTGTCTTGCTAAGAGAGTATGCCAAACAAATGGAATCGACAAAAGTAGATCCATCATTAAGTATGAATCGAAATTTATATTCAAAAGACATACAGCCAAATGACATCTTAGGCATTCAATATATCAAACAATGTGACAAGTATAATATCCTTCCGCAATCCATTTCTCGAAAGGATACTTTCAAAAGTGCCACACAAACACGTAAAGAATACTTTGAAGGCATTGCTCAATTTAAGGATGCCTACTTCAATCCCAATCAAACTTGGGACACTTACTATCCATATCTTAGAAAATTCTTGATTTTAACTGACACAAATATTTTATCCACCTATTTTCTAGTCAATGAAGGTATTGAATATCGCTTAAAAGAAAATGCCAAGAAATATTTGAAGTGGGAAGATTTTCTGTTGGCATCCATTTCTAAAACATACACAAAAGCTCGAATTCAAAGAACTTGTATGTTTATTCTTCTACAAATCACAAAAGCACAGATGCAAGAAAACAATCGTTTCAATCAAGTGATCGTAGCAGGATTTGATTCGATTGGACAAGCATTTCTTAAAGACAAACAAGTCGTCACAAAATTTAAAGAGCTTCCTAAATTCCTTCAAGATATTGAACTCAAATGTCAATATTTATCTTTTGACACATTTCAAGCTAGAAAGGTGATTTATTATGATCGCTAGTTTATGCATTTTAATCCTTGCATGTATATACATTTATTTCTTCCCCTTTATCCCAAAAAGAAAGAAACACTATACATATGCATTGCTACTTGGATGTCCTGCTCATGATGATGGAACGATGTCTTCAAGTCAAATTAAAAGATGTGATTTAGCCATAAAAGCATATCAACAAAACCTTTACGACACATTGATTATTTCCGGTTCCAATGTAAAAAATGAATTTATCGAAGCCAAGGTTATGCATGCTTATATTCAAAATAAAATGGATATCCCAACCATTCTAGAAACAAACGCAAGAAATACATTTGAGAATTTCAAATTTTCAAAAGATATTATTCAAAAACAAGATGTATTGATTTTAACATCACAAACTCACGCCAAAAGAGCTTGTGCCATTGCCAGACAATTCTTTTCAGATTATGGCTGTATGTGGTTTAAAGATTTAAAACCTAAACACATCACAAGAGAAATCGTTTCTCGTATTCTTTATATTAAAATTGAATTTTTAAAAAAAATAGGAAGGTACTAAAAACACCTTCCTATTGAATTGTACGAATGACTTCATTGACACTTCGTACTTTTTTTAAGTTTGAAATTAAGTTTTGTAGATGCGCTGCATTCTTCACTGAAACCGTCAACTTAGTAGTTGCCTCTAAATTACCATCATCCACCGCAGAATCTACATGTTTTAAATAAACATTGCATTGTTGTAAAGTCGTCACAATATCACTCAACAAGTAATTTCGATCATCACTATGAATAATCAAATTCACTTCATATTGTTTTTCATCTAGACCCTCTTCCCATTGTACAGGAATTAAGCGTTTCTTTTCATTGACAATATTTGGACAATCCGCTCTATGCACCTTGACCCCTTGCCCTTTTGAAATATATCCAATAATCGAATCTCCAGGAATCGGTCTACAACAATTTGCCAAAGATACCGCAATCGTATCAACTCCAGGCACAATAACACCACAACTTGAATGTTTTGTAACGTGTGCAGGCTGCTTGTTGTAAATTTTCATAATTTCTTGATCTTCAAGCATATTCGAGCGGTTTTTAACCAAACGATCCACAATCGACTGCAACGAAACACGCTTCATGGCAATACCTACATATAGATCATCCACACTCTTAAAGGATAAGGATGTTAAAATGGATTCTAATCGTTTTTGATCCATTGATTTCGGATCTAATTTTAAACGCCTAAACTCATCCTCAAGCATCGACTGTCCTAGTTTGATACTCTCCTTACGCGATTGCTGTTCTTGTTTTTGAAGGAAAGTACGAATCTTATTACGTGCATGCCCACTCTTAACAATTTTGATCCAATCCGCACTTGGACCTACCGAATTGTTGTTTGTTAAGATATCAACAACATCTCCCGTTTTTAAAGGCGTATTTAAAGGAACAATAGCCCCGTTGACTTTAGCGCCTACTGTTTTATTTCCAACCTCTGTATGGATTCTATACGCAAAATCGATCGGACAAGAACCCGAAGGCAAGGCAATTACTTTACCTCTAGGTGTTAAACAATATACATTCGCTTCAAAAATATCTTTTTGAAGTACATTCATATATTCAAGTGGATCTTCACTTTCTTCATCAGTCATCATCGAAAAATCTCTAAACCAAGAAAGTTTATCCTCAATCTCTTTTTGTTCATACTCTGGAGTATAATTACGATTTTCTTTATACTTCCAATGCGCTGCAACACCACGCTCGGCAATCGCGTCCATTTCTTCTGTACGAATTTGAATTTCAAAAATATTACCATGCTCAGGCTCTACAATCGTTGTATGCAAAGACTGATACATATTTGCTTTTGGCATCGCAATATAATCTTTAAAGCGACCTGGAATCGGTCTATATTTAGCATGGATATAACCTAGTATTTCATAACAATGCACAACGGAATCCGTAACGATTCGAATGGCCAATAAATCCAAAATTTCTTCAAAACGCTTATTTTTAGTCACCATCTTTTTATAGATGCTATAAAAATGTTTTGATCGACCAAAAATACGATATTGAATATTATACTCCTGCATAATCGATTCAATATCTGAAATCATTTCATGAACTTGTTCGTTACGATCACTTTCACGTTGTTTTACTAAATCTTTGATTTCTTCATATTTTTTATAATCTAAATACTTAAAAGAAAGATCTTCCAACTCATTTTTGATTTCACTAATACCCAAACGATGCGCAATAGGAGCATAAACACTTAATGTTTCACGGGCAATTTTCTTTTGTTTTTCCGGACGCATATACTGCAAAGTTCGCATATTATGTAAACGGTCTGCTAGTTTAATTAAAATAACACGAATATCTTTTGCCATCGCAATAAATAATTTACGATGATTACTCGCTAAATATTCTTCTTCATCTTTAAATTTAATAGCACCAATCTTCGTAACCGCATCAACTAAAGTTGCAATTTCTTGACCAAATAACTCCGTAATTGTATCTGTCGTTACGCCTTGGCAATCTTCTACAGTATCATGCAAAAGACCTGCCGCAATCGTTTTTGGACCACAATGCATCAACGCTAACGTATTTGCTACTTGAATAACGTGAATCACATAAGGTTCTCCGCTTTTACGAAATTGTCCCTTGTGATGTTCATAGGCAAAATCATATGCCTTTTGAATCAACTCAATATTCTCTGGGCGTTTTATATATGTTTGGACATTTTCCATACACTCTTCAAAAGTTACTTGCTTTTTCTGACTCATAATTCATGCGCCCCCTTTCTTAAAATTATACTATTTATTCCCCTTCATAATGTGTTAATGCACAAACAGGGATATCTTTAAACTTTTCTCTACCTTTTAAATCATCCAATTCAATCACAAAAGCCACACCGGTAACACTAGCCTGCATACGTTCAACCATTTTAATAATCGCTTCTACTGTACCACCTGTAGCTAACAAATCATCGATAATAACTACTTTTTGCCCTGGTAAAATGGCATCCGCATGAACACAAAGTTCATCTTGCCCATACTCTAGATCATATGTTTCACTTACGGTTTCTCTTGGAAGCTTTCCAGGCTTTCTAACAGGTACAAAGCCAACATTATTTTCTAAAGCCACTGGCACACCAAATAAAAAGCCACGTGCTTCAGGACCAATCACAACATCTGCACCAACACTTTTCACAAAGTCATTTAATTGATCCACGCAATAACGCATTGCACTCGCATTCTGCAAAATGGGTGTCACATCTCTAAAAATAATTCCTTCTTTTGGAAATCCCGGAATACTTTCTATATAATCTTTTAAATCCATACTAAACCTCTTTCTAATTGATTCCATTTTACTACTCATATACAATCTCATCAATCACAAAATTTACCTGCTTACGCCCCTGATATTGATTGATTTGAGCCGTACCTATAAAAGAATGAATCGCATTCACACTTTTTTTATACTCTGCTTCACTTTGATTAAAACGCATACACTGTAAACCAGATTCTAATGTATATTTACGATGTTTATGATTTTGAAAATCATACAACGACTTAATTTGAGGATGAATAATTTCAAAACTAGGAAAAACAAAGCCCGGACCAAAAGGTCTAAGTACATCTAAGGATTGAATGGTTTCTAAACTCAATTCATCATCCGTTATAATTAATGTTTCCTTCTTTTTCACACTATACGTATATTCCTTGATACGCGCATGAACGAAATCTTCAAACAAATCAAACTCATTTAGATTCAATGAAAAGCCTGCTGCATTTTCATGTCCACCAAATACGACAAAATGTTTGTATGGGCCAAGAAATTCCATGCAGTTAAAGCCTTCAGGACTACGCATACTCGCCTTATATCCCTGTTCATTTTTAGCTAGAACGATACAAGGCTTATTAAATCTTGAACAAAGTGCCCCCGCCACTAAACCTATGATTCCTTCATGAAAACTTGTATCTTCAATGATATAGATATCCTCATTCGATTTACACTTTAATAAGGCTGTCTTTTGCATCTGATCCGACATTTGTTTACGAATCGTATTCATTTGTGTAATTTGCGAACCCAAAGTATAAATTGTTTCATCATCATGCGCTAAAAAATATCGGACCACATTGTTGACGTTGGCAAGATTACTCAATCTTCCAATCGCATTTAATTTAGGAACTACCTGAAAACCAATGCTTGTTTCATTTAAATCACGATCTGTAGCTAAAGAAAAAATATGTTTTTCATGTGTTTCATTGATTGATCTTAAGCCATTCTGAATCAAAGCTCGCGTTTGCCCTTTGACAACCATCATATCCGAAATACTCGCAAGACCTGCAAGCTGTAAAAGATAATCATCCTCTACACCAAGTTTTCGCATACATTCATAGGCTATTCCAGCTCCACATAAGGTTTCAAAGCATGGCTCCATTAAATCTGGATGTACAACAATATCACAATTCACTTCTTCATCCATTGTATGATGATCCGTAACAATTACATCCATACCCAATTCTTTAGAAAGTGCTAAAGCCGGCTTACTTTTAATGCCATTATCCACCGTAAGAATCAAAGAATATCCTTTCTTATGTGCCAACATCACTGTTGCTTCACTAAGCCCATACCCCTCTTTAATACGGTCCGGAATATAAAAGCCACATTCAAGGCCTAATTTTCTTAAGCCTGACACCATGATTGTTGTTGCACTGATACCATCACAATCATAGTCTCCTGCTACAATTACTTTTTCACGATTTGAAACAGCCTTTAATATTCGTTCTTTAAAGCTTTCCATACATTTCGATTCAGAAACTGGATTTAAAAGCTGTTTACTTGTCCAATACGCCCATTTCGATGAATCTGGTTCTAAAAATTCTAATACTTTTTTTGTTAATTCTGTCATTTGTTCCATGCAAATTATTATACCATATAATAAAAATGTTCACAGACTATTAATCTGTGAACAATTCTTTTTGATATGGTATTTGAAGATGTTCATACGCTATGGGCGTTACTATTCTTCCTCTAGGCGTACGATTGATAAAACCAATCTGTAATAAATATGGCTCATATACATCTTCTAAAGTCATTGGCTCTTCTCCAATACTTGAAGCAATCGCTTCAAGTCCTACAGGCCCGCCTTTAAATCTTTCAATGATTCCTTTTAAATATTTATGGTCAACCGCATCTAAACCTAAATGGTCTACGCGAAGCCTATCCAAAGCTGTCTTTGCGATTTCACTTGAAATCACGCCCTCATTATAGACTTGGGCAAAATCACGTACACGCCTGAACAAACGGTTGGCGATTCGTGGTGTACCACGCGATCTTAAAGCAATCTCCGCAACGGCATTTTTATCAATTTCTGTATTCATCACACAACTTGTACGATAAACGATTTTTTCTAAATCTTGTAAATTATAGTACTCTAGCTGTGAAATAATTCCAAAGCGATCTCGCAAAGGCGCACTTAAATCTCCTGCACGAGTTGTGGCTCCCACAAGCGTAAAAGGTGGTAAATTAATACGAATATTGTGTACGGTTGCTGAATCTTTACCTACCACAATATCTAGACAATAATCTTCCATAGCCGGATACAATACTTCTTCTACTTGTTTTGGCAAACGATGGATCTCATCAATAAATAAGACATCTCCTGGTTCAAGTGTTGTAAGTATAGCTGCAAGATCTCCACTTTTTTCAATGGAAGGACCACTTGCCGTCTTTAAATTTCCATGCATTTCATTGGCAAGAATATAGGCTAAAGTTGTTTTTCCAAGACCAGGAGGACCATAGAATAGAACATGATCTAAAGCTTCATTTCGAGATCTTGCCGCATGAATAAACACATTCAGATTTTCTTTTAATTCGGATTGCCCAATATATTCATTTAAACTTTGCGGACGCAACGTCTTTTCAAAGTTATCACACTCTTGTAAATTTCCATCTACTTCTCTAGGCATTTATCTTATACTCCATTTCTTTTTGCGAGTAGAATCAATGCTTGTCTTAACATTTCATCTTCTCCTAATTCTGTATTTTCAAATTCCTTCTTAATTTTTGTTAATTGATTGGTCTTATACCCAAGTGATAAAAGAGCATCCTGAACTTGAGTCCATACTGGATTCGACACAGGACTATCACTCGTTTCTAAAGATACAAACTTACCTTTTAGATCCAAAACGATTTGTCCTGCCGTTTTAGCACCAATACCAGGTAATGACTTCAATCTTTTAATATCATCATTTTCAATGGCTTCAATCATTTCTTTTCCAGAACATACCGATAACATGGTCTGGGCTGTTTTTGGACCAATTCCTTTTACGTTGATCAAACGCATAAAGACTTCATAATCTTCTTCTTTGATAAAACCAAACAATAAGATCGCATCTTCACGAACGTGTTGATATGTATAAAGAAATAATTCTTCATTCATTTTTTGACTTAACGCATTAGCCAAATACACTTCATAGCCAACGCCATGTACATCAAGTACAACACGATCATTTCGAATAATCTTTACAATTCCATTCACAAACGCAATCATTTTACACCTCAATATCAAGTTGGACTGGACAATGATCTGAACCATATATATCCGTTAAGATCTTCGCATCCACAATTTTATCTTTTAATTCCGGCGATACTAGCCAATAATCGATTCGCCATCCTGCATTCTTTTCACGAGCTTTAAAGCGATAGCTCCACCACGAATATTCTACTTTTTCCGGATATAAACTACGATATGTATCCACAAAATAAGCTAATAGATTTTCTTTAAAACTATCTCTTTCTTCATCTGTAAATCCAGCATTTTTATGATTTGTCTTTGGATTTTTAATATCAATCTCTTCATTGGCCACATTAAAATCGCCACAAGCCATAACCGGTTTATCCAATGATTTTAGATAGGCACTAAAAACTTTATCCCATTCCATACGATAGTCTAATCTTTTTAGTCCATCCCCTGAATTTGGTGTATAAACAGTCACAACATAATATTCAGGATACTCAAGAGTTATCACTCTTCCTTCTGTATCATGTTCTTCCATATTCATCCCATAACGAATGGATAATGGTTCTTCTTTGCAGAAAATCATTGTTCCACTATACCCTTTCTTTTGAGCACTATTTATATATTGATAAGGATATAATTCACAATCCACTTCAATTTGATCGGGTTGTGCCTTAGTTTCTTGAATACAAAAAATGTCTGCATCCAACGCATAAAGAATTTCCACAAAATCCTTCTTTAAAACGGCACGAATCCCGTTCACATTCCACGAAATACATTTCATAAAAAAACACCTCAGAAGCATTATACCACACGAAAAGAAAAGGCTACACAATGTGTAACCTTAGTTTTCAATAAATTCAAATTCAAAGCCTAATAAACGTACTGTGTCTCCATCTTGACATCCTGCTTCTCTTAAAGCTGTGTCAATTCCAAGATAACGCATTTTGTTGGCAAATAGATAGAAGTCTTCTTCCGTATTCAATTTATTGATGTCGAATACTCTTTCAAGTCTAGGACCTGAAACACTCCATACACCATCATCATCTTTTTCAATAAGGATGTCTTTCTTCTTCTCTTCAAATGTATACATAACACCTGTTTCACCCGTATCTTCCGTAATTGGGAATGCCGGTGTTGTCGCAAGAAGATCTGCCGCTTTTCTAAGTACTGCATCTAAACCTTCATGAATAATTGTTGTTGTTTCATAGACTGGAATATCTGGATACTTTTCTTTAAAACGACGAACATTTTCTTGGGCATTTTCCATATCCATCTTGTTGGCAACAACAATTTGAGGTCTTTCCAATAAACGAATCTGGTAAGATTTCAATTCATTATTAATAACTTCATAATCTTTTAATGGATCTCTGCCATCCTCTGCACCCATATCAATCACATGGATGATAACACGACATCTTTCAATATGGCGCAAGAATTGATGACCTAAACCTTTACCATCACTTGCTCCTTCAATAAGTCCTGGTAAATCGGCTAAAACAAAACTTCTTCCATCACCCGTTTGAACAACCCCAACATTTGGTGTAATCGTCGTAAATGGATAGTCTCCAATTTCAGGACGAGCTTTACTTACGGCATCTAGGAATGTTGATTTTCCTACACTTGGAAATCCAACCAATCCAACATCGGCAAGTACTCTTAATTCTACAACACAATCAAATTCTTCACCCAAAACACCTTGCTCTGCGTATTTAGGTGCTGTGTTGTGGCTTGATCTAAAGTGCCAGTTTCCACGACCTCCACGACCTCCATGAGCAACAACTTGGCGTTGGTGTGGTTTTGTCAAATCGGCAAGTACTTGATTATTATCACTTCTCTTTACAATGGTTCCTAATGGAACTTTAACAACTTTATGTTCCCCATTGGCTCCGTGCATTTTTTTATTTTTACCTTTTTCACCCGGAGTTGCGATAATTTTACGATGATAACGCAAATCTAATAGAGTTGTCATACCTGGATCTGCTTCAAAAATGACATCTCCTCCGTTACCTCCATCGCCTCCGAAAGGTCCACCATAGGCAACATATTTTTCGTGGCGAAAACTTACTAAACCATCTCCGCCTTTACCTGCTTTAATATGAACTTTGACTTGATCTACAAACATATATACCCTCCTTTCCATTTCATTAAAAAAGATCCCAGCAACGGGATCTTAAATTTCACACTTGTTAAGCTTGTGGATAAACAGAAACTTTCTTTTTATCTTTACCAAGACGTTCGTATTTAACAACACCGTTAACTAATGCGAACAATGTATCATCAGCACCACGTCCTACGTTAGTTCCTGGATGAATTTTTGTTCCACGTTGACGATAAATAATGCTTCCAGCGTGACAAGATTGTCCATCAGCTAATTTAGCTCCTAAACGTTTTGAGTGAGAATCACGACCGTTCTTTGTAGAACCAACTCCCTTTTTAGAAGCGAATAACTGTAAGTCTAATTTTAATAACATTTTTTACACCTCCTGTACTTGAATATTTTTAGGATAACTTTCTTCAATACTTTGAAACTGAACTAATAGCGTATTTAGTATGATTTGTAGTTCAGCACATTCTGTATTGTTTATTTTCAATTCAACATCCCCTGCATCTACATCATAAGAAATGAAACTTAAATAGCCAAGCTGTGCGATTGCGTTGATACCACCAATAATAACGGTACTGGCTGCAGAACAGACGATATCTTTTCCATACTGATCATATTCAGCATGTCCATGCATAGAGATCAATGAAATACCATTATCATCTCTAGCAATTTTAATTTTAATCATAATTAAGCTTCGATAGCTTCAATTTTTACACGAGTGTAAGGTTGACGGTGTCCTTGTTTACGACGTGTTGAAGATTTTTTAGCTTTGTATTTCACGATAGTGATTTTCTTTCCTTTGCCTTGTTTTTCAACAACACCTGTCACCTTTGCACCTTCTACGAATGGTTTACCAAATTTTCCATCAGCGTATAATACTTTGTCAAATGTAACAGTGTCTCCTTCGTTAGCTTCTAATTTTTCAACGAAGATAACAGCATCCTTTTCAACACGGATCTGTTTTCCACCAGTTTCGATAATTGCGTACATGTGTGCACCTCCTATTCATTCTATTTCACATTTAGCTTGATACTCGCCATCAAGGTGTGAATTTTCAACTTAAACCTTTTCTGGGCGGTTGCAAGTCCATACACGGAGTTTGCAACATTGATATTTTAAAGGATGTAAGGCAATACGTCAAGATAAAATTCTATTTTTTAGCTCTATGTTTTATACCGATAAACTGGAATTTATCTTACTTTGCTTCTTACCAACATATATTACCAAATGTGCTTAGGAACTCGCTAATTCTTTAGAGCTCCATTTCACACTCATAGCACTTAAATTTCTTTCCGCGGTATTCCGCATAATCTGAGTTTCCGTTTAGATGCATGCCACACTTTTCCATCACTTTTCTACTGCCTATATTTTCTTCAAAAAAGTCCGCCACGACCTTTTTAAAGCCCATCTCACGTAATTCGTTTATTACTGCATTCACTGCTTCCGTTGCAAATCCTCGCCCTTGAAAAGCTGGGTCAATGACATATCCCAATTCAATAGCTTCATCATCATAACCACTATCATTGACAAACCCAATCATATAACCGTCCAGATAAATGCCATATTCTAGATGGATTGTATCATTAATCTGACTGAATTCGATCAATTTGTCAGCTAACGCATAAAACTGTACTTCTTCACAATAATCAGGCACCATAAACGTTGCCGTAATCTTTGGATTTTGCATCATTTCTTTGAGACGCTCTCTATCTTCTTTACGATATGGCCCTAACGTCAATCTATCTGTAATGATATGTTCTTTTTTTAATATTTGTCTGCTCACCACTCTGTTTCCCCTTCTTGCTGATATACAATATTGATAATTACGCTTTTTATTGTGACTAATTCTGATTTATCTTTTTCTTCTTAAATAATATTATTGTACGAAGTAAACAAATCATATTTTTAGACTTAAATCACTAAGATTCCTGCCATCTCTAAAATGACACAAAGAATAAATAAAATGACAATTAATAATACGGGTGAAAAACCTTTTTTTAGTATCTTTGTACAACCAAAAAATAAACATAAAGAAAGAACTCCTGGCAATACCATATCTAAATCCGATTGAATGCTTACTACATTGATTTGTGCAAATCTCTGCACTAAAATTCCAACCACAAACATCCCTAACATACTTGCAGCGAGTGTAACATTCTTTAAGAATGTATCCGATAAGTCCGTAATCAACTTAGTACCTTTCTTATAACCAAGCTCTAGTGTAATCCAAAGAAAACCAAAACGAAGTACGTTCCATGCCACAAAGAAGAAAATAGGTCCTAGAACATTTTGTGATAACGCAAGCGATGCACCAACAGCTGCAAGAATTGGACGCATTGTAAACCAGAATACAGGATCTCCTACGCCTGCTAAAGGCCCCATTAAGCCAATTTTTACATCTTGAATAGATGTATCTGAAATATCAGCACCTTTTGCCTTTTCTTCTTCCATAGCCAAAACGATACCAACAATTGGTGCAGAAACATATGGATGTGTATTATAGAATTTTAAATGACGATCTACAGCCTTATCAAAATCTTCTTTGTTTGGATATAATTCTTTCAATGCTGGAAGTAAACCATAGCACCATCCACCATTTTGCATACGCTCAAAGTTCCATGAACCTTGTAAATATTGATGGTTTAAACAAACCTTTAATCTTGTACTTTTCTTCATATAAACCACCTGGTATATTGTAATTGACCCATCTAACTGGTCATCTACAATATACTTCTCCTTTCTTTCAACCTTTAATAACCGTGGTTGAAGACGGTTTTGTTAATTTGTAAAATTGAATATGTGAATGTGGATTTGTATATTCACCCCCTGTAGCTTGACTACTTTGAGTAGGTTCTTACCACACCTTATTCCAAAACAGTGATTAGTTAGATGAGTCTTTGAATTCGTATTTTGAACCAGGTTTTGTGGTCTAAGTGTTGTGGATAACCATTTTCACACGTTTCTATAAAGAAAGGATGTTTATTTATGAAATTAGTTGGTATCGATGTTGGAAAGAACAGTCATCACTTCTGTGTCATGGACAAAGAAACTGGTGAATTCAATGTTACACCTACTTCTTTTTCTAACAACAAAGAAGGATTTGACTTTCTGATCAACTCTCTTAAACCGTATTCTAAAAAATCAATTTTAATTGGTATGGAAGACACGGGGCATTACCATGTTGCTCTTCTAAAATTTCTTCTTAGCAATGGATATACCGTTGCATTGATCAACCCTAAAACTACAGATCTTACCCGCAAGATGGAAGGTGGCATTACTAAGAATGACAAACTGGATACAATCACTATTTGTGATGTTCTAGATACTCCTGAGCGTAAGAAACAGTATCGTATTACTAAAGTTGACCGTTTTGATTTATACGAACAGAGACAATTGACTCGTCATCACCATAATCTAAAGGAAGAACTCAATGTCTACTGTAATCGACTACAGAAATCGATTGATCTTGTTTTTCCTGAATTCAACACTTTGTTCAGCTCGAAATATAGCATTGTTTACATGAATCTTCTTAAAACGTTTGGCAGCGCTGAAGCAATCGCTTCTACAGACATTCGTACAATTCGTAAATGTTTTGAAATCAAAGGTAGAGGCAATCGTATTTCATTGACTCCGGAAAAATTAAAAGAATGTGCAAAGAATTCTATCGGAATCTCTTCTGAAGTTGAGACTATACAGATCAAACACTTGGTAAGCCAAATCACGCTTATTAAAGAGCAAATCGCTGAAATAGATAAAAAAATAGAAGAGTTCTCAATCACAAACAACTCTCCTATCCTAAGCATTCCAGGGATTTCTCATTTCTCTGGTACTTCTATTTTAGCCGAATTAGGAGATATTGGCAATTATTCCAAGCCTTCTCAAATCATTAAATTTGCAGGAGTAGCACCATATCACTATGAATCGAGTCAATACAACGCCCAACATACTGGCATAACCAAGAAGGGATCTAAGTATCTTAGAAAGACTTTGTATCAAATCATACTGACTGTAATTAACAATAATCCTGTATTCAAGAAATACTATCTATTAAAGATTTCTCAAGGTAAAGGACACCGTTGTGCTCAAGGCCACTGCATTAGAAAGTTGCTTAGAATCATTTATCATTTACTAGAAACAGGACAATCATTTGATCCTGCATTATTAAGATAAGACAAATGCATCTAAAGCATCTGAACTTTTAAAAAACCGCATTTTAAAAGTTCTTTTCGTCATGCCTAAATTTAATCCAATATTCACATTTTCAAAGATCAATTCAAAAATAACTAAAAATTCTAGTAATTTTATATTTTCAAACTTTTTCATAAAAATTACTTGAATTTTATATAGTTAGCTACTCAACAATTTTTAATACAATTTCAACCATCTTTTCCATCTTTTGAATGCTTGCGAATTCAAAACGACCATGATGATTAAAAGAACCTGTACCTAAGTTAGGACAAATAAGTCCTCTAGCCGTCAACATAGCCCCATCGGTTCCACCACGGATTGGCGTACTAACAGGAGTAACATCACATTGACGCAAAGCATATTTTGCCTTATTCACACTACGCATATCTCCATGCATATATTGACGCATGTTTTCATATTGATCACGAATCGTTACATGAACACGATTACCGTACTTTTCATTCATCTTATCTTTAACAGCTTCCATCTTCTGTTTTTGTGCAATAAAACTCTGTTTACTATGATTACGCAAAATATAAGTTAATTTTGCATCTTCACAAATTCCTTCCATACCCACTAAATGATAGAAACCTTGACGACCTTGTGTATGTGAAGGTGTTTGTTTCTTTGGAAGACTTGAAGCATATTCCATAGCTAATAAACTCGCATTGACCATACGATCTTTTGCATCCCCAGGATGAATACTCGTTCCATCAAATGTCACAACTGCTTGTGCTGCATTAAATGTTTCATAATCAACAGAATCAATACGATCTCCATCAATTGTGAACGCATAATCTACAGCAAACTTATCTAATTCAAAGTTTTCGACACCACGACCAACTTCTTCATCTGGCGTAAAGGCAACCGCAATAAATCCATGTTCCTTTTCAGATTGAATCAACTGTTCCATAGCCTCTAAAATAATCGCAATTCCTGCTTTATCATCGGCACCAAGTAAAGTCGTTCCATCTGTAACAATCAAATCATCACCAATACAATTTGCCAAAGCTGGAAATTCTTCTTTACACATTGAATACTCTTCATTTAATTGAATTGTATTTCCATCATACTTTGAAATCACACGACACTTCACATTCGCACCCGTAATTTCACTAGCCGTATCCATATGCGCAATAAAACCAATACGATCCATCTTTTTATCTGTATTCGCATTTAAGTAAGCATATACGATTCCTGTATCCGTTAATTCAACAGAATCAAAACCTAATGATTCACATTCTTTTTTTAATTCACGAGCTAACACCAACTGTTTTTCAGTACTAGGTGCACTTGTACTTTCTTCACTTGACTGTGTGTCAAATGATGCATAATGCATTAATCTCTTTTCTACTGCCATATTCAATCCCCCTTTTATGCCAATTCTTGTGCTAAACGAGGCACAATTTGTTTTTTACGAGAAACAAACCCTTGATCTTTAAATTCTTCCACAACATCACGAACAAAATAAGATAATTTTCCTACATATAAGAAGCGTGATCCACGACCTTCTACATTTGTGATAACCATCAACATTAAGTCATATTCATGAACTTTATTTTGTTCCTCCATATACTTCAAGAAATCCTCTTTGATTTCATCCACAATACTCAAATCAAAAGTGAAAACTTGACTTACCGCAATGTGATATCCACTCAACATATATTCTTTAACATCATTATAAAGAATGTTTTTGAATTCTTTTCCACGAATCGTAGCCGTATTTTCAAATAATTCTTTAGCCATCGCATCAAAATCAAGATCATATTCACTTGATAAACGTTTAGCTAAAGTATGATCAATCGAAGTACATGTTGGTGAATTGAAATTCATTGTATCACTAATCATTCCATACGCAATTAATTTTGCGATAGTTTCAGGCATTTTTACACCATATTCACTATACATTAATCCAACAATCGTGCATGAACTTCCCACAATCATATTTCTAAATACAATTGGACGATCTGTTTCAATATCTCCAATTCTATGATGATCAACAATCTCTACAATGTCTGCCGTTTCAATATCACTGATACTCTGTTTCTTTTCATTATGATCCACAAGAATAAAACGTTTCTTTTCCGCCTTCAATAAGTTATAGCGAGCTACTGAACCCAAAATTTTATTTTGGAAAACAACCGGATAAGAAGAGTGACGCGTTTTTAACATTTCACGCTCTACATCTTCCACATACTCACTCTTATTAAAGCGAATCACTTTATTGGCAGGAGTCATAATCAATTCAACAGGAATGGAACGATAAATCATTTGAATAATCTTCATAATATTATAAGGTGTACTAATCAAAGTAACTCCCATCTGTTTTGCCATTTCAATAATATAACTATTTGGAACAAAGTTTTCCGCAACCACAATAACCGCACAGCCCTTTGCCATACTCTTGATCATGCTGTCTTCATGATCATTCAAGACCATAATAGCCCCTTTTAAATCTCTTTCCATCAAGCGTTTGTCCGCAATACGAACAAATCCACTTCTTTCAAGATTTCCCTTTAAAATAAAAGACCCCTTTACACTGGCCACTAAATTTTCTAAAGGCGTTTCTTTCAACAATTCACTTGTAATATTTAAATCCTGCATTTGAACCTTGGAAACATCTCCCAAAGTAACCATACCTTTATATTCATTTTTATCATCTACAACATATAAAGTCTTAACATGATTTTCTAAGCATAGATCCCATGCACGACGAATTGTTTGCCCCTCTTCAATTGTCACCGCCTCATCGATTTCAATTTCCTCTAACGTTGATCGTGCTGTTGTTAATAAGACAGGCATATTCACATTTAATTTGTCTAATATAAATTTAGTTTCTGGATTCAATGTGCCCAAACGAGCAGCTGTTGCATTAATTCCTGTCTGCCTTTTTAATTCAGCAAGAGCCAAAGCTGCACATATCGAATCTGTATCTGGATTTTTGTGTCCAATCACATAAATTGGTAAGCTCATCAAAATCTCCTCTCAATAATCTTAATTTTGTACTCAATATTATATCACGAAAAAAAAGAAGATTCATTATCGAATCTTCTTACTTAACAGCATCTTTCAAAGCTTTGCTAGCTTTAAATTTAACAGACTTGCTTGCAGCAATTTCAATCTTTTCTTTAGTAGCTGGATTGATACCTGTACGAGCGGCTCTTTCACTAATTGAGAATTTACCAAATCCGAATACATCTACAGTACCATTATCTTTTAAAGTATCAGCTACTGTATCGAATACGAATTGAACATAAGCTGTTGCGTCTTTTTTTGAACAACCAAATTCTTCAGCCAACTTTTCAGCTAAATCTTTTTTATTAATAACATTAGACATTTATATGTTCCTCCTCTAAATTATTACCACGCTATTTTATCATTTCTCTTACTAGAGTGCAACGTCTTTCATCATCGTTTCAACGACATATTTAGGTAAACCTACCACATTGGTATAATCCCCCTCAATATGATCTACAAAATCACATTCCTGAATCCCATAAGAGCCTGCTTTATCCATACATTTTCCACTATTTACATAGGATAAAATGTCTTCATCCGCCAACTTCTTAAAATAAACATCTGTTGTTTCGACATGTAAAAATGTCTGATTTTTATAAATTATACAAACCCCTGTTTTCACTTGATGTCTACGATTTGATAAAGATTTCAACTTTTCAATAGCTTCAGCTTTTGATTTAGGTTTTCCCAATATCTTATCATCCAAACATACAATTGTATCTGCCGATATAATAATTGAATCTAAATAAGATTCTTTTACTTCTTTCGCCTTTGATTCAGCCACTTTTTTTAATGCCTCATCTAAACCTAAGTTTAAATCAAACACTTCATCCTTTAAAGCAGGACAAACTATAAAATCATAGCCTAATGCTTTTAATATCTCTTTTCTTCGAGGAGACTTTGATGCAAGTACAATCATCTTTCAAAACCTATTGGTGCCTTTTTCACCATATAATATATCGCCAAAACACTAGCTAAAGCCATGAAACAAATCACTTTAACTACACAAGCAAGTACTAGCTTATAAAAAATTGTTTCTGGAAGCATACAAATCATAAAATCCGTATTGGGGTCTAATAACCACAATTGATTCGAAAAAAAGATTGTATGAAACCAAGTCCAAAAGCTTGTAAAATCTGTCAAGATCCAGAATCCAAAAAACACAAGCATCAATATGAATGTAAACATGGCCATCAAAAAGCCCTTACTTAAATACGCAAACATCAATGTTTTATCATTTAAGTAAAAATATAAAACTACCAATCCTAAAATAATAAATGCCATTTTAGCTACCTTTAGAGCATTTTGATACAAAACTTTCACATCCACCATATGACTCGTTTCTTTTTCATTAAACGTTTCTTGAGATACACCATACCACGTAATGTGTCCCTTTATATCATCACGCTTATCATCCAAATAATCCAGTAACAAACGTATACTTTGATTTAAATCTTTCTTAGAAACACCAATATCACTAGCCAGTTCCATCTCTTCATACTTAGGAATATAAAAATTTGGGTTTAATGCTGTACTCTTGATACTAAAAACAACACATACAATAATAAAGCACCAGCCAAACAGAAAACTTAAAACACGTCTCATTATTCTACAGCTACCAAATCAGCCTTTTCTACCATAGGCATAGCTTCAATCAAACTCACCAAAGATTGTATACTAATTTCTAAGTCGCTAATATCTAGAGTTAATGCCACATTGGCAATTCCATTGATTGGAATTGTTTGGTTAATCGCCAACACATTAACTTGTTTTACCGAAACTAAAGATAAGACTTTAGAAAGTGTACCCTTTTCATTTCGTAAAATCATAGAAATGATTGCCTTACGATTGGATTGTTCGGCATTAAATGAAAAAACTGCATCTTTATATTTATAATAAGTACCGCGAGAAATACCTACCATTTTAACAGCTTCACTAATTCTTTTTGCCTTGCCCGACTGCAATAAAATACGCGCCTGCATGACTTGTTCTAATACATCTGGTAAAATATCACCACTCACGACATAATATTTACTCATACTTTATAAACGCCCCCTTTTTGGCTATTGTTAAACAGCGATGATCCAATCCATTCAAATTTTCATCTATAAACTTAGATAATTCAATCAAACGTTTTTTTTCTAAAGAAACAACCATCATTGTTGAACCACTACCTGAAATCCACATTGGAAGTTGTTTTTGTTCACAATACGTCTTTATCCTATCATATTCTTTAATAAATTGCCTACGATATGGTTCATGTAATAGATCCTTACAAGAACTTGCAAGTAAAGACTCATCCCCCTGTTGCAAAGCCTGAATAAAGACTAGTGCATGCGATACTTGTGAAACACAATCTTTAAATGCCATTTTAGTCGGCAAAACTTTTCTTGCCTGAGAAGTTTTAACTTCATAACAAGGTACAATAGCTAGACAATGGTAATCTGCACACGGAACAAGACTCATTTTCACATCTTCTTTTTCCATAAAACAAGCTGTTGCCTGGCCAAAAATAGCAGGTGCCACATTATCAGGATGTCCCTCAATACTTGTGGCAATCTTTAAAATTTCCAACTGATCCATATTCTTTTTAAACCAAGCATCACAAGCTAAGATACCAGCAACAACACAAGTTGAACTTGAACCCAATCCTCTAGCAAATGGAATATCTGTATCAATTGTGAGTTTAAAAGTAGGATAATCCAAACGCAAATAATCACATGCTGTATAAAAAGCTTGTACAACTAAATTGTTACTACCCTTAAATTCTTCTGGACATCCTTCCACAATTAATTCATCACTTTCCTCAAAAGTAAAATGTGCCCACCAATCCACAGCCATTCCTAAACAGTCAAATCCCACGCAACAATTTGCACTTGTTGCCGGGACATGTACACTAATCATGGAATACCTCTTTAGTACTTTGACATACGACATCTTTCATAAATGCTACATCAATCACTTTATTATGTAAAATATCTAAATCTTGAAGTTCTTTTAACTGAGAAGGAATTGCATCTTGACAATACTTTGATAATGTTTCCATAGCTTTCCATTCATTTTCTTCATCATATCCTAATGCCTTTAAAACATCTTGACTAAATTTATATGGAGAAGCCGTTGCCAAAGAAACAATAGGACGATCTTTACATTCTTTTGCGGTTTTATATGCGATTGCAGAATGAGGATCTAAGACATAGCAAGTCTTATCATATACCGACTTAATTTCTAAACTTGTATTTTCATCATCAACACTGTTACACGCAAATAAATTTTGAATGGTTTTAAAAGTTTCATCATCAATCTGATAGCGACCCTTTTCATTTAATTCCTCCATCCATTTTGATACTTTTTGCGTATCTTTATTTGAAGCATAATATAACAATCTTTCTAAATTTGAACTAATCAAAATATCCATACTTGGTGAAATAGTCTGGATAAAATCACGATTTCGATTATAAATACCTGTCGTTAAAAAATCCGTTAATACACGATTGGCATTACTAGCTACATAAAATTTCTCTACTGGAAGTCCCATTAAATACGCATAATATCCAGCTAAAACATCTCCAAAATTTCCTGTTGGAACACTGAAAGATACTTTATCCCCCAATTGAATATCACCTTGTAGAACCAATTGTTTATAACTATCAAAATAATAAACAATTTGAGGAACTAAACGCCCCACATTAATGGAATTTGCGCTTGTCAACAAAATGTTTTGTTTCGCACAATATTCATTCAATTCTTCATCTAAGAACAAACGTTTTACTTGGCTTTGCGCATCATCAAAATTCCCTTGAATTCCAAATACATTCACATTTTTACCTTTTTGCGTAACCATCTGACGATATTGAATCGCACTTACCTTTTTATATGGATAGAAAACATTGATTCCAATATTCTCTACATCACAAAATCCAGATAATGCAGCCTTACCTGTATCTCCACTTGTGGCAGTTAAAATTAAAGCTTTTTGACTTGTGCTTTTTAATGCACAGGACATCAATTGAGGTAAAAGGGTTAGGGCAACATCTTTAAAAGCACATGTAGGACCGTGGAAAAGTTCTAAAACATAAACATCATCTACTTTTTTAATAGGTGTAATTTCTTGTTTAGAGAATGAATTCGCATATGCATTTTCAACACATGCCTCTAATTCTTCCTTTGTATAGTCTGTAAGAAGATGTGAAAGAATATAAACTGCATTTTCTTTATATGACATTGTACATATTAAAGATAGATCCAAATGAATTTGGTCTAAAGTTGGAAGTACATATAAGCCTCCATCTGGACTCATTCCATTTAGTATAGCTTGCTTGCTTGAAACGCTTTGGTGTGCGTCTCTTGTAGAAATATAATCGTTCATGAGAATCCTCCTTGAAAATCTATATGTCATATGATACAATGTTCACACTTTAAAAACAAGTGTTTTCTAAAAAGATACAGGAGGAACGATATGAACGCAGTTATCTTAGGTTATGGAGTTGTCGGAAAAGGGATTGAAATCCTTACAAATTCACTAGAAGATATCAATATCAAATACGTATATGTACGTAAAGAAAAAGAAAATCTTCCATATTTTTCAAACAATGAAGATATGGTAGTTCAAGATGATATTGATATTGTTTTTGAATGTTTAAATGGATTAGAACCAGCCAACACACTGATTCAAAAAGCTTTAAAAAAAGGCAAACATGTCATCAGTTCAAACAAAGCGGTTGTTGCGACATACTTAGATACATATTTAGAACTTGAAAAAGAATATGGTGGATCCATTCAAGTAGAAGCTTGTGTTGCCGGTGGTATTCCCTTTATTGATGCCTTATTGAAACTAAAAAGACTTGAACCACTACAAGGTTATGAAGGTATTTTTAATGGTACGAGCAACTATATCTTAGATTCTATGCAAAAAAACAATTTAGATTTTGAAGATGTTTTAAAACAAGCTCAAGAAAAAGGTTATGCAGAAAAAGATCCATCCAATGATATTGATGGCGTTGATGTATACTATAAGACAAAGATTTCTAACAGTTTAGCCTTCAACACACCAATCGTTGACATTCCTTATTATGCAGGAATTCGTACAATCAAAATGCTAGACATTAAATTCATCAAAATGAACAACAAAGTATTACGCCATCTATCCATTTCAAGACAAATTGGAGATAAGATTATTTCCATTATCGCTCCATGCTGCATGGATGAAAATGATTTTTTAGCCAACGTTCCAAGCAACTACAACGCTCAAAAAATTCTTTCACATAGTTTTGATACATTAGGCTATTATGGACAGGGAGCTGGACAATTACCAACAGCTCAAGCCATGGTACAAAATGCTCTAGATACACTTGAAGATAAAGAAAGAAAAATTGTTTACGCAAAGCCAAAAGAATTCGATACATCTCTATTAAAAGAAACTTGGTTGATTCGAAGTGATATTGCTTTAGAAAATTATTATCCAATCCAAAAGAAGGAGGCCAATTATTACTGGATTGAAAATCAAGATATGTCAATTATTAAGAAAGTAAAGGAATTAGATAAAAATAGCTTTATCGCATTATGGAGGTAGCTCACATGTTAAAAATCACTAAATTTGGTGGTTCTAGTGTCGCAAACGCAGAACAATTTAAAAAAATCAAAAACATCATTCAACAAGATCCAACACGCCGATACATCGTTGTATCGGCTCCTGGAAAGCGATTTTCAGCCGACAACAAAATCACCGACCTATTATACTTATTAGATGCACACAGAAAATACCACGTGGATGCATCAAGTGTATTTAAACTCATCAAAAATCGTTTCATCGAAATCAAAAATGAATTAGGCCTTAAGCAACCTATTGAAAAAGAATTAGATGCTTTTTATACCAACCTAAATCAAATGTCGCAAGCTGTTATTGTAAGTCGCGGAGAATATTTCTGTGCTAAATTAATGGCTGAATATCTAGGCTATGCTTTTGTGGATGCCAAAGATATTATTCGTTTTAAATTAGATAAATCCATCGACTGGGATGCAACGAGCGCTAAACTACAAGCCAAGTATGCCCAATATGACCACTTTGTTTTCCCAGGCTTCTATGGAACAAGTGCCAATGGACACATTCAAGTCTTCCCACGCGGTGGTGGCGATATTACAGGTGCTATTTTAGCGAAATGCCTTCATGCTGACGTGTATGAAAACTGGACCGATGTATCTGGATTTCTAATGGCGGATCCTACAATCGTTCAAAATCCAAAAGGAATTACACATATCACTTATTCAGAATTAAGAGAACTTTCTTACATGGGAGCTAGCGTTTTACATGAAGAAGCTATTTTCCCTGTAAAAGAAGCCAACATTCCAATCCACATTTTAAATACCAATCGCCCTCAAGATGCAGGAACCATCATCCAGGAGCATTCTAAAATAAAGAGTGGCTATCCAATTACGGGTATTGCTGGTAAAAAAGATTTCATGTCGATCTACATCTATAAAAAACACATGTCCAATGAAGTTGGCTTTATTCGTAAAGCTCTATCTATTTTAGAAAAATACCATATTAGTATTGAACATATTCCAAGTGGAATCGACTCATTTAACATTGTCGTAGAAAAGAAAGAAATTGAAGAAAGTCTATATGAAATTTTAGCTCATTTTAAAGAAGAATTAAAACCAGATAAATTAACCGTTCAAGATGACTTAGCTTTAATTTCCACTGTAGGTAAAAACATGTCTGATAAGCCAGGTACAAGTGGAAAACTATTTGGTGCTTTAGGTAAAAATAACATTAACATCGTCATGATTGCCCAAGGTAGTGATGAAATCAATATTACAGTCGGAGTTAAGAAAAAAGACTTCACAAAAACAGTTCAAGTTATATATGATACTTTTGTAGGAGGAAATGAAGAATGACAACAATCGCAATTGCCGGTGCTACAGGCGCTGTAGGACAACAAATGTTAGAATGTTTAAAAGAAAGAAACATTCAAGCGGATCTAAAATTATTAGCCAGTGCAAGATCAAAAGGAAAAGAAATCGATGGCCACATCGTTGAAGAACTTAGACAAGAAAGCTTTCAAGGTGTTGATTACGTTTTAGGTGCAACTGGCAATGACATCACAAAAATGTGGATGCCATGGGCCAAAGAAGCAGGATGTATCGTTGTCGATAATTCAAGTGCTTATCGATTAGATGAAGATGTTCCTTTAGTGATTCCTGAAGTGAATAAAGAAGACATTAAAAATCATCATGGCTTGATCGCAAATCCAAATTGTGCCACTATCATTGCCCTTGTAGCCTTACATGCTTTACATAAAAAATATCACATCAAACGAATGATTGTGACTACATTTCAAGCTGTTTCAGGAGCTGGTGTACAAGGAATTGAAGATTTAAAAAATCAAATTGAAGATGAAAACATTCCATCAAAAGCCTTCCCTTATCAAATCGCATTCAATCTTATTCCTCAAATTGGTGATTTTGATGATTTAGGCATCTCTAAAGAAGAATGGAAGATGCAAAATGAAGCAAGAAAAATGTGGCATGATGATGCATTAAAAGTAAACTGTACTTGTGTTCGTGTTCCAATTTGGCGTTCTCATTCTGAAAGTATCACAATCGAATGTGAAAATGAAGTCGACGTCAATGAAGCTAGAGAATTATTAACGCATGCCAAGGGCGTATTACTAAAGGATGATCCAAAGAATCAAATCTATCCAATGCCAAAAGATACAACAAATCAAGACTTAGTCTATGTGGGAAGAATTCGTAAAGATATCACGGATGAAACAAGTCATACATTATCTTTATTCTGTTGTGGTGACCAAATTCGTAAAGGTGCTGCTACAAATGCAGTCCAAATCCTAGATGAACTATTAAAGGCAAACGATTAATTTCGCTTGCCTATTTTTTTAATTGGCTTAACAGATGCATTGGTGATATGTTGATGTATAAAAATGGTATCCCTATTTCTAATGTTAAAGATTTTCTTGGTCTTTCTGATATCTCAACTACATCAAGATATGCCTACGCAGATAATGAAGATATTAAAAAAGCTCTTGAGACAGTTCAAGAAAAATTATCTCATTAAGTGTTAAAGAAAAGAAGTGGAAAGGAAAAGATTTACTAAAATATTGTGGCTTAGAGTAAAAAACATTATCTTCAATTATTAATTCTAGATACACGATTTTATAAGGTTATATTTAAATAATTAGAGATAATCTTTTTCTGAATATAATCTCTCGGTTTCGTCATGTCTGGTCGCTCCTTTCTGCCTATTGGCATAGAAAAAAGGACAATCGATTTTCTCGGCTGTCCCTTGTGGGTAAGTATGCAATTGTGAAAAGTTAGTTCTCGTCAAACTTCTGAATATCTCCGTAATCTTTAAGTTCACTATTTTCAAAAAGCTGTTGGAAATTATCATTATCCAAAAATAACACATTTCCGCTTGAAGTCAATGGCAACATACAGCTATCCGCTTTAAGGGTTTCTGCTGGATTGTCTATTAAAACAATCAGCGGTTTTTTTGCCTCTATTGGCTCTGCGGCTCCAAGTGTTACATTTACAGGAAACGCAAACAAACTGCCATCTTCATATTCATACAGTCCTATTCCTTCCGGCAACACGCTTCCATCGTTTGTTAATATAGGCATCTGAGTTTCTAAAAATATTTGCATATCTTTTGACAGATTACTATACTCTATGGGCTTTAATTTTTCCAAGTCGCCAAAGCGTTCAATCCATTGAGGATTTGTAAACACTAAATGGTCATAATTTCCCAATTCAGCAGAAAGCTCAATAGCACTGTCCATTACATAAGATAAAAGCAAATTCTCCTCTTGTTCAGACAATAAATTTTTTCCAGCAGTTGTCAATTCTTCATCTTCGCATACTGTATCTATATCTGCATATGATATAAAACTAATTCCTGTCATATCGTATTCAGCAAGTTTATTTGTATTTCCACACCCAGCCAAACTAAACATGAGCGCCAATACAAATATGACTATAATTTTATGTTTCATAGATACCTCCATTTTATATTTGGCTTAACTAGCAATTTGGTGACATTGCTATAATTCTACTTTTTATCACTTATGCGAACAACCATTCGTTTTTCAATCTAAATAGTACGTACTGTAACTTTTCTGTATTATCCATTTCTTGCGTTTCTCTTTGCATGACAAAAAGAGCATTGTAACGATTTATATATTTCGATGCTACTCCCTTATCTTTTTGCAACCCTTCTTCAATTCATTTGTGAAAGCTGTTCACTGTATTTAAATGATTGAATTTATCATATGACTCATGACTGATTAATACTTTCTTTGTGCAGTTCTTACTTTCTAAAAGTTCGTTGTAGCTGTTTGAACCATCTAGCATTACAAAAGATTTTGATTCAAGACATTTACCAAATCTTAATAGATCTATGAATGATGGCTTACCATAATTTAATGTTCTGGCAATTGTATGAGCAAATCTCTGTATTGCAGTGATGATACAAACCAGTTGATTCGATAATCCTCTTTTTGTAGCAGGTGTTCCACGATGTTTAGGTTAGACTCCATGAATCTTAGTTCCTTTTAAGATTGTATGGAGTATACTTTTCATTCATTTCAACCTCATTTGGGATGTTCTTCAGTTTTTAGACTAACTAATAGTTTATGACGCATATTAAAAACATTGCGTTCATTTACATTGATTTTAACAGCTGTTTCTTTAAGAGATACACCATTCAATGTATCCAGGATAAGTTCATTCCATTTAGATTGATCATGGTGAGAATAAAAAGTAAGCTGACCACGGTCCACAACAAAACGTTTTTTGCATTCTTTACAACGAAGCATCTGTTTACCAGAGTTGGCAAAACCGCTCTTAATTAAACGAGACAGTATTCAAAATGATACGTATTCATTTTATTGTTTGTATCTAAATAATCAGTGATTTCACGATCAATCTTTTCGATTTGAAAAGATTGTAAAGCAGCAATTGTATCTTGGTTTAAATATTTCGAAGTTCTTGTCATAAGTGTAGTCTTTCTTTTGTTTACACCTATACAATAATTCTTAAATAGACACCATTAATGTCGAATATATCAACATGTCACCAATGTATCTGTTAATCCTTTTAATTTATCTCAATATCACCACTTGTCGTATTCAATGTCAATGTTGCATTATTTGAGCCTAATACTCGAGTTACAGAACCAATTAATTCTTCTTCTTTAATTTCAATATCTCCACTCGTTGTACTAGCTGTTACTGAAACATTACTGATATTTTCTACACTTACATCTCCAGAAGTGGTTTCTAGTGTATTATCCCCTGTCAATTGACCATCAAATTCAATATCTCCACTTGTGGTGATGAAGCTACAATTATTTAAACTTCCATTTTCAATTGAAATATCCCCAGATACACTTGTTACTCTAGAATCCTTTAATGCCACATTTTGAATTTCAACATCCCCCGCAACAAGATTGCCATTCACAGTCAAAGAATCATTTGTCGTATAAAGAATTACTTCATTATCATCATGACCTACAAAGTGTTTATCTGAAATTGTTTCTTTTACAGTTAAAACACCCTGATCAACAGAATATTCCAGCTTTTGTTTCTTCGCATCTTGTAAACGATAAGAAATCGCATTCTCGCTTGATTTTTCAATTTTAACATCCATACTTGTCAAATCTAACTGAACAGATGTAAAAGCTTCTGTTTTCTCATAATTTACTGGTCGTACATTTGAAATCGAAGTTTCAGAAACTTCTACATTACGAATCAAATGAATCGCAAGAAAACTACCTCCTGCAATACATACAAGGATACAAACAATTATTATAATACCCATCTTTTTCATCAAACCACCTCTTTCACTACCAGTTTATCACCACTACTTTGTTTTGTATAGTAGTATACTCAAAAAAGAATCACCTTTTGATTCTCTTCTTTTCAACATTCGGCATAATAAAATGCTCATACATATACTTCCACAACACTTCACTACCCTCATGAGTCTTCTCGTTTCTTTTTAAGATTTGTTCTAAATGCACACCATTTTCAACCCACATTCTTCCATCCGTTGCTGCATTCAACATAACTGGCTGAAAATTATCCAACACCCTGGCAAACTTAGCTTCAGCCGTTTTTCTTTCTTCAAATTCATTCCATAAATCAAACATTTTTTTGCCTGATCTTCTGGCAATAAATTAAAAATACGATTTGCGGCTTTTGCCTCTCTTGTACTTTGTGTTTTCAAACCCTGACTATCATAGGCATATGTATCACCCGCATCAATTTCTACAAGGTCATGGATCAACAACATTGAAATTGTCTTTAATACATCAATTTCTTCATTCGCATATTCATTCAAAAGTAATGTCATAATAGCCATATGCCAAGCGTGTTGCGCATCATCTTCAAAATCTTTTCCATTACTCTGTAAAGTTTTTCTTTTGATTTGTTTCTCTTTGTCGATTTCTAAGATGAACTTCAGTTGTTTTTCAATTCGTTCCATACTATCACCAAAACCATTGTAACACACAAAAAGGCCCGGATTCACTCAGGCCTAATCTATTACGTCAAATGCGAAATCATCAGTGAACTTGAGGAAGGAGCAAAATTGATTTCTATTGACGCAAACCTTCTTAAAACTTCCTTTCGAAGCCAATGAAATTATATCACTATTTACAACCATTTACAATATCGTTGTAAAATTTTTACATTTCTATGAAAGCATAAACATATAAAATATTACACAAGATATCACACTTGCTAAAACAACACCGATTACAGGTAACTTTTTTAAAGCTGCGATAACCGCTACAACACTTGCTATAATGCCAATCCATACATTCTCATCTACATATAATATAGCTGGAAAAATTAAGGATGCCATCGCCGTATAAGGTATCAATTGTAAGAATATATTAACCTTTTTAGATACTTGAATCTTATCCATGAACAAAGCTGGCAGCATCCTTGGTATATATGTTGATAAACAAAGAAAAAATATCAATCCCACAAATTTCATTGTAAATCCTCCTTGGAAATAAAACACATTCCTATCAATGCACAACCAAGCGTAGATATTAAAATAGATAATGAACTCGATAAGAATTGATTTAATACCCAATTTACAATCATTGACAAAACCACAACATACAATAAGCGAATCGATTTTTTCATATTTGGCACCAACAAACCGATAAACATCGCATACAAAGATACACCTAAACTTTTAGATACAATACTCGGTAATACGCTTGAAAACAATATACCTAAAGCCGATCCTACATTCCAAAATAGGTAGCTAAATAAGGATAATCCCGCAAGAAATGCAGGTGTTAACTTATTAATTTTCTTATCTGTCATTGATACCGCAAATACTTCGTCTGTAATCCAAAAAGATAAAAGTAAACGAATCGGCAAACTTGTTTTTTCCATCTTTTCCATAATACATGTACTCATAATTATATGACGTAAATTCAATATAAAAACAGTAAACACAATTGTTACATAAGCAGCATTCTGGGCTAACATTGTGACAGCAGCCATTTGTCCAGCTCCTGTATACACAAACAAGGAAAAACTCAATGCCTTAAAAAATGTTAATCCTGTTGCTTTAGCCAACATACCATATGCTATGCCAACAGGAATATAGCCTAAAATAATTGGAGTTGCTGCTTTGGCCCCTTCTACAAAATCTTTCTTCATAAACATTCCCTAAAAAAAAGAAACAGTATAAAAACTATTTCTCTTCTTCCTTCTTATTTTCTTCAGTTGTTTCTGTTTTTTCTTCAACAACTACCGGTTCTTCTGGCTTTTTAAAGTTCTCACTAAACACACCTAAAGCATAGAAAAGCACACTAAAGCATAGTGATTGATAACATGTTGTGATCATATACATAACTAAATTCAATACATCAATATTTGTACTGTAATATGAAATAAACGTATTATAGGCTTGGATTGCCGCATAACATGTATAAGCTAATGATAGAACGGCAAATACATTTAATAGAATCGTTAATGATTTTGTTTTTTTCATCTAAAATCCCCCTTTAAATAATGATATAATTAAACCACTATTTTTAGAATTATACAAACTTAAATTCTTTCAGTTTATTTTAAGCAAACGCATCATATGTATCATCATCTTCACATACAATTTGAATGACACGCTTTCCATCCACGACAGTCGATACAATCTTATCTGGATATTCCATGGCATCCGAACGAATTGTTAATTCAATACCTTGTGATAGTTGAAATTTCTTTGTACGCTTGTTATTTAAGCTTTCAGGAACCACCTTAAATTCCGTATCAAAATTTTTACGTTCAGGAAGTGCTAATAAGCAATCTTTAATAACATCTTTCTCGATTTCTTCTTCACTAAAAGAATACGAATCAATCAATTGATCAATACATTGATTGTAATTTAATTGCTGCGGCGTATTCATCACATTCTGTAATTCACTTGATAACTTCACATAGTCTTTTTTAGAAACTGGCTCTACCGCACTTTTCAATTCATTATCCACAGCCTTAAATGCTGAATACGTATTTTTGGCATCATCCCTAGCTTCATCCAATTCTAAAAAAGAAACCGTCCAATATTTAGCCATTGTATCCGAATATACTTTAATATCCTTGAATACGATATGTGAATTGATTTCATACATCGAAAAAACAGCGGATTTCCATAATGATTTCTTATCCCCTGAAAAGCCATACTTCTTTGATAAATCACTTCCATCATACCACTTGGAATGTTCTACTTTGGCAACCACATATAAAAGTTCATCACTACTATTTTGTATTAAAACCTGAATCAAACTTCCCTTTTTCACACTCGAACCCATATGATAGATTTTTGCCTGTGCTAGACGCTCACTTGTCAAAAGCTTATCCGCAATACTATCTGTAAGCACTTCGCATTTATCTTGATTTAAAGCCATTTGACGAATACAAGAAACCACTTGCGTTTGTTCATCATGAATGGTATACATTTTATTTTTCTCATTTGAATTTGCGTATTCAATATATTCTTTCACAAAGACTTGAAATTCTTCCGGCATCTCTTTTCTTTGTACCATATCATTATCTAAATCCAATATATGGAAGGATGTATATAAAATTGTCATAAAAAATTTACTCCTTTTTATCGCAAATATTATACAATAAGTAAAGGAGGTTTTGAAAATGAAAAGAAAATCGATACCTATTTTATTACTAACCGGCTATTTAGGAGCTGGCAAAACTACTTTATTAAATCACATTCTAAAAAATCAAGATGGATATAAAGTTGCGATTATCGTTAATGATATTGGTGAAATCAATGTTGACCAAAAACTCATTGATAAGAATGCACAAATTCAAAAAGAAGATACAGACGTTGTAGGTCTTACTAACGGATGTATTTGTTGCACACTAAAATTAGATCTTTTACAGCAACTTTCTGCACTAGCTTCATCCAACAAATTTGATTATATTATTATTGAAGCCAGTGGTATTTGTGAACCTATCCCTATCGCACAAACCATCACAGCTGCCAATGAAACACTATATTCTAGAGGATTACCTGAATTATTTCACTTAGATAACATTATTTGTGTTGCCGATGCTGCAAGATTATCGAATGAATTCAATTGTGGTAAACACTTATTAGAACCAGTAGAAGATGAAGATTCACTAGACTCTTTATTGATGCAGCAACTTGAATTCTGTAATACTGTAATTTTAAACAAAGCAGAAACCGTTAATGAAGATGAGAAAAATGAAATCAAGGCAGTCATTCATAAATTATGCAAAGATGCCGAAATCATTGAAGCTAGCTTTGGCCAAGTTAATTTAGAAGAGCTTTTAAACACACATAACTTTGATTATGAAAAAGCTCAAAATAACATTGGCTGGCTTCATGAAATTGAAGAACACGAACACCACCATGATCATGAACATGTTGGTGAAGCCTTAGAATATGGTATTTCTACTTTTGTATGGCAAACAAGAAAGCCATTGGATTTAAAAAAATTCACAAATCTATTAAACAACTATCCAAACGTCATTCGTACTAAAGGTTATGTATGGTTTGATAATCAACCTGACTCTGCTTACTTATTTGAACAAGCCGGTAAGTTAACATCACTTACAGAAGACTCATTATGGATCGCATCAGCACCAAAACAAGATCAAATAGATTTATTAAAGGCCAACCCTCAACTAGCCAAAAACTGGGATGAAGAGTATGGAGATCGAATCAATCAATTGGTCTTTATCGGAAAGAATATGGATGAAGAACAAATAAAAAGACAGTTCAATGACTGTCTTGCATAGGAGAAGAAATTCTCCTATTTTTTTATTAATTTTGAAAAGTTATGATCCAAAATACTTTCAACCTCAGAATACGATTGATTCTTTAACGAAGCCACCATCGTAATTTCATTTTTTAAAGCAGCCAGGTAATCGTCACTATCAATAGCCCATTTCACAGCTTCAATACCATCGGATTCCATAAGTAATTTATCCATAGATATTTGTTTTACTAAATGCGTTACTTCCTCTTCTTTTCCGATTGAGGGACCAATCGTGAAATAAGATACCACCTCATCATATTCTTTAACATAATCCATACATCCATACCAATGTACAACATATGTATTTGGATATTTACGAATCAATTCAAGTATTGTTTTTTCCTGACCCTTTGTATGAAGAATGACGGGTTTATTTAATGCTTGTGCAAGCTGAAGTTGTTTTTCAAATACTTCTTTTTGAATTTTTAAATCTACATCACACCATACACTATCCATGCCAATTTCCCCTATAATGGGTGCCTTTTTTAACAAAGGAAACATCGAATTCAAGGTATCTAAACTTGCATTCCAAGGATGTACTCCAAAAGAATAGAATAAATGTTTTTGTTGAACCAATTCAAACTCTTTTTCATTTGCGACGTTACAAATACCAGAAATATCAAATTCATTCTGTAGCGCATTTATTTCTTTTGAATAATGATAATGTGCATCATGCATGATTTTCACCTTTTAATAATTCATAGACCTGTTTTTTCAAAACACTCTGAGAAAATAACCAATCTCTTGATTTCTTTTCTTTCGATAAATCAATTTCCTGCAAAATACGACTTGGCTTATTCGATAAAATCAAAATACGATCCGATAGATATAAAGCTTCATCAATATCATGTGTAACTAATAAAGTCGTACGATTATAATTCTTTCTCAATTGTAACAACCAATCTTGCATATCATTACGCGTGATGACATCCAAAGCTCCAAATGGTTCATCTAATAAAAGAATATCCGCTTTACATAAAGAAGTCCTTAAGAAGGCTGCCCTTTGGCGCATTCCTCCTGAAAGACTAGAAGGATATGCATTTTCATATCCAGAAAGGCCAAATGTTTCAAATTCTTTTAAAGCTCTTTGTTTCATAGATTTATCATGATTGATTTCACCATATAAACATACATTATCTAAAATGGTTCTCCATTCGAGCAACAAATCATTTTGTGGCATATACGCAAAATGAGAGCTGACGCCTTTAATACGTTCATCATCCACAAAAAGCTGTCCTGAATAATCTTCAATCAATCCGGCTAATATATTTAAAATAGTAGATTTTCCACAACCACTCGGACCTAGAATAGAAACAAATTCTCCTTCTTGAATAGAAAAAGAAATATCGTGCAATATTTCTTTTCCAGAAAATTCAAGATTTAGTTTTTCAACCTGTAGCTTCATTATTTTACAAACTCATTTGTATATTGGTCTTTCGCATCGATCTTGTGATCAATCAATCCTGTTTCATACATAAAATCTGTATAATTATCCCATACAGAATCTTTCATAACACCCCATGAATCTGCATCTTTTGCATATTGGCTACTTAAGTATTTTTGGCTTTCCTTAAGGAATTTCAAATCTGTATCTGTCAGAGCATCATCATGTAAAATTTCAGCTGCTTTACTTGGATGATCAATCGCATATTCATATCCTTTTTTAGTAGCTTCCATAAATTTTTGAATTGTATCCGAATTCTTTTTAATCATTTTATTGTTTGTGATAATTACTGGAGTATAGTAATCCAAACGGCTATCTAAATCAGCTAGAGGCATATAGTTTAAATCATATCCATCCTGCATAGCTTTAATAATAGCCCAACCATAGAATTCCCATCCAAGATTCACTTTATTCTTTCCTACTTCATCACTAAGTCCTGCAATACCAGATCCATCGGATCCTACAATGTTTAATTTACTAAAATCAGCACCCGCTTCATTCATAACCGCTTTAATAACGGCTTCTTCACTTGGTGCTCCCCATCCTGCATATGTCTTTCCTTCGAAATCCTTTACAGAATTGATGTTTGCGCTCTTCAAAGACACAAATCCAGAAGTATTATGTTGAATAATTGTCGCAATCGTTTTAATTGGAAGTGGATCTTCACTTGTCAAGGCATATGTGACATCTTCCTGGTAAGAAACACCAAAATCAGCTTTTCCGGCTGCAACCATAGAAGTTGTCGCATTATCACCTGGTTCAATAATATCTACATCTAAACCAGCTTCTTTATAATACCCCTTGTTTTTTGCCACATAAAAGCCAGTGTGGTTTGTGTTTGGCGTATAATCCAACATCAATGTAACCTTAGTCAATTTGTCATCTGAATTTGATGTTTGAGCACAACCAACTAAGCTTAACGCAACAGCAGCTGCACACATCGCTTTTAAAATTTTCATTTTCTTTCTCCTTTTCGTAAATGTGGAAACAATATCTTTTCCAATAAAGACACCCCTAAATTCAATAGGATGCTCCAAAATATAATCATCAATACACACGCAAAAACTTTATCCAACATATACCCATTTTTCACACGAAGCATATAATAGCCAAGTCCTGCTCTACTTGAAAGCCATTCACCTACAATAGCTCCGCCAACACAATAAGTAGCCGCTACTTTTAATCCTGAAAATAAGCCAATGGCACCAGAAGGAATCTTAACAATTTTATAGATTTGAAATAGATTGGCACCAAAACTTTTTAATAAATTGATTTCTTTTTCACTCACTTGCGACAACGCATCCGTAAAGGATATCGCAATCGGAAAAAAGCACATAAATATAACAATCAAGATTTTAGGCAACAAATCAAATCCAAACCAAATTGAAAACAAAGGTCCTAAAACCATAATAGGAACGGTTTGTGTCACAATCAAATATGGATAAATACTTGTCTTAAATGTTTTGGATAAATCCATGCCAATGGAAATCACAATCGCAAAGAAAGTACTAATCAATAGACCTAAAACAGATTCTTCCAATGTAACAAGCGAATGTTGCATCAAAATATCCATATTCTCAATAAGTGCACTGATAATTTTTGATGGACTAGGCAAAATATAAAGTGAAATATCAAATGCACGAACATATAATTCCCATCCACCAATCACTAGAATAAACACAAGCAACGGCATGACAATTCTACGATTTTTCTTCATGATTGCCTCCTTTCCAAAATAAAAAAGGCACCCTAGAGTGCCACTATCAATCGATATGACTCCCTACGCTAGAATTAACCAGATCAGGTAATAAGGGTTTTTCTCAGCAATTGCACCCCTGTCATGTATGTTTTTACTTGCCTAAAGATTATACCACAATCTTAGACTAATTTATATTTCTTGCATATCTTCTCTACAATTTCATCTAAACTTTTATCATCCATTGAAATCGAATCCATTTTTGATGCGTACAAAGTATGGAAATAATCAAAATCCGCCTGTATTTCTCGCATATAATATGCCTTATGCTTATTTAAATACGATTGTGGGATGTGCAAAAGATTATCATTATCATCCGTGAATACCAAGCGTTTAAAAATATTTTCTGTTCGATCCGTTAAGTCGAAACAAATAATATCTGTATCTTCAAAGAAATCTTCATATGCATCTAAATACGCAATAGGACTTAAGGCAATCACTACATTTTCATTTTCTTGAATCCAAGAAGAAATCATTTCTGCACGCAATTCATCCCGTTCATATTGATCATTATATTCATCTTGAAAACCAAGCATTGTTCCATACTTTTCTTTGATTTTCGTATCCATATCGATAAAATCGTAACCTATTTTTTGCGCTAACAACTCACCAACAGTACTCTTTCCAATGTTACCCATCCCAAATATTAATATTTTCATTTTGCACCTCTATATACGCCTACTTATCTTATTTTCTACTTCTGCAATTCTTGCCGCAACTTTTTTCACTTCCAACATTTTCCATGCTTCTAAGTAAGGCAGAAATTCCTCTGTTCCATCTTTCTCTATTTTATCAAGCACACGCATGACAACCTGTCTGTTTACTTCTTTCATTTCAAAAATGACACGAGCCTTATTTTCTTTTACATCTAAGCACATTCTTTGATAAATTTCTTGGGCAAATGTTTCTTTTTCTATTTGCCACCCTTTTTCGGAAAACACCAATAAAGGTAGACGATAATCATATTCAATTCTGAGATAATCTTTCTTAATCATCCAATCAATGCATTTACTGATATCATCTAATTTCATATCCTGATAGTATCCATAAGCAGGACATTCATTTAGTTTATGTTCAAATATCTTTTTATCCTTTGAACCCTTTAATATTTTAGCCAACATACTTCTTCCGCCAGTTGAAATCAATTCATCTGCCCCTCTTAAAATCATCCGTATATCTTCTTGTGGCAAATCTTTAATTTCACCTGCATCAAGAACAACTGGCACTCTACGTACTTTTCTCCTCATCCATTCTTTACCTCTACATCATTACACGAATCAATCCACACAAAACTAAATGTCCTACATAGAACCAATTTACTTCTTTCATTTCAAAAATGACACGACCTTCTTTCTTCTTCATCTAAGCACATTCTTTGATAAAGTTCTTGGGCAAATGTTTCTTTGTCTGAAAGCCCCAATAAAGAAGAATAATCATCCGAATGTATGAGTTGTTTTGACAAGCTTACATACACCATCACTTAGTAGTTCAATATTTTCTTCATTGAAAATTATATCTCTAGAAGTATGTATTCGATCAAGATAATAGAACCAACCTTTCTTTAAACTGCATACTCCATATGCATATTTAAAGTTGAAGTTGTCGGATGGATAAAATCCAAATCCTTTATTTATGTGTACTCTTTTATAATTTGAAGATGCAAATGCATTTATAATACTTTCATGTTTTGAATAGTCATTTTTTATTTGTTTTGTCGGAAAGAAAAATATATCATTTCCATCGGATACACAATCAAAATTAATTACAAGTTTATTCTTGATCCATTCTTTATACTCTTTCGCAAAAGCAGCAGAACCTAATAGACCCAATTCTTCATTGTCGAATAACACGAAGCATACTTCATCTCTTAAATCTTTTGGTAATTTAATGGCAGATTCGATAATTGTTATGACACCACTCGTATTATCGTTTGCAGTATGTTTATTTGCTTTTCCAAACAACATCCATATCATAATAATTAACCATGAAATAGTAGAAGCAATATTAAGTTCAATATTCTTGAATAGACCTGTCCAAACAAATAATTTAATAAGGACAATGTTCATAAAGAATATAAGAATCAATACACAAATAATAATCGCAAATTGTGACAAAATCAGCCCGAACAAATTATTAGGCACAATTAAATTTGGAAATGGTAAGACTGCTTGTGTATCATAATGAGCCGTACAAAATATCCTAGCTGTATCCATGTTGCCGATAACAATATTATTGTTTATCCCTTTATTTTGAACAATGGGACAATACCCATATTGTTTTAATTCGTCTACTAAAAATTTACGAAACTCTTCTTTTTGTTTCTTTGTTTTTCGAATCTGATAGTGATTAAGAATTTTACGACTTATTTCATGCATTCTTTTTTTACCCTCCGTTCTTCACCTCTACATCATTACACGAATCAATCCACACAAAACTAAATGTCCCACATAGAACCAATAGAAGAACCATTTCATAAAAGTACTCTTTCCTCTTGTTCCATCATATAAAGACATAATTGGATATACTAAAACAATCCCAAACTGTAATAAACCATAAACTACATCTATGCATAGACAATAAACAAAAACATACATAGAAATATAGAGAACCATACCTAGTACTTGTTTCTTTAAATTATCTTGATTTTTATAAATATGGTTTGTACAAAGAATTGGAAAACATGACCAATCACTTGGAAATGCCAATAAACAAAGAATTAGAATACAACCTATTTTCTTTACATCTTTCCATTCTTGATCTTCCACCCATAAACCAATCACAGATAAGAATAATGGCCATATAATACTTGTTTGATTTAAGAAGGATTCTTCAAATGGAATAAAAGATATGCCAAAACAGAAGTTATACGCAAAGTGAGCAATGATTGAAAAAATCAATAATCTTTCTAAATATTTCTTTAAACTATGCGTATGCGTATAGCCTTCCACAACCATAAACCACATAATAGGTGCTGCCACTCGTCCAATCAAATGAATCAATAAAAGCCATCCATACTTTTCATAATGAGGATAGAATGTAGTTGCGAAATGATCCATAAACATCGCAATGATCGCAATCATCTTGATTTGATTTCCATTTAACTTTTTTATCATCCTGTAACACCTTCTCCTACATTAGGTTCAAAGTGTGAATAAACAACATCTGCACCAAATAAAAGAAGTAAAACTAAACAGGCAGTAGATAATCTTTTATTTAAATGTTCTTTAACCCAGTTATCAATTAATGGTGCAATCACATAGACAAAAGCCATACCACCAACGCCAAACACCAATAAACCTTCCGCACAAATTCTTCCATGAAGATTCAAAAAGTAGCCTGTATAATCCCACCATTTTTGACCATTATGCGTAAGCTCTAAAAAGAAACCTGTAAAGTATTCAATACATCCACAAAGAAGCACAGCCATACTAAATTCAACTTTCGGACGCATTCTAAATCGTTTTAATAAAAGCAGAATCAAAACACAGCCAAAACCATAAATAGGAATCCATGGACCATGTAAAACACCGCGATTCACAAAACGTCCATAGCTAATCATTGAAAGACTCACTTCCCAAATCCATCCAACAAAACACATAAAGAAGAAACAGACTAAAATAGATGTTACTGTATAATTTCGATTTGGATGTAAAACACGAAGATTTGACTTCTTATACGCCTCTTCAATTGGAGATAAACGCACTGGATAACATAATAAATACACTTCAGTAATCATAGTTTCAGCTTCCATTTTATTATAGGTATATCTTTCATATTGTTTTTCTTTAGAACTCAAATGAAAAATAATTCCAAAATTATCACACAAGAACTTTTTAATACCCATATACGCATTCTCCATTGGATTTTTCGCATTCAATGCCGCAATTACATCCGAATACGTATTACGCATCAAAGCACTACTTGGTTTTTCAAATAAATACGTATCATTTAAGATAGCACTTTTAAATTCTTTTCTTCTTAATGTATAAAATTCACACATTACTGACATACGATACATATTTGAATAAAATATAGCACTAATCCCAAATGTACAAACATCCAAAATGTACCATCCAGCCATTGAAAATTGCCATTTAAAACATTCAAACTTATGTCCCTTCATCATATTTCGAGATAAAGAAAGTGCATCTTTTAAAGATATCGTCGGATTTTCGGCTAAGATATAATCCACTAAGAAATATACATAGTAAAAGTAGACGCCTCCTACAACAGTAAAGTTCATAATTGTCAAGATAATAGATTTAACAAATTTCACAAACGCAACATGCATCTGTTTTCGAATTCGCATTAAATAAACCAATCGATCAAGTGGAAGTTTTGCGTAAACTCTTCCTTCCAAAAAGAGTCTGCGGTTAATAACCGGCAATACATTCACAATATATACTCTATAGAACACAGATATGCATAAACCTATAACGACAAAACAAATACTCGCAATATCTTTCGAATGAATAATAGTTGATAAACCTAAAAATAGTGTCTTCACAAAGGATCCTGAAGTAATTCCATTTACCACATGTGCAAATACACCGTTGGTCGTACCAAAGACGCCTTCAGGAAGTAAAGATGTCATCGACTTCACAAAAGAAGAGTGCATTAACAGGCCGGAAACACTCTTGGCATTATCTTGTTTTAAAAGGGATAAAGTCGAACTAAATTCACTTCCCATAAGTACTGCCGCAAGACATAACACTAAATAGGTCGCATAATGTGTTTTTACATTTTTATGTGCATTTTTCTTAATTTCTTTGAGTTTCATACTTAAATAATACCATATCTATAGTAAAATATTTCCAAAAGAAAGGGGATTTATGATGAATCCAATTATTCAAAGTTTATTTGACCGCAAGTCGTGTCGCATTTTTGAAGATAAAGAAATATCCCAAGAAGAAAGAAAGTTGATATTAGAAGCTTGCATGCAGGCACCGAGTGCAGGAAATCAACAAATGTATACTATTATTGATGTACAAGATCAAAAACTGCAAGAAACACTATCTAAAACGTGTGACAACCAACCCTTCATCAATCAGGCTAAAATGGTTTTAATTTTCTGTGCCGACTTTCAAAAATGGTATGATTTATTTAACCATGAAAATTGCAATCCTAGAAAACCAGGCGTAGGCGATTTATTACTAGCCACAACGGATGCGACCATTGCCGCACAAAATGCAGTTGTAGCAGCCGAAAGTTTAGGAATTGGATCTTGTTACATCGGGGATATTTTAGAGCAGCATGATCTTCATAGAGAATTATTAAATCTAAGTGAATATGTAGTGCCTGTATGCATGTTAGTACTTGGATATCCTGCAGAGGATCATTTTAAAAGACAAAAACCAAAGCGTTGTAAATTAGAAGATATTGTTTGTGTTGATCAATATCATAGAAAAGACAAACAGGAATTAAAAAATATGTTTGAACACAAAGCTGTAAACAAAACATTAAATGAATGGGCAACTGCTTTCTGTAATCGAAAATACAATTCGGATTTTTCAAAAGAAATGACTAAATCCGTACAAAAATATATTGACCAATTTAAAAGTGAAGCCGATTAAGACTTCACTTATTAATTTCTAATACGGCATGATAAGCATCTTTAAATGCATCTAAGGCAATACCTGCTTTTTTACAGTCACCAATGATGTATGTAGGAATACCTAAATCTGTATAGATACTTGTATCGTTTGCCTTTGATCCTACAGCCATAATAACACTATCATATGGATATTCTTTGCCACTGGCAACAACTGCATGATCATCAATTTTTTCAACAGTTGCACTTGTTTCTATTGTGATTGGCATTTGTGCCATCGCAAATTGAGCCGTAATTTGACGCAATGGACCTAAATCTTGTAAAGCCTTTTCTTTCATTTCTAAAACAGTAACTTTCTTTTGTCTTGCAGCCAAAAATTCAGCTGTTTCAAAACCAACAAGACCCCCACCAATAATGACTACGTTTTCACCTGGCACTTCTACTTTTTCACTCAATACATCATGTGCAACAATGGCTTTTTCACTACCTTCAATTGGAAGTACAAATGGACTAGATCCAATCGCAACAATGAGTGCATCTGGCTTAATTTCTTCTAGCATTTCCTTAGTAACAACAGTATTTAAGTGCACCTCAATTCCAGATTCTTGAACATCCAAAATCATTTTATCTACCGCATTCTTAAAGTCTTTTTTAGCTGAAATCGCTCCGGCCAATAAAAATTGTCCACCAAGACTTTCACTCTTTTCAAATAAAATTGGTGTATTACCTGTTTCTTTTAAATCTAGAGCTGCTTCCATACCTGCAATTCCACCACCTAAGATGACAACTTTTTTAGAAGCAGATCCAGGTTTTAAACCTAATGTTTCCTCTTCTAATAAGCCAGGATTTCGCATACAAGTAATGTGTTTAATAGCTGGATTATATAAGGATGCACAGAATGAGTCATAGCAGCCTTGGTTACATCCGATGCAATAGCGAATTTGATTGACTTTACCAGCTCTAGCCTTATTACAGAAGTTGGCATCGGCAAGTTGAGCACGTGCCATGACAACTAAATCGGCCTTGTCATCTTCTAAAATCTTTTCGGCAAATTCAGGCGTATTGATACGTCCACATGGCATTGTCAACATACCTGTTTCTTTACGAATGCGCGCAGCATCTTCTACGTTAAATCCATTTTCAATATCAACTGGTGCCACTTCATATAGTGTTGCTGCCGTTAAGATATTTCCACGACTAATATTTAATACATCAACACCGCATTCTTTGGCATCTTTGCAGAATTCAATCACTTCTTCTATTGTTAGTCCACCATCTAACATATCATCATGACAATCCACACGCATGAATAGTGGCATATCTATTGGCATATTGGCACGAATCGATTTAATACATTCCAACGGGAATTTTTTACGATTATCAAAAGATCCACCCCACTCATCACTTCGATGGTTAATTCCTCCTGAAAGCATAGAGTGTGGTAAATAGTTATGTGCACAATGGAATTCTAAACAATCAAATCCAGCTTCTACTGCACGTCTAGCAGCTTGTCCAAACTTATCTATTATATCGAGTAATCTTTCATTTGTGATAGCTGGCACAGTATATTGTGGACTTAATGGTAAGTCATTGGGTACTAAAATCTGAGCTGTTTGATCTGAAGCTACTGCTAATCCTCCTTGCCATAATTGAATGCAAGTTTTTCCTCCGGCTTCATGCACGGCATCATTTTAATTTTTTAAATCCCGGAATGTACTTATCTTCGGCAATCGACAAGAATCCAAAAGGTGCACTCGGGGCATCCACACTTGTAACTTCAATTGTATTTAATCCGTTACCACCTTTTGCACGAGCTACATGATACGCGATCAACTTATCCGTAATACTCTTTCCATCTTCACTTTCCGCACTTTCATGTGTTCCCATCGCAGACATGACAACACGATTTCTTAATTCCATACCACGAATCTGTATAGGATCAAACAATTTGTCAAACATATGATTCTCCTCCTTTTCGTATGTTTACTTCTTATTTCATTATACTTCAATTGTTAGCGGTTTCACATATACAAAAGAAAAAGAGCTGTCATTCTTTGACAACTCGTACAGTTTCAATACCATAATATTTCATGACTTCTATTGCACTCTTGCTGATAACTTCTCCTGGAATCACTGGAAGAATCGCTGGAGGACAAGATACAGAAACACTGGAGCATACTTGTCCTAAAGATTTAGAAACTTCTATCATTGTACTTTGCGCAAATAAAGCTTGACGCACATTCATAACTTTCTTAGATTGTTCTAATTTTGGTGGTTTATTTACTAAGATGAATTTTCTTTCAATTCCACACAAACATTTTTGCAACCTTTCAAAATCATCTTTCGTATTATATGGAGATGGCATCAATACAATATAGTCTGAATCATAGAATTCAGGATAGATATCACATTCCATTAAAAGATTTGCGATTTCATTTCCAGTATAGCCAAATTCTTTCGTTGAAATCGTAATCTTCATAGGTTCACCAGATAAAATCGTATATCCATGTTGAATCAAAGCATTTTTTAATACATCAACTCTTTGAATACATTCAGACAAGGATTTTTTAAACGTAGTATCCAACACCTCATTTGTCGCATCTAAAGATGCCATAATTAAATAGGATGGACTTGTAGAAGAAAAATATTCCATAAAATGTTTGACATCACTAGCCCATACTTGATTCAAAGAATCACTTAAGTGAAGATAAGCTCCACCGGTAAGTACAGGTAGTGTTTTATGAGCCGAATCACAACATAGATCAGCTCCCAAATCAATAGGATGTAAAGATGGTTCTAAAAAACGAAGATATGCACCATGGGCATTGTCTATGGCGAGTAATACATCATGCTTTTTACATATCGAAGCTAAAGATTTAATATCCAAAAGATTTCCTAAATAGTCTGGATTTGTCAGATATACAGCCGTTGGATTGTTTTCAAGAATTTCCTTTTCCAAAGTTTCTGTACTAATCTTACAAGATAAATAATCACTATTTCCATATAGCCATGCAATGTCAAAATCTAAAAGTGCAGCAGCATGAATAAAGCTTCGATGTGCATTTCTTCCTGCAAGAATCTTCGGCTTCTTGCCTTTACTTTTGGCATCTTGGCATAAGATCGTGCACATAGTTTGAATACATAAAGTAGAGCCTTGCGTTGAATAATAGGTTGGACAGCCAAATAAAGAGGAAGCATTTTGTTCACTTTCCTTAATGATACCCTCTGCCGCAAATAACTCATCGGCTCCATAAATTTCTGTAAGATCCATTCCTTCAAAACCAAGAATGCCAGCACCTTTATGGCCTGGCATATGCATTCTTACAGGTGATTTTTCTTGATACGATTTTAGAAAACTAACAATCGGCGTCTTCATGACTATTTTCTTTCATATCACGAATAATGGCTACGGCAAGTGCGCATTCTAATCGTTTACAGAATAATTCACAACCTTCTTTATATACACCTTTGACAGATCCTGTCGCATGATATGCATTGGCTGCACATCCTCCAGAACAATAAAGTCTTGCCCAGCAATCTGCACATTCTTTACGTGCATATACGTTACATGATGCAAATTCATCCTGGATCTTTTTGTTTGTGACACCCGTATAAATGTCTCCTAATTTAAAGGCTTCTTCTCCTACAAATTGGTGACAAGGATATAGATCTCCCCATGGTGTAACGGCCATATATTCAGTGCCTGAACCACATCCTGAAATACGTTTATAAATACATGGTCCGCCCTTTAAATCAATCATATAGTGATAGAAAGTAAATGGATCTTTCTTATCGTCATAATCAAGCATCAACTTTGCTAAATCTTCATATTGTTTCATAACAATTTCACGATCTGCCTTTGTTAGTGCTGCAGGATCATCCGATTTAGCTACAACAGGTTCCATACTTAATTCTCTAAAACCTAAATCTAACATTTGTTGCACATCTTTTAAGAAGTCTGGATTAGCATGAGTAAAAGTACCACGCATATAGTAATTTTTACCTTCACGAGCCTTTACTAACTTTTGGAATTTAGGAACGATTGTATCAAAACTTCCCTTACCAGAATAATCCACACGATAACGGTCATGCACTTCTTTACGTCCATCTAAGCTTAATACAACGTTGCTCATTTCTTTGTTCGCAAATTCAATTACGTCATCATCAATCAACATACCATTTGTCGTTAATGTAAAACGGAAATTCTTTCCAGCTTCTTTTTCAATACTGCGAGCATACTCCACCAATTGTTTAACCACATCAAAATTCATTAGTGGTTCTCCACCAAAGAAATCCACTTCTAAGTTTCTGCGTGTTCCTGAATTTTCCACCAAGAAATCAAGAGCGCGTTTTCCTGTTTCAAAACTCATTAATGCGCGATCTCCATGATATTTTCCTTGGCTTGCAAAACAATAAGAACAATTCAAGTTACAAGTATGGGCGATATGTAGACATAAAGCTTTAATAACGCCACTTGTCTTAGCTTTTAATTGGCCTGCCATTGGCTCATATGTATCTTCACTAAATAAACGACCTTGTTCTTTTAATTCTAAGATTTGATCGTAACATTCTTCTAATTCAGATGTTTCAACACTAGGATATTTATCCTTCATTTCTAAAACCAAGGTATTTTTATCTTTATCTAAAAATTCAGCAATCATATCATAAGCAATCTCATCTACCACATGAATGCTTCCTGAACAAATATCCAATACAATATTCTGATCAAACATTTTATATTGATGAATCATGTATTTTTCCTCCCTCATATTTAAAAAATGCTGCCTTAAAGGCGGCATTAAAAATGCCGAATCACTTCGGCATTTCTTAATTACTTACTTTCTTTATTATTTTCGCAAGCTTGGTTGGCAATTCCGCAGCTAGTTTTACAAGCTGATTGGCAAGAAGTTTGGCATTCTCCACATCCACCATTTTTTGCGCTTTCACACAAGTTACGAGTATCTACTGTATTAATATGTTTCATGATTATATACCCCCATATAAATTCCCTTTTATTTTAACACGCCAAACGAATAATATCAAATTAAAAAGGCATTCCGAAGAATACCTTTATAAACTATTTAGAACTTTCTTCCTTAGTACGGAATACATAACGACTCGTTACTGTAGCACCTTCTGGAGCACCAGAGTAAGAAGCATATTCTTTATTCATAGCTTTGATTTCGTTCATTACGCTTTGTAATGTTTCAAGTTCTCCAACACCTAAATCAACCTTTTCTTTTAATTGATCCAATCCTTCAGACTTGAATTGTTCATTACCCTCATACAATTGTTTAGCACCATCATTCAATGTTTCAAATGCTTCACCTAATGTATCTAATCCATCAGCCATTTCATTGAATGTTCCACTTTGTCCAGCAAGTGTTCCTGTTGCCTGTGATAATGCACTAGCACCACCATTTAATGTAGCACTATTTGAAGACAATGTTTTACTTCCCTCAGCTACTTGAGTAATACCTGCTTCAGATTTCTTTTGAAGTAGTGTTAATCCAGCATTGACTTGTTGAACACCACCTAGAATACCTTCAGAACCTGCAGATAATTCCTTAGCAGCAGCTTGTAAATCAGTTACTAACTTTTTGAAATTCATTGTTGAATCATCTGCTGTATATGTATCCAACATAGAATTCATTTGACCTAATGTATTAATTGCATTTTGAACATCTCCAGCTAATCCAGCGGTTCCATCTAAGTTTTCACCCAAGATAAGTATCTTTGCGTCATTTAACTGTTTATTCATTCCAGCTAAAGTTTTTTCAATTTTACTAATTTCATCATTCAAATCTTGAATGTGTAATGCAAAATCATTTGTCTTAATTTCATCAAATGACTTTAATTCGCCTAAAGTAACGTGACTTAACTGCATTCCGTTTTCAACACTTGGTGCATCAATCTTTTGAGCAGCTTGTAATTTACATGAGCGAATTTGATTAGCTAAATCCGTATTTCCCTCTGCTTCCGCTTTTTGTGCTGCACTCTCAATTGTACTATTTGCGTTTGAATAGGCAGTATCAATATTACCATTTGCCGTATTTACAGCTGTATTGATTTGTGAATTGATTGTATCAATTTGATCATTAATATCTTTTACTTTTTTTGTGATATCTTGATTATGTGAGTCAATGATTGTTTTATCATTATCGATTTGTGCTTTTAAAGTAGCAACATCCTTCATGACAGCGCCAATTTTTTGTGTTAATTCACCTGTTTTTGAATTAGCTAAAGTATCTAATGTCTTTACAGCCTCGCCTAAAGTAGTTTGTAAAGTTGTCAATGTCTGTACATCATTACCTAACAGAGTCTTCATACCTTCTAATGTTTTCATAGATGTCGAAACTTGATTTTGCATAGTCTCTAATTGACCTGGAGTAATCGCATTTACTTGTGCTTTTAATTGTTTTAAGCCTTCATTTAATTGGGTTGCACCATCCAATAGATTTGTTTTTCCTTGACCTAAGTTACCTGAAACGCCAGTTTGAATTTGAGATACACCTTGAGGAATTCCATATAATTGTTGGCTTCCTGCTGCCAAAGTATCTACACCATTTGTATAAGCAGTTAAACCTGTTTGTAAGGCTTTAACACCATCATTTAATTGGATGGCACCACTAGATAATTGTCTTACTTGATCAGATGAGCCTGTTAATGGAGCAGCTTGTTCTTTTAATTGAGTTGTTCCATCATACAATTGTTTAGATCCATCGATCAATTGATCATCCGCTTCCATTAATTGATCGATTCCATCTGTTAATTCAGATACAGAACCAATTTCACCTAATTCACTTGCCAAATCAATTTCATTTGTCATACCAACCATGATAGAACCTAAATCAAAATTATTGACATCCGCTTCTACTGTTACATCATCACTAATTCCTAATTGATTGTTTACTTTATCTAAACCAGCAGATCTTAATGTTTCATTCAAGCCTGGAATATTCACAAATGCCAACATTTCATTTGTTCCATCATTTACAATCTTACCAGATTCACACTTCACATTTGTAAAGTTACCAGTACTCATATTCAACATACCACCAGCTAAATAACTAGGGTGAATCACAATGGATTTTCCATTAATATTTTTTACTTCTGAATAGTTATTTGTGAAAGAAATAGTTAATTTCAAATGACCAGACTTACCTTCCATATCTTTTGCAGACATTTCCTGACCATCTAATTCATAACGAAGCTTAACAGACACAGGAAGTTGTTTTGTTCCTGTTCCTTCATAATACACATCATTTCCTTTCGCATTCCATGTATATGTATTTCCATCTTTTGAAGGTTTTTCATTTGATTTAATGTTCTTAACATCTGTTAAGTTTAAAGTTTCTTTAATATTATTAATTCCATCCTCATCATGTAACCAGCTCGATACGATTGTATCGCTGATGGAACCATCTGAGTTTAATACAGAATAAACTGTTTCTGTTTTTTCTGTAGGATTTTCATCATTATTTTGTGCAAATACAGTCACAGGCATCATACTTCCTGCCATAACTGCACTCAACACTACACTACCAACTACTTTTACTGTATGACTTAAATTCATATTTATTCTCCTTTCGCTTCCATGTTTGATTCTGGCCAATTCTTTGTCGTTTTTTCAATAAACTTGTGGCAGAAAATCAACAATGAAGGTAATACTAATAAAATACTTACGACTGAAATTAATGCACCACGTGCTAATAAAATGACTAATGATTTAATTAAATCCATCTTAGCTACAAAGCTTACACCGATACATGCGGCAAAGAATGAGAATCCACTTGTCATAATGGAAACACTCGATTTTTCCATCGCAATCAAAGCCGCTTCCTTAACCTTCTTACCATGCGATAACTCTTCTTTAAAACGCGTTGTCATTAGGATAGCGTAGTCAACGGTAGCTCCCAATTGAATGGTTCCAATAACCATACTTGCGATAAATGGAAGTGTAGTTTTTGTAAAGAATGGAATACCCATATTGATCGTAATCGCAAATTCAATTGTTAGTACTAAAATGACTGGAAGTGCAAATGATTTAAATGTTAAGGCAACAATGATAAAGATCATAATAACGGATAATACGTTAACCATCGCAAAGTCTGTATTTGTTGTTGTGATCAAATCACGTGTCATACTTCCTTCTCCACCAATCATACCCTTCTTATCATATTTATGAATGATGGTATCCATTTTATCTAACTGTGTATTTAATTCGTCGGTTGCAGCTTTATAATCACTGTTCACAACAATTAATTTCTTTCCACCATTTTGGAAAATATCCTTTACTACACTTGGAGTAAAGTTGGATGCAAGTCCTGGACCTACAAATTCTTCATAAGCTAGTACGTTATGAATTCCTTTTAAATCTTTGATTTCAGAACACATATTCTGAATTTCGTTTGTCGTTAATTTGTCATCCACTAAAACGAAATGTGTTGTTGTCATATCAAATTTATCTTTTAACTGATTTGTACCAATGATACTCGCAAAATCACCTGGCATACCAGAAATCAAATCATAATAGATATTTGTATGTGACTGTCCATATCCAAATGGAATGAAAATCAACACGAAGGCAACAAGAATCTTTTTATAGTGATGAATCACAAAACGAGGTACTCTATGTAACTCATTCAAAATTGTTTTATGTTTGTACTTTTCAATCGTCTTATCAAAGAACATCAACAAGCTTGGCAAAATAAAGATGGTTGATAATACACCAAGAACAACACCTTTGGCCATGACAATACCAATATCTCTACCTAGTGTTAACTGCATTACACACAAGGCAACGAAACCTGCGATTGTTGTGATTGAACTTGAAGTAATTGAAGTAAACGTAGCTTTGATAGCCTTTGCCATAGCTTCTTCATTTGGAAGTTTTTGTTTTTCTTCTTGATATCTATGTAATAAGAAGATGGAATAATCCAAAGTTACAGCTAACTGTAATACAACAGCCAAAGCCTTTGTGATATAACTAATTTCACCTAAGAAAACGTTTGTACCAAAGTTATAAACGATTGGGAAAATCATTCCTAACATAAATACAACTGGAGCAATTGTACTCTCTAATCCTAAGAACAATACGACCATACATAATACAACGGCAATGCCTGCATAAATTGGTGTATCATGTTCTGTTTGATCTTTAGTATCTTCACTGATGGCTGAAATACCACCTAAGTAACAATCATCTTTTGTATATTTTTTTATTTTACTAATTGCATTCATTGTACGCATTGATGATGTTGGCTCTTTAAATGTAACAATCATCATTGTACTGTTGCCAGAATAAAGCATATCTTGAATACTTTCTGGAATTGCCTGTTTTGGAACTGAAATATCTAATACATCATCTCTCCAAATACATTTTTCAACTCCATCAATTTTATTGATCTCTTCCTTAATTTTTGCGGCCTCTTGATCTGATTTGTTGTTGACAACCAAGAAGTCTACACTCGATAAGTTAAAATCATCTCCAAGAATCTTTTGTGTTTTCATAGATTCTGAAGTCGAAGGTAAATAAGATAATAAATCGTAATTAATATTTGTATTGAAATAACCAATTGCACTTGGAATTAATAGTATGATGGCTACGGCCAAAATCAAATTACGATATTTAACTATCCATTTTGACATCTTATCCATATCGAATCACCTTTTTTTCTATCCTTTCCTTTACTACGTGAAGAGTATAGTACTAAACTGACCACTAGTCAATATTTATGTTTTATTTTTTTGAAATTCCCAATATACAATTGTTTTAATATGTTCAATCGGTCATTTTTATTTGTAATTTGTAAATTATTGATTATAATATGGATGGTGATAAGCATGAAAAGTAAGATAATCGAAAATAAGAAAATAAAAGAAAGCAACCTCTTACAGGCTGCCTTTAATCTATTCACAAAAGAAGACATTACAAATGTCTCTGTAAATGATATTGTAAAGAGTGCAGGCGTCGCAAAAGGAACTTTCTATCTTTATTTCAAAGATAAATACCAAATTCGCGATATTCTAATTCAAAAAGAAGCACATCGTCTTTTTGAAGAAGCCCACAAACAATTAGAAAAAAACGATATTCGTAATTTTGAAGACTCTGTTATCTTCTTGATCAATCAAGTATTGATTCGATTAGAAAACAATCCATTGATTTTAAAATTCGTTGAACGGAACCTATCTTGGGGCGTGTTCCATGCTCAGTTAAATACGGCTATTGATAATGATAGTTTCAATCTTATAAAAGAATTTAACGAAATCGCAACCGCAAATGGATATGAATTTGAAAATTCAGAAGTCATACTCTACTTAATAGTTGAACTTACAGGAAGTACTTGCTATAACAGTATTCTTCATAGTCAACCCCTTCCTATTGAAGAATATAAACCCATTCTTTTCGATTCTATTCGAGCTATCCTTTCCCAAGGAAAGAAAAAAAGCTAGGACAAGCCTAGCGTACAATAATATAAATCATATAAATGACATATACGAGGATCATAAAGATCCCCTTTTTTCTTGTCATCGTATCTCCCTTTTTGGCAACACCATAAATTAATAGAGAAACACCAATCAAGACAAAAGTATCAATAATATTCTGTGAAGTAGCCGCAATTGGATGAATTGTACTTGAAGCACCCAAAATAAATAAAATATTCATAATGTTACTTCCAATCGCATTTCCTAAAGATAATCCACTCTCCCCTTTTCTTGCCGCAACAACACTTGTTACTAACTCAGGTAAAGAAGTACCAATTGAAACAACAGTTAAACCAATCAAAGTATCACTCATACCAAGCATAGCTGCAATCTGTTTTGCACTATCTACAGTGATATCTCCACCCCAAATAATACACGCAACACCAATCACGATATAAATCAGGCATTTGATTCCCGATAAAGTTTCAACTTTCTCATCCTCAACACGATTCTTTTTAGCACTACGAATCAAGTTTAAAATAAACAATACTAAACCCACCAAGAAGATAATTCCTTCAAAGCGATTCAACATTCCATTTAATACAAAAACAGAAAGTAAAATACTCACTAAAATATTGATTTTTAAATCACGATTCAAAATATCCTGATCCATTAAAAACGGAGTAATGACTGCACTTGTTCCAACCACAACCAACGTGTTGAAAATATTAGAACCCACAATATTGGAAATCGCAATTTCATTACTGCCCATCAAGCCAGCTGTAATACTCACACTTGCTTCTGGTAAGCTTGTTCCTAGCGCAACAATTGTCAAACCAATAATAACTGAAGGCACTTTTAATTTACGAGCCACACTTGCACTGCCATCCACAAACAAGTCTGCACCCTTCATTAAAAGAACCATACCTAATACTAATAAAAGAAATACCATTTTTTCAATCCTTTCAAAGTCACCTTATTATATCACAGACGAAAAAGAAAAGAAGAGATTTTTCATCTCCTCCTATCCATTGTTACAAACATTGAACAAAAGAACGTATCTTCTTTTTCGAAGCCATCTCTTTTCATCTTGGCCTAAGCTTTCATCAACAGCTTTTCAATCGACTCTTCACTTACTGAGAAGATAGATGCGATAGCTTTAATTTCAAATCCCTTGTCCATCATTTTTTGATACATTTCAAGCTCTTTTTTCTCACTACCCTGTTCAATTCCTTGTTCAATTCCTTGTTCAATTCCTTGTTCAATTCCTTTTTTTATTCCTTCAGCTTCCCATTCTTTTGACTTTACTTCAAGCCATCTCTTTTCAGCTTCACACATTTCAATTTCCTCCTTTTCCTCTAATT
>ERZ1106978.30-NODE-30-length-104320-cov-10.155728_pt1 | contig 104320 bp, 76 predicted proteins | sample MGYA00403689_ERZ1106978 | MGnify/ENA primary metagenome ERZ1106978 (study PRJEB35170, sample SAMEA104062434) | human gut metagenome | biome: human gut; feature: human-associated habitat; material: faeces | place: Denmark | collected 2012-08-02 ...
AATTTCCTTGCCGACATCCGACTGCGATGTCGTATAGGTGCCGACATCATTCGTCACGCCGACGGAGTTATTCACCGTGACCTGGCTCTTGGCGATGGTCTGCCCATTGGCAAGGCCTTCACTGGCAGCGACACCCGCGCCGCCCGCCATGTCAAAGGCAACTTGATATGCCTCCCCGCTCGTCGGAGCTGACTCGCCGTAGACCTGCGAGCCGGAGACTGTCGCGCGGACCGTGCGCTTCTCGATGGTGTGCGTGCCCTGATGCAGGGTGATATCGTAGTTGCTGCTCTTGAAGCCTGTATCTCCCGCATCCTTGAGGCTGCCCGGCGCTACCGCCGCGATGCCTTGATATCCATGGTCAGTCGTGTCCGAGTAGCTCGTGCCGTCTGACGTATAGGTGTAGGTGCCGGCATCGGTTGTTTCATTGATATCATCGGTTACCGAAATATCCGCCGGATTGAACTGCTGTCCATTGACGAGGCCTTCTTCTACACCGCTCTCCGGCGTCAAAGCCGCGGCCGTATAGGTGTAGCCAGTCTTTGGATCACCATAGATAGAGGTGCTTGTGACATCGATCTGGAGCGGGCGCTTCGTGACGGTATACGTCGACTGGAAATCCACATCGTAGTTGTTGAAGTCAAATGCCTTATTGTCAGCCGTCACGCCAGTAATCCAGGACTTTGCCGTCGAATCACCGGTATGAGTCTGCCCGTCCGCATCGGTATAGGTATAGCTTTCCGCCGGAACACTGCCGCCCGCATAGATTGACCAGTTATGGCGATAGGTACCAGCATCGGTGAGCTGTCCCATATTATCGGCCACATTCAGTCCATTGAGGCTGTCGCCATGGGCCAGTTCGCCAGACGCGATTGTCATATTGCCCGCAGTCAGGCTGCTTGGCTGGCTGCCGTAGACCTTTGTGCCGTCAATGGTGATGGCGAGCTTTGCGGGATTGACGACCTGCGTCGTGCGGTAGGTGATATTGTAGTTGTTGGCGCTGAAGGTGGAAAGGCCGCTGCCATCTGTGTTTGTGCCTGCAGCAAGCTGCACCTGATAGATGCCTTTATCGGTAGCAGTGCCATTGTCAGAGGACTGTTCTGCGCGACGCGCTGCGGTGTTCAGGTACTTGCCGGACTGGGTCGGTGCTTTGGAGGTGGTGGCGCCTGTCTTATCGGTCCACGCATTGGCCGTATAGCTGCCGGCAGATGCGTTCGCCGCAAGATTTGACTTTGTTTCGCTGCCTGCCACTATGTTCTCCCCGTTCTTGGCCCCGGTGCTGGTAACCGTATACGTCGTATCCGTCTTGCCATAGGTGCTCTCGCCCTTGACATTGACGGTCAGGTCGACGGGGTTGATGGTGAGCGTATGACTGCCTTCGCTGATGACGTAGTCGTAGTTGTCGTCATTCAGCACATGGAAGCCATGAGACGAATCGGCCTGATTTGCATGTTTGATGGAGGTGACTTTACCGCTATCATCCGTCTGGACATGGGACGCCAGTGTGATGGTGCTGCCGATGTCCGTGCTGCCCACATTGAGGCTGTAGCTGTCGATTTGCGACTTGTCCTCTGCCGGCTGCCAGTGTTGTCGCTGTTCCCCGACTTCTTCGTCAGGTCATAGGCATAGACCTTCTCCCCCTGATAACTGATATCCGTGGCGAGATTCCCCGACTGCTTGACCGACGTGTAGCGGCTGATTTTATCCGCATCGTTTGAATCGCCTGCGTCGATACCGTCCAGAAGCTTTTTCACAGCATCACCGTCAAGGACTCCGTCACTGTCGTCATTCTTGAGGCCGTCGAGATTGATGTTGTAGGTCTCATTGGTTAAACCGGCAGTGTTGACCGTGCCGTTTACCGACGTGCGATCTTCACCATTCGAGACATTGTAGTCGGTTGTTCCCATCGTATGGCCGTATTCGCGCTTGCCCGTGACTTCGACGGTCAGATTGACAGGGGTGATGGTCAGTGTGCTGGCGCCGACATCAACAGTTCTTGCACGATTGGTGCTGACTGCATCCGTAGCGGCATCTTTGACCGATGCCGTTGTCGTCTGCTGCGACTGGATGGTTCCCTTACCATCTGTTCCCGTTTGAACCTGCGGCTTCCAGACCAGCTTGTAGTTGTTCTTGAAGGCCGCGTTGTTCGTGGTGTCCGTCAGGCTGAGCTTATCATCCGCCGACAGGCCGAGGGAACTCAGGTTGTAGCCAATCACCTTGCCCGTGCTGTCGACAAGGACATGCGAATAGGTGCTGTCGCTGTTGCCGCCCGTGATACTGCGGATTGTCGTATCCTTCTTGTTAGCTGCATCATCGGCCATGCCGCTCATAGCGTAGAGAGCGTCTTTGTCATCGCCCACAGTGGTGAGGGAAATGGTCTGATCCGTGCCGACGCCGTACGTCTTCGCATCCCAGGATTTCAGGAAGCCGCGGACGCGCTCATTGGAATCAGCCGTATCAACGCCGACCAGCTTGAAGGTGTTTGTGGTGGTGGTATTGTCCGCACCGTAAGCGCGCGTGCCCTCATAGGTGTACCAGAGTTCAGCGGGGCTGATGGTGTATGCCGTATCAAAGGAGATATTGTAGTTGTCGGCATTGTAGTCGTTCTGGTCTGTATTCGCCGCATCATCCATCAAGGAAATGGTAAAGGCTTTTGACCCGTCTGTCGATTTGGACGAATCATAGGTATACCTTCCTGCATTGCTCTTCTCATCGAGGTTATTGACAATGCGGATATCCGCCACCTCATCGGTCTTCAGCTGGACCTGACCGGTCTTTTGCCCATCATATGTCTTGCCGCCCGAGACCGAGACGCTTGCCGTATAGTCGGTGGCTGCCTGGGAGGTGAAGTCGCCGTAGGTCTTGCTGCCGCTGACTTTGACGTGGATGTCGACAGGCGTGATCTTGAGCTGATGCGTGCCGTCCTGCAGGATGTAGTCGTAATTGTTGGACGTCAGGATGGAGTCCGGATTGTCGTAGGATGTGGTGGCCGACGTGCCCTCACCGGTTGTGGTGGCCTTGACCTTCATCTGATCCGTTGCCGTGCCGTCCTTCACCTCATCGTTGACAACCGAGACTTTACTCTTCTCGAAGTCATTGATGTTCTGATAGACGGCCTCCTTTGTCGTCCCATCGCGCACGACATTTGTATACTTGTTGATTTCCTTGCCATCTCTGGCATCTGCAGCGGTTCCACTCGCCTTATCGATACCCGACAGCAGGGTCTCCGTCTTTGCCTTATCGAGGACGGACGCACCATCCCCATTGGTCAGGCCGTCGATATTGACATTGTACTGTTTGGCCTCCCCATCCTGACCCGAAACTGCTGCGCCCGTGCTGGTCGAATACGACGAAGTGTCCATTGTATCGCCATAGGCGCGGTGGCCCGTAATGGTGACCGTCGCTGTCTTGGGCGTGATGGTGAAGGTGCTGTCGTTGACCGTCAGCCCGCCTGCCGTCGTCTTGATGCCGGCATCTTCTGCCGTGGTCAGCTGCGAGTTATTCAGATAGCCCGTCGTGTAAACGCGGTCCTCTGTGCCGCCTTCTTTCCAGACCAGCTTGTAGTTCTGGTTGAACTTGTCGACAGCAGCCTGTGTGACCTGAGAATCTCCTGCGTTGTCCATCTTGAAGTAGAGCTGGATGGTGCCGCCTGCGTCCTTATTGGTGGAAGCAAAGGAGGTCACCTTATAGCCGATGGGGTTGCCGTCTTTATCCACCAGCACATGGGTGTACATATCATTGCTTACCGCACCATCGTCATAGCTGCCGATGACCTTGGACGTGGTCGTACTGTCAGCATCCGGCTTGTTGATGCTGTCTGCTGCGACAGTTCCCTGGATGTGGCTGTAGATATCGCCGAGCGAAGCGGACTTTGTCTCATCCTTGGCCGTCGTCGTCGTGCTCTCTCCCGTCGTGACATCCGTCGTCGTGGTCGTCGTCTCAGCGGTGTAGCCCGTGACGCCGATGTACTTCTGATTGATCTGGTATGTCCCGTCTTCACTCTTGGTGAAGAAATACTGATAGGGATTCTCGATCTTCGTCTCCGTGCCATCCGCATTCTTGATCGTGATGGTCTGACCCGTAAGATCCCAGGACTTCAGATAGCCGTGCGTGCTCTCTACCTTTTCATCTTTTCCCGCAGACGCATCCACGCCGACCAGCGTGTACACGTGCGTTGCGCTCGAATCCGTATTCTGCAGGCCGTAGGTACGCGAGCCGTCATAGGTGTAGTAGAGCTCGGCCTGCTTGACGGTCAGCGTGCCGCCGTAGTTGATGGTGTAGTTCTGGTTCGTAGCGGTCAGGCCGGTGATCTGCTTGTTGGTGACATTGTAGACGCCTGCGTCGAGGTACGTGTCGGCCGACACATTGCTGAAGAGGTGCTGCAGGTCATTTCCCTTCGTCGCATCTGTGCCGGTATTGGACAGGGTGGTGACGAGTCCCCGGATCAGGGAGCCGAGGTTGTTGGCGCCCTCGCCGTTGATGAAGCCATTCAACTCCAGGACATAGAAGCCCTTCTGTTCCGCAATCTTCAGCAGACCGTCCTCCGATGGGGTCTCGGTGCCGAACAGTTTCTGGAGCGCATCGCCCTCGAGCAGCGTGTAGGAATCGGAGCCGTCGTCAGCGGGCTTGTAGAACGAATACTTCTGGTCACTGCCATCCTTATAGGGCACGCAGACGTAGTAGCCCCGGGTATTGAAGATATCGCCGTAGACACGGGTACCGTAGATGTTGACGCTCATGTCGACGGGGTTGATGACGAGGACGGACTCCGGGTCCATGAAGTAGCCGTGCTGGGGCGACCAGATGGAGGTGTTGTCGTAGGTATACTCGCTGGAGACACCATTGCTCGAGAGCTGGTAGTTGGACAGCTGGACATCCTTGCCCGCATCGCCGTCAAAGTCCGCGCGGCCGTAGAGATTGGCCACATCGTCCGTCTTGAGGTTGTGCGTCGTGCCGTCGTAGTTGAATGTACGGCTCAGCGATGCCGTGTTGAGGAACGCCGTCAGGAGCGGGCGCGTCTGATCCTCGTAGATCGTCCAGGTCTCATTGGCCGTACGGGCCGCTAGGACAGCGTTCAAGACGACTGTTGCAGCCGTCGTACTCGACGAACCGCTCACCGGCGTCAGGACAATCTGGCGCGTCGCTGTGTCATAGGTGGCCGTGTAGGTATTTCCACTAACATCTTGGAATGTTCCATCGGCCTGTTTGGTATAGGCTGCTGTTTTGGAACGAGTGGAGGTATAGGTGGTCTTGCCTGTGGAGGAATCCGTCGTCCCCGTCGTGGTAATCGGATAGATATGGCTGATGCTCGCGATGCTGCCGGTGCCATCCGTGTAGAATGAACCCTTCGTGCCGCTGGTGTATTCGTAGTACGTGGCAGTTACGTTGCCGGACGAATCCTTATCGGTATCGGTCTTCTGCTGGACACCGGGGAAGTTGCCGCGTTTGCTGTCATGGCTGACATAGTATTTCTTCTTGGACTCCACGGCATCCAAGGCGGCTGTATTCGTTATCTTGCTCGTATCCGTGCTGGATTTGCCGACGGCCTGATCCACATTGGAATACACTTTGCCATTTGTCACATCTTTGCCGGTGACATAGAAGCTGTCATTGATGAGAGAGTCCGCATCCTTTGAGCCCACCAATGCGCCGGTGGCCGCTGTATCGCTGCCTGTTATCGTACCGGCGTTGTAGGCCGAATCGATGACAGAGCCGGAGCTGTATTTCTCGGCCTTTGTTCCAGCTGTTGTCGTCATGCTGCCGACAAGGCTGCCGGTATTCTTATCCGTGCCCGTAACATTGGCGTCTTTATTAAACGTGCGGTTAAAGTAATAGCGCTCGCTCGTGGATGAAAGCGAGGCAGCCTGTTTGCCATCTGCTGTGACATAGATGCCGCCCGCGCCCTTCTGGGTCGTGCCACTCTCCGTCGCCGCGGGGATGAAGTAGTAGTACGTGCGGCTGCCGCTGTCGTCCACGGTGAAGAAGCTGTAGTACTGCGTCATCGTCTGATTGGCGCAATCGGCTGCCGTCGCCGTGCTGTAGGCGTAGGTCTTGCCGTCCGACCCCGTCTTGGAAAACGAGGTGATGGCTGTCGGCAGCGTCACATCCTGGCGCAGGACAGTGTTGTTGTCGGCGTTGTAGACGTTCGACAGCGTGCCGCCCGTCATCTTGCCGACAAGGCCGCCGGTGCTGTCCTTACCTTCGATGTTGCCGGCATTGTAACTCGTATCGATGACATTGTTTGTGATGGGGGCATCTTTGACCGCTTCTTTGGTGGTGGTTCCGTCTGCATCCGTCTTCGTGGTCGAGCTGATATTGATATTAGTGACTGTCTTTTTGAAATCCGGTGCATCTTCCAGATAGCCCACCAGGCCGCCGGTATTGGTGACACCTGTGACTTTGCCGTAATTGCTCTGAAGAGATTCCTCTGTAATGGTTTTCCCTGCTGCATCTGAAATCAGATTGCCCTTCTCATCCTTCTTCGTGTCATCGCCGCGCCGAATCACTTTATTATCATCGCCGATGAGCAACTGGCTCTTCTTGGACAGCGGGGTATCCTCGTTCGTGTTGAAGACGCCGTACATGTAGATGCCCTTGGCATGGCCGACGATGCCGCCGGTGTTCGTCACCCTGCCCGTCACCGTGCCGGTGTTGTAGGTGTTGGCGTAATTGTAGATGGCGCTTCCCGAGCCGGTGATGGTGCCGCCCTCGACATAGCCGGCAATGCCGCCGACGTCTTTTGCGCCGGAGATGGCGCCAAAATTGCGCACATCTGTGAGCGTGCCGCCATTCTGGAGCGTACCGGCGATGCCGCCGGCCTTATTGCCGCCGTCTACAGTCGCGCTGCTGGAAGAATCCCAGATTGAGCTGCCGTCCACGAGGCCCACAAGGCCGCCAAGGCTCTCCGTGCCCTTGACCGTGCCGGCGGTACCCGACCAGCTCAAAGACGATCCCTGCTGCAGCGTGCCGGCGACCGTTCCGACCTTGTCCTTGCCCGTGATGGCGGCACTGTAGAGGTGGATGTTGTTGAAGGCGGCAGCATTGTCGGACGAGCCGGCCACGCTGATGAGGCCGACGTTGTCTTCATCGGGACGGTTGATGGTGAGGTTATAGAGGCCAAAGACTGTCTCCCCGCTGAAGCCGTCCAGCGTCCCCGTAAAGGGCGCATCGCTGCTGCCGAGAGGGTTGAAGCCTTTGCCACTGTCCCACTTGTCTGAATGGATGTTATGAATAGTCGTATCGTCAAGGCGCTCGCTCTGGAATTCATCGTAGGCCTGCTTGAGGGCGGGGTCCAGTTCCGTGTTATTGCTGATTGCCTTCTGCAGAGTATTGTACTGAGTCAGGGCCGTGGTCGCATTTGTCAGGGCAGTCGACGCCGTATTAAACAGAGCTGTGTCCGACTGCAGCTGGCTGGCCGCTGACTGGAAGGTCGTCTGCACTTGGTCGTCTGGGGTCGATTTCTCCGTTACCTCTTTGAGTGTCTCAATGGCCGCATCCAGCGTCTTGGTCAAACTCTGCGCTTTGGCGGCGTCCGTCGTGTAATCGCTGTAAATACTCTTCGCATCGGACAGATCCGTCTTTGCATCCGAAAAGATATTGAGGACATTCTCTGCATCCTCGCCCTCGACTGTGACGGTATTTCCTGTTGTGCTGTCTGTCATGGTTACAGTGCCGTCCGCAACCTGATAGTCCTGTCCGCTGTATGTGACACTGCCGGCCGTATCACTTGTGATGACTGCCGTGGTATCCCCTTTGATAACGGTGCCCGCACTGGTATCCGCCGACACTTCGCCGGTGGTGACCTTTGTGCCCGAAATGGACGCGCTCTTGGTCCCTTTCGTATAGGTAACGGCATCGGTGCCAGTGGTAATCTGATAGGACGCACTGCCATCGTTGACGGTGGTGGTGGTGCCGTTTACAGTGACCCTGTCATCTGCAACGGTGCCCGCTTTGACACCATCTGTGCCGGTTCCATTTTCCGTGACAGCCGTTGTAACACCGCCTGCCGTAACGGTGCTTGTACCGGCATTGACGGAGCTGCCGCCATAGGTGACCGTATCTCCCACCTTGCCATCCGTCACCTGATAGGTGATGTCATTGATTGCTATGGTGCCGGAAGTACCTGCAGCAGTGTCCGTGGTAATGGTGGCTGTATATCCAGCATCCGACGTACCTGCCGCCTTGGTGACAGTCTTGGACTCGGTGTTGGTGACACTGTTATCGCTTGTATGGGTGACGGTATTCCTGCCGATGTCGGCGGTATACGTATTATCCTTGTCTGTGACGGTCTTTGCCGCCGTGTTAGAAGTCCGTCCGTCTTGATCGACGACACTCTTCTTATCCGACTGGATGGTGTAGCTGTTGCCCGCCGTCTTGTCGGTGACGATCGATGCACCGTCCGTCGTGCTCCACTGCGTATTCTCTGCGCCCACTGTGCCATTGCTGTTGGAGAGGATTGTCCCGTCGGACAGTGTCGTTGTCGCCTTGTTGCCGTCCGACGAATAGCCGATGGTGATGTTGTCGACGGTCTTTGAGAGGTTAACGCCCGACTTGGTGCCGGTGATGGCGACGCCGTCCTTCGTCGACCACTTCGTCAATTTGCCGTCCGTCATCTTGTAGAGGATGCCGTCATCAATGTAGGAATGCTCGTCATCTTTGGCGTTGATGTCGCGGCTCAGCACGTAGCGGCCGTCGAGGTTGCCGTAGGTGCCGTCCTCGATGTCCTGCAGCTGGTCGATGTTGTTGACGAGCAGGGAGGTGGTGATGGTGGTGGCACCATTGCCCCCATAGGACGTGGCGATCTTGTTGTCAGCGCCGCTGCTGCTCAGCTTGTCGGCCGTCGTGCCGGGGCCCTCTACGGACACACTGGTGCCGTCGGTATAGGCCGTGCCGTCGATGTTAAAGGAGGGGATGTTCTTGTAGTCATGCTTCGTATAGTACGTTGACGTATCATCAGTGCCTTTTTCTGCACGGCTCTGGGCAGCATTGATACCATTGGACGTATCGTTATCGCCATCGACCTGCGCTGCATTGGTGTAGATGCTGACGCCGTTAGCACTCTGCATAACCGCCTTGCTGTTCTCGCTGTGCGTGATGATGACGCTGCCGTAGTCGTCGGCATCGCGGTCGGAGCGGATGTAGATCTTGCCGCGTTCGTATAGCCACTCTCGCCGTCGGAGTCGATGGCGATGGCATAGTCCTTCGGGGCAATGTTGAGGGCGGATAGATTCGCCAGCGCGGCACTGACGCCAGCGTTGATGGCCGCGCCGCTCTGGATCTCGATACTGCCCTCTTTGCCGCTGTTGAGGATACTGACGTTGGCCTTGTCATCCACACTGTACGAGGTGGCATAGACGCCGAGGCCGCCCACATTGACCTGGGCGCCGTTCATGAAGATGACGCCGTTCGGATTGATCAGGGCCACATTGCCCGTCGCATTGAGCTTGCCGGCAATCTCGGACATCTTGTTGCCGCGCACGGCATTGACGAGCAGGTCGGCACCGCTGTACTGCTTGACATGGACCGCGGCATCCTTGCCGATGCTGAACGTCTCCCAGTTGATAAAGGCCTTGCTCTGGCCCTTTGTCTGCTCGATCGTCATGACAGGCTTTGCTGTGTCACGTGTAACCGTCGCATTCTTCATATCCTGCTAGCCCGTCGGCAACTCTGTCGCAGCAGGTGCCGCCCATGCCATATGATAAAGACCGCCCGCGATCGATAAAGTCAGGGCAATCGTATGTTGCAATCTCTTCATGTACAGCTTTTCCATCATTGTTACCCCCACGATCTATTGTATTTCTGTCAGTTTCGTATGTATCCCGTCCGTTCAGAACTGCTTGACGAGTCGCAGCCATGCCGTGCTCGTGATGTCCTTGCCGAGGCTCTCGGAGTAGTGGCAGCCGAGCGGCGTAGCCCAGTCGAATTTGCCGTACCAGTCGCGCGACTTCTGGTAGATGAGGCCGAGGCCTGTGCCTGCGAGGTCCTTCGTTCCATCCCCCATGATGCGGCCCGCATCGACGAAGGCGGTGGCCGTCAGGCCAGAGCGCCCGAGGATGCGGCGCAGCTCCACCGTACCCAGTAGGCCGCTCCTGCCGCCCGCCTCGCCCTGCACGAAGGCGCGCACGGCGTCGGCGCCGCTGATGTAGAACTGCTCGGAGGAATCCAGCGGCGTCCAGCCGTACTGGCCGCTCATCGAGAGATGCAGCTGCCAGTCACGGTCGATGTCGTAGATGTAGTAGAGGTCTGCGAGCGACTTGTGGTAATTGCCGACGGCGTCCGGTGCCGAGTAGTTGTTGCGGCGGAGCGAAAGGTCGCCTGCGACATGGCCGACGGTCCACGAGAAGGAGTTGCGGCCGTCGCGGCAGTAGCCGTAGAGGTCGCCCTCGATGCTGTCGGACGCCTTCTCGGTGCCGTACGTCCCCGAGAGGATGTAGTCGTGGATGTCGCGGTGGCGCACGTTGACGGAGTAAAACAGCGACTGCGCGTAGGTGCGGCGGACCGGGATGGCGATGCCGAGTTCATACGTATTCGTCAGGCCGTCGGCATTGAGGTAGTCGTACTGGCCGCCGAGCACGTAGTTCATCTGGCCCGCCGTCAGGTGAAGGCTCGCGCCGTCGCTGCCGACGGGCACGCTGTAGCGCAGCTGGACGTTGTGCAAATCATCCGTGCTCGTCATGCCCGACAGCGAAATCTGGTCGCCGACATTCGTCAGATTGTTGTAGTGGAACTCGATGCCGAAGCGGCTGCGCCCTGTCGACTTGCTGCCGTAATTGTCGTACGACAGGTAGTTGCCCTCGCGCTCGAGGTCGAACACCTTGAGCATGAGGTCGGCCGAGCCGCGGCGCTTGCCCGGCTGCATGGAGGCCGTGACCTTGAGGCCCGGGATGTCGTTGAGCGCGAGCAGCGTCTTCTCGAGGTGCTGCGACTCGATGAGCTGGCCCGGGCGGATGCCCTTGACGTAGGCGAGCAGACGGCTGTCGAGGAGCGCCGATGTATTGTCGATGTGCAAGTCGCCGATGCGGCCGATGATGACCTTAATCTTCAACGTGTTGCCTGTGATGTCCTACGCGGGCACATAGGCGACAGCCGTCATATAGCCCTTGTGGCGCAGGCTCGCCGTGACCTTCGCTGCGAGTGCCTGCATCTCCTGGAAGTCCATTTCCCGGCCGAGATACGGCTGCATCTCATCCTTCAGGACGCTCCCCACATCGAGTTCGGAACAGATGTAGTCGATGCGGTCGATGCGCGCCGCGAGCTCCTTGCTATCCTGCTGCACCGCCGGGATCTTTGTGTCGATCTCGGGCTTTGCCTGCTGCGGCGTGATGCGGCGCTCCGGCTCAAGCTCATTGAGGATGCGGCCGGAGTCCGGCATGCCCTTGATGTTCAAGGTCGACGGATCCGGGGCGGCCGAGGCCGTCCATGGCAGCCCCAGCAACAGTGCCAGCGGAACGCCGAGCTTCCACATCGGATTGCTTCTCCTGTCTCTGTTGTCTCTATGTTCGCGCATCTTCTTCATAGTCTTCATAGGTTCCCCATCCCATCGTATCGTGACGATATTCCCCGCCTCAAGCTGAGAATCCGCATTTTATCCGTATCACTTTTATTATAGCACAAATCGTTTTACCAAGAAGAATGCATCGTGAACGGTACAAATAAAAAACATCCATTCATCGAAATGAACTAGGGATTCATTCGGATGAATGGATGTCTGTGCAGTGCTGACGACTCAAGCTGTGCGGCGCGCGAAGCGATAGCCGATGCCGCGGACGGTCTCGATGGCCTTGCTGATGTTCTCGTCGCCTTTGAGCTTGGCGCGCAGGTGGCGGATGTGGACGTCGACGGTGCGGGTGTCGCCGTAGTACTCGTAGCCCCAGATGCGCTCGAGCAGTTCGTCGCGCGTAAAGGCGCGGCCGGGATTCGTGACGAGCAGCTTCAGGAGCTCGTACTCCTTGGGCGTCAAGGCGATGGGCTCGTCGTGGAGCCAGGCCTGGTATGAGGAGAAGTCGAGGCGCAGGCCGCCGATCTTCAGCGTCTCCTCCCTCCCCTTCTCGCTCTGGCTGTCCTTGGCGGAGCGGCGCAGCACGGCCTTGACGCGCGCGAGCAGCTCGCGCATGGAGAAAGGCTTGACGACGTAGTCGTCGGCGCCGAGCTCGAGGCCGAGCACGCGGTCGATCTCCTCGGCCTTGGCCGTCAGCATGATGATGGGGATGCCGCTCGTCTGCGGGTCGGCCTTGAGACGGCGGCAGACTTCGAGGCCGTCGTCTTCGGGCAGCATGATGTCGAGCAGCACAAGGTCCATACCGGCGGCCTTAGCGAGGGCTTCGCGGCCGTCGGCAGCTGTCTCGACGCTGTAGCCGTTCTTCTTGAGGTTGAAGCTCAGGAGTTCACGGATGGAGGCTTCATCGTCTACGACGAGGATCTGCATGGTATCATCCTTTCTAGTTCATTTCTGGTTCATTCGGGTAGTCGGGTCTTTTCTGGGAGGCAGCTGTCAAAAAAGCGGCAGTCCCCTCTTCGGGGATGCTGCCGCATCTGCTCAGTAGAAATGCTCGGTCAGGTCGATGAGGTTGTCGCGGACCTGGCGCAGGAAGTCCCAGCGGTTGACGTTCTCCGTGCCGACGGAGAAGCAGACGCCGTCCTTCGTCCAGTAGGCGACGAAGGCGGATTCGCTGACTTCGGCCAGCTGGACCTCGGTGCTCCCGATGGTCATCGTCTGCCAGTCGGCGCCGTAGACGCCGCTCAGGGTCTCGGCCGTCATCTCGGACGGGTCAGCCACGGCCGTGCGCACGGTGAACTGGGCGCGCTTCTCGGGCGCACCGTAACGCGAGGCATAGCGGAGGTCTGCGACCGTGCCGCCGATGAGGAAGCGCTGCTGCAATTCGAGGCCGGAGCTCAGCGGGAAGTAGAGCGGATGGACGCCGAGAGCCTCGGTCAGCTCGCCGTAACTTGCGGCGGAGACCATCGGGTTGGGCATGCCGACGGCTGACTGCGCGGCCGCACTGTCGTCTGTGGCCTGCACCGGCGTGGCGGCCATCTGCGCGGCTTCGCTCGCGGCATCGGCAAAGCTCGTGGCGGGAGCGAGGAAAATGGCACCGGCAGCAGCCAGGGCCATGAGGTTATGATGAAGATGCATCGAAATTCCTCCAGAATCAAAGTATTCATGAGTCGTACTATCAAGAAATGAGGGTCAAACGCCCCCATTTCATTATAGTACAGATGGGAGGCGTAGTACAAGTCCCCTGCTCAGTTCTCTGCACCATCCTGCGGCGTGCTCTCATATTCCTCGAGTTCCTGGTCGGCGGCGGCCTTGACTCCAGGCCAGACGCTGTTGACGTAGGCGCCCATCAGGGCCTTGCCATTGGCATCGGGGTGAAGGCCGTCGAGGGCGTACTGGGTCGGCAGCAGGCCGTCCTGGGTCGGGATGGCGGCCGCCATGTCGATGTAGACGTGCGTGCGGATGTAGGCGTTGACCGCGTCAAATCGCTCCTGCCAGTCGTCGGCCGTCGGCTCCTCAAAGACGTGGTCGATGTTCTCGGGATTAATGGCCGGCAGTGTCACGAGGATCGGGCAGATGCCGTTTTCCAGGCAGCGCTGGCGCATGGTCTCGAGGTCGGCGATGACGGCGTCCGTGTCCTCCCCTGCCCGCAGGCTGTTGCTGCCCGTCATGATGATGAGATAGCGCGGGTGAAAGGGCAGGACATCGCGGTCAAAGCGCTCCACGGTCATGCCGCTCGTGTCGCCGCTCTGCGAGAGATTGATGGCGGGAAAGTCGAGGTAGTGGAGCCAGCTGAACGAGAAGACGGCCGGGCTGTAGGAGAAGTGGCCGCCGCCGTGGCTGATGCTGTCGCCGAGCACGGCGACCTGCCAGTCGTCGGCGGGATCCGTGCGGAAGGAGCGCACGCGCGACCACTGCCCCATGGGATTGCCCTCGCCGTCAAACGAGCGCACGCGCCAGTAAAAGGGCGCGGACCCGTAATGGGCCTGCGGGTCGTAGATCTCGGCCATGTCGCTCGTGAGGGTCTCAATCGGCACGGCATCGGGTTCCGCTTCGGGATTCACCGCGTAGATGGCGACTTCGTAGCTTGCGGCCGTGGTCTGGCCGATCCAGGTGTAGACGGGGTAAAGAAGCGTCTCCCCTCGCCTGCCGCCGTACTCTGCCGTCAGCACGGGCGCATCCATCGGCGGCAGGTCCGGCGAGGTGTAGAGCACGGCAAGGTCGCTGTACGGCGTGTAGGGCGTGCCGTTGAAGTCGAGGGCGCGCACGCGCCAGTAGACGGGCTCGGTCCTAGAGCCAAGCTGGTCTGCCGCAAATTCGCGCAATGGCGCGTTGTAGGCGTTCTGGTAGATGCTGCGCGTGCGGAAGACGGATTCATCGGAGTTCTTGGCGGGCGACAGATGCCCGGGTTTCTTGGTAAAGAATTCGATCTCGTACATGACGGCCTCGTCGTCCGTGTCCCAGGTCAGTATCGGCGAGTACGAGAGCGGCGTCTCGGGCGTCGTCATACTGAGGCCCGCGGGCGGCGGTGTCAGGAGATGCGAGGATGCCTCATGGCGCGGCGTCAAGAGGAGCGCCGTGAGCACGATGACAAGGCACGAAAAGCCGAGGATGGCCGCGAAGATATGGCGGCGGCTATGGTGATGGAGATTCTTCATGAGAGCTCCCCCCTTTCTTGTGGTAACTGTTGCATCACAGATTGCATTATAGCATAGAATTGTCCTATAATAGAAGAAAATTCACGGTATACATGAATGTACATCAGGATGAGGATGAAGTATGCGAGCAAAGAAGAATTTCCTGCTGGTCAAGAATCAGCGCATCGAGCAAAACGAGCGCCTCTCGGAGAAGGCGAAGGCGCGCCTCGGGAAGTCGAAGGCGGACAATACGCTCAAGGCGTACTGTGCGGACTGGAGTGACTTCTCGGACTGGTGCCGCTATCACGGCGAGCGCGATCTGCCGGCGCGGCCGGAGACGATCGTCAACTACCTCAACGACCTCGCGGATGATGCGAAGGCGAACACTGTGGCGCGGCGCGTGACGGCGATCTCGGAGAACCACATGGCGGCAGGCTACACGGGCAAGAACAATCCGGCAAAGGACGCGCTCGTGCGGACGGCGATGGAGGCGATCCGGCGCGAGAAGGGCACGTTCCAGCAGGGCAAGGCGCCGATCCTGATGGAGACGCTCTACGTGCTGGCGGACTGCTTCGGCGACGACATCGTCTCGCTGCGCGACAGGGCGCTGATCTTCCTCGGCTTTGCGGGGGCGTTCCGCCGCTCGGAGCTCGTGGCGATACAGGTGGAGCATCTGACGTTCACGACGCAGGGGCTCGTGATCCTCGTGCCGCAGTCGAAGAGCGACCAGCTCGGGCGCGGCACGGAGATCGCGGTGCCGTATGCGCCCGACCCGGAGGTCTGCGCCGTGCGGGCGGTGCGGGCCTGGCTGCAGGCGGCGGACATCCACACGGGGCCGCTCTTCCGGCCGTTCACGCGCAGCCATACGCTCAGGGACTCGCAGCTGACGGACAAGTCGGTGGCACTGATCGTGAAGAAGTACGCAGCGCTTGCGGGGTTCAACCCGGCGAGCTTTGCGGGCCACAGTCTGCGCAGGGGATTTGCGACGAGTGCGGCGCAGCACGATGTGGATGCGCTGACGATCATGCGACAGACGCGGCATCATTCGGAGAAGATGGTGCACCGGTACATCGAGCAGGGCAATATCTTCAAGGAGAACCCGCTCAATAAGATGTTCAAAAAGTAAGTGTTGGCAAGGGTTTGGCAAAGGGCGAGGGCATGCATTCCGGCTTCGTCGCTCTGTTAAATGAGCCCCGGAGCGGATGTCTGCGGACTGAGCTGCTGTGTTGGCGCGGCCGATTGCTTCGCTCCGGCCTTGGGTTCTACGATAATTGCTGATACTAGAAAAGGCTTCCCTTCTCGCTTGAGAGAGGAAGCCTTTTTTGTCGCGCTTAGAGCACGGCTTTGTGGCTGAGGTTGATGCGGCCTTTGTCATCGATCTCGACGACTTTGACCTGGAGCTGGTCGCCGACCTGGACGGCGTCTTCGACTTTCTCGACGCGGTGGTTGGCGAGCTGGGAGATGTGGCAGAGGCCTTCTTTGCCTGGCAGGACTTCGACGAAGGCGCCGAATTTCATCAGGCGGGTGACGCGGCCGGTGTAGACTTCTCCGACTTCGACTTCGCGGACGATGTCTTCAATCATCTTCTTGGCTTTCTTCATGCCTTCGGCGTCGCTGGAGGTGATGAAGATGTTGCCGTCTTCGTGGATGTCGATGTCGACACCCGTCTCATCGATGATCTTCTTAACGACTTTGCCGCCGCTGCCGATGACGTCGCGGATCTTGTCGACCTTGATCTTGATCGTCTCGACGCGCGGCGCGTACGGGGAGAGCTCGGCGGCCGGCTTGTCGATGCACTCGAGCATCTTGCCGAGGATGAAGGCGCGGCCGCGCTTGGCCTGCTGGAGGGCGGAGGACAGGATCTCGCGGGAGAGGCCGTCGACTTTGATGTCCATCTGGATGGCGGTGATGCCTTCCGTCGTACCGGCCACCTTGAAGTCCATGTCGCCGAGGGCGTCTTCCATGCCCTGGATATCGGTCAGGATCGTGTACTTATCCCCTTCTTTGACGAGGCCCATGGCGACACCGGAGACGGGGCGCTTGATGGGTACGCCGGCGTTCATCAGCGAGAGCGTGCTGCCGCAGACGGAGCCCATGGAGCTCGAGCCGTTGGACTCGAGGACCTCGGAGACGAGGCGGATGGTGTACGGGAACTCCTCGATGGAGGGGATGACGGGCACGAGGGCGCGCTCGGCAAGGGCGCCGTGGCCAATCTCGCGACGGCCGGGGCTGCGCATCGGGCGGGCTTCGCCGACGCTGTAGCCCGGGAAGTTGTAGTGATGGATGTAGTGCTTGGTCGTCTCAGGTCCGAGGCCGTCGATGATCTGCTCGTCGCCGAGAGAGCCGAGCGTCGTGACGGTGAGGATCTGGGTCTGGCCGCGCGTGAAGAGGCCGGAGCCGTGCGTGCGCGGCAGCAGTCCGACTTCGCACGAGACAGGGCGCACTTCTTCGACTTCGCGGCCGTCCGGGCGGATCTTCTCGTGGGTGATCATGTGGCGCACGACGGACTTCTCGAGGTCGTGGATGGCGATGGCAATCTCTTTATCCATCTCCGGGTAGAGCTCGAGGAAGTGCTCCATCGTGTCGGTCGTGACCTCGGCGATGTGGGCGTCGCGGTCGAGCTTGTCCGGGTTGCGGACGGCTGCGTCGAGGCGATCTTTCGCGTAGTCGCGGATGGCCTCCTCCATCTCCTGCGGGACGAGAAAGAGCTTCGGCTCGCTCTTCTCTTTGCCGCAGTCGGCCTGGATGCCCTGCTGGAATTCGACGAGGCGCTTGATCTCCTCATGGCCGAACAGGATGGCGTCGAGGATGACGTCCTCCGGCAGCTCGTTGGCGCCGGCCTCGACCATCATGACGGCGTCGTGGGAGCCGGCGACGGTGAGGTTCAGCGTCGATACCTTGCGCTGCTCTTCCGTCGGGTTGATGACGAATTCATCGTTGACGCGGCCGACGCGCACGCCCGCAATCGGTCCCATGAACGGGATGTCGGAGACAGTCAGGGCGCACGATGCGCCGATCATGGCGGCGAGTTCCGGTGCGTTGTCCTGCTCGACGGAGAGGACAGTCGCGACAATCTGGACGTCGTTGCGGAAGCCCTTCGGGAACAGCGGGCGGATCGGGCGGTCAATCAGGCGCGCGCAGAGGATGGCATCGCTCGACGGGCGGCCCTCACGCTTGATGAAGCCCCCCGGGATCTTGCCGGCTGCATACATCTTCTCTTCGTAGTCGACCGTCAGCGGGAAGAAGTCCACGCCTTCGCGCGGCTCAGCCGATGCCGTGGCCGTGACGAGCACGACCGTGTCGCCGTAGCGCACGAGCACGGCGCCGTTGGCCTGCTTCGCGAGCTGTCCGTTCTCGATGACGAGCGGGCGGCCTGCGAGTTCCATCTCAAAGCGATTCATAAAAACCTCCTTGTATCTCTACTTCATTCGTATCTCTTGTTCTATGTTTATTTTTCCAGAAAAAAAAGCGGGATTGCTCCCGCTTTCCGCTTCAGGATCGCTCGCCAGCAATCAGCGCTCAACCGTAGAACGCAGACCAAGCTTTGCGATAATCGAACGATAACGCTCAATATCCGTCTTGTAGAGGTAGCTGAGCAGACGACGGCGATGGCCGACCATCTTCAGCAGACCGCGACGGGAATGATGATCCTTCTTGTGCTGCTTGAGGTGCTCCGTCAGATAGTCGATACGTGCGGAGAGGACAGCGATCTGTACTTCCGGCGAACCCGTATCACCCTCGTGAACGGCATACTTCTGCATGATTTCCTGTTTTGCTTCCTGAGTCAGCATGTTGGTAATTCCTCCTGTATCATGTAACAATCTCCATCAGCCAAGAATACGTCGGAGTTCTTCGCAATCTGGGCTGAGGTCTGCCATTTGGCACTTTCAATAGTATATCACAGCCGTCAAGCGCTTGTAAAGCAATGACGCCAGATTTCTTTGGCCCGCTCGCGGTCCCTGTGCATCTGTGCGACAAGGGTCGCGACTGAATCGAACTTCTCTTCATCGCGTATCTTCTGCAGGAAGCGGACTTCGAGCAGCCTGTCGTAGATGTCCTTGGAAAAGTCCTGGATGTTGACCTCGATGCGGCGGTTGCAGCCTGGGAAGGTCGGGTTGTTGCCGATGTTGGCGAGTGCAGCGTAGTCGCGGTCGCCGTAATGGGCCGTCGCGGCGTAGACGCCGTTCGGCAACATGACCTGGGCGTCGGGGATGGCGAGGTTGGCCGTCGGGAAGCCCAGCGTACGGCCGCGCTTGTCGCCGTGGATGACGCGGTCGAGCACAGTGAAGGGCCGGCCGAGGCACTCCTCTGCCGCCGCGAGGTCACCGCCCGCGATCAGGCCGCGGATGCGCGTGCTGCTGACGGGGCGGCCGCCGAGCTGGACGGCCGGGCAGATCTCGGCGCGGAAGCCGTAGTCGCCCGCCACGCGCTGCAGCATGCGATGCGTGCCCTTGCCGCGGCTGCCGAAGGTGTAATTCGGCCCCGTCACGAGGATGTGCGGCGCAAAGGAGTCGCGCAGGAGCGCGAGAAAGTCCTCCGGCGTGCGGCGCGCGAGGTCCTTCGTAAACGGGATGGCCATGAGGATGTCGACGCCGAGTTCCTCGATGAGCTGGCGGCGCAGTGCATTGTTGCTGATCTGCGGCGGCACGGCCTGCGGCGCGAGGACAGCGAGCGGATGGTTGCTGAAGGTGAAGACCATGCTCTCGCCGCCAATCTCATGCGCGAGGTCGACGGCGCGCATGATGATGCTGCGGTGGCCGCGGTGGACGCCATCAAACATGCCGAGCGCGATGACGAGGCGCGGGTGGTCCTGTCGCAGCGTGGTGAGTCTGGAATAGAATTGCATCGCGTTCTCCTCTCTCATGGTTTTGCCGCCGGCTCGCGGTGGATGACCTTGGCCGGGATGACCTCCTGGCTCGCCCGGTCGTAGCGGCCGATGCCGAGGAAGCGGCCCCCGCAGTAGACGCGCAGCGTGTCGGTCTCCGGCACGCGCTGCCGCTCGCCCGTGCCGAGGCCGTTGCAGAAGGCCTTCTCGCGGCGCGGGTCGAGGTCGTAGCGCTCGAGGTGACTCAAAAAGTGCGCGGGCTCCAGGACGGCGCACTCCCCCGCTCCGGCGAGCTCTTCGAGCGTCAGCGCATCAGCGAGCGCAAAGTCGCCAACGCGGCTGCGCACGAGGAAGCTCATCGTCGCCGGCAGGCCGAGCGCCGCCCCGATGTCGAGGCAGAGACTCCTGATGTAGGTGCCCTTCGAGCACTGGACATCGAGGAGCACCTTGTGCGCCTCCGGCTGATAGGCGACGAGGTCAAGCGAATGGATCGTGACCTCGCGCGAGGGAACCTCGACCTCCTTGCCCTCGCGCAGGAGGTCGCAGGCGCGCTTGCCGCCGATCTTGATGGCGGAGTGTGCCGGGGGCGTCTGGCGGATGCGGCCCGTGAAGCCTGCGAGGACATGCTCGATGGCTTCCTGCGAGGGCATCATGAAGTCCGTGACCTCCTCCGTGATTTTCCCCGTATCGTCGCCGCTGTCCGTCGCAAAGCCGAAGGTCAGCTCTGCGCGGTACGTCTTATCGGCGAGCTCGAGGTATTCGATGAGCCGGGCGGCCTGCCCTACCGCAACCGGCAGGACGCCTGCCGCGGCGGGGTCGAGCGTGCCGGCATGGCCGACGCGCTTCATGCGGAGCACCTTGCGCACGGCGCCGATGACGTCGTGCGAGGACATGCCGGGCGGCTTGAGGATGTTGAGGAATCCGTCCATCATTTCGCCCCCTGGCAGTGGTAAGCGCGGATGGCCTGCGAGATGGCCTCGCAGATCGTGCGCTTGGCTTCCTCAAAGCTCATCAGGAGCGTGCAGCCGGCCGCGCGCGTGTGGCCGCCGCCGCCGAACTGCACGGCAATGGCGCTGACGTCGAGCCCCTTGGAGCGCATGCTGACGCGGCAGATGCCCTCCTCCTTCGTCTTGAGCACGACGGCGATGTCGACGCCCTCGATGACGCGGATCATGCCGATGAAGGACTCCGTCGACTTCATGCGCGCCGTCGTCTCCGCATCGAGGAAGATGCCGGCCGCATGGCCGTCGGCAAAGAGCTCGGCGCGCTCGATGGCCTCGCCGATGTCGCGGACAGTCTGGTATGGCTTCTGCTCGAGCGCCTCTGAAATGACGTTCGGCTCGACGCCGTGGTCTAAGAGCTCCGCCGCCGCGCGCATCGTGTGCGATGTCGTGTTCGAGAAACGGAAGAAGCCCGAGTCCGTCGCGAGGCCCGTGTAGATGCACATGGCCATCGCCTTGTCGAGGTGGACGGGGAGCTCATGCATGAGGTCGTAGATGATCTCCGCCGTCGCCGCGCGCGTCGGCGCGATGTAACTGTATTCTGCCGAGCCGTCGTTCGTCTGATGATGATCGATATTGAGGAGGTGCTCCGCATGGACCGCCTGGAGCACATCGCCCGTGCGGTCCATGGCCGTGTCGAGCACGACGAGGAGGTCGGCCTCTACGGTTCTCTCCAACTCCGGCCTGCCAATAATATCATATCCCGGCAGCACCGAAAAGATGGCCGGAATATCATCATCGAGCAGAACGAGAGCTTCCTTGCCGAGCGAGCGCAGGATGTGCATGAGGCCGAGCGAAGACCCGATGGCGTCGCCGTCGGGGTTCTGGTGGGCCGTGATGACAATCCGCTGAGCGCTGGCCAGGATGGCTGCTGTTTCACTCAATGTCACTATCATGTCAATGTTCTTCCTTCTTGTCGTCTTCGATCTCTGTCGACTCTGTCGAATCGTTCTTCGCCTTGTCCTCGGCCTCGATCTTCAGCAGCAGCTCTTGGATGTGCGCGCTGTAGTCGAGGGACTTGTCCACGACGAAGGAAAGCTCAGGCGTGAAGCGCAGGCGGATACGCTTGCCGATCTCGCGGCGGATGAAGCCGAGCGAACTCTGCAGTCCTGCCCAGCAATCCTTGACCTGCTGTTCACTGCCCATGAGGCTCACGTAGACCTTGGCCTCGCGCAGATCGCCCGTACACTCGACGGACGTGACCGTCACGAAACCGATGCGCGGGTCCTTGAGCTCACGCAGGATGATCTTTGAGATCTCCTGCTTCATGAGCTCCTGGACCTTCTCTACCCGGAGCTGGCTCATGGCATTCCCTCCTTTATGTCTAGTATGTCTATGTCTGTTGCGTATGTTGATTGTTGGTCGTTATCGCTTGTCGCGCCTCGCGATGTGCTTCGTGAAGCTCAGTCCTTCTCGGCGTCTTTTGCCTTGGCGGCAGCAGCCTTGGCCTGCTCTTCGCGCTTCTTGGCAGCAGCCTTGTTGGCATCGGCAATCGTCGTCGCGATTTCTTCCATCGTGTAGGCCTCGATGATGTCGCCTTCCTTGAAGTCGCGGAAGTCGACAATGGAGATGCCGCACTCGTAGCCTGCGTTGACTTCCTTGACCTCATCCTTGAAGCGGCGCAGCGAGTCGATCTCGCCATCGAAGATCTCGATGTTGTCGCGGATGATACGGATCTTGGAGTTGTTGCAGATCTTGCCTTCGAGCACGTAGGAACCGGCGACGAGCGCCTTCGAGAACTTCATGACCTGGCGGATCTCGACGCGGCCCTGGACAACTTCCTTGTACTTCGGCTTGAGCATGCCGCTCATCGCATCCTTGACGTCGTTGATGGCGTCGTAGATGACGCGGTACGTGCGGATGTCGATATTCTCCGTGTCGGCGAGCTTGCGCGCGTTGGCGTCCGGGCGGACGTTGAAGGCGATGATCAGCGCGTTCGAAGCCGATGCCAGCATGACATCCGACTCGTTGACGGCACCGACGCCCGAATGGACGATGGAGACGCGGACCTCATCGTTCTTGTTGAGCTTGAGGAGCGAGCTCGAGAGCGCCTCGACAGAACCCTGTACATCGGCCTTGATGACGATGTACAGGTCCTTGATGTCGCCTTCCTGGATCTGGTGGAAGAGGTCGTCGAGCGAGACTTTCTTGCTCTTGATGAGGTTGTTGCGCTGGCGCTCGATGCGGGCCTCGGCAATGGAGCGGGCCTGCTTCTCCTCGAGCACGGCAAGGATGTCGCCGGCTTCCGGCACATCGTTGAGGCCGAGGATCTCGACTGGTACGGACGGACCAGCCTTCTTGACGTTCTCGCCGCGGTCGTTGACCATGGCGCGAACCTTGCCGTACGTCGTGCCGCAGACGACAGAGTCGCCGATGCGCAGCGTGCCGTTCTGGACGAGGACGGTTGCGACAGGGCCGCGGCCCTTGTCGAGCTTGGCCTCGACGATGACGCCGCGCGCATCGCGGTTCGGGTTGGCCTTGAGCTCCTTGACCTCGGCGACGAGCAGGACCATCTCTAAGAGGTCATCGATGCCGATCTGCTTCTTGGCCGAGACAGGGACCATGATCGTGTCTCCGCCGTATTCCTCCGGCACGAGGCCCTGCTCCATGAGCTCCTGCTTGACGCGGTCCGGATTGGCCCCCGGCTTATCGATCTTGTTGATGGCGACGATGATCGGCACGCCTGCCGATTTCGCGTGGTGGATGGCCTCGATCGTCTGCGGCATGACGCCGTCGTCAGCAGCGACGACGAGGATAGCGATATCCGTGATCTGGGCGCCGCGCGCACGCATGGCCGTGAAGGCCTCATGGCCCGGCGTGTCGAGGAAGACGATCTTCTTGCCCTTGCAGTTGACCTGGTAGGCACCGATGTGCTGCGTGATGCCGCCGGCCTCGTGCGTCTGAACGTGCGTGTTGCGGATGCAGTCGAGCAGCGACGTCTTGCCGTGGTCGACATGGCCCATGACCGTGACGACAGGCGGGCGGAGCTTCAGCGACTTCGGATCATCCTCGATTTCCGGGATCTCCGTCGGGTCTACCTCTGGCGGCAGCTCTTCGCACGTCACGCCGAATTCGGAAGCCACGAGGGCGGCCGTATCAAAGTCGATTTCCTGGTTGATCGTCGCCATGACGCCCATCATGAAGAGCTTCTTGACGACTTCAGCGGCCGTGTAGCTCATCTTGGACGCGAGGTCCTTGACGGCAATCGTCTCCGGCAGCTTGATGTGCTTCGGATGCGCGATCTCGACCTTCGGCGCCTGCTGGCCGCCGCGCTTGTTGTTGCGGCCCCTGCGGTTGCGATTGCCGCCGAAGCGGTTCGTGCGGTCGTTCCTGCCGCCGCGCCCATTGCGGCGGTCGTTGCGGTTGCCGCCGCGGTTATTGCTGCCACCGCCATTGCCGTTGCGGTTGCCGCCGTTATTGCTATTGTCGCCATTCGTGTGGCTCGGGCGGTTGCTGCTCGACGCTGCCGCGCGGCTGTTGCCATGACTACCCGCGTTGCCGCTGTTGCTATTGTTGCGGCCGGCATCGCTGCGGCGGTCATGGCGGCTGTTATTGCCGTTATTGCCGCTGTTGCTATTGCTGCCGCCGTGGTTCGACTTGGCGGCCTGCGGCTTCTCGGCGCGCTTCTCCGCCGGCTGAGCGGCCGGTGCCTTTGCCTGCGGCTTGGCGCCCTTATTGTTCAGCGAATTCTTGATGGCCGTGCGCTCTTCTTCGCCGACGCTCGAGAAATTATTGGCAGCCTTGAACTTGTTGCGCTTGAGGATATCCAGAATGACTTTGCTATCCGTGTTGAACTCTTTGGCGAGCTCGTAAACTCTGTATTTGGACATTGATCCACCCCCGGTTATTATTTCATACTCATGGCTCCTTCATCAACTCGCGCAGCTTCTTCGCAAAGCCTTGGTCCGTCAAGGCTGCGACAGCACGGTACTCCTTGCCGAGGCAGTGGCCGAGCGTCTCCCGGTCAAGCCCCTCAAGGCAGGGAACCTTGTATCGATCCGCTAGGATCGCGTAATCTTTCTTTGTTTCATCTGAGGCATCCGCGGTCACGAGGACGAGTACGGCCTCGCGGCTCTTGAGAGCCTGCTCCACAGCGAAGGCGCCGGATACGATGCGACGCGCCCGCTGGGCCATGCTCAAAAGATTCGTGATGCGCTCTTCTCTGGTATGCGCCATGGCTCAGCCCTCAGCCTCATCCTCGAACAATTCGCGCTCGAGGAGATCGTAGACGGCCGCGTCAATCGGCGACTTGAAGGAACGCTCGAGGCCATGACTCTTCTTGGCCTTGTCGAAGCATTCGCGCTTGTGGCAGATGTAGGCGCCGCGCCCAGGCTTCTTGCCCGTGAAATCCACGGAGAATTCGCCCTCGGGGCTGCGCACGATCCGCACCATTTCCTTTTTGGGACGGCTTTCCTGGCAGCCCAGGCACATCCGCTGCGGTATCTTCTTGATCTTCATCATGCAATCATTCAACCTCAGCCGTGAAGGACTCGTCCCCCGTGACTTCGACCTCATTCATGTTGGCATCGAGCTCTTCGTCAGCAGCCTGCGACTCGCTCTTGATATCGATCTTCCAGCCCGTGAGCTTAGCGGCGAGGCGGGCGTTCTGGCCTTCCTTGCCGATGGCGAGCGAGAGCTGATAGTCCGGCACGACGACGCGCGAGACTTTCTCCGTCTCATTGACAGCGACGGAGACGACCTTGGCCGGGCTCAGCGCATTGGCGATGAACTTGGCCGGATTCTCGCTCCACTTGACGATATCGATCTTCTCGCTGCCGAGCTCATCGACAATCGACTGGACGCGCAGGCCGCGGTGGCCGACGCAGGAACCGACCGGGTCGACGTTCTCGTCCTTCGAGTAGACGGCGATCTTCGAGCGGTTGCCCGGCTCGCGCGCGACCGACTTGATCTCGACGATGCCCTCCTGGATCTCCGGCACCTCGAGTTCGAAGAGGCGTTTGAGGAGGCCCGGATGCGTGCGCGAAACGACGATCTGCGGTCCCTTGTTCGTCTTCTTGACCTCGACGACGTATGCCTTGATGCGGTCGCCGTGCGCGTACGTTTCCGTCGAGATCTGCTCAACCGGCGTCAGCACGGCTTCCGTCTTGCCGAGGTCGATGTAGACGTTGTGGTTCTCGACGCGCTCGACGAGGCCCGTCAGGATGTCACCCTCGCGGCTCATGAACTCCTCGTAGATGATGCCGCGCTCTGCCTCGCGGATGCGCTGGACGACGACCTGCTTCGCCGTCTGAGCGGCGATGCGGCCGAAATTCGCCGGCGTCACCTCGATCTCGATGACGTCGCCTACCTCGTAGTCCGGCTTGATCGTGCGGGCCTGAGCCAGCGAGATCTCCGTGATCTCGTCCTCCGGGTCCTCGACGACCGTCTTGATCGCGTAGACATGATAGTGACCCGTCTCTCTGGAAAGCGTGACGCGGACATTCTGCGCCGAGCCAAAGTTGCGCTTGTAAGCCGAGATCAGGGCAGCCTCGATGGCCTCGAAGAGGACCTCTTCATCGATGCCTTTCTCCTTGCCGAGCTCTTTGAGCGTCATCAGGAATTCCTGACCATTGTCCTTCGCTTTCGTCGTTTTTCTTGCCAAAATGATATCCTCCCAAATGAACGGGGGAATGCCCCCTTTTTTGCTGTATCAGATGCTTGCGCCGTCAGAAGTCGATATGCAGGCGGATCTGTGCGATATCCGCCAGCGCAATCTTCGCCGCGCCGTCGAGCTCGATGGCATCGCCGTCAAAGCCCGTGAGCTCGCCCACGAGGAGCTTCTTGCCCTCGCGCGGCGCGTAGAGCGTCACGTCGACCTTCTTGCCCTGCTCGCGCGTGAAGTCGCGCGGCTTGCGCAGGACGCGGTCGATGCCCGGCGAGGACACCTCCAGAATGTACGAATCCGGCACGACATCGCCCTTGTCAAGCTCCGCTTCGAGCTTCTCGCTCAGCGCCTGGCAGTCCTCGATATCGATGCCGCCTTCCTTATCGATGTAGACGCGCAGATACCAATCGTGCTCCTTGACATACTCGACATCGACGAGCTCAATGACGTCCTGATCCTTCAGGAGCTCCTGCACGATTGCCTCCACGGCATCTTCAACCTGCTGCTTTGCCATACATCCACCTCCAGATTTCTGCTTGTGCTTCACGGTGACCCTGTCATCCGTGTCTTTCTCGCATAAGATTAAAGAGTGGGCTCGCACCCACTCTTCACTAAACAACCTTAAATTAACTATTTTATCTTAACACAAAAGACAAGGCTTGTAAATGGTATCTGAAAAAAAAGTCACGGCATTGTTGTGCTCTGCTTCTTCCGATGCGTGCGGCGCCAGATGAAATAGAGCACGGCGTTGAAGAAGATGATGGCCGTGCAGCAGATGCCGTACATGAAAGCGTAGCCGAACTGGGCGGCGACGAAGCTCAGGAGGACGGCGGCGAGGCCGACGCTGATGTCGAGCGACCAGAAGTAGGTGGCCGTCGCGACGCCGGCGCGCGCGGCGGGCGCACTCTCAACGGCGAGTGTCTGGAAGGCCGGCGAGAGCGCGCCGAAGCCGATGCCGAGAACGGCGGCCGAGACGAGTAGCCCCGCCGTCGTCCCGACCTGGCTGAAGAGCAGCATGCCGGCGGCGAAGCAGGCAAAACCCGGATAGACCGTCCAGTCGGGGCCCTTCTCGTCGAAGAGGCGGCCGATGACGGGGCGCGTCAGGATGATGACGAAGGCAAAGACGACGAAGAACAGGCTCGTCTCAGCCTGAAGGCCCAGGCTCTTGGCGTAGAGCGGTATGAAGGTCAGGATGCCGCCGTAGGCGAAGAAGACCATGCCACCTAGAAGTGCCGGCGCGAGCGAGCGCCGCTCGATGAAGTCCGAGAGATGGAAGCCCTTCTTCTGGCGCCTGGCCGGGCGGACGACCTCATCGGGCAGCCGGCGCGCATTGGCCGCGAGGAAGGTCAGCGCCGCGAGCGCCGTCAAAAAGGCAAACAGCGCCATGCTGCCGAAATTGCCGATGAGCACGAGGCCGATGAGCGGGCCGACGACCATCGCGAGGTTCGTCGAGAGCGCGAAGTAGCCGATGCCCTCGCCCTTGCGCGAGGCCGGCAGCACGAGCGCAGCCATCGCCGCCGCAGCCGTCGTCGCGAGCGCGAAGATGCAGCCGTGCAGGAAGCGCAGCGCATAGATAGCCTGCTCGGAGTGCAGCCAGTTGAAGGCGAGCATCACGAGGAAGAACGCGATCGTCGCGGCGCGCATCAGGCGCTGCTTGTTGACGGCGTCGATGATGCGGCCGGCCAGCGGGCGGCAGCTCACCGCACCGATCTGGAAGGCCGTCATCGCGAGGCCCGCCTCCATGTCACCGCCGCCGAGCGTCTCCATGATGAATATCGGCAGCGAAGCCACCATGATGTACTGGGTCATGAACAGGAAGAGGTTGCTCCCCCCCATCCCCAGGAACTCCGGCGTCCATAACTTCTCTCTCTGCATGTGATCTTCCTTTCCAAACCATTCCACACCAATAACGGGCAGTCGTGCGCCGCGGTCAGAGCCTTTCCTCGATCTTGCGCAGCATGCGGCGCAGGTCCTCCTGCTCCGCCTCGCTGAGCGCCCCGAGGAAATCGAAGTTCTTGTGCTCGTCGAGCTCGGTGAGCCGCGCGACGAGCGCTCTGCCCCGCTCCGTCGTCCGCAGCATCATGTGGCGCATGTCATCCGGATTGGGTGTGCGGTCGATGAATCCCTTGTCGTCGAGATGCGTGACGAGCGCCTTGACCGTGTTCTGGTTCTTCTCGATCTTCTCGGCGAGCGCCTTCTGGCATAACGGTTCATATTCTGTAATCGTCTTGAGCGCCACCCACTGCTCCACCGTGATGCCATACGCCTTGAACACCTCGTCGACCGCATAGTGAATCTTGCGCGCCACGCGGCTGATCATGTACCCGATCGTATTGTCCAAAATCATGCCATATCCTTCCTTTCTCGTTCTCTTACATTCCGCCTATTATAGTACGGCCTCGTACAATTGTCAAACAGAGCGCCCTCGCCCTGTTAAACCGATTAATTTTTGTATATAATAGAAGCAGACTGGAGGATGATACAATGGATATCTGCAAGACATACACGGCTGCCGCATCGCGTTACGAGGCAATGGCTTATCCGCACTGCGGCAGGAGCGGGCTGCGCCTGCCGCGCGTTGCGCTGGGACTCTGGCACAACTTCGGCGACACGGCAGACTACGCTACGATGAAGGCGCTCTGCTGCACAGCGTTTGACCACGGCATCACCTACTTCGACCTCGCCAACAACTACGGGCCGGCCTACGGCAGCGCCGAGCGGAACTTCGGCCGCCTCATGGACGACCTCTTCCGCCCCTACCGCGACGAGCTCGTCATCGCGACGAAAGCCGGTTACGACATGTGGCCCGGCCCCTACGGTAACTGGGGCAGCCGCAAGTACCTGATCGCGAGCCTCGACCAGAGCCTCAGGCGCATGCACCTCGACTACGTCGACATCTTCTACCACCACCGCATGGATCCCGAGATGCCGCTCGAGGAGACGATGGGCGCGCTCGCGCAGATTGTCAGGAGCGGCAAGGCGCTCTACGTCGGCCTGTCGAATTACGACGGCCCGACGCTCCTGCGCGCTGCGACCATCCTGCACGAGATGCACGTGCCGTTCATCGTCAACCAGAACCGCTACTCCATCTTCGACCGCACGATCGAGCAGAATGGCCTCAAGAACACGTCGGCTGACCTCGGCCTCGGAATCGTCGCCTTCAGCCCGCTCTGCCAGGGTCTCCTGACCGACCGCTACCTGAGCGGCATTCCCGAGGACAGCCGCATCCGCCGCGACGGCCGCTTCCTCAAGGAGAAGTCCCTGACGCCCGAGAAGCTGCAGGCCATCCGCGCGCTGAGCAACCTCGCCGAAGAGCGCGGCCAGACGCTCGCCGAGATGGCCCTCGCCTGGGACCTCAAGGACGCGGACGTCACCACCGTCCTCATCGGCGCCTCCAAGCCCGAGCAGATCCTCGACAACATCAAGGCCATCGAGAACACCCGCTTCACCGCCGAGGAGCGGCAGGAGATCGACACCATCTCCCTGGCCCCTGGCGTCCAGGGACTCGTGCGCTGAACATGTTCCCGCACACAAAAACCGCTTCGCAGCAAGATGGCTGCGAAGCGGTTTTCTGTCAGTCCCAGACGATCCTCATCAGCTCTGGATAATGGACCTCGAGCTCCTGCAGGAGGACGCGGAACATGGCGTAGACGAGGTCGCCGTCAATCTTCTCTTCGCCGCAGAGGATGCAGGTGTCGAGCACGACGTTCTCTTCGTCGTCGATGTAGTACTTGCATGTCTTGTACTTCTTGTTGTAGCGGTTGAGCGTCTCGAGCAGTTCCTCGCGGTTCTGGTTGCGCACGGCGCGCGGCACGACGAGGATGCGGATCATCGCGTAGATGCTCGTGTCGAGGATGACGACGAGTGGCAGCCGGTTGCCGCGGACCTCCGCAAACGACCGGAAGGCCACCGTCTCGTAGTTGTCATCGGGGATCTCCTCGATCGTGAAAGCCAAAGGACGCGTCTTCTCGACGTATGCTTTGAATTCTTCTGCTTTCTTGTTCATGATGCTCACCTTTCCTTATCTGTATCTTCATCTGTATCTTCTGGAATGATTTGACAGTCCGCCGGGACACCACGGAACTCGATTAGTGTGTCCCGGCTTTCCTGTCATGACGTCATGCCTTTTCGCGTTCTGCTTCATCAACGTCCGTCACTCCTGGCTTTGCCTTGGATGCGCCGAGGTAGTCCGACGCATCGACGAGGCCGAAGCGGTCGTGAAGCGAGAGGGCCGGATGGTAGTACATGCGATAGAAATCGTAGCGGTCCTTGTCCTTCATCATGCGCATCCAGTCCGCCTCCGTGTAGCGCTCGCGGTTGACCCGGTAGTGGTCGGCGAGGTCCAAAAGGTTGCCATTGCTGTGCTGCGCATTGACCTGGCCGTAGAAGCGCAGGAACATCCAGCGGTTCTCGTTCGGCGCACCATTGAGCCAGGAAGCGAGGGCTTCCTTCGGGTCGTTGATGGCCGTGTCGTTCCAGTATGCGCTCGTCACGCCTTCCTCATAGACCGGCGCCGTGCCGAAGACATTTGTCGTCATGACGCCATTGCTGAACCGCGCCTTGTCGAGGACGTAGAGCTTGTCGAGCAGGAGCTGTCCCTTGCTGACCGAGACGTCGCCGTTCTCCAGCCAGAGGTGCTTGAAGCGGACGCCGCTGCCCTCATTCGTGCGGATGTCGCCGATGTGGAGGTTCTTGATGGGCGCATCGTCCGACGCACCAGTCGGCGTGATCGTCAGCAGCCCCTCGGCACCTTCGCGCTGCAGAATGTCATCGATGCCGATGTCGGCACCGGCGACCGCGATCTCCTGCCCCGCCGTGATGTGCTTGACATCCATGACCTTGTCCGGGGTGCGGACAAACATGGCCACGAGGTCGCCGTCCATCGTGTCGAGGTAGAGGCTGCCGTTCTTGAGCTCGGTCGCCGCCTCTTTCTTGGCATAGAGGCCGTAGAGGTCGACATTGCCCGTTCCCTCATGGCGGATCGTGACATTGCCATTCGTCGCATTGACAAAGGCCCGGTCGCCATTTTCCTGGCGGTGGCTGTCCTTGATATCGCCCGTGCCCGTCGTGCGCAGCTCGACATTGCCGCTGACTGCGGTCAGGCGGATGTCCTCGGCCTTGCCCGCATCACGGCCGTCGAAGACCATGCTGCCGTCGTGCGTGTGCATCTTGATATCCCGATTTGCCGTGACGTCCCGGCGCAGCGTGATCGTGCCCGACTGAGCCGCATCTGCGATTGCATCGCGGTCGGCATTGACGAAGCCGTCAATCGTGATATCACCGTCATCTGTCGTCATCTCGATGTCATGTGCGGAATCGACAGAGCCCGTCACGCGGATGTTGCCCTTGCCTTCAAGCTTCTGGCTGTCCGATGCCGAGAGCACCGTGTCGCCATCCTTCGAAGTCAGCGAGCCGCCGACTGTGACATTGCCCTCCGTCGCCTGCGCCATGACCGACGTGCCGCTCTGGACATTGCCCGTGATAGAGACATTGCCGCCGGCTGCCGACAGGTCTGCCGACGTGCCGCTTGTGATATCGCCCGTGACCGTGACGCTGCCATTATCGGCCTGCGCCGCAAAAGAGGTACCGCTCTGGACATCGCCGTGGATCGAGACATTGCCGCCAGCCGCTTTGGCAAGCATCGCCTTGCCGCTTGTCAGGCTGCCTTCGACCGTGACACTGCCCTCATCGGACTGCACCGTGATGTCGGTGCCGGCCTTCATCTGGCCTTTGACCTTCACATCGCCGCGCGCCGTGCGGGCCGTGGCATTGCCGTTATCGGCGACGAACTCGCCGTCAATCGTGACAGCACCGTCGCCGGACTCAGCTGCAGCGTCCTGGGCCGCGTGCATCTTGCCGCTGACCATCACGCTGCCGCGCTGCGTCTTGACTGTGGCCGCACCCGTCTTCGAGTCGACCTTGCCCTGGATCTCGATGTCGCCATCTTTGCTCAGGGCTTCGGCATTGCCGCTTTCCGTGGCGAGCAGGTCGCCCTTGACCGAGATAGCGCCCAACTCAGCCGCCTGGAGCTTCACGCCGTTCTTGGCCGTCACGAGACCGCGGACCGTGATTGGCCCACGGAGGGTCGTCAGCGCTGCCGTCGTGCCAGCATTGACCGTGCCGTCCTTCACCGACGTGCCGACGGTGATTGCACCGTCTTCCGTCGTGACGTCAACAGCCTTGTCGGCCTTCAGCGTGCCGTCGACTGCAATCGCGCCGTCATCTGTCGTCATCTGGATGTCATGCGCGGAATCGACAGAACCCGTCACGCGGATGTTGCCCTTGTCTTCAAGCTTCTGGCTGTCCGATGCCGAGAGCACCGTGTCGCCGTTCTTCGAAGTCAGCGAGCCGCCGACTGTGACATTGCCCTCCGTCGCCTGCGCCGTGACCGACGTGCCGCTCTGGACATTGCCCGTGATAGAGACATTGCCGCCGGCTGCCGACAGGTCTGCCGACGTGCCGCTTGTGATATCGCCCGTGACCGTGACGCTGCCATTATCGGCCTGTACCGCAGCAGAGGTACCGCTCTGGACATCGCCGTGAATCGAGATATCGCCGTCAGTCGCTTTGGCAAGCGTTGCCTTGCCGCTTGTCAGGCTGCCTTCGACCGTGACACTGCCATCCGCAGACTCAGCTGTAATGTCGGTGCCAGCCTTGGCATCGCCCTTCTGTTTGATGTCATGATAAGCGTTCAGGGAAATCGCACCGGTATAGGCCGTTGTTGCGGCACGGTTCTCGATGGAATCGCCAGCCTTCATGGTCACATTGCGCTTTGCTGTGATGGCTGCGTCGTTGATGATGCTACCATCTGTTGCCGTCAAGACGATATCCTGCTCGGCGTGAAGTGCATCTCTGTTATTGAGGCTGCCTTTTGCCGTTTCGCGGATATCCGCTTTGGCATCCAAGCCGCCCTTTGTGGCCAGCGAACCTTCGTCGTTTATGAGCACGATGCCTGCTGCGGCTGCAATCGGGCCGTTGATATCGAGGTCGTTGGCCTTGCCGTGCGCATAATTGCGGACGGTGACATCCTTGGCCTTGCTGCCGTCGGCGAAGATGACTGTCAGGTCCTCATCGCCGCCGTTGCCGAGCACGATGTCCGTCGCCTCGCTGGCGTTCTTCAGCGTGACGTTCTCGAACGAATTGAACTTCGGATTGACTGTGAGCCCGGCACCGCTGTCAAGAGCAATGCCAGAACCCGCCTCGACAGAAGCCGTCTTTGCCGTGATGGCATGGGCCGCCGTCTGGTTGATGGAACCGCCGGCCTTCAGTTTCAGCGTAACAGCAGTGAGCGTGCCGTTTTTCAGGTTGATTTCCCTGTCACCTGACAGGTTCACCGTATCTGCCTGCACCTGGCTCACAAGCGGCGACGCGTTTTCATTGCTCCCAAGGCCCAGGCTGGTTTCAGCCGCCACATCAATCGTATGGCCCGGATTCGTTTTCACCGTGCCGAGCAGGAGAAGACCGTCCTGTTCCCCGGCCTTCCTCTTGCCGGCCAGGTAAATATTGCCATCTTTCGCTTCAGCATTGATGGTCGCGCCATTTCCCAGGATGCGTACGCCGCTGTCCTTTGCACCGATGCCGCCCTCTGCCTTCAAATCAAGTAGTCTGCCGGCATTGAGGTAAGCCTGTGCCGATGCGTCAGGACTCATGGCGATATCCTTCTTGGAGGCCAGCACCATATCCTTGCCGGCATAGAGCCCGGAAAGCTGCAGATTGTGATTGCCCACACTGCTGATATACATGCTGCCGTCCGTCAGAGCAGACAGGCTGCCCGTGAGGTCGACGTCAATGGGTTTGTCCGCTGCCCCGATGTCGGAACTGCCGCCTTCGAGGATCAGATTCTTTCCGTTCAGGTTGGCACTGCCATCCTTCAGGGAGTTGGTCACGCCGGCTTTGCCCAGGACGCGAATATCGCCCGTGCTAGTCGTTACTTTGCCCAGTTTCAGAACCGTATCCTTGTTTTCGCCGGATGTGCGGCCGGCCACATAGATATTGCCGTCGGACGCGATGTTCAATTCACCTCTGGCTTCGATGCCCACAGGCACCTTGCCGTAGATGCGGAACACATTCTCACCCTTGTCATTCTTGGTATAGCCCACATCGGAAACGTTGGCATTGACGACTTTCTTCAGGTCATCGAGACGTTCATCCGTGGTGATATCCTTGACCAGCACATCTTCGGCCGCCTTGTCCGAGCCAATGTTCTTCGCGTGGAGCGTGATATTCTGACCGGAAATGTTCGCTTCCTTCAGTTCTGTATCCGTACTGCCCTGAGCCTTGTTGACGATGGCATCGCTGATGGCATAGAGAAGCTCATTTTCCGTCCAACCGGCACCGGCCTTCTGCAGCTCAGCCAGATGATTTTTGGCTGTATCGCTTTTAGCCAGGTAGTCGTCAGCACTTGCATAAGCGCCATAGCGGTCTTTCAGGGTCTGATAATTGACGTCATTTTCAGCTGCTTCTTCCTTGTTTGCATAAGCAGTCTTCAATTTTAGGTACTGCGCAAATTCAGACTGGACACCGTCCTTGTATGCGGCCACGTCTTCTGCCTGTTTCTGCTTGTACTGGCCATCGCCATCAATCAGGCCCAGGTCTTTCCAGCCCTGAACGAGGGTTGCCGTATTGCCGCGGTCGATGGTCTCGCCGCTGGGCAGGGCATCGATGAGGCTGCCTGCAGTGGTCAGCGTCACATTGCCGCCCGTCGATTTGATGGTACCGACGCGCATATCGCTGCCTTCTGCCAGATGGATATTGCCTTTGGCCGTGACGTTGACACTGCTGGAAAGCGGATTCAGCGCGTCGACAGCGGCATCCGGGGTTTCCACCTTCAAAGCCGTCGCGGCCGTACCAACGCCTCCCTGTCGGCTGACGATGTCGATGCGATTGCCTTTGACAGCCTCATCCGTGCCGTTCTGGGTCAGATTGCCCAAAACAGTCAGGCTGACATCGCCATTCGTGTTCTTCGCTTGTACCAGATTGACATGGCCCGCTTTGCCATAGGCACCGTCAACGGTGATGTTCATATTGCCTCTGCCGGTATTGGCCGCGTCGAGTTTCACCGTATCGCCAAGGGACTCGATGGCAATATTCGTCAGGCCCTTTTTGGCGCTGAGCTTGATGTTGTCGCCCTTGAGCAGGCCGCCATTCTGATTGATGGCACCTTCCTGCGATGTGATGGCGATGGTCGAGCCCGCCCCGCTCTGGCTGGACTGGATTCTGCCGGCCAGGGTGACCCCGGCTTTGCTCGTCACATTGATGGCCGAATTGCCATTCTGATTGCCGAGGAAGCCGATATGGATGCCATGGTCCGCTTTGACACTGCCCACATACTGCTGGGCCGTCCCCGTGTTGGTATCCCATTCGGTGCGTTCCCAATGGAACCAGCCCAGGAAACCCGTCTTCCAGCGCTTGGTGACGACCGGCTGCGTCCGGGAATTGTTCAGGGGAATATTGTCGTAGACAAAGACATACTGCTTGTCCTTATTCGTAAGACTGCTCGTATCGATATAGACGCCGTTATCATTGGTAAAAGTCTTATGACCCATATCCTGCGGCGTAATTTCCTGTTCATACTTCGTCAGTTCCGTTTCATCGAGCGTCGTGACAGCTCCCCAGAGGCCGGCCTTATGGTCATGCTTGTAGTGTTTTCTCGTCGTGACCTTTTGGCCGCTGGTCCAGTTGTAGCGCAGGTCTTTCTGTGGATTGTACACGGAAGAAGCACCGCTGGTGCTGAGGACTTTCCAGTCGCCGGCAGCTTTGTCCCAGTTTGTCAGGTCCTTGACCACCGTACTATTGCGGGTATATTCCGTGACTTGATTCCTGGAGGAATCGGCAATGCTAATCAGGCCGTCATTTTTGTTGCTGATAAGCTTGCCCACCTGCAGAGCCGCATTCGTATCGTTGATCACGCTGATGTCATAGGCACCGTCGAGGGCCACAATTTTGCCATTGCCCGTGCTGGAGATGCGGCCGCTCAGATAAATCTTGCCGCCGTGGGCATCGATATCGGGGATGACCAGTTTCTGCGTCGACGGATTGTAGTAGACATCGGGCTGGTATTTGTAGGTACCGTCTGTCTGCAGGACTTTGCCGCCTTCCTGTACAAGATAATACGTTCCTGTCGTGATGACAGCATCGGACAAATCCGGTTTGCCCATACGCGCCCAGCTGCGGTCTAGCTTCTGGACTTGCGGCGTCACTGTGCTGGCAACGGTAACTTCGTATTTGCCGTAGCCGCTCTGGATCAGGCCGTTGACGTTGATGTCCGAGGCGTTGATGTAGATATTGTCGCCGGCAATGCGCGAACCGCTGCCGTTCAGTACATCATCATGCGTCCGGTCTTCCGCATGAACGCGCTCAGTATGCTCAAAGCCATAAGCTTTGTTGTATTCCTGGACTTCACTGTTGAAATATTTGTCTTTGTACAGCTGTTCCGGGTTGCCGCCGATGTTGACGATGCCCTGGGTAAAGCCCTGGCTGATGCTCTTGCCGGCGGTCAGGTGGATTTCCTTGCCGTTGACTTCCGCCGTGCGGCTGCCTTCGCCCTGCAGGAGGATGCTGTAGTTCTTGTTCTCTACATTGACGACACCATTTTCCGCCTCCACATTGCCATTGATTTCGATATCGGCCTTCGGTACGAGTTCAGCATCGACCTTTTTGCCCGTCTTCTTGTTATTGGCATCGACTTCGTCGATTTTCGCCTTGATGGCAGCCTTGCCGTAGTCGCTCTTGATGGTGACCGTGCCGCCGGTATTGGTGGCAGCGTCGGTGCTGACCTTCAGATTGACGGCAGCCGCCTCATCCTGATTGGCACTCTTGATGATCGCAACGGCATCTTTGGCCAGAGACTGGCCATTGTAGTGGATTTCACCGCCCGGATTGACGGCTCGCACATCTCCCACTTTCAGATAAAGATTGGTATGGTTTTCCACAGTGGCTTCCGGACTGCCCTGGGCTTTCAAGGTACCTGCGCCTTTCAGGCTGCCTGCTTCCACCGTGATATTGCCGCCCGAAGCAACGATATCCGGCAGCGTGATGGTATCCACCGTAAGGCCGCTGACAGGCACCAGATATTCCTTGCCATCTTCTCCGATTGCCTTGGACAGAAGGCCCAGGTCGTTGAGTTCGTTGTAGATGCGCGTCTGCTCATCCTGATAGCCTTTCAGCGCCGTCAGGTCCTTGCTGTCACTGTACTGGCTGATCAAGTTAGCCAGTTCATAGTAGCGTGTCATCAGGGCATTGGCATAGTCGATGCTCGCATAGGTAATCTGCGACGTATCGATGCCAGCGGAAGCTTGGATTGTCGGTTTCTGGACCGCGTTTTCCTGTCCTTTGATGACTTTGACAGCAGCCAGTTCCTCTTTGTCCAGGACAACGATCTGGCCCGTCCCGCCGATGACGATTCTCTGCTTATTCTGGGTCCCGGCCGTCACTTTGCCGTCGATCTGTACATAATTATCCGTCTTATCATTGATGTTGTCGGATTTCTTGCCTACCGATGTGCTGGTGAAGTTTTCATTGGCATCGCTGTGATACCAGGTGTACTTCACCGACTGCTCCCGCAGGTATTTATTGGCTTCATCGGCATAGGCATTGACATGGCGTACACTAGAGACTTCTGCTCCCTTGCCGACGATGACCTGGTTGGCCTGAGTCAGGGTATCCTGGAATTTCGGAACGGCTACAGAAAGCGCCGTCTTGTTGTAGGCTTCCGATTCGACATTGAGGTCCAGGTTGTCCATGGCGCCATTCGCGTCTTTGCCCGCATAGAGATTGACATCATTGAGGCTGTAGACTTTGCCCTGAACGTCGACTTTGTTGGTCCGCTGCAGGGTGTTTTTCACATCCGACGAAGCGCCGCCGGCGGCCCCGCCCTGGGTATCGGCTACGCCTTTGGCCGTTACAGCCCAGTCGTCCGAAGCCGCGAGGGTGATGTCGCTGGCCGCCGCATCCGTGCGCAGGGATGTCTTCCCATCCGTCGTGATGGTATTCTGGCTGGTCAGGTTATTGTCCACATCCACCCAGGTAGCTGCGCCGGCGCCGGCTGCTTTGATATAGCCGGCCGCATTGATCTTGCCGCCTGCTTCTGCTGCCAGGGTCTGGCTGTTGCTGCTCGTAAGGGACGCATTGCCGGCATTTACAGTGGCCGTGCGGTTCACCGTATTCTTGAGCTTAGCGCCCTGCACCGCGACACCGCCATACCCGCTGCCTTCAACAGCATACGTCTTGTTCTGACCGAGGTTTGCCTTGCTGTCCGCCTTAGCCGTGAGCGTGCCGCCGCTGGTGATCTGACTGCCTGTCAATACGACATCAGCAGCACCGCGGGCCATATTATCGGCCTTGGTGGCACTGGCGCCGACGACGGCTGCCTTCGTGGCATCGGCGTTCAAGTCCATATGGTCCGTCTGGTCCGACTGGATGGCCACGTCACCTTTCACATCCCAGCTGCCTTTCAAGGTAACCTTACTGCCCGTATACGTCTTGTTGTCCACCGCACCGGCCAGGTCACCGCTAATCATGCCGCCGCCGCTGCCGTCGGCTGTCGTCAGATTGTGCGTCGTGCCGCTGGCATTGGCGGACAGCGATTTCAGCTGTGTCTTATTGCCCTGCAGCGTAATCGTCGCAGTATTGGCATCTTTTTCCGTGCCGCTTCCCGTATAGGACAGATTCGTGCCGCTGGCGAAAAGGCCGCCGACGGTAATGCCGCGGGCATCGGCTGCAGTCTGCGTCGTGTTGGCCGAGGTCACGTTCAGAGCCGTTCCCCTATTCTTCTTGAAGGAAACCTCGCCCATCGTCACGTCCGTATCGATATCCGTATTGGCTATTGCCGTATTGATGACGGCCGTACCGCGGCCGGCTGCTGCAAAGCCCTTGACCTTGGCTTCGCTGTTGTTTTTTCCATCCTGGCTTTCGGCGCTGGCTGTGATTTCTGCCTTGTCAACATCGAGAGTCGTGCCGTCAGCTATCTGGACGCCGGCTTCGCCTTTGGCAGAGGCCGTTGCTACAGACGCACTGGCACTGCCGAGAAGGGCAACAGAGAGACTGCCCGTTTCCGCCGTGACAGCCGGACGGGTCGTGGCCTGCAGGCTTGCCGTCTGACCACGGAAGACGCTGTTTTTCTTGCTGTCACTCTGCGCGACGAGAATCTTGGATGCACCCTTGTCACTTGCCAGGGCGACGACGCCGTTGGCACCGACTAAGCCGAAGGAGCCACCGTACGTTCTTGCGGACACAATATTGGCCTTATCGGCCTGCAAGTCAGCCGTTCCCTGCGCTGTTTCAAGCGTACTTCCCTTGATGGCAAGATCCGTATCACTCGTATTATCTGCCTTGGAAACAAGGGCTCCGGCCGTCACGAGGCCTGCCGTAGCGCCGTAGACCGATGAAGCCGTCTGGGACGCATCCGCTGCCTTCATCTTGATATCGTTGTTGTCGGAAGTCAGCGTGGAATCCACGGCTTCGACTTTCGTCTCACCGCTGGAACTGCTCTGGGCATAGGCCGCACTGACAGCAGCCACACCGGCGATATTAGCCTGATACGCATCGATGCTCGTCTCGCCGCTTTGGTCAGCTGCTACAGAGAGCGTATTGTTCGCCTGCAGCGTACTGCCGCTGATGCTGACGCCGGCATCTTTCTTCGCATCCAGGACGGCAACCGTCGCACTGAGTCCCATTGAACCCGAAACGCTGGCCGAAGCCGCCGTAATCTGGGCATCGGTCTTGCGGTCAGCGCTGAGGTCCAGCGTATCTGCCGTGGTGATGGCAGAGTTCGTCACGGCTACCTGGGTCCCCTTGGCATCGCTCTTGCCGGAAGAAGCGGTCACGCCGGAAGCATCGGTGCTCTCGACGCCCGTATCCGTATTGTGAAGGGTGTCCTTGACCACCTTGCTGCTGGCGGTGGTGTCATCGGTAGCAGCCGTCTTCTGGGCATCCAGGGCCGTATTGGCCTTTCCCAGCACAGCGGCGGTATCAAAGGAAGCTCCCTTGTCCGCGCTGCTGCCGTAGGTATCCGCCAGTTTGGTGCCGATGGAGGTCACCATCACGTTGGCATTAATGCCCAGGCCGCCCACTGTAGCGCCCACCAGGTTCTGATCCACATCCAGGTCTTCCCGGGAGGTGATGGCCGCTTTCCGGGCCGTGATGGTGCTCTGGTTCACCTTGGCCAGGGTGGACGTGCCGATAGTGTTGACACCCACGCCTGTGGCGATGGCGGCGCCGCCCGCACCAAGCGTAGCCGCGTTGAACTTCGTGGTCACCCAGTTATGAGCATCCACGGCAAAGTCCTGGTCGGCCGCCACGGTGCTGTTATCCACGACCGCTGCAGTCTGGCTGTTCAAATTGTTGACGGAAATCGTCGAAGCCGCCGCACCCATGGAACCAGCCACACCGGCCACGACCGTTGTTACAGAAGTGCTGCTGTCGGCTGCCACTTTCACGGAACCGGAACCAGTCTGGCCGTCTTCCTTACTTGCCGTGACATCACTGTTTATAAGTTCTGCATTGGTGGTGAAGTCATCGTTGACCACGCCCACACCAGCTCCCACGGCGCCGGAAACCATAGCCGCCGACATTGCTGCCGAAGCGCTGACCAGAGTGGTCTCATGGTCGTGTTTGGCCGAGATGTCCAGGCCCTTGTTGTTGCTGATGATGTTCTTCATGGTGGCGGTCACGGAGCCGTCCAGTTTGGTGGCGGCGGCTGTTGCCGCTACTGCGCCTGACCCGTAGATCCCGCCGGCACCGGCCACGCCGTCCGCATTGGTGACGACGATGGACTGCTGGTCTGCCGTTACGGCCAAGTTCCGGCCGTTGACCGTCTTTTTCGCTGCATCCGTGCCGCTCAGTTCCGCAGCCGTCTCCCGGTCAAGGAGCAGGGTATCCGAAGCCGCGCTCACACCGGCCCCGCCATCGGCGCCGATGCCCACAGACAGGGAGCCCACATGGCTTTCGCTCTTGGTCACATCATGGGCTTTCACGGCCACATCACCGGCTATGCTGTTATCCAGCTCGGCATTGATGTCCGTGCCGGTCACGGCTGCCTGGGTGGTCCCGCCGATGTTGTTCACCGTCACCGTGCCGGCGGCACCCACGGCCACCGTGTCAGAACCGGCCAGGCCGGCTGTCAGGGCCACGCTCTTCAGGTTATGCTGACCGGACGCGGTCACAGCCACGCCCTTCTGCGCATCGCCCACCGTCTCGGTCTCCTTGCCCCGGGCCTCCAGGGAACTGTCTTCCACGGTGCTTTCCGTATTGCCCGTAATGGCATTGTAGCTGACGCCCATGCCGAGCCCGGCATTGCCGGCCGCACCGCTCACCGTCCCGGCAAAGTTGGTCAGATTTTCCTTCCCGCTGGCCAGTACGCCGATGTTGCCGCTGCTGGTCAGGTTGCTGTCTGTCACAGCAGCCTTCACGTTGTTGCCAATCTGGTTCACGGCGATGTTCCCCGCAAGAGCTACCTTGCCGGCCAAAGCTGCGCCCACACCAATGGACGTAATGGTGGAATTCCCGTCTGCCTGCACGGTGGTATGCTTGTCTTTGACCGCGCTGCCGCTCATGGTGGCCGTCGTATCCTGGTTGATGCGGTTGACGGCTACGCCGGCGCCGCCGGCAAAGGTGCCACTGCCTGCGCCTACCACAGCCGTACTGTTGATCTCGCTGTTGCTCGTTGCCTGTACGCTCACAACCGCAGCCTTGTCTTCATCCTTGTCGATGGAGCTGTCCTTGACTTCGGCCGAAACAGCCTTGTTGACAAGCGACGTCGCCGCTGCGCCCTGCACGGCCACCTTGCCGGCACCGCCGACGCCGACAGCGGCCGTGGTCAGTTTGGAACCATCCAGAGCTTCGACGGATGTTGTCCCGCCGGTCACATGGGTCAGGGTGGTCTTATTCAGGGCCGCGCGGGTCTTCTGGCTGGCTTTTGCCGTGCTAGTGGAGGCGCCGCCCACATCGTTGTAGGCCACGGCGCCGCCCAGGGCCACCTTGCCGCTGGCACTGATGTTGCCGGCAGCAGCCACCCGCACATCGTCGCTTTCGGCTTTCACTTTCACAGCTTTGGCATTGGCCACTGCAGTATCTTTTACCGTATTGGTCCCGTCTTCAGGGCGCACTTCCCCTACTACGGCTTCCGTGTCGCTGCCGCCATGGTTCACCACCACGGTACCGTTCACGGCTGCCGTCTGGCTGGCGGCCACAGCAGCCCCGATGCCATAGATCTTGCCCGTATTCTTGCCTTCCACATCCACGCTCACACCGGTGGACGGCGTTTTCGCCGTCACGCTGCCTCCGGCCAGGTAGGCACCGATGTGGTTGTCCAGGCCATTGTAGGCCAGGGCGGCCCCAACGCCTGCCGTCTTGCCGTAGGCCACGGAACCGGCCACGTTCACAGCCTGTGAATTGCTGGCCGCTTTGACCGCCAGGGAGTCTGCCGTGATGGCCGAATCACTGGCCTTGGCAAGGACCGTGTTGTCCATATCCTGCCAGGTCACGCTGCCCATCCCGCCAAAGTCCTTGGAACCGGCGGCCACACCGGCCGACACGTTGACGGCCAGGGAATCCGCGTCCGCCTCGGCCGAGACGGAATTGGCTGCAAGGGTGGCGTCGGCGAGGGCTGCCGTGAAATCATTGTCGACATTGGCCACGTTGACCGCCGCTCCGGCCGCATTGCCGCTGGAGCCGGCCACGACAAAGGCGGCGCCCACGCTCAGGCTGCCCTTGTTGGCGTCATAGTCCACTTTTTCACCGGCCGTATCCAGGCCGTTGCTGCTGTCGGAGGTCTTGTAATAGGAAGAACCGTCCGTATCCACGCCGGCATCTTCGGCAAACTGCTGATGCTCCTTGTAGTTCCCCAAAAGGTCCTGATACGGTTTGGCTTCTGCCGAACCGCTGGTGGTATCGTGGGCGCGGACCGCGATGGAATCCGCCGTGATATTGGTACCACCCGAAATATTCGCATTCACCGCATTGTGCAACCCATTGTAGACCATGGCCCCGGTAAAGGCGTTGTTCGTCCCACTGCCGCCCACAGCGACGCCTGTGGAGATGGCCGCCGTGATCTGCTTGGTGGCCAGGAGGCTCTCGGCATCAGCCGTTTTGATATTCGTATACATCCCGCCGCTGATGCGGGCATCCAGGTCGTTCTTGATATCCGCCACGGTGATGCTGCCGCCCACGGCTGTACCGCCGCCGGTGGCCACATTGGCATTGACGCCGCCCGTGACCTGGAGGTCGCTCTCATAGGCCGTCAGCTTGACAGCGGCCTTGTCGTCAGCCGAAACGCCGGAAACGGTATTCTTCTCGGCGAGAGCCTTCACATCCTTGTCGATGAGGTTGACGGAAACAGATGCGCCGCCCGCGAAGTTGTTGCCGGGCTGGCTGTTCTTGGTCAGGGACAGACCTGTCCCCACTGCCACGGAAGTGCCGCCGGAAAGGGCCGTGACGTCCATGCTCTTGAGGCCCTCGACCGTGCTGTTCTTTACGGCAGATTCGATGATATTGTCAATCTTGTTGACGCCCACGGCCCCGCTGAAGGCCGCACTCGTCCCGCTGCTCTGACCCCTGCGCGCCGAGATGGCCGCACCGCCGCTGAAGGCACCGACAAAAGCAGTATCCCGGGCACCTGCCTGCAGGACGCCGTCATTGTTCAGATTGACATGTGCCCCGTCGATGACGGCCTGCGTCGTATCGCTGACGAGGTTCAGCGACACACTGCCAGCCCCGGCAAAGGCAAAGGACGGAGCCGTCTCGGATTTTGTTGGCACAGCACTCTGCGTCCCGCCCTGGGATGCTCCGGCCCCATTGACGGTGCTGATGACATTCTGTACCTTTTTCGAGACGTCATTGATCTTTCCGTTGACGGTATCCGTGAGACCCGCCAGCTTGCCGAAGCCGTCGCCGAGCTTGTCAAGAGGCCCTTTGTCCGCTTCTGGTTTTTCGGGATCCTTACCGCTGGCCGTCACGCCGCCGGCCACACTGATGGTGTTGATGAGGCCGGTGGTCTCCGCGCTCACGCCCAACTTGGAAGCCTCGATGCTGCCGCTTTTTTCATCATCATCGGCTGCATCGATGTTCTCCACCGCCGCCCGGTTGACCACATCCACCTTGTTGATGGCCGCCGCAATGCCGGCAGCAGCCGCACCACTTCCTGCCGAGAGCGACAGGATGGCATTGTTCACATTCGTATCGTTATAGCCAGTGATGGCAATGCTGCCCTGATGGTTCTTGCCTGCATCTTTAACGGCCTTCAGGACAGCGTCTTTGTCCACGAGGGTCTGATTCTTGCTGTCCGAATCGGTCATGGCCAGCATGCCGCTGATGGCGCTGCCCTCCGCCTTGCCCGCCGAGAGCATGACGCCCGTATGGAAGATGACCGAGCTGCTCACAAGCTCCATATCACCGGCCGTCAGGGCTGCGCCCTTATCGACCTTGACAAGTGTATCCGTATCGAAATTCTGGTAATTCACGCTGCCGCCGATGCCGACGCCGCTGACTGCCTCCGCATCATTCTTCCAGACTTTGTTCTTGCCGGTGATGTTGACGTCCTTGACGGCTTCTTCGGCCTTCAGGTTCAGCGCATTCCCCGCCGTCAACGACGCATGCTTGCCGACCGTCACATGGCTGCCGTAGTCGAAGTCAGTCGCCGTGACCGCCGCGGCCAGGGATGCCTTAGTGTCACTGCCGCCTCTCGAGACAGCAGCTGCCGAGACATTGGCATACTGATTCGGCTCCGTGAAAGCCACGGCATTCGTGACGACGGCCAGAGCATTTGTGACCACTTCACCAAAAGGCGAGGTCACATCCTGCAGCTGCCCCACAGACTGCTGGATTTTCGTGACAGCATTGAGGATTTCCCAGCCTGTCCCGGCGACGTTGCCGATCTTGTTCAGCGTGCCCTCTGCCGTCAGGTTCTTGACATTGGATGTATCCTGCAGATAGTCCGTCGTAAAGGCTGCAGCCATTCCCGTCATGGATGTCTTCAGCTTCTCCAGCTGCTCCAGGATCTCCTTGCCCTGCCCCACCTTGGATTCCGGCATGTTCTCAATGGCAGTAATCGCCGTATCGAGCTTCTCAATGCTGCGGTCAATCTCGCGTTTCATGCGTTCCGGGCGGTGGTATTCCATGATATTGCTGCTCTGGAGGTTCAAGTTGCCGTCGGCCTGCAGCGTGGCGTGCTGATCATCCGTTCCGTCTGCCACCGTGACATCGGCCTGATTGTCCATGCCGGCATAGACGACGCCTGTTGCGATGGTCACGGTATCCGAGCTATTGTCGCTGTTCTTGAACGAGCTCGTGGTTCCCGAAGCCGTCATCATCGTATCGTAGACCTTCGATTCCGCCTTGGCCGTCAATTCCTGCCCGGCCTGGACGAAAGCCTTGCTGCCGATATTCACTTTAGCCTTGTTGGTTTCATCCGTCACCGTCACGGCAGCACCGGCCGAGAGCGTCTGGCCAAGCGTTGTGCTCAAGGGAACGTCGGTATTTCCGCCGTCCTTCTGAAGCTTGCTCAAGATGCCGGAGACGACCTTGTTCTCCTTGACTTTATTGCTGATGCCCGTGAGGTCTGCCGCCTGCATGGCTTTCGCTTGCAGTTTCCCCATACCCAAGTTGTTGTTGCTCACATGGGTGTTCTCATCCGTAGTATTTGTCGCCTTGATCGTGACATCGTTTTTTGCGTTGACCGTTCCCTGCACATCTACGGCACTCGTGCTCGCGTGGACCACTACATCCACGGCAGCCGTGCCCACTGTCTCATCGGCAGCTTTGGCCGTGGCCGAGGTGTTGAGCTTATGGACCGTGTCCGCCGTGACAGAAGCCGAGCCCTGCTCCGCCTCTGCCGTCCCGTTGAGATTGACCGTGGCATCATTCTTGTGGTCCGTAATGGCCACAGCAGCTGCCAGAGAGGCCGAACCTGCCCCAAGCGCACTCTTCTTGACCGTCGTGCTGGCGGAATGATCCACAGCTGACTGGGCATTGGCCTTGATCTGGAGCGCTTTATTGGCATCCACGGTATCGGCCCCGGTGGCCTTGACTTTGCCGTCAATCTGCACCGTCGCCTCATTCGTGGCCTTGGCATAGCCCACCCCCACAGCCGGAATGGCGCTGGGGACCTTGCTGACCAGCTTGCGCCCCGCGGCCGTCACGCCGGCAGTGCCGTCGAGATTGGCCTCGGCCGAAATAGCCACCTGGCTGCCTTCCACCTGGGCCTCTTTCTCCACCGTCACACTGGCCTTGTTGTCGAGGATCATGACATTGGCACCGACAGGCACCACGTAGCTGAGAGTATCCCCCAGTTTATCCGTAACGGACTTGCCACTGTCCACATACGTGTTGTCAGCCTTTGCTGTCAGTTCTACCTGGCCCGCTGCCTTGACATCCCCCTGGACTTTGACGTCAGCCACAGTCTGGGCAAAGGCGCTGGCATCAGAGGCCGAGTGGTCCTTATTGCCGTTGGTCGCTTCTGCCTTGAGCACAACATCGCCAGTCGCCGTGCTCGTCTTGATGGTGCCGTAGTTCTCCACGCTGGCCGTGATGGTCTTGGGCACATTGATTTCCGGGGTCTCCGTGGTCCCGAGGAGGCCTGCCAGTTTGCCAAGGTCGTTGAAAGCCTTGTCATAGGCATTGGCGTACTCCGCCCTGGCCGCCAGCACGATGTCGCCATTGCCCGTTTGCGTGGCCTGCAGATCGCCAAGACCGGCTGCCGTTTTCTGGTCATCGCTCAGATTGACCAGCGAGGCAAAATCCGTCACGCCCGTCTCGATGGCCGCTGTCTTCTTGATGCCGCCCGCTGCTGTGCCGTCAATCGCTTCCCCTGTCAGATTCCTGCCCACGGCAATCTGTGCAGCGTAGAGCTTCACATCGTCCGCCGCGTTGATCTTGCCCAGCACGCTGATGGTGCCGCTGGGATTGAGCGGGATGAGCGGACTGCCATTCTTGATGGCATTGAGATGCTCCTCAGTGGCCGCTCCTGTATTAAAAACGCCTTTCAGCGATTCATAATTCGATTCGCCGGGCAGGGATGTCGTAGCCGGTGCCATGACATAGAGGGCCCCCGTATTGATGACGCCGCTCTTGCCGACGGCCATGCCCTCGGGGCTCAGGAAGAAGAGATTGCCGCCGATCGTGCCGTTCTTGATGGCATTGACCGTGCCGTTGATGTCGATGCGCGTGTTGACGAAGTTCAAGAGATTCCCGGCATCGGCATTGATTGTCTCGCCTTGCTTGTGGAAGTACAGATTGGCGATATCATTGGCATCCAGCTGGAATTTCGCGAATTCATTGATGGCAATATCGCCGTGGAGTTTCTGGGCATAGATGTTATAGATGTTGTAGACGCCACTCTCCGCAGATACTATCTTCGCAGATACCGGCTGGTTATTGACGTCTTTGATCTCCGAAGCATCCACCGCCGTGGGGCTCATCACGAGTCCTGCTGCCATCAGGGCCGAGAGGACCTTATCGGTCAGCTGATTCGCTTCAGTGCGGGTCATGCGGGCCGCATCCTTGGTGCTTGCGCGCTCATTCTTTCGATTCGTATAACGTGTATAACTCATGATGATTGCCTCCTTCTTGATGGTCTAGCAGTCAGAACTGGCTGTTGAACGAGAAATGGACGCGGGCTCTGCTCTGCTCCACTTCATTGACCGTGCGGATCAGCGGGAAGCCAAGGCCGACGTTGAGGTAGGCATGGCTGCCGAGGCTGCCTTTGAGGCCGAAGCCTGTGCCGACGAGGCTGCGGTCGTCAAAGGCGCTGCTGCCCCAGACGCGGCCACCGTCGAGGAAGAGATAGGCTTCGATGGCCTTGTCCTTCGTGACGGGCACGCCGTACTCGAGACTCATGGAGACGCCGCCGTCACCGCCGAGCAGGCTCTCGGTGTAGCCGCGCACGCTGTACATGCCGCCGATGTAGAACATCTCGGCGGAGGGCAGATATTGCGTGCTCGAGAGCTGGCCGTCGACGCGCAGGTTCCACGACTGGCCGTGCGCGAAATATTTGCGGAAGAGGCCATTCAGGTTGTATTTGCCGAAATCGCGGTCGCCCTGCATCGTCTGTGCCTTGCCGATGGCGTAGGCGTGCTTCTGGTACCAGATGGTCGAGCGGCCGTAGTCGAGCTGGTCGTAGAATGCCTGTAGCGTCTGCACCGTGTCGTCGACCCAAGGCATGCCGAGGAAGTCCGTGCGCGAGTGCTGGTAGCCGTAGTCGAGGCCGATTTCGGAGCGCACCGTCTCGCTCGTGACGACGGGATTCGTCACGAAAAGGTTGTAGGCATACGAATGGCCGCGGACTTCGAGCGGCTCGAGCGCTCCATCCGTGATGTGGACGCTGTTCGTCGTGTAGTTGACCCCGATCTTGCTGCCCATGCGGTCGAGCGGCGCCGTGTAGCCCGCGGCAAACGACTTTGTGCCCTGCGAGGCCATCGTGCTCAGGAACAGCGCATCGCGGTTGCCCGTCAGGCTGCGGTCCTGCCAGAAGAAGCCGCCGCGGTAGAGGCCGCTCGACTTATTGCCGGCATTGTCGGCAACGATGCCGAACTGGTACAACTGCGGCTCGCGGACAGCGATGACGTAGTCCGTCATGCCGACCTCGGCGCCCGCCTTCATCACGATGTGCAGCTGAGCGTCGTTCGTCGCGTTGAAGCGCAGCAGCTCTTCGTTAAGGTCATGGATGTTCGCGACTTCGCCCTTCTTCAGCGAGAGGCGGTGGCGGACGTAATCCTCGCGCGTCGTGTGGTTGTCCGTCAGACTGACCTGCTCCGTCCGCCCCTCGATGAGCTCAATCTTGACGACGCCGTCGTGGATCGTCTGCGGCCCGAGAAAGGCCCGGCAGGTCATATAGCCTCTTTTCTGATAAAGCGCATTTATCTGATTTATCAAGGTATAGAGGTCCGCTAGCTTGACCTCATGGCCGACGTACGGCGCGGCGAGCTGCAGCAGCTCGTCATCCGTCAGCACGGACGAGGTGCCCCACTCGATCTTCTTGAGCGGAAACGAGATATTGCCGCCCTGCTGCGCTTCCGGCACATCGGCGCCCTCGACGCCTGCTGTATTGTTCTCCTTGGCCAGGCGCTCGCGCGCCTGCTGTTCTTCGAGATACTGGCGCGTGCGGCTCAGCTGTGCGCCCGAGTCGTTGTAACCCGACGGGCGGGCGGTCGGCGGCTCCGTGCCATCCGGCGCCGCCTCGGCCACCATCGGCAGGGCCAGCAGAATGGCGAGCACCAGTGCGCATCTGCTGTGTGCGCGCATCGCCGCATCTTTATGGGAAGGATATATCATCAGAGGTTCCCCCTTCTGTCCTGTGTCTTCACATCATTTCTTCTTCATGCAAGGCCTTCTCCGCCTGGCCTTCCTCGCATTTCTTTGCCACGCGGTCCAGGACTTTCAGGACATCATGGCTGGCATCGCCCTCGCTGTCGAGCAGGGGGCCTGTCGTGCAGAGTGTGCGGATGAGCTTGGCGAAGAGCATCTCGCGACAGTCGACGTTGAACTTGTTGAAGATCATGCGCACGTGGTACTGCACGGTGCGGTAGGTGATGCCGATTGCGGCGGAGATCTCCTGATACGTCTTGCCGTGCATCATGAGCACGAGCACCTTGCGCTGCTGGGAGCTCAGGTGCGGGATTTCCTTGAGCTCGAGCTCGGAGAGCAGATTGAGAAAGTAGGTGTAGGTCTGCCGCCCGAATTCTTCGGGCCAGCGCTCATCGCCCTTCATCGCATGCCAGGGGTTTGAGGTATGGACCTGGCAGATCTTGAATTTGCCGCGCTCCCAACGGATCGTGACGGTCGAGCGCTGGCGCTCCTGCATGACGTTCTTCTTCTCCTCGAGCTGGACAGTCAGCAGGTATTCGCAGAGCACGACACAGGCGCAGCTGCCGATGGGCTGCGCATCGTAGCGCTCCTCGGAGATGGCGATGAGCGGCACGGCTCCTGACTGGCGCTGCTCCGCAAAGTAATGAAGCGCCTCGTCATAGCTGCGCAGGTATTCCTTCGGGGCCGCGCCGATCCAGCTGAAGTTCTTCTCGTCCATCTGTTCCATGATCTTCCAGATGCTCTTGCGCTTCTGGTAGAAGTCCCAGACGAAATCACGCGCGATCTCTTTTGCTTTGTCCAAGAATGCATTTTGTTTGGCCATTGTCATCACCTCTTCTTCTACTACCTCTATTTTACCAAAAATAAAACGGGATAACCCTGTCATATCCGACAGGGTTATCCCAAAATTGCACAAAAAATACCATAAACGTACAGGAACATGCACGAAATGGCAAAAAATCAGCGAGTCATCTCATGGCCGTCCTCTCTGCACCGCTCTGCACCGGACAGCTGTTCTTGCTGCTCATCAGGCGCAGTCTGGACATCCTGTGTATCCTCTGCATCCTTTACATCTTTTACATCCTTTGCACCGTCAGCTGCACGGTCAGCGGGCTCGCCAGGCTCAGCCTCCTCTGCTCCCGGCGCCGCGTTCTCGTCCGGCATCACCATGGCATACGGCGCCCACTGCTCCGGCGGCTGGCTCATGATCATCTTGGCCAGCTGGAAGCCGTTGACGCGCGCGAGTTTCCCGTATGTGAAGCGCGGATCATCCGTGACCTCGCGGCCGAACCAGTACGGAATCTCAAAGGCTCTCGCTTCTTCTTCGTTGTCGAATTCCACTTCGACGTAATCAAAGCCCCTGAGATGGCCGCTGTGCCGATTGTACTCTGCAACGTGACCATCCGCAAGCGGCAAGTAGTAGCGGCGTTTCTCGATGAAGAAGGTGTTCTTCTCCAGGCATTCGACGAGATGTGAGAACTCGCGCGAGCTGATTGCAGTCTCCCACTCCTCGCGGACAAGCCCTGCGCCGCGCTTCACAGTCAGGTAGAACTTCTCCTCCCCCTGCATCGGCCGGACCGCGCGGATGCGGATCTCCGGCAGCAGCGAGACATAGCCCTGCAGGATGGAGTCGTATCCACTCGGCAAGGATGGAATGATATCAACGAGAAACTGACGTTCTATCTCCATATGACACCATCCTTCTTCCCTATCACGTTCCTTATCATATTCATGCTATAATCCCCTTCAGCATATCATACTTCCAATATGATTTATCTTAGTATAACTTGTATTCTAACACATCATGCCCTCGATTTCACTAAAAAAGAAACGGTTCTCCTGCTTTGCACAGGAGAACCGGGTAGACAATAGTGTGCGCTTTATTTCCTGTATTCTTCTGCCAGCTTCTTGAAGAGCGGCAGGGAGCGTTCGATTGTCTCCGTCTTGATGCAGTAAGCCGCGCGAAAGTAGCCCGGGCAGCCGAAATCCGTGCCCGGCACGAGCAGCAGGTCATACTTCTTGGCGCGCTCGCAGAACGCGTAGTCGTCCTCTTCGAGCGCTTTCGGGAAGAGGTAGAACGCGCCCTGCGGCTTGACGCAGGTGAAGCCTGCCTCGATGAGGCCGTCGTAGAGCAGCTGTCCGTTCTTGCGGTACGTCGAGATGTCGGACGGCTTGCCGGCGCAGCGCGCGACGACGAGCTGCCAGAGCGACGGCGCGTTGACATGCGTGAGCACGCGCGCAGCACCGGCGATGGCGTCGTAGACCTCGGCTGCGCCCTCGAGCTCGTCCGGCACGACGATGTAGCCGATGCGTTCGCCCGGCAGCGAGAAGGACTTGCTGTAGGAGTAGCAGACGAGCGTGTCGCGGTAGTAGCACGGAATGTACGGGACGGTGTTGCCCTCGTAGGCGATCTCGCGGTACGGCTCATCGGAGATGATGTAGATCGGGTGGCCGTACTCCTCCTCCTTGCGCTTGAGGATGGCAGCGAGCTCCTCAATCGTCTCTTCCGAGTAGACGGCACCGCTCGGGTTGTTCGGCGAGTTGACGATGACGGCCTTCGTGTGCGGCGTCAGGAGCGACTCAAAGGCGGCGAAGTCAATCTGGAAGTCCTCGACGCGCGCCGGCACGACGACGAGCTTGCCGCCGACCGATTCGACGAAGCAGCGGTACTCGGGGAAGAACGGCGCGAACGTGATGAATTCATCGCCTTCCTCGCAGAGCGCCTTGAAGCAAATCGTGATGGCAGCGGCAGCGCCGGCCGTCATGAAGAGGTTCTTGCCCGCAAAATGCGTGCCGAAGCGGTCGTTGATGCTCCTGGCCAGCGCCTCGCGAACCTGCGGATTGCCCGGCGCGATTGTGTAGCCGTGGACAGCCTCCGGCGGCATCGTCTGCAGGATGTCGATGGCCGCCTGCTTGACGAATTCCGGCGTCGGCACATTCGGGTTGCCAAGGCTGAAATCGTAGATATTCTCCTCACCGACCTCCGCCGCGCGCTTGCGGCCAAACTCAAAGATCGTGCGGATCGTCGACTTCTTTGTACCGAGTTCATACATCTTCTTTGAAACCATATGATAACCACCCTTTATCATGTTCTTGTCATAATGTTCTTTTACGATGCCACATGTCACGGACACCATGGACAGAGTTCTTTCAGTCCAGAACGCAATTAACATTTTACCACAACGATCGGCGAAATGCACGAAAAAAGATGCCGGACAGAACGTGCTAACAAGTGATTATTGGTGCTTATCCGTGCAAATAACGAGCAGAACGAGACGTATAGAAAAAGACCCCAGATAAGCCAGAACCATTGATATTGTTGGCTTTCTGAGGTCTTTTGTCTTTGTGGTCATTCCTGGAAGTATTTCATGGAAATCTTCTTCCACTCGCGTTTGGTGTAGAGCATGGCACGCTCTTTGACGCCTATCTCGTCGGCGAGACCGGCGACGATCTGCTCGCACTCTTCGCGGCTGTGGCCGTGGACCATCGTGTAGAGGTTGTAGGGCCAGTCGGGTGCGGTCGTGCGGTCGTAACAGTGCGAGACGGACGGCGACTCGGCCATCTTGCGGGCGACTTCGTCGAGGCGCTCGGGCTCGGCCTGCCAGGCGACGAGGACGTTCGATGAGAAGCCGACCTCGCGGTGGCGCAGGACGGCGCCCATCTTGCGGATCTTCTTTGAATCGGCCATGGCCTTGACGCGCGCGAGGAAGAGCTCCTCGCTGACGCCGATCTGCTCGGCCATTGCCTTGTAGGGCTCGGCGACGAGCGGGAAATCGCCCTGCAAGGCGCAGATGATCTTCTTGTCTAATTCGTCGATTGTAGGATTACCGGTACTTGTGCGATGTTCTGACATTGGCGGGGTCCCCTTTGCTTGCATTGCTTGTCTCATCAGGCCAGCTTGAACTGGACGTTGATCTTGTACTTCTTCTGCGATTTGAGGTTGAGCATGCTCTCGACGCCGGGCAGGGCGCGGATCTCCGTGAGGATCTCGTGCTCCTTGTCGAGGCCCGGCGTCAGCAGGGTGAACCAGAGGTTGTAGCGGCCCTCGCGCTCGTAGTTGTGGGTGGCGCCGGGGTAGCGGTTGATGGCCTTGGCGACGGCCTCCATCTTCTCCGGGTCGACGCGCAGGGCGACGAGCGTGCCCTTGTAGCCGAGGCGGCCTGAATTGAAGAAGGTGCCGATGCGGCGCAGGTAGCCTTCCTCTTTGAGGACCTGCAGGCGGTCGATGACGGCTTCTTCCGTTGTGCCGAGCTTTTCTGCCAAGGCTGCGAACGGGCGGCTGCAGACGGGCAGGCTGCCCTGCAACAAGTTCAGTAAGTCTTTGTCAAACGTTGTCAGCTCCATGATGATTCCCCCAAGATTCTTCTCTACACATTCCCTTATGCTCGTATATGCTCCTAAAAAAATTGGACTCACGCGAAACGTGAATCCAATTCATCTTTCGTTATCTTTATTATACTAGAGTTTCACGGATGACGTCAAGTAAATCTGAACGTCCTTCATTTTTTACGGAGGAATACGGCAGGATGGAGATCTCCTTGACGCCGAGGGCGCGGCGGATGGCCGCGATGTTCTTCTGGCACGCGTTCTTGCCGATCTTGTCGGCCTTCGTCGCGACGATCAGCACGGGGACATGGTGCTCGACGAGCCACTGGAACATCTCGATGTCCGAGGCCATGGGCTCGTGGCGGATGTCGATGAGCTGGCAGACGAACTGCAGATTCGGCGAGGTCAGCAGGTACTCGTCGATGAACTTCTTCCAGATCTTGCGGCGCTCCTTGCCCGTCTTGGCGTAGCCGTAGCCCGGCAGGTCGACGAGGTAGAAGTCCTTGCGGCCTTCTTCTTCGCCGGTCTTCTCGTCGCGCAGCTTGGCCGTCAGCTCGAAGAAGTTGATCGTCTGCGTCTTGCCCGGCTGCGCGGAGACGCGCGCAAGGCCGCGGATGCGCGTCAGCGAGTTGATGAGGGATGACTTGCCGACATTCGAGCGGCCGATGAAGACGATCTCCGGCAGCTCGCGCTCGGGGTACTGGTCTTTCCTGACGGCCGAGGCGATGTACCGGCCCTGCGTGATGACGACCGGTTCGGAAGCAGGGGCTCCCGCGGCGCGCCTCTCTGTCTGCTTCTCCATCGGCTGGTCAGGCTTCTGCTCCGTCATGGCTCTCGCTCCCTTCATGCTGCATCTCTTCCTTTGGCAGTAGCGCAGTCTTCAAGACCTCGTCCATGTGCGAGGCAGGCACGAAGGTCAACTTCTCGCGCACGCTCTCGGGGATCTCCTCGATGTCGCGCGCATTCTCCTTCGGCAGGACGATGATCTTCATGCCCTCGCGGTAGGCGGCGAGCACCTTCTCCTTGAGGCCGCCGATCGGCAAGACGTTGCCGCGCAGCGTGATCTCGCCGGTCATGGCGACGTCGCTGTGGACCTTGCGCCCCGTCAGGGCCGAGATCATGGCCGTGGCCATCGTGATGCCGGCGGACGGGCCGTCCTTCGGCACGGCGCCTTCTGGCAGGTGGATGTGGATGTCGTCCTTCTCGTAGAAATCCTCCGGCAGGCCGAGGGCATCGGCGCGGCTGCGGATGTAGGAGAGCGCGGCCTGCGCCGACTCCTGCATGACGTCGCCGAGCTGGCCCGTCAGGATGAGCTTGCCCTTGCCCTTGAGCACGGTGACTTCAGTCGGCAGGATCGCACCGCCGACTTCGGTCCAGGCCATGCCCGTCGCGACGCCGACCTGCGGCTTCTTCTCCGACTTCGTCTCCAGGAACTTCACGCGACCGAGGAAGTCCGTCAGGTTGCGGCGCGTCACGCGGATGGGCGGCTCTTCGCCCTCGACGATCTTGCGCGCGGCCTTGCGGCAGACCTGGCCGATGAGGCGCTCGAGCTCGCGCACGCCCGACTCGCGCGTGTAGTGCTCGACGATGTCCTGCAGCACGCCTGCGCTAAAGCGGATGTCCTTGCCGGAGAGGCCGTTCTGCTCACGCTGACGGCCGACGAGGTAGCGCTTTGCGATCTCGAGCTTCTCGTACTCGGTGTAGCTCGAGAGCTCGATGATCTCCATGCGGTCGCGCAGCGGGCGCGGGATGGTGCCGAGGTTGTTGGCCGTGACGATCCAGAAGACCTTCGAGAGGTCGAACGGGATGTCGATGTAGTGGTCGCTGAACGCCTTGTTCTGCGCGGGGTCGAGCACCTCGAGGAGTGCCGACGACGGGTCGCCGCGGTAGTCGGCCGCGAGCTTGTCGACCTCGTCGAGCAGGAAGACGGGGTTGCGCGTGCCGGCGTTGCGGATGCCCTCGATGATGCGGCCCGGCATCGCGCCAACGTAGGTGCGGCGGTGGCCGCGGATCTCGGCCTCATCGCGCACGCCGCCGAGCGAGGCGCGGATGAACTGACGCCCCGTCGCGCGCGCGACGGATGCCGCGAGCGACGTCTTGCCGACGCCCGGCGGTCCGACGAGGCAGAGGATCGGCGCATTCTTGTCGGGTGCGAGCTGGTGCACGGCGAGGAAGTCGAGGATGCGTTCCTTGACCTTCTGCAGGCCGTAGTGGTCGTGGTCGAGGATCTTGGCCGCCTTCTTGACGTCGACCGTGTCCTTCGACTCCTTGTTCCACGGCAGGGCGAGCAGCCATTCGACGTAGTTGCGGATGACGCTCGTCTCGGTGTTCATGTTGTTCATGCCCTCGAGGCGGTGGAGCTCGCGGTTCACGACCTCCTGCACGCGCTCGGGGTAGCCGCCGACGGCGAGCTTCGTGCGGTACTCGGCGATGTCGGAGACGATGTCGTCCTTGTAGCCGAGCTCCTTGCGGATGACCTTGATCTGCTCGCGCAGGTAGTAGTCGCGCTGGGCCTTGTCCATCTGCTGGCGGACCTTGCCGTCGATGTTCCGCTCCATGCGCAGGAGCTCGATCTCGTGCGAGAGGTCATACGAGAGCAGCTCGAGGCGATCCCGGATGTTGATGCACTCAAGCAGGTCCTGGCGCATGTGGACCTTGAGGTTCAGGTGGCTCGCGATGAGGTCGGCCAGGCGCCCGGCATCGTCGATGATGGCGACAGAGACGAGCGTGTCGGCCGGGATGCGCTTCGAGAGCTTGACCCAGTCCTCAAAGCGGTGGATGAGGGAGCGCGTCGCGACTTCCACATCCGTCGAGGTGTAGATCGGGTCGGTGTAGACCTTGGCCTCGACCTCGTCGTAATTCTCGAGCCGGTGATAGTCGCTGATGCGCGCGCGCTTCTCGCCCTCGACGAGCACGCGGACCGTGCCGCCTGGCAGCTTGAGGATCTGGTTGATCACGGCGACTGTGCCGTAGTTGTAGAGATCCCCGCGCCCCGGGTCGTCCTTGTCGGCATCAATCTGGCAGACGAGCAGGATGCGGTGGTCCTCCATCATCGCCTTCTCGAGAGCCGCCAGCGAGCGCTCGCGGCCGACGTCGAGGTGGATGATCATGTAGGGAAAGACCACCATGCCGCGCAGCGGCAGCATCGGCAGCGTCTTCATCTCTGGCGGTGTGCGTTTCTTCGGGGCGGCAGGTGCCGTTTTGTTCTCGTTCCTTTCTGGTGCTTCTGACATATATATCCCTCCCCTTGTCGTTATCTTGTGGATAAAAAGACAAGGCGCTGCAAGCTGCAGCGCCCTGTCTTGCATCGTATCAGGCCGATGCTTCCTTGTTGCCATCCTTGGCTTTATCTGCTTTGTCGGCGGACTTTGCGTCCTTGTCGACGGTCAGGATGGGTTCTTTCTTGGATGTGATGACGTCCTTCGTCACGCGGCAGGCGGTCACGCCCTCGATCGACGGCACATCGTACATGACGTTGCGCATGATGCCCTCGATGATCGAGCGCAGGCCGCGCGCCCCTGTCTTGCGCTTGAGCGCCTCCTTGGCGATCTGGCGCAGGGCGTCGTCATCGAACGTCAGTGTGACACCGTCGAGCTCGAGGAGCTTCTGGTACTGCTTGACGAGCGCGTTCTTCGGCTGCGTCAGGATGTTGACGAGTGCGTCCTCGTCGAGTGCGTCGAGCGTCACGACGACGGGCAGTCGGCCGATGAATTCCGGGATAAGACCGCTCTTCAAGAGGTCTTCCGGCAGGACCTTGCGCAGCGTGTCGCCGATGTTCCTCTGGCGCTTCGACTTGATCGGCGCGCCAAAGCCCATCTGCTTCTGACCGAGACGCGACTCGATGATCTTCTCGATGCCGTCGAAGGCACCGCCGCAGATAAAGAGGATATTCGTCGTATCGATCTGGATGAGCTCCTGGTGCGGGTGCTTGCGGCCGCCCTGCGGCGGCACGGAAGCCGTCGTGCCCTCGAGGATCTTCAAGAGCGCCTGCTGGACACCCTCGCCCGACACGTCGCGCGTGATGGACGGGTTCTCGGACTTGCGCGCAATCTTATCGATCTCGTCGATGTAGATGATGCCGCGCTCAGCCTTCTCGACGTCGTAGTCCGCCGCCTGGATGAGCTTCAACAGGATATTCTCAACGTCTTCGCCGACGTAGCCGGCTTCCGTCAGGGCCGTCGCATCGGCGATGGCAAACGGCACATTGAGGATGCGTGCGAGCGACTGCGCGAGCAGCGTCTTGCCGCTGCCCGTCGGGCCGATCATGAGGATGTTCGACTTTGCGAGTTCCACATCCTCACCAGTCTTGCCCTGCCCCATGTTGATGCGCTTATAGTGGTTGTAGACAGCCACGGACAAGGTCTTCTTGGCTTCGTCCTGGCCGATGACGTACTGGTCGAGGATTGCGCGGATGTCCTTCGGTTTTGGGACGTCCTTGAGCTCGACCTCGACATCGTCGCTGAATTCCTCTTCGATGATCTCATTGCAGAGCTCGATGCATTCATCACAGATGTAGACACCTGGACCAGCTACCAGCTTGCGCACCTGATCCTGCGTCTTGCCGCAGAACGAGCACTTGAGCTGGCCTTTCTCATCCCCAAACTTCAACATGACATCACCTCTTATGCCTTGGTCTCCGATTTCTTGCCCTTCTTGACCGGACGAGTAATCACCTCGTCGACCAGGCCGTACGCCTTGGCTTCCTCTGCCGTCATGAAGTTATCGCGCTCCGTATCCTGCACGACCGTCTCGCGGTCCTTGCCCGTCGACTCCACGAGGATGTCATTGATGACCTCGCGGATGCGCTGGATCTCACGCGCCTGGATCTGGATGTCCGTCGACTGACCCTGTGCACCGCCGAGCGGCTGATGGATCATGATGCGGGCATTCGGCAGCGCGTAGCGCTTGCCCTTGGCGCCTGCCGTCAGGAGCAGCGCGCCCATGCTCGCTGCCTGGCCGATACAGATCGTCGACACGTCCGGCTTGATATACTGCATGGTGTCGTAGATGGCAAGGCCTGCCGTGACGACGCCGCCCGGGCTGTTGATGTACAGATGGATGTCCTTGTCCGGGTCTTCCGACTCGAGGAACAAGAGCTGCGCAACAACCGTATTGGCGACAGCGTCGTCAATCGGGCCGCCCAAGAAGATGATGCGGTCCTTGAGGAGGCGCGAGTAGATATCGTACGCGCGCTCGCCCGTATTGGAACGCTCCACTACCATTGGTACATAACTCATAGGTATACCCCCATATCAGGGATCTTATTTGGCGATGTTATCGATGATGAACTGAGCCGTCTTCTTGCGGAGTACGGATGCAGCCAGATCGCCAATACGACCCTGTTCCTTGATGATCTTCTGGACCTGCTGCGGCGTAGCACCGTAAGCAGCTGCCATAGCAGCGACTTCTTCGTCGAGGTCCTTGGCTTCTACTTCGATGTCCTCAGCCTTGGCGACTTCCTCGAGCATGAGGTCCGTCTTGACGTTCTTCTCAGCCGTCTCGCGATACTGCTCGCGGAGCTTCGCGATGTCCGTGCCAGCGTACTGCAGGTACTGCTCGAGCTTCATGCCCTGCTGCTCGAGGCGCATCGCCATCTCCTGGATCATGGCCGTGACGCGGTTGTCGATCATGACAGCCGGGATGTCGACCGTGATGTTGTTCGTAGCCATCTCGATGGCAGCGCTCTTCTGGTCGTTCTCAGCCGTGCGCTCAGCGTTCTCCTCGAGGTTCTTGCGGATGTCAGCCTTGAGCTCATCGAGCGTCTCGAACTTGCTGACCTTCTTGGCGAGTTCATCGTCGATAGCCGGCAGCTCTTTCGTCTTGATGCTGCGGATCGTGCACTTGAACGTAGCGTCCTTGCCAGCGAGCTCCTTGGCATGGTACTCTTCCGGGAACTTGACGTTGACGTCGCGCTCCTCGCCGATCTTCGCGCCGACGAGCTGGTCCTCGAAGCCCGGGATGAAGCTGTTGGAGCCGATCTGCAGCGGGTAGTCCTTGCCCTCGCCGCCGTCGAATGCCTCACCGTCGACAAAGCCCTTGAAGTCGAGCGTCGTGAAGTCGCCGTCTTTTACCTCAGCGCCTTCCGGAGCGTCGACGAGCTTGCCCTGGCGATCCTGGAACGTCTTGAGCTGCTTCTCGACATCCTCGTCCGTGATGCTGACTTCGTTCTTCGGGACATTGAGGCCCTTGTAGTCGCCGAGCTTCACCTCAGGACGCGGCGTGACCGTAGCCTTGAAGACGAGGTCCTTGCCCTCTTCAAGCGTCTCGATGTCGACGCTCGGGCGCGTCACCGGGTCGATCTTCTGCTCGTCGAAAGCCTTGCTCAGGGCCTTCGGAGCGACGATATCGAAAGCTTCCTGCAGGACAGCGTCCTTGCCGACGTGGCGCTCGACGATCATGCGCGGAGCCTTGCCCTTACGGAAACCCGGGATGCTCACGCGGTTTGCGAGACGCTTGCATGCCTGATCGACTGCCTTGTTGACTTCTGCTGCTTCGACCTCAATCGTCAGAGTGACCTGCTGGTTCTCTCCATTTTCTACCGTAACTTTCATTGTGTGAAATGACCTCCTGTATCATCTTATTGCATCATGATTGGCCAGTTCCGGCTTGTCAGCCTCAAAAACATGCCATATGGATTTTATCATAACATAAAATGCGCAGGAATACAAGGATTTCTGCGCATTGCTGGACTAAAAAGTCAAAATATCAAGTTACCTGGCACGGAGAAGCCCCGAATCACTTCAGGAGGTCTGCCATGCGTCCCATCGGTTGCGAGAGGTCCATGTGGCCGCTGAGCGATTCGACTTTCTTGCCGTCGATGAGGATCTGGACCTTCTTGACCTCCGGGAATTCCGTCAAGGTGTCGACGACGGAGCCGACGAGCATCGTCTCGCCCGTCGAGCCGCCGACGAAGTCCTTGCGCAGGTCGCCCGTGAAGTCGACCGTCGCCGTGCCGTTCTCGACCTTGACACTGCGGAGCTTGGCCTGCTTCGGGATGATGTTCGTCTGGCCCTTCTCCTTCGTGCCTTCGAGAAGCGACTCCATCGCCGCCGTGTACTTCTCCTGCCCGTCGAGCGTGACCGTGCGCTTGTCGGCAATGAGCTTCATGCCCTGCTCATCGGGGTAGTAGACCTTGATCGTGAGCTTCTGCGGCTTCTTCTCGGCGCCCTGGCTCGAGGACGTGGCTGCCGGTGCGCTCTCCGCCTGGATGGCAGATGACGAGCTGCCGTCTGCCGTTCCCTTGCCAGCCGTCTCTGAGCCGCAGCCGGCGAGAAGGGCGAGCGCGAAGATCGCGAGCCCCAGCATTGCGTAACGGACGTATTTCTTCATGATCCTTCATCTCCTGTTCCGTCTATTCCGTTTGCTTCATGTCATTCATGTTTTCATGCATATCCTTGCTTCTACACGTCTAGATTCGAGATTCGCCCTGCGATTCCCTGCCTCAGTTGCCGCTGAAATAGCGGCCGATGGCGCGCGCGATGGCCTCGGCGAGCTTCATCTGGTACTGGGCATTGCTGAGCAGCTGCTCTTCGCGCGCATTCGTGATGAAGGCGAGCTCGGCGAGCGTCGCCGGCATGCTCGAATGCTTGATGACATAGAAGTTCGCCGTCTTGACGCCGCGGTTGAAGAGGCCGCCGGCCTTCTCGAGCTCCTCATTGACCAGGGTCGCGATGCGCTCGCCCCTCGGCGAGCCCGCGTAGTAATACGTCTCCATGCCGTGCGAGGCCGGATTCGAGAAGGCGTTGCAGTGGATCGAGACGAAGAGCTCCGCACCCGGCGTGTACTCGCCGACGTTGACGCGCGCTTGAAGCTCCTGGCGATCCGATGCGTTCGGGCCGTAAACGTCGACGTCCTTGTTGCGCGTCATCGTGACGCGCGCGCCCGAGTTCTCGAGGATGGACTGCAGGTCCTTCGAGACGGCGAGCGTCACGGAGGCTTCCGTCACACCTGTCGGGCCGACAGCACCTGTGTCGCTGCCGCCGTGGCCCGGGTCGATGACGACCGAGTGGCCGCTGACGCCCGCGACGCGCGAGGAGCTCCCCGTGCCGCCCGTCGCGAAGATGTCGATGACGAGGCGGTACGGCTTCTTGGCCTTGCGGTCCGTCGGCTCTGCGTGCACGGCGTAGCTGCCGTCGACGACAGGGTTCTTGCAGTCGATGCGAATCTGCGTGTGGCGCGCCTCGAGCTCACGGATGTGCAGGTGCTTGGCGTACTTGGCGAGCAGCGTGTAGTCCGGCTTGAGCTTGCCCGGCTCCGTGTTCGAGAGGTCGATGATGAGCTGCTTCTCGAGGTAGGGGCGCGTCGTGACATCGTACGTCACATTGTCCCGGTCCATGCCGACCTCGATGCGCAGGGCCTGGCGACCGTCGACCTCCGTCTCATACGACTGGAAGTAATTGAGTCTGTGCACCGCTTCGCGCCTTGCCGCCTCACCATTCTGCGGCAGGATGGCCGCCGCACAGGCGAGCAGCATCAAGAGCATGGCAGCTCCACGGCATATCTTGCTGAACAAAAAGAGTTCCTCCTTCTTCATTCTCATCTTGATCCATCAATCGTCTTTAATCGTCCTTGAGGAGGTCGAGCGCTTCCTGCTCGGCCTTCTCCGTCGCTTCCCTGTCGTAGGCGATGTCGATCTTGAGGTAATCGCCCTCGCCGACGCCCTCTGGCAGGAAGCGCTTCGGGAAGTTGACTTTCGTCATCTCTTCGCCGAGCAAAAGCACGGCGAGGTCGCCCTCAAAGCGGTCGAGATAGGCTGAGATCATTGTGCCTTCCCCTCCTCTGCCTTGATGCTGTAGTCCTTGCCATCCGTCGTGATGGTGATCGTGCCGTTCTTGTCGGTCTCATAGACCTTGCCCTTGTAGACTTCGCCCTTGTCGTTCTTGACGAGCTTCGTCTTCTTCTGCGAGCCGTCGCGGCGGTCCTTGTAGGTGCTCTGGCCGAGATAGCGCGCGAGCACATCCGTGTGCGGGTGGCCGTAATCATTGCCCTGGCCGCACGAGATCAGCACGGCTTCCGGCCAGACGGCCTTGAGGTACGCCACGGACGAGCCCGTGCTGCTGCCGTGATGCGGGCTCTTGAGGATGGTGCTCCTAAGATCCTTGGCATCCGCCTTCAGGAGCTGCTCCTCGACCGGCTGCTCGGCATCACCCGTGAAGAGCATCGAGAAGTCGCCGTAGGTGAGCTTGCCGACGACCGACTCGTTGTTCGGGTCGTGCTTGTAGCCCTTCTGCGTGCCCTTCTCGACGAGTTCCTTCGTCGGGTAGAAGACCTTGAACGAGACGCCGCTGCCGAAGTCGAGCACATCGCCGGCCTTGAGCGCCTGGTGCTTGATGCCTTTCGCCTTGAGCTGCTTCATGTAGCCGATGTAGAGCTTCGACGTCGACGGCATGCCGTTGTCGTAGACCGTGCCGACTTGGTAGTCCTTGAGGAGGACGTCCATGCCGCCGATGTGGTCGGCATGCGGATGCGTCAGGATGACCTTGTCGATCTTCTTGACGCCCGCCTTGTCGAGCTCGCGCTTGAACTTGTCGCGCTCGTCGACATCGCTCGTGTCGATGAGCACCGTCTGCTCCGCCGTCTGGATGAGGATGGAGTCACCCTGGCCGACGTTGAGCATCTTAATCGTGACATCCTTGCCGGCCGTGGCCGTCGCCGAGGACTTTGCAGCGCCCGAAGAGGCACTCGAAGAACTCGTGCCCTGGCTGCCGCCGCAGCCCGTCAGCACGGCGATGGCCAGCATGATGATGCCGAGTATCATACCGATTTTCTTTCTCACGTTTTTTCCCCCTGATACAATCGATTCCTGTCTTTACTATCTGCAATATCTGCGCCTGCCTCAGAGCAGGTACTCTGCGATGCCCGCAGCCACGCCGTCCTCGTCGACGGACGGCACGATGTGGTCGGCCAGCGCCTTGAGCTGCGGCCGCGCATTGTCCATGACGAGGCTCGTGCCGACCGTCTGCATCATCTCGATGTCGTTGAGCCCGTCGCCGAAGGCGAAGCTCCTCGAGACGGGGATGCCGAGATACGAAAGCGCGTGCAGGATGCCCGAGCCCTTCGTGACGTCTGCCGCGTAGAGTTCCATGTTCTTCTTGTGGTACGGGTCCATGAGGCCCGCAAGCCCCGGCCAGGAAAGCAGCTTCGCAAAGAGGCCGTGGCCGCCCGGGTCCTCCGAGGCAAATTCCATCTTCGCGACAGGCACCTTCTCGAGGTCGTAGTCGCGCACGAACTGCGTGACATCGACATCGATGCTGCGGTAGAACGCCTCCGTCAGCTTGTACTCCGGCTTGAGGTAGACGCTATGCGGCCCCTCGAGGATGTACTCGACGCCGTGTGCTTCTGCAAGGCGCGCAATCTCTTCGACCGTCGCCTGCGGCAGCATCTTCTTGTAGATGGTCTTGTCGCCGAGCAGCACGACGGCGCCGTTCATGAGCACGTAGCCGTCGAACAGGTCCTGCTGCACGAGTTCCGGGTCGAGGTAGGCATACGGCCTGCCGCTCGCGATGAACGTGCAGTGGCCCGCCGCGCGCAGTGCGCGGATGGCCTCCTTGACGGCCGGCGCGATCTGCGTCTGCCCTTCCATGATGTTGATCAATGTGCCGTCGATGTCGAAGAAGACGGCTTTTCTCTCTTGTTTCACAGGCATTCCCCCATAGACCGATTGACCGGTATTCAACGCGACTTGCGGTAGTAGATGCAGCAGCGGACGATGGTCAGCACGAACCAGATGGCGAACGTCACCGTAAAGATCCAGTCGACCGTCTCCATCTTCGAGAAGTCCATCACCGAGAAGATGCAGATCGCCGCGATGGCGATCACGCCGTCCATCGGCTTGACCGCTGCAGAGAGCCAGCTCTCCTGCCCCTCCCGCTCCATTTTCGTTCTGTCCGGCTTATTGTTCTGATACGGTTTACGCAAAGTAAAGACTCCAATCTCGTGTATTCTTGCTTTTATACTACTCGGGATTGGAGTCAGATTCAAGTTATTTCAGAACCTCGATGGTACATTTTTTGCAGTTGTCAGCGGTACTCGAGGTCGCGCGTGCCGCGGCGGATCTCCTCGGAGACGGGCAGGCTCGCCTCGTAGCGGCGCACGATGACCGAAGTCGTCAGGACGCCGGCGAGCAGCACGATGGCGACGAGCAGGATGACGCGTGCCGTCGAGTTGTCGCTGTCGCCGTCATCCGAGAACAGGCCACCGAGCCCCTGCTGCACGCTGTCGAGCGCCGGGCCGAAGCTCTGAATCGCGTTGTAGGTGTTGTAGGCCTGCGCGAACGTGTTCCAGCCGGCAACACCAAGGTTCGAGAGCGACTTGTCGCGCGCGAAGGCGATCCACGACTGGATCGTGATGAAGATGCCCGAGCCGATGAGCGGCACGATGATCATGATGTAGATGAGGTTCATCATGACGCCGAGCATCGCAGTCGGCAGATAGCCCGTGCTCACGGCGATGTAGCCGACGACGACCGCGTAGACGAAGGTGAAGCCGGCAGCCGACTGGATGGCGCCGCACCAGGCCAGCAGGCGGATCCAGCCGCCGACGGCCTTCGACTCCGCCCAGACGTGCCCGACGTTGCGGGCGTTGAGGAAACTGATGACGAGATTGAGCCCTAAGACAAGAACAAGCATCAGCATGATTATCACTCCTTTTCAATCTGGATACCAGTATAAGCGGGCATTCTGAAAAGTAACGGAAAACGATAGAAAATCCATGGAAGCGTAATCAGTCGGTTGCGGGATGCGCGAGCGTCTCTGCCATCGTGTCGTGGATGAGCTTGGCATAAGCGGCCGTGCCCTCGTCGTTCGGGTGGATGCCGTCACCGCCGAGCCATTCCGGATGCTTGGAGACGAGGCCGTACCAGTCGACGATCGTCACGTTCGGATGGTCTTTGGCCATACTTACGAGGTAGTCGTTGTTCGTCTGCTGCCACGAGAGCTCCGGGCAGTAGACATTGACCCAGAAGATGTGGCGGTCGGGACCGAGATACTCGAGGAGCGCGCGCGTCTGGACCTCGTACTTCTCGTAGCCGGCAATCGGGCCGTTCGTGCCGAGCGCGATGACGATGTTCTTGCCGAGGCGTCCCTGCGCCGCCATCTCTTTCGCCGCGTCGAGGCCGCCGCCGACGTAGCGCGAGACTTCCGCATCGATGATGCAGCCCGGCAGCACCTTGCGAAGCTCGCCCGAAGAGCCGAGCATCACGGAGTCGCCGATGCAGGCGACGCCCGAGAGGTCGACCGCGGCTTCATCCTTCGCTGCCTTCTGCTCGGCGGCCTCTGCTGCCGCCTGGTCATTGGCCGCCTGCTGCTCCGCGGCATTGGCGGCGAGCCTCTCCTGCAGCTCACCCGTGTCGCTGACCTTCTGGTCGGCCGAAACGGCAATCGCGTGGCCGCCGAAGCCCATGAGCGCGAGGCCCGGCAGCGTGAAGGCCGTCAGGAAGATGCAGGCCGTGACGATGTGGCGGCCGCGGATGGCCGGCAGGCGGCGGCTCGTGATGACATGCGCGAGTGCGTCCGACCAGATGGTCAAGACGAGAATGGCTGCGATCTCGAGCGCCGCGTAGTACGGCAGCTGCGTCCAGCCGAGCTTGGCGAAGAGGTAGATGACCGGGTACTGCCAGAGGTAGATGCCGAAGCTGCGCTTGCCAAGCCAGCCGAGCCAGCGCAGCCCCGGGCTCTCGAGCGCGGCGCCGACGAAGAAGCGGTCGTCGGCCGTCAGCAGCAGGAGCACACAGAAGAGCACAGTCATCGCGAGCATGCCCCACTCGTAGACGTAGGCAGACTGGCCGTCAAAGAGGAAGTAGGCGGCAATCGATGCGCCGACGAGTACGGGCCAGGCGAGATAGCCGAGCAGCATCCTGTATTTACCGAGGCGCGCGCGCGGGTGGTCGACCCACCAGAGGCCGAGCACGGCGCCGAAGAGCAGCGCGTAGGCGCGCGTGTCCGTGCCGTAGTAGAGGCGCGTGACATCCATGTCCGGCTCGTACATCATCGGCATGACGGCCGCCGAGCCGAGCGCGAGCAAGGCGAGCACCGCGAGGGCCGCTCGGCGCCCGGCGAGGATGTCGAGAAACGCGTAGAGCGCGAAGAGCAGCGGCCAGACGAGATAGTACTGCATCTCGATGCCCATGAACCAGAGGTGCGTGAACGGCGAGGCATTCGTCAGGCGCGTGAAGTAGTCGGCATTCTGCGCGATCTGCCACCAGTTGTTGTAGCCGAGGACGATCGAGAGGAACTCCGGCCGGATGGCCGTGACGGCCTTCGGCAGAACGAAGGAACAGACGCCGATCGTCGTCAGCAGCACGATGAAGAGCGACGGGTAGATGCGCTTGATGCGCTTCATGTAGTACGTCTTCACGCGGAAGCGGTGCTCGAGCCAGCTGCGCTTACTCGTGTAGGCGAGCAAAAAGCCCGTGAGCACGAAGAAGAGCGAGACGCCGAGATAGCCGCCGGGCAGCCGCTCGGGGAACATGTGGAAGAGTGTGACGCCGACAATCGCCAGCGTGCGCAGCACATCGAGCCCGTCGATATGCCGCCTGCCCGCTGCTTCACGTCCAAATAACGACAAAATGATCAACTCCTAAACCATGATATGTATAACTAATAATATAGAGTGCAGAGAAGGAAAAAGCAAGCCCAAAAGCGAAAACCGATAGAAAGAGATGCATGGAGAAAGGATGGAACCGATTTGACTGCACACACGACTCAAACGACTCGAATGAGAATAACTCGAATGAGAATGAATGGAAAGAAAACAATACGACAGAAGCTGCTCACCGTGAGCCTTGCCCTCGCCTGCCTGCCGGGCACCGCCCTTGCCGCCTCCTTCCCCGCCACAGCCCCCGCCATCCACTATGAGGGGCGCTGGCAGGAGAACGGCGGCTGCTATGAAGCCGCGCAGGGGGCCGTCTACCTTGAGACGGATTTCACGGGCACGCGCATTGCCGCCGATCTCCAAGACCACGAGAACCGCTGGCTCGTCTCCATTGACGGCGGCCCTTCGCGTAAAGTGCGCGCCGCAGCAGACGGTCCGACCGTGCTCGCCGAGGGTCTGACCAATGGCCGCCACACGCTCAGGCTCGAGCGCGCGACGGAGGGCTCGTACGGCATCAGCCACTTCCGCGGACTCGAGGCTGACTCACTCGAAGCTCCCGCAAGACAGGCAGAGCGCCTGCGCCTGGAATTCGTCGGCGACTCCATCACGGCGGGCTTCCGCAACGACGGCATAAAGCACGGCCACAACGACGCTGCCATCGAGGACGGCTCAATGGCGTTTGCGCCGCAGCTCGCGCGCCTTCTCGGCGCCGACTACAGCGTCGTCGCCAAGTCGGGCGAAGGCGTCGTCCACAACTGGGGCGCCCCCTGGCCTGACCGCGGCCTCCACACCGAGGAGCGCTACCGCTGGACCCTCTACGGCGCGCACAAGACGCCCGGCAACACCATCTGGCAGAGTGAGAAGCTGCCCGTCTCCGCCGTCATCCTCGCACTCGGCACGAATGACTTCAGCGACAAGGAACGCCGCCCCTATCACGAGGAATACGTGCAGGCCTGGACAAGCCTCATGCGCCGCGTGCATGCGATGAACCCAGAGGCACCCATCATCTGCCTCGAGCCGCTGCCCGCCGCCGTCTCTCCGCTCGCGGGCCTCTGGATTGAGGAGACCTGCGAGCGCGCGCAGCGAGAAGGCATCCCCGCTCACTACATCGCGCTCAACGAGGACGGCCCGCTGCTCGCCCCCGGGGACTTCGTCGGCGACGGCACGCACCCGACGAAGTCCGGCTCAGCCCGCCTCGCCCGATACCTCGCCCCGCGCCTCGCCCCCTTCCTGCCCCATCATTGACAGGACCAGGCCATCGCCGCGTTCCCGCGCCCGATCCCCGCGCCATCGTCCACGAGACGTATTACCTCGACAACGGCCAGCCGTTCCATTCTACATAGACACAAAGACGAGGAGCCCGCTTCCCCATCGCACAAGAGCGATGAGAGAAGCGGGCTTCTCGTTTCTTGTCTTTTTATTTACTTGACCTGAATCTGCTGGTCGGCTGCCCTGTCGGAAAGTTTTTCCTCGGCTGCGAGCAGGTCCTTGGCAGCGCGGAGCTGGAGCTCCACCTGCTTGTAGGACGTGCCGCCGAGCGAGTTGCGGTTCTTGACGCACGTCTCGGGGCTGATGGCCTCCTTGATGTCGGCGCCGAAGAGCGGCGAGAGCTTCTGGAAGTCCTCGAGGCTCATGTCCTCGAGGTAGATGCCCTTCTCGATGCAGTCGTGGACGGCCTGGCCCGAGACGGCATGCGCCTTGCGGAACGGCATGCCCTTCTTGACGAGGTAGTCGGCGAGGTCGGTCGCATTGGAGAAATCCTCCGTCACGGCCTTCTTCATGACGTCCTTGCTGACCTTCATGCCGCGGATCAGCTGCGCGTAGACGGCGAGGCTGAACTTGACGGTGTCGATCGCGTCGAAGATGCCCTCCTTGTCCTCCTGCAGATCCTTGTTGTAGGCAAGAGGCAGGCCCTTGACGGTCGTCAGCATGGCCATGAGGTGGCCGATGACGCGGCCCGTCTTGCCGCGGACGAGCTCGGAGACATCCGGGTTCTTCTTCTGCGGCATCATCGAGGAGCCCGTGCAGTGCGCATCGTCGAGCTCGACGAAGTGGAACTCGCGGCTGCACCAGAGAATCGTCTCCTCCGAGAGGCGCGAGAGATGGACCATGAGAATCGAGGCCGCGGCGAGGAACTCCATGATGTAGTCACGGTCGCTGACGGCGTCGAGGCTGTTCGTGTAGATGTTCTCGAAGTTGAGCTGCTTCTGCACGAACTCGCGGTCGATTGGGAAGGTCGTGCCGGCGAGCGCGCCGGCGCCAAGCGGCATGATGTCCGCGCGCTTGTAGACGCCCTCAAAGCGGGCGAAGTCGCGCGAGAGCATCCCGAAGTACGCGAGCAGGTGATGCGAGAACAGGATTGGCTGTGCGCGCTGCAGATGCGTGTAGCCCGGCATGATGACGTCGCTGTACTTCTCCGCCGTCTCGACGAGCGCGCGCTGCAGGTTCTCAATCTCCTTCTGCACAGCCACGACCTCGCGGCGCACGTACATGTGCGTGTCGAGCGCGACCTGGTCGTTGCGGCTGCGCGCCGTGTGCAGGCGGCCGCCGGCCTCGCCGATGGCGTCGGTCAGGCGCTTCTCGATGTTCATGTGGATGTCCTCGAGATCGACGGAGAACTCGAACTCCCCTCTCTCGATCTTCTGGAGGATGTCCTTGAGGCCGGCGACGATCTTGTCGCGGTCCTCCTCTGTGATGATGCCGCATTTCGCGAGCATCGTGGCATGCGCGATGGAGCCAGCGATGTCCTCGTGGTACATGCGCTTGTCGAAATTGATGGAGGCCTGGAACTCGTTGATCATCTCATCGGTCGACTTGGAGAAACGGCCTCCCCACATAGCCTTGCTCATTTACTGTTCTTCTCCTGCATCAGGGCGCGTACCTTGAGCGGCAGGCCGAAGAGGTTGATGAAGCCCGTGGCGTCAGCCTGGTTGTAGACATCATCGTGCTCGAACGTGACGTATTCCTTGCTGTAGAGGGAATACGGGCTCGTGGAGCCGGCGGAGATGATGTTGCCCTTGTAGAGCTTGAGCTTGACCGTGCCCGTGACCGTCTGCTGCGTGCTGTCGACGAAAGCGGACAGCGCCTCGCGCAGCTGGCAGAACCACATGCCATCGTAGACGAGCTCGCCGAAGCGGACAGCGACGTGCTGCTTGAAGTGGTACGTCATGCGGTCGAGGCAGAGATACTCGAGCTCGCGGTGTGCGTAGTAGAGGATCGATCCGCCCGGGTTCTCATAGACACCGCGGGACTTCATGCCGACGAGGCGGTTCTCGCAGATGTCGACGATGCCGACGCCATTGCGCGCGCCGATCTCGTTGAGCTCCGTCAGGAGAGCGACAGGATCCATCTTCTTGCCGTTGACAGCGACCGGCTCGCCCTTCTCGAAGTCGACCGTGACGTATTCCGGCTCATCCTTCGCGTCTTCCGGCGCCTTGGAGATCAGGAACATGCTGTTGTGCGGCTCGTTGGCCGGATCCTCGAGGTCGGAACCCTCATGGGAGAGGTGCCAGATGTTGCGGTCCATGGAGTACGTCTTGTTCTCCGTCGCGATGGGGATGCCGTGCTTCTTGGCGTACTCGATCTCAGCGGAACGGGAATCGAGGTCCCACTCGCGCCACGGAGCGATCAGCGTGATGTTCGGTGCGAGTGCCTTGACCGTCAGCTCGAAGCGGACCTGGTCGTTGCCCTTGCCCGTAGCGCCGTGCGCGATGGCGTCAGCGCCTTCCTGCTTGGCAATCTCGACGAGCTTCTTCGCGATGATTGGGCGCGCAAAAGACGTGCCGAGCAGGTACTTGTCCTCGTAGACAGCACCGGCCTTGAGCGTCGGCCAGACGTATTCCTTGAGGAACTCCTCCTTGAGGTCTGCGATGTAGACCTTGGAAGCACCGGACTTCAGGGCCTTGTCGTGTACAGCGTCGAGCTCGTCACCCTGTCCGACATCGGCGCAGCAGGCGATGACTTCGCAGCCATCGTAATGCTCCTTGAGCCACGGGATGATGACGGAGGTATCGAGACCGCCCGAGTATGCGAGTACGACTTTCTTGATCTTAGCCATGGTAAAAACCTCTCTTCCTATAACTCCTCCCCGCCCATCACGCGTTCATGCTTGCCATGGGCATCTGGAAGGGATAATGCACAGTCATAAAATTACAAGTCACCGATTACAGAATGCGTGTTCAGTCTGCCATCGTCAGAGCCATGATGGCCTTCTGCGTGTGCAGGCGGTTCTCCGCCTCGTCGAAGATGACATCGGCATTGGCCTCGAGGACCTCCTCCGTGATCTCCTCGCCGCGGTAGGCCGGCAGGCAGTGCATGACGATGACGCGCTTGTCGGCGCCCTCGAGGAGTTCCTTGTTGACCTGGTACGGTGCGAAGATCTTCTTGCGCGCCTCGTGCTCGGCCTCCTGGCCCATGCTGGCCCAGGTGTCTGTGACGACAATGTCGGCATCTTTGACGGCCTCGTGCGGATCCGTGACGAGGCTGAGCGAAGCGCCCGTCTCCTTCGCGTCCTCGAGGGCGTTCTTGAAGACCGTCGCATCGGGGCGGTAATCCTCCGGCGTCGCCGCGACGAACGTCATGCCGACCTTGGCACATCCGTAGAGGAAGGAGTTCGTCATGTTGTTGCCGTCGCCGACGTACGCCATCTTGAGCCCCTTGAGGTTCTTGCCCTTGTACTCCTCGATCGTCAAGAGATCGGTGAGGACCTGGCAAGGATGCAAGAGGTCCGTCAGCGCGTTGATGACGGGGATGTCGGCCCACTTCGCGAGCTCCTCCACGCGGTCATGGCCGAACGTGCGGATCATGATGCCGTCGAGGTAGCGCGAGAGCACACGCGCCGTGTCGCGGATGGGTTCACCTCGCCCGAGCTGGAGGTCACGGTTCGAGAGGAAAAGCGCCTGGCCGCCGAGCTGGTACATGCCCGTCTCAAAGGATACTCGCGTTCGCGTCGAAGACTTCTCGAAAATCATGCCGAGCGTCTTGCCCTTGAGGATCTTGTGCGGCACACCCGCTTTCTGCTTTGCCTTGAGCTCCTTGGCGAGTGCCAGGATCTCCTGTACCTCATCCACGGATAAGTCGTGGATGGATAGCATGTCTTTCCCTTTCAACATATGATGACCTCCCTGCTGGAATCACTAGAACATCTGTAGTCTTGTAACTTCCGTAACTATTGCATATTATACATCAAATCCAGCCGCTTGAAAAGTGTAGATATGCATTTTTTTTGTATTTCTATACATATCACCCCGAACGGCTGAATTTTTTTATTTGTCGTACTTATTTATCGTATTTTGCGAGCACATCGTCGAGCGTCAGGATGACCGTATCGACCTGCTCCTTCGTGATGATGAGCGGCGGGATGAAGCGCAGCACCTTGCCGGCCGTGCAGTTGATGATTGCGCCCTCGGCGAGGCAGTCGTTGACGATGTCGCGGCCGTGCTCAGCGGAGGCGAGCTCGGCGCCGAGGATCAGGCCCGTGCCGCGGACATCCGTGATGAGTGCGGGGTGCTTGGCCTTGAGGTGCTCGAGCTGCTGCTTGAAGTAGCTGCCGACCTCCTCGACGTGCGCGAGGAACTCCGGCTTCGGCACCGTGTCCAAAACGACGTTGGCGGCGGCGCAGGCGAGCGGGTTGCCGCCGAACGTCGTGCCGTGGTCACCGGCGTGGAAGGCCTTGGCGACCGCATCCGTGACGATGAAGGCGCCGATGGGCACGCCGCCCGCGAGGCCCTTTGCCAGCGTGACGATGTCCGGCTTGACGCCGTACTTCTCGTAGGCGAAGAACTTGCCGCTGCGGCCGATGCCGGCCTGGATCTCGTCGAAGATCAGGAGCGCGTGGTACTTGTCGCAGAGCGCGCGGACCTTCTTGAGGTAGTCGCCCTCCGGCGTGTAGACGCCGCCCTCGCCCTGGATCGTCTCGAGCATGACGGCAGCCGTCTTCTCGCTCATCATCGACTCGAGCTCCTCGATGTCGTTGTAGTGGACGTAGTCAAAGCCTTCAGGCAGCGGGCCGAAGCCCTCGTGGTACTTCGGCTGGCCCGTCGCCGTCAGCGTCGCGATCGTGCGGCCGTGGAAGCTGTCCCAGGCCGTGATGATCTGGGATTTCTCGGGGTCTATCTGGTGCGCGTACTTGCGCGCGATCTTGATGGCGCCCTCGTTGGCCTCGGCGCCCGAGTTGCCGAAGAACGCCTTGTCGAGCCCCGAGAGCGCGACGAGCTTCGCCGCGGCGTCGGCCTGCGGCTGCGTGTAGTAGAGGTTCGAGCAGTGGATGAGCTTCTTCGCCTGCTCGGAGATGGCCGTGACGAGCGGCCCGTAGTCGTGGCCGAGCACGTTCACGGCGATGCCGCCTAAAAAGTCGAGGTACTTCTTGCCGTTGATGTCCCAGAGATACGCGCCCTCGCCATGGTCGAGCACGATCTTGTAGCGGTTGAAGACCGGCAGGTAGTCCTGTGCATCTTTTGCAAATATATCTTTATCCGTTTCCTGCATGAAATCGCATCCCTTTCGTTGATTGATCAGCGCACGACCTGCGTGCCGATGCCCTGCGAGGTGAAGATCTCGAGGATGATCGAGTGGTCGAGCCGCCCGTCGATGATGTGCGTCTTGCCCGTGCCCTTCTCGAGAGAGGTCAGGCAGGCCTCCACCTTCGGGATCATGCCGCCCTGGATGACGCCCGACTTGATGTAGTCGCGCGCCTCCTGCATGTGAAGCGTCGAGAGGAACGAGGACTTGTCGGAAAAGTCCTTGTAGATGCCCTCGACGTCCGTCAGTAAGAGCAGCTTCTCCGCGTGCAGCGCCCCGGCGATCTCCGCCGCAACGTAGTCGGCATTGATGTTGTAGCTCTCGCCGTTCGCGCCGACGCCGATCGGCGCGATGACGGGCACGTAGTCCTGGTCGAGGAGGTCCTCGATGAGGGCCACGTTGACCTTCTGGACGGCGCCGACGTAGCCGATGTCGACCTTCTTCTTTTCATCGCCCTCGTAGACCGTCGCGAGCTTCTTCTGAGCGCAGATGAGGTTCGCATCCTTGCCCGAGAGGCCAACGGCGCGCACGCCGCGGTGGTTGAGCAGGTTGACGATCTCGGAGTTGACCTTGCCGTCGAGGACCATCTCCGCGATCTCGACCGTCTCCGCATCCGTCACGCGCAGGCCGGCGACGAACGATGACTTCTTGCCGACCTTCTTGAGGAAGCCCGTGATCTCCGGACCGCCGCCGTGCACGATGACGGGGCGAATGCCGACGTACTTCATCAGCGCGACGTCCTGCATGACCTTCTCCTTGAGGTCCTCATTGATCATCGCATTGCCGCCATACTTGATGACGATGGTCTTTCCGTAAAATTCCTGGATGTAGGGCAGCGCCTCGACGAGGATGGCTGCCTTATCCTTGGCCGTGAATGTCATACTATCCTTCCCCTATCTCTTGCGCCAGTCTATCAGGTGTGATACTCGCCGTTGATCTTGACGTACTCGTAGGAGAAGTCGCAGGTCCAGACGGTCGCCTCTTCCTCGCCCTGGCCCATGTCGATGGAGATGGTGATGTCGTGCTGCTCCATGACCTTGGCGAGCGCCTCCGCGTCGTATTCTGCGCCGACGCCGTGTGCGTAGACGGGGACATCGCCGAACTTGACGACGACGTCTTCGGGGTTCATCGGCACGCCGGCATAGCCGACGGCGCAGATGACGCGGCCCCAGTTCGGGTCAGCGCCGAAGAAGGCCGTCTTGACGAGCGGGCTCTTGGCAACGCTCATGGCGACCGTCTTGGCATCGGCAAACGTCTTCGTGCCCGTGACGTGTACCGTCAGGAACTTCGTCGCGCCCTCGCCGTCATCGGCAATCTCCTTGGCGAGTTCCTTGCAGAGCTTGTCGAGCGCCTCGAGGAACTTGGCGTAGTCCTCGCTTCCCTCCGCGATCGGCGCATTGCCGGCCGCGCCGTTGGCCATAACGATGGCCATGTCGTTCGTGCTCATGTCGCCGTCGATCGAGATCATGTTGAAGGACGTCGCGACGACCTTGGAGAGCGCCTTCTGCAGGAGCTTGCTGTCGATGGCGGCATCCGTCGTGATGAAGCAGAGCATCGTGGCCATGTTCGGCTGGATCATGCCCGAGCCCTTGGCGATGACGCCGAAGCGCACCTTCTTGCCGCCGAGCTCGATCTCGAGCGCCGCCGTCTTTGGATGCGTATCCGTCGTCATGATGGCCTGGCTCGCCGCGCTGCCGCCGTCCGCCGAGAGCTTGCTGATGGCGTCCTTGACGCCCACTTCCAGCTTGTCCATCGGCAGCGGCACGCCGATGACGCCCGTCGAAGCAACGACGACATCTTGTGGCGTGCAGCCGAGCGCCTCGGCAGCGATCTCCTGCGTCGCCTTGGCGTCTTTTTCGCCCTGCTCGCCCGTGCAGGCATTGGCACAGCCGGCATTGGCGACGATGGCGTGCGCCGTGCCCGTGGCGACGACGGCCTTCGAGGCAAAGACCGGCGCTGCCGCTACGGCGTTCTGCGTGAAGGTGCCGGCGACAGCGGCTTCCTTCTCCGTGTAGATGACGGCGACATCGAGGTTGCCGCTCTTCTTGATGCCGGCCTTGACACCGGCGGCCTTGAAGCCCTGCGGGAACGTGACACCCGCCTCATTGTGGAATGCGTTGATCATATGGGATTCCTCCTAAATGTAAATGGTTTCGATTGGATTGGTATGCGCCCGCGGTGCTCAGGGGTACATCGGCACGTAGTCGAGGCCCGTCTTCTCGTCGAAGCCGCAGGCGATGTTGAAGTTCTGGACGGCCTGCCCCGCCGCACCCTTGACGAGGTTGTCGATGGCGGAGAGCACGATCACGCGGTGCGTGCGCGCGTCGATGTGCCAGGCGATGTCGCAGAAGTTCGAGCCGCGGACCTCCTTCGTCGAGGGGTAGCCGCCGCGGCCGAGCAGCCGGATGAAGAACTCCTTGCTGTAAGCCTTCTCGAAGGCGGCGTCGACGAGCTCCGGCGCCGCGCCCTCCTTGAGCGTCGCGTAGCACGTCGCGAGGATGCCGCGCGACATCGGCACGAGGTGCGGCGTGAAGTTGATGACCGTCACCTCCCCCGAGAGGTCCGTGATGGCCTGCTCGATCTCCGGCGTGTGGCGGTGGTGTGCCACATTGTAGGCGCGGAAGTTGTCGTAGAGCTCCGGGAAGTGGTTGGCCTGCTTCGGCGAGCGGCCCGCGCCCGAGACGCCCGACTTCGCGTCGACGATGATCGTATTGACATCGATGAGATGCGCGCGCGCGAGCGGCGCGAGCGCGAGGATGCTGGCCGTCGTGAAGCAGCCAGCGTTGCCGATGATCTTGGCATCGCGGATCTCGTCGCGGTAGAGCTCCGCGAGGCCGTAGACGCGCTCGGCTTCAGGATCCGTGTGCGGCACGTGGTACCACGCCTCGTAGACACTCGTATCGCGGAAGCGGTAGTCAGCGCCGAGATCGATGATGCGCACCGGCAGGTCCCGGAGCGCGCGGCCGACCTTCATCGCATGGCCGTGCGGCAGGCCGATGAAGACGAAATCGCTGTCCTTGCCGATGGCCTCGATGTCCTTCATGCTCTCGAGCACCATGTCGTAGCATCCTCGCAGGTGCGGGTAGAGATCCGCGATCTTCTCGCCCGTGTGGCTCTCGGATGTGACATGCACGACTTCTGCCTGCGGATGATTGTAGAGGATGCGCAGGAGCTCGGCTCCCGCGTATCCCGTTGCTCCCAAGACACTGACTTTCATACTAGTTCCTCCTCCGGGGCTCGGCCCCTTGAATTGATGTTTATAATTATACATCTGCGCTGTATAATATTGCAAGCCTTTTCTTTACAATTTTACAGATTTTTTTGCGATCCCTCTCATCGCATTTGGCGATGCGGTTGCTGACGAAATAAACCGTGCGTGTTATAATGAGGACAAAGGAGTGTTTATTTCATGGCAACAAGACGACGGCGGTCACCGAAACGGCTGATCCGCTTTCTTTTTTTCCTCTTGACCCTTTTCCTCGCCGCCTTCTTCGTATCGGGCGGGCTGGCCGTCTTCTCCGCAAAGACGTGGCAGAGCGCAGGCGGCTTCCTGCCGCGGCCGACGCAGAGCGTGCCCGCCAACGAGATGACGGACGAGGTGCACCATCCGGGCTTTTCCGACCGGCTGAGCCGCGTCATCTTCCTGCGGCGCGCCGTCGAGAGCCGCGTCAATGTGCGCGACCCGCACTACGTCAAACTGCAGGACATGCCCGACTCCCTGCAGCAGGCCATCGTCGCCGTCGAGGACCGGCGCTTCTACAGCCACCACGGCTTCGACTTCGAGGGCATCGCGCGCGCCACGCTCGTCAACCTGCAGTCCGGCGAGATCGAGGAGGGTGCGAGCACCATCACGCAGCAACTCGTCAAGAATCTCTTCCTCTCGCACGAGCAGGCCTTCGGCCGCAAGGCCGAGGAGTTCGTGCTGGCGCTCGACATGGAGTGGAACTACTCGAAGGACGAGATTCTCGAGATGTACCTCAACACCATCTACTACGGCTCGAACTACTACGGCATCGGCGCCGCCTCCGAGGGCTACTTCGGCAAGCGGCCGCGCGATCTCGCCCTGCCCGAATCGGCCATGCTCGCCGGCCTGCCGAACGCCCCCTCGCTCTACTCCCCCTACGTCGACTTCATGATGGCCAAGAAACGCCAGTTCATCGTGCTCGACGCGATGGTCAGCTGCGGCTACATCGACAAGACGATGGCCGAAGACGCCAAGATCAAGCCGCTCTACCTCGCGCACTGAGCCCATCCCCCCCGACAACCCGTCGGCCAATCAAAAAAGACAAGGCATTGTGCCTTGTCTTTTTTATGCATCATTTCTTTTTGCTGTTTTCCTTCTGCTGCTCGACAGCGGAGCGCTCGAAATGCTTGTAGAACTGCTCTGCCATGTTCGTGTAAGTGGCAACCGTGTCGCCTTCGCTGCGGTTGGCCTGGATCTGGTACGTGTAGAGGAGCTCGTTCGTGCCAGCCTTGTAGACGTCGAAGAAGAACGTCGTGCGGCTGTCATTGGCGACCGTCAGGATGACGTAGGCATCCGCGTAATTAGCGACATACTGCTTGAAGTCCTTGGCAGCTGTGCGGCGGTCGAGCGCCTTGATGTCGATGTTCTGGTCCGCCTTGATGTTCTGCGCGACCGTGTCATACGAGATGACATAGCAGCGCGCCACGCGGCTCGACTCATAGACGATCTGCGTGAGCATGTCCTTATTCGGAGACTTCGGGTCGACCTGCATGTAGAGCGGCGAGCCGATGGCCAGACGGTGGATGGCCGTGAGGTCCGCGCCCTCCTGGACCGTGACCTTGTCGGCATTTGCAAAAGCAACCTGCGTGCCGAGCACGACCATGCAGGCGATGAGCAGCATCTGGATGATTTTCTTCATATAATAATCTCTCCTTGCACTATATTTTGCGAATCATCTCGCATTGTTATTCTCATTTTACACTGCCTGGCAAAGATACGCAAGGAAAAAAGCACAGACCCGCCTCGCCAGACCAAGTCCCTCCGGCTCGACGGCAAGATTCACCGCTAGCAGGAGAGGGCTGACCATTAGCGGAGCTTTGGCCGCCTGCGTCAAGAACGCATTTTTTTGCCGACCAGATTCCCTGCTGGGAAGCGTCGTCCAAGCGAAGCGCGTTTCGCTCCCCGGCAGGGATATATTCCAGGGCAAAAACATGCGTTCAGCAGCCGGCCATGCGGAGCGTTGGGCAGTCCTCTCCGCCTCGCCAGGCTAACCCCTCTCCTGCCCTCAGTCGGGATAGACGCGCTTCTCGATGGCCTTGGCCGTCGGCGTGACGGCAAGGCCTGCTTCGCTCGTCTCGCGCAGCGACTTTGGCAGGAGATGGCCGACCTCGTTCATCGCGGCGATGACCTCGTCGACAGGGATGAACGACCGGATGCCCGCCATCGTCATATCAGCGGCCGTCATGGCGACGACCGTCGCGAAGCCGTTGCGCTTGACGCACGGCACCTCGACGAGGCCGGCAACGGGATCGCAGACGAGCCCCATGAGATTCTTGATGGCGAGCGCCGTGCCATTGCCGATCATCGCTGGCGTGCCGCCCGCGAGCTCGACGAGCGCTGCCGCCGCCATGCCGGCCGCCGTGCCGCACTCCGCCTGGCAGCCGCCCGCCGCGCCCGCGATCGAGGCATTCTGATCGACGACCATGCCGATGCCCGCCGCCGTCAGCAGCGCCAGCACGATGTCACCGTCAGCGAGACGGCGCTGCTTTTTCGCCGCGTAGAGCGCTGCCGGCACGATGCCGCACGAGCCGGCCGTCGGACATGCGACAATGCGGCCCATGACCGCGTTGACCTCGCTGATGCCGACGGCGTAGGCCGCTGCCTCGATGGCCGCCTCCCCCATGTACCCGCTCGCGCGGTACGCGTAGAGCTTCTTCGCGTCGCCGCCCGTCATGCCCGAGAGCGACCGCTCCGTATTCTGGATGCCGCGCACAATCGACTCCTGCATGACCTGCCAGTTCTTCAGCATCTCCTGCAGGACCTCGCCGCGCGAGCGCTCCCTGTCGTGCATCTCGCGCTTGAGCACGATCTCATGGACCGGCACATGCTGCGCTTCAGCGAGCGCCACGAGCTCCCCGACCGTATTGAAATCAGACTGAATCATCTCATACTCCTTTCGCTCAGATCGCCGGAATGGCAAAGGCCGTCTCGACCTCGTAGACCGCGCAGCACTCCGCGACGACATCGCCGGAGAGCGGCTCGTCGAGCTCGAGGATCATCATGGCCATCTCGCCGCGGCTCTGGCGCGAGACGCGCATGAAGGCGATGTTGTACTCGTAGCGCGCGAGGATCTGCGTGACCTTCGTGATGATGCCGGGCTTGTCGTGGTGGATCGTGATGAGCGCCGGGTACGCGCCCGTGAGCTCGACCTCGTAGCCGTCGATGTTCGTGATGCGGATGTTGCCGCCGCCCACAGACGCGCCGCGCACGCGCACCGTGCGCCCCGAAGCCCCCGTCAGGTGGATGACCGCCGTATTCGGATGCGCCCGCTCCAGATTGACCTTCTGGAACGAGAAGACGAGCCCCTGCTCCTCGGCGATGGCCAGCGCCTCGCGGATGCGCTCGTCGTCGGGCGCAAAGCCCAGGATGCCCGCGATCAGCGCCTTGTCCGTGCCGTGGCCGCGGTACGTCTGCGCGAACGACCCGTGCAGGTTGATGTCCGCGCGTACGGCCGGCTCGCCGAGGACCTTGCGGGCCATGAGGCCGAGCCGCACCGCACCCGCCGTGTGCGAGCTCGACGGGCCGATCATGACCGGCCCGACTATGTCAAATACACCGTGCATATGCTCTCTCTTTCTCTGCTTCATGCAGATACATACAGACATACAGAAATATAGAAATACAGAAAGCCTTCAAGACCTCGACTGCATCGTCTCGGGTTCTTGAAGGCTTTTCTTCTAAAATCAGCGGCTATTGCCCGCTCACTTGATCAGGCCGTGGTTGCGCAGGGCCGTCTCAAGCTGCTTCTCGTGCTCCGGCTCCATCTCGGAGAGCGGCATGCGCAGCGGACCGGCTGCATAGCCGAGCTTGCGCATCGCGACCTTGACAGGGATCGGGTTGACCTCGCAGAAGAGCGCGTCGATGAGGTCCGCATAGGCAATCTGCATCTTGCCGGCTTCCTCGGCCTTGCCGTCGAAGTAGAGCTGGCACATGTCGTGCGTCTCCTTCGGCGCGACGTTCGAGAGGACGGAGATGACGCCCTTGCCGCCGAGCGAGAGGATCGGGACGATCTGGTCGTCGTTGCCCGAGTAGACATCGAGGCTGTCGCCGCAGGCAGCGCGCAGGCGCAGGATCTTCGAGAGGTCGCCGTTGGCCTCCTTGACCGCGACGATGTTCGGGATCTTGGCGAGCTCGACGTACGTCGGGATCTGGATGCCGACACCCGTGCGCGACGGCACATCGTAGAGGACGATCGGGATGTTGATGCTCTCCGCGATGGCCTTGTAGTGCGCGATCAGGCCCTTCTGCGTGCACTTGTTGTAGTACGGCGTGACGACGAGCACGGCATCCGCGCCGACGCTTTCCGCGTACTTCGAGAGCTCGATGGCGTAAGACGTCTCGTTCGAGCCCGTGCCGGCGATGACCGGGATGCGGCCCTTGACCGTGTCGACGGCGCACTTGATGGCCGCTCTGTGCTCCTCGTCCGTCATCGTGGCCGACTCACCGCTCGTGCCCGTGATGACGATGGCATCCGTACCGCCCTTGATCTGGTCCTCGATGATGCGGCTGAGTTCTTCGAAGTTAACACCATCCTCCGTGAACGGCGTGATGATGGCGACACCTGCACCTTTGAAAATTGTCTTCTTCATCCAGAAAGCCTCCCATACTCCTGTCCTGCTATACCGCCCGCGGCAGCAGGACATCGACTCATATTATGATATCTCCTTCATTATCCCATGTCCACAGAAGAAAGTCAACGCCTTCTCCAGAGGACAAATGTCGCATCTCAGAGCGCCGGCTTGATGGAGCCGAAGGCGTCCTTCGCCGCGGCGATCTTCTCGTCGTTGCCGAAGACGCAGAGGACGTTCTCCTTCATGCAGTCCGCGATGAGCGGTGCGAGCGCGCGGATGTCCTCCTGGCGCGTCGCGAGGATCTCCGCGCGGCGCTGCTGGCGGTCCGCCTCCGTGATGCCGCGCAGGTAGCACGTCGCGGCCGCATCGCCCTTCATCATCGGCGTCAGCGGCGTGTCGACGCCGCTCATCGTGCCGATGATGAACTTGTCCATCTCACGCTCCGATGCCGTAAAGTGCGCCGCATAGTCGGCCGTGCCGTCAAAGACGGCGAGCGTCTCAAGGAGGTTCGGGTCGCGGTAGGAGCCAAAGTACATGAAGCCGTTGCGGTTGAAGCCCGTGAAGGCGCCGTAGGCACCGCCCTGCACGCGGATCTTCGTCCAGAAGTAGTCGTAGCGCAAAAGCGTCTCTAAAACGGCCATGCTGCCCGTGTAGCGATAGCCGAGGCGCAGGAAGTTCGCTCCCTTGCCGACGTACTGCACGCGGCTCGAGGACGTCAGGCCCTCGTTCTCCGGCTCGACCTTCCAGTCAAACGAAGCCGCCGGGAACACGTCCTGCGAGAAGCTCTGCTGCAGGGCGCCGAAGGCCTCGGCAAAGGCCGGGTACTCCTCTTCCCTGAGCGTGACGCTGACGATGAGGCCGTTGCGGTTGAAGAGCTTCGGCAGTAGCGTCTTGAACACCTGCTGCATCTTGGCGAGACTTCCCGCAAAGTCCGCCTCAAACGCCTTGAGGAACGGGTAGAACGACAGGCCGCCCTCGTCGGCGTAGCGGCCCGCGCGCGAGAGGTAGGCCGCGAGGCGCGAGACGATGATCTGGTTGGCGGCGCGCTGCAGATTGAGCTCGATGGACGTCTCCTCCTGCTCGACGAGCTCGCGGATGCGCTTCTCGTCCGTAAAGCGGCTCTCGGTCAGGATCTCCTGCAGGAGCGCCATAAGCTCCGGCAATCTCTTGACGAGCGCCTTCGCGCGGACGCGCAGCTTCGGCAGCAGCGAGTCTGGCTCGCCGTTTCGCGTGTAGACGACGACATCCGACGCGATGCCGCCCGTGTGCAGGTTGCGCAGGTTCGCGAGCTCCGCGTACGTGTGCTTCTCCGTATCAACCATGCCGAGGAGCTCACTCAAGAGGTAGAGGTACGGCAGCTCCTCCTCCGTCACGGCGCTCGCGTCGAAGTAGAGATTGAGGTAGGCGATGCCGTTTGTGTGGACATCGCTGAAGAGCACCTTCGTACCGCCAAGATCGCGGACCTCGAGCGGCAGCGGGTACGACTCTTTGCGGATGTCTGAGATCTTCAACACCGGGATCGTGCGCAGGGCCTCCTCCGTCTCCGGGCTCTGCTGGCGCTCCTTGAGCGCCTGCGTCGCCGCGATGGTCGCTTCGATCTCCGCGTCGCTCATCGCCGCCTTCTTCGCGGCGAGCTTCTCCTGCTGCTCCTTCTCGCGGCGCGCGGCCATCTGCGTGTCCGGCACCATCGCGAGCAGGCTGCGGCGCGGGTTCGCGAGGAAGTACGTCTCGACGAGCGACTCGAAGTAGCGCCCCGAGAGCCCGTCCTTCATCTCTTGCAGCAGGTCCTCATAGCGCAGGTACGTCTCGGGAGCGCCGCCGTAGAGCCAGCTCTTCATGATGCGGATGCCGTAGATGAGCCCCTTCGGCGCCGAACCGAAGTCGGCTTCGCGCAGGCGGAACTCCATGAGGTTGATGGACGCCTCGAGGAGCTCGCGGTCGATGCCGTTTTCGGCGAGCTGCTGGAGCTTCGTCATCGTCAGGTGGTAGAAATCATCGAGGCGCTCCGGCTCCGCGTTGTTGACGATGATGCTGAAGAACGGCTGCAGCATATCCGTCTCGAAGATGGAGTCGACGTCGCGGCCGAGCTTCGCGTCGATGAGCGCCTTGCGCAGCGGTGCGGCCGGCGTGCGCAGGAGCGCGTGCTCGAGGATCTCGAGGCCCATCATCGCCTTGTGGTCGAGCGACTGGCCCGTCGTCCAGCTCAGCGCGAGGAACGTCTTCTCATCGGTCCCCTCCTCTTCGCTGACGGGATACGGCACCGTCTCGCGCTTGAGGTGCGAGAACGCCGGCTGCAGGTCGATCTTCGACGGCACGGGGATGCGGTCGAAATGCGAGAGGTATTCCTCGTCGAGGTAGCGCAGCTTCTCCTCGATGTCCATCGCGCCGTAGAGGTAGATGTAGCTGTTCGACGGGTGGTAGTACTTCGCGTGGAAGGCGATGAACTTCTCCTGCGTGAGGTCCGGGATGGCCTCCGGGTCGCCGCCCGACTCGTGGCCGTACGTCGTCTCCGGGTAGAGCGCGTGCATGATGCGGCTCTCGAGCAGGTCATCCGGCGAGGACAGCGCGCCCTTCATCTCGTTGTAGACGACGCCGCTGTACGCGAGCGGGTCTTCCTTCTTCTCGATCTCGTAGTGCCAGCCCTCCTGCATGAGCACCTGCGGGTTCTCGCGCATGTCCGGGTAGAAGACAGCGTCGAGGTAGACGTCCATGAGGTTCTGGAAATCCTTGTCGTTGCGGCTGGCCACCGGGTACATCGTCTTGTCGGGGTACGTCATCGCATTGAGGAAGGTGTTAAGGGAGCCCTTGACGAGCTCGACGAACGGCTCCTTGAGCGGGTACTTGCGCGAGCCGCAGAGCGTCGAGTGCTCGACGATGTGCGCGACGCCCGTGTCGTCGACAGGCGGCGTGCGGAATGAGATGGAAAAGACCTTATTGTCGTCATCGTTGGCGAGGAAGAACAGGCGCGCGCCGCTCTTCTCGTGCTCGAACGTGTAGGCCGTCGAGTCCACTTCGTGGATGTACGCTTTATGTTTCAGGCAAAAGCCATGGATTCTGTCGTTTACTTCCATAAAAATAAATGCTTCCTTTCGTTCTGTCGGATTTATTCTCTGTCACTGTATCGTCTCGAGCAGCTTTCGCTGCAGGAGATGGAGGTTGTTGTTGGAGGTCATGATGATGGATGCCGACTTTGGCGCGGCATTCTTGGCCTTCTCGGTGCAGGCGTGCGAGACGGCATTCGTGTTGATGATGACATAGTCGGCCTGCGCGAGCGCGGAGCGATCGAAGTTCTTCTCGCTGCCGAGGAAGTGCATCGTCGGAAAGACTTCTGCGGCCTTCTTCTGCCACTTCTCCGTGCCGCCGACGACGTAGATGCGGAAGGAATCGAAGAACTCCTGCTCCTCCCGCGTCCGGGCCGGTTCGGCTGGGGAATCTTCTACCGGGACACCTGCCGCATCGGCAGACGGTTCATCCTGTGCGGGAGGCTCATCCCCTGCGTGTACTCCTGCCGGATTGGCAGGAGGCTCATACATTGCGAGCTTTTTCCGCAGCTGCCGGTTCTCCTCGCGCAGGGCGTCGAGCTCGTCCCGCTGCTTGATGCGCGCGACAATCGCGTCCTCGATCTCCCGGCGGCAGTCGGCGAGCTTTGCCGCCTGCTCCTCTAGCTTCGCCTGCAAAGCGGCAACCTCCTGCTCGAGTGCCGCCTTCTCGGTGAAGACATTGCGCGTCTTCTTCTCTCTGCTGTTTGCCATACCAACACACTCCGCTCCAAACCATACGTATACATTATTATAGCACAGATCCGTTTTCTTTCTCAATGTCGGACAGCCGCGGGCCACCATTTCCTTTTGGGCATCTTTCCTGTATAATAGAAAGAAACGAAAGAAAAGGAGGGATTCTCATGCCGATTGAGATCCTGCAGGGACTCGCCATCCCGTTCCTCGGCACGACGCTCGGCGCGGCCTGTGTCTTTTTGCTGCGCGGGGAGCTCGACCACCGCATCCAGAAGGCGTTCACGGGCTTTGCGGCGGGCATCATGGTCGCGGCTTCGGTCTGGAGTCTCCTGATCCCCTCGATGGAAGAGAGCAGCGCGCTCGGCGCCTACGCCTCGCTGCCGGCCGTCGCGGGCTTCTGGGCGGGCACGCTCTTCTTGCTGCTGCTCGACCACATCATCCCGCACCTCCACCTGAACAGCGAGGAGGCCGAGGGCCCGAAGAGCGCGCTCTCGAAGAACCTCAAGCTCGTGCTCGCGGTGACGCTGCACAACATCCCGGAGGGCATGGCGGTCGGCGTCGTGCTGGCGGGCTGGCTCACGGGCGGCGCGGACCTCTCGCTCGGCGCGGCGCTCGCGCTGTCGCTCGGCATCGCGATCCAGAACTTCCCGGAGGGCGCGATCATCTCGCTGCCGCTCGCAACCAACGGCGAGGGGCGCGCGAAGGCGTTCGTGCTCGGCACGCTGTCGGGCGTCGTGGAGCCGATCGGCGGGGCACTGACGATCGTCGCGGCGAGCGTCGTCGTGCCGGTGCTGCCGTACCTGCTGGCGTTCGCGGCGGGCGCGATGCTCTACGTCGTCGTGGAGGAGCTCATCCCGGAGATGAGTGCGGGCCATCACTCGAATATCGGGGTGGTCGCGTTTTCGGTCGGGTTTACGCTGATGATGGCGCTGGATACGATACTGGGATGAGGAGTTTTGGTTTACATCGTGGCGTGGCCTGGGCGCAGCTGTTGCGGCTTCGTCGCTCCGTTGAATGAGCCCCATGTGGCGCGGTGTGTGTCTAGGGAGGTCGCCGCCTGCCGCGGCGTTCTGACATCGCCGGATTTAGGGGCGATGACTTGGGGCTCAGCCCTGCGGGCGGTCACTGCGCTCCTGCAGGCGAAACAGCTGCGCCCCGGCCCGGTGATTGCTCGCGTTTTGGAACTTAGCCAGGCCCTGCTGCGGGCGGTCGCTTCGCTGCGCCCCTCTAGTTTGCACGATTTTTCTTCTATGACGAAAAAAGACTGTCACTTTGTTGTGGCAGTCTTTTTGTATTGTTTATTTCCTTGCTCGATTCGATTTTTAGGGATCATGCATCGCCGATGATGCGGACTTCGGGGTGGAGCATGACGCCGTGTTTCTCGTAGACGCGCTGCTGGACTTCGTGGATGAGGCCGCGGACGTCGGCGGCGGTGGCGTTGCCGGTAGCGTTGACGACGAAGCCGGCGTGTTTGGTGGAGACCTGAGCGCCGCCGACCTGGAGGCCCTTGAGGCCGGTCTCCTGGATCAGGGTGCCGGCGAAGTAGCCTTTGGGGCGCTTGAAGGTGCTGCCGGCGCTGGGCATCTCGAGGGGCTGCTTGCTCTCGCGGCGCTGGGTGAAGTCGTCCATCTTGGCGCGGATGGCTTTGCTGTCGCCGGGTTCGAGGCAGAGCTCGACTTCGACGATGGCTTCGCCGTTGTCCTGGAAGCGGCTGTGGCGGTAGCCGAGGTCGAATTCGTCGCGGCTGTAGGTGTGGATCCTCCCCTCGCGGTCGACGGTGCGCACGGTGTCGGCGACGTTCTTCATCTCGCCGTCGTAGGCGCCGGCGTTCATGAAGATGGCGCCGCCGATGCTGCCGGGGATGCCGCAGGCGAATTCGAGGCCGGTCAGGCTGCTCTGCGCGGCGGCTTCGGAGACGTCTTTCAGGAGGGCGCCGGCGCCGGCGATGATGCGCGTGCCCTCATGGCGGATCTTGGCCATCGGGCGCGCGAACTTCACGACAACGCCGCGGATGCCCTTGTCCTGCACGAGGACGTTGGAGCCGTTGCCGAGGATGGTCAGCGGCAGCTTGTACTCACTGACGAGGGCGAGGACCTTCTCGGTCTCCTCCATGGAGGCGGGGAAGATCAGGCAGTCGGCGGGGCCGCCGATCTTGAAGGTCGTGTGGAGTTTCATCGGCTCATCGAGGCGGAAGCGGTTCGGCTCGATGAAGGCCTGGCATTTCTGGACAAAGCTTTTGTCAATCATCAGTCATCATTCCCATCTGTACTATGGTCTTCACTATGGTCTTCTCGTCGTCTTGACGCGCGGCGCGTCAGCGGTGGTCCATGCGGAGGCCGGGGCCGGCTTCTGCGAGGTTCTGGAAGTCCATCTGCCGCATGGCCTCGTAGGCCACGACGGCGACGGAGTTGGAGAGGTTCAGCGAGCGTGCCTCGGCGATCATCGGGATGCGCACGCAGTGATCCCAGTTCGCCTTGAGGATGGGCTCGGGGATGCCGGCCGATTCCTTGCCGAAGACGAGCATGTCGTCCATCGTGTACGAGACTTCCGTATAGGAGCGCGGTGCCTTCGTCGACAAAAAGTAGAAGTTGTGGCCGGCGTAGCGCTCCTGGACTTCCTCGAAGCTGTCGTGGTAGTGGACCTTGACGAGCGGCCAGTAGTCGAGGCCGGCGCGCTTCAGGTGCTTGTCATCCGTCGAGAAGCCGAGCGGCCGCACGAGATGGAGCTCGATGCCCGTGCCGGCGCAGAGCCGCGCGATGTTTCCCGTGTTGCCCGGGATCTCTGGTTCAATCAATACGATATGCAATGGTTCTAACACCTCGGAATTGGAAGAAAACCCGCAGGAAGCGGAGTCTCATTGATTTCTTATAACTCATTCATTATAGCGAATCCCGAACGAAAATACAAGGTATCTCCCCCACGACAAAAAGAGAAGCAGCCTCGGCTGCTTCTTCTGTAGAGTCGCTTATGGGATTACTTGAGCATAGCGCCCGTGCTGGCAGACGTCGTGAGCTTGGCGTAGCGGGAGAGATAGCCCGTCTTGATCTTCGGCTCCGGCTTCTTCCAGTTCGCCTTGCGCTTAGCGAGCTCTTCGTCGCTGACGGCGAGGGTAAGGCTGCGGTTCGGGATGTCGATGGTGATCTCGTCGCCGTCCTCGATGAGGGCGATCGGGCCGCCTTCCATGGCCTCCGGCGAGATGTGGCCGACGCAGGCGCCCTGGCTGGCACCGCTGAAGCGGCCGTCGGTGATCAGGCCGACCTTGAGGCCGCGGCCCGTGATGACAGCCGTCGGGTTGAGCATCTCCTGCATGCCCGGGCCACCCTTCGGGCCCTCGTAGCGGATGACGACGACGTCGCCGTCGTGGATGTCGCCGGCCATGATGGCGTCGCAGGCTTCCGTCTCGGAGTTGTAGCACTTTGCCTTGCCCGTGTACGTCAGCATGTCCGGTGCGACGGCCGATGCCTTGACGACGGCGTAGTCCGGTGCGAGGTTGCCCTTGAGGATGGCGATGCCGCCCTCCTTGCGGTACGGGTCATCGACGCTGTGGATGACCGTGCGGTCGAGGACTTCGGCGTTCTTGATGCGGTCGCCGACCGTGCCCGTGATCGTCAGCGCGTCGAGGTGGATGAGGTTCTTCTTGGCGAGCTCATGCATGACAGCCGGGATGCCGCCGGCCTCGTTGAGGTCCGTCATGTGGTGCTTGCCGGCCGGGCTGAGCTTCGTGATGTACGGCGTGCGGCGCGAGATCTCGTCGAAGAGCGGTGCCGGCAGCTCGATGCCGGCCTCGTGCGCGATGGCCGTCAGGTGAAGGACCGTGTTCGAGGAGCCGCCGATGCCCATGTCTACCGTGATGGCGTTCTCGAAGGCCTCGCGCGTCATGATGTCGCGCGGGCGGATGTCCTTCTCGATGAGCTTCATGACGGCTTCACCGGCGCGCTTGGCGAGCAGGCGGCGTGCGCCCGTGTAGGCAGCCGGAATCGTGCCGTTGCCCGGCAGGCCCATGCCGAGGACCTCCGTCAGGGAGTTCATCGTGTTGGCCGTGAAGAGGCCGGCGCAGGAACCGCAGCCCGGGCAGCACTTCGACTCGAGGTCTGCCATTTCAGCGGCGTCCATCTGGCCGGCAGCGAACTTGCCGGCTGCCTCGAAGGCCTGGCTGACGCTGACATCGTGGCCATGGAAGCGGCCCGGCAGCATCGGGCCGCCCGAGACGACGACGGCCGGGATGTTGAGGCGTGCCGCTGCCATCAGCATGCCCGGGACGACCTTATCGCAGTTCGGGATCAGCACGAGGCCGTCAAAGCCCGAAGCCATGGCGACGGCCTCGATGGAATCAGCGATGAGTTCACGGCTTGCGAGCGAATACTTCATGCCCGTGTGGCCCATGGCGATGCCGTCGCAGACGCCGATGGCCGGAAACTCGATCGGCGTGCCGCCGGCTGCCGCGACGCCGAGCTTGGCCGCCTGCGCGATCTCGCGCAGGTGGATGTGGCCTGGGATGATCTCGTTGAAGGAATTGCAGATGCCGATCAGCGGCTTCTGTAGGTCCTCCGGACCATAGCCCATGGCATGGAATAAGGAACGGTGCGCACAGCGCGTGGCGCCTTTTTTGACAATATCACTTCTCATAAAGCAACTCTCCTATCTATTCTGTATCGCCTGCCTGCAATCTGTCTACACACAGCAGACAATCCGATGCAAAGATTCATGTGATACCTAGTTTACAACATTACGAATCAAAATTCAATGCCTTTTTGCGCTTTTATCCCCGCGGCGAACGGATGGCGCAGGCCGCGCATCTCCGTGATGAGGTCGGCCCGCTCCAGCAGCAGCGGGCAGGCCGCGCGCCCCGTGCAGACGAGATGCACGTCCGGCGGGCGTCGTTCGAGCAGCGCGCCGAGCTCCTCCTCCGTGATCAGGCCGAATCTGACGGCGTAATTGACCTCGTCGAGGATGACCATGTCCCAGCGGCCACTCTGCAGCTCGTCCGCGGCCATCTTCAGGGCCGCCTCCGCCGCCCGCCGGTGCTCCTCCTTCGGCTTCTCGCCCTTTCTCGTAAAGCCGAGGCCGAGCGGCCGGAGCTCAATGCGGCCCTCGGCACGCGCGAGGACCTCGATGGCATGGCGCTCGCCCGTCTGCCAGCTGCCCTTGATGAACTGCAGGATGAGCACGCGCAGGCCGTCGCCCCAGGCGCGCACGGCGAGCCCCATGGCCGCCGTCGTCTTGCCCTTGCCATCCCCCGTGTGCACGATCAGCAGCCCGTGGCGCTCCATGCGCTCTTCCCGTCTCGCTTTCTCCATCTCCATGATTTTTTCTCCTGTTCTCTTGCAGAATGCCAGCAAAAAAGCCCGCCGGACGCGATAATCCGGCAGGCTCAGACTCATTTAAACTTCGTGCGCAGCTCGACAAAGAAGGTCGTGCCCTGGCCGAGCTCGCTCTGGATCCAGATGCGGCCCTTGTGCAGGTGGACGATCTCCTGCGCGATGGCGAGGCCGAGGCCGTTGCCGCCCATCTCGCGCGAGCGCGCTTTGTCGACGCGGTAGAAGCGGTCAAAGACCTTCGCCTGGTCCTCTTTAGCAATGCCGATGCCCGTGTCGCTGACCGAGAAGCGCACCCTGCCCTTCTCCGTGCTCTCGTAGCGCACGGAGACGCGGCCGCCGTCCGGCGTGTACTTGACGGCGTTGTCGACGAGGATCAGCACGAGCTGGCGGATCTTCTGCTCGTCGGCCTGGATCTCGACCTTCGGCAGGTTCTCCGCCTGCAGGTCGATCTTCTTCTGCTCGGCGAGCGGCTGCATGAGGCGCGCCGTCTGCTCGATGAGCGCCGAAAGATTGAACTTCTGCGGCTTGAGCTTCAGCGCCTTGTTGTCGCTGCGCGCGACGACGAGCAGGTCGCTGACGAGCTTCGTCATCTTCTTGACCTCGTCGCGCACATCGTCGATGACCTGCCGCAGGAAAGGCGACTGGATTGACGGGTCGTTCTGCAGGAGCTCCGCCGAGGCCATGACGACGGAGAGCGGCGTCCGGAGCTCATGCGAGGCGTCCGCCGCGAACTGGCGCTGCTTCTCGTAGGCCTGCCGCAGCGGAATCATCGCCTTGCCCGAGAGGATGTGGCCGACGATCGTCGCGATGACCAGCGCGATGGCGCCGAGGAAGGCCAGCGCGTACGTCGCCTTCTCCATGCCGTTGTACATCGCCGTGACATCCTTGCCGACGTAGACCGTCTGCGTCGCATGGCCCTCATCGTCGCGGACCTGCTGGGCAGTCAGCATGATGCGGGCCTTGCGCGTGTTCTCCGAGCCGGGCTTCGAGAAGACCGTCACGCCGCCCGGCTCCACCTTCTCCTGCGCGATCGTGTCGAGGATGAAGGGCTCGATGCGGAACGAGGCGCGCGCGAAGTTCAAGAGGCGCCCCTCGTTGTCGAAGACATAGAAGAACAGGCGGTCATTCGTGCTCTTGTAGGCGATCGTATCGTCGAGCACGATCTCCGGGTGCTGGTTGAAGTACTCCTGCGCCTCCGCCACATTGCTCGCCGTGTCCATGAGCTCGCGCGCCTGCTCTGACGTGATCGACCACTCCATCGTCTTGTGCATCGCGAAGATCAGCACGACGAGGAAGATGATCATGACGATCGAGTAGAGCAGCGTGAGCTTGCGGCGGCTGCTGCCAAAGATGTTCTGCGCCATCAGCTCTTGGCCTCCAGCTTGTAGCCGACGCCGCGGACCGTCTTGATGACCGTGCCGCCATCGCCGAGGTCAAGCTTCTTGCGCAGGATCTTCATGTAGGAGTCGATGTTGTTCGAGCTGACGTCCGACTCGAGGCCCCAGATGCGGTCGAGGATGATGTCGCGCGGCACGACGATGCCGATGTTCTGCGCGAGCAGGTCGAAGATCTGGAACTCGCGCGGCGAGAGCTGGATGACCTTATCCTTCTTCTTGAGGACCTTCGCCGTGCGGTTCAGCGTGAACTCGCCGACCTCGACGATATCCTGCTGGATCTTCTGCGTGCTGCGGCGGCCGAGCGCGCGCAGGCGCGCCATGAGCTCCGCGAACTCGAACGGCTTGACGAGGTAGTCGTCCGCGCCCGCGTCGAGCCCCGTCACGCGGTCCTCGACCGAGTCGCGCGCCGTCAGCATCAAGATGGCCTTCTCATAGCCGTCCTTGCGCAGGCGGCTGCACGCCTCCACGCCCGTCTCCCCCGGCATCATCCAGTCGAGGATCAGGATGTCGTAGTCCGTGTACATCGCATACTCGTAGATATCACTGCCGTTCGTCACCCATTCGACCTGTATGTCATTCTGCTCCAGCATGTACTGGATGAGCTTGCCCAGGCGCTTGTCGTCCTCTGCCAGCAAAACCCGCATCATCAACCACTCCTCAAAAATCAAATACTTTCTATATATATACACGCCTTCCGTGAAAAAAGACTGAAGCCCGCCAGGATGCGGCAGGCTCCAGCCTCTTACTTCTCTGCCTGCACCGGCTCGCTCCACGGGCGGGCCAGGCCGTCCGGGAAGCGAGCCTCAAAGTCCGCGACCGGGACGGGCCGCGAGTAGTAGAACCCCTGGAAGATGTCGCAGCCGATCTGCGTGAGATCGCGGACCTGCTGGCTCGTCTCGACCCCCTCGACGACCGTCGGCATGCCGAGCTCGCGCGCGAGCGCCACGATCGAGCGCAGGATGATGCGGCTGCGCTCCTGATGCTACGTCTTGCGCAAGAACTCCATGTCTATCTTCAGGATGTCCGCCTGGATGTCCTTGAGGAAGCTCAGGCTCGAGTAGCCGCTGCCGAAATCATCGATGGCGATCGTGAAGCCGTACTCCTTGAGCCGCTGGATGAGAGCGATGGCCTCCTTCGGCTTGTCCATGAAGACCGTCTCCGTGATCTCGAGCTCGAGATGCCCCGGGTCGATCTTGTACTCCTCGACGAGATGCGTGAAGACCTCGTAGAAGTCGAGGTAGTAGATGTCCTTGACCGAGATGTTGACCGAGATCCTGTAGCTGCCGAAGACCGGGTCATCCTTCCACGACTTGAGCAGGCGGCAGGCCATCTCCCAGATGTGGTAGTCGAGCTGCCAGATCTTGCCGTGCTCCTCGAGGATTGGGATGAATACCGCGAGCGGGATCACGCGCCCGTCCTCGCAGACCCAGCGCGAGAGCGCCTCCGCGCCGATCACGTGCCGGTCCCCCGCCTCCCACCTGCGCCTGCAGGTAGAGCTGGATCTCCCCGCGGCCCAGCGCATCCGAGAAGCGGCTCAGCACCGCGCGGTCGCGTATCTTGTCGGACATCATGTGATCCGAGTACCAGACAAAGCCGTTGCTCTCCTGCGTCTTCAAGACGCTCGCCGCCAAAAACGCGCAGTCGCAGAGCACCGAGATCGGCATGCGCCGGTCCGTGACGCGGCAGATGCCGATTGCGATCTGCAGGTCGAAGTGAATCGAGGTGAGCTCGTGCATGACCGTCTCGACCGTCTTGAGGTATTCCTCCGGCACGAAGTCCTCCGCCGGGATCATCATAGCGAAGCGGTCCGCGCGGATGCGCCCGTAGGCCGTCCGCCGGTTCCGGCCGTAGCGCCGGCGCAGCATGCCGCCGACGCGCACCAGGAGCTCATTGCCCTTCGTCATGCCGTAGAGCCCGTTCAATAGCTTGAAGTCCCCGAAGTTCAGGCAGACCATGAGGTATTCCACATGCGGGTTGTCGTCCATGACGTGGCGCGCCTGCCGGTAGAAGCCGTACTTGTTGTAGATGCCCGTCAGGGCGTTGTGCATCGTGCCGAAGTGCTCCAGGTCGAGGTTCTTCTGGTCCTGCGTGCAGTCGCTGATGAGGAAGTACATGCCGACATCCATGCCCGTGCCGTCGTTGAGCGGGTAGCGGCAGATCTGCAGCGACCGCAGGCTCTCCTTCTCCCCGTACTGCTGCAGCCAGACCGTAGCCTCCGGGCTCGAGAGCGCATCCTCCTGGAACCAGTCCTTGAGAATGACCTCGAGCTTTGCCAGGCTGTCCGGGACATCGAAGAGGCGGAACGCCTCGCTGTTCGCATAGATGCAGTGCCCGCTCATATCAAACCAGACGACACCCGTCGGCAGGTTCTGCATGGCCATGCGCAGCGTCTCCTCAAACACCTTCCGGTCAAATCCCCTTCTGCAGCATCGCGTGATGCCCGTCCTTCTTCATGCCCTTGCCCCTCTCTATGCGAATCAGCTCCATGACACAGGAAAACGTCGTGCCATCGGCGCGCAAGATCTCGATGGGACGCGAGGTGATGAAATACAGGTCGCCGTCCTTGACCTCCGTCTTGCAAAGTTCCATGCCCGTCTTGAGCGCGCGCAGACTCGTGCAGCTGCGGCAGCGGTTCGTGCTGCGCCAGACCGAGTAGCAGCTCGGGCCGTATTCATAGGAGCAGTCCGCCCCGATCGCAAAGGAATGGCACTCCTCCGGATCGACGAGCCGCACGACGTCGTATTCCTCCGACAATCGCGCGATCTCCCCCTTCACTTCCTTCTCACTGAATTGCAGCGTCATGCGCAATCCCCCCTCTGACCATGTCTCATACAAGAGCCTCATAGCCTTCCCCGTACAGGACACCATCGATTTCTCGTCTTCTCATCGCAGACCTATAACAAATCAAAATCAATATAGACTCTTTCGTCCAAGCACCTGTATTTTCCTGCCACTTCATGCAAATTTCTGGTAAATTCTCCGCCACTTCCTGCTTTTTCGCCTTCCCCCACAAAAAAACAGCCCGGAACCGAGTTCCGGGCTGACATATGACAGGAAGCCGTCAGTTGCGGCCGAATTTGTCCTTGAGGATGACATCGTGCGAGCCGCCCTCGACAATGCTCGTAGCCGAGACGAGCGTGATCTTCGCCTTCTCGCGCAGCTCCGGCAGCGTCAGCGCGCCGCAGTTGCACATCGTCGAGCGGATCTTGGCCAGCGTGATGTTGACATTGTCCTTGAGCGGGCCGGCGTACGGGACGTAGGAGTCAACGCCTTCCTCGAAGGAAAGCTTGCGCGCGCCGCCGAGGTCGTAGCGCTGCCAGTTGCGGGCGCGGTTCGAGCCTTCGCCCCAGTACTCCTTGTAGTACGTGCCGTTGACCTTGACCTTGTCCGTCGGGCTCTCGTCGAAGCGCGAGAAGTAGCGGCCGAGCATCAGGAAGTCGGCGCCCATCGCGAGGGCCAGCGTCATGTGGTAATCGTGGACGATACCGCCGTCGGAGCAGACCGGGATGTAGACGCCCGTCTCCTCGTAGTAGCGGTCGCGCTCGGCGCAGACATCGATGAGCGCCGTGGCCTGGCCGCGGCCGATGCCCTTCGTCTCGCGCGTGATGCAGATGGAGCCGCCGCCGATGCCGACCTTGATGAAGTCCGCACCCGCCTCAGCGAGGAAGCGGAAGCCCTCAGCGTCGACGACATTGCCCGCGCCGACCTTGACATCGTTGCCGAAGTGCTCGTGGATGTACCGGAGCGTGATGCGCTGCCACTCCGAGAAGCCTTCCGACGAGTCGATGCAGAGCACATCCGCACCGGCCTTCAAGAGGGCCGGGACGCGCTCCGCGTAGTCGCGCGTGTTGATGCCGGCGCCGACGATGTAGCGCTTGTTCTCGTCGATGAGCTCGAGCTCATGCTCCTTGTTGTCCGTGTAGTCCTTGCGGAAGACCATGTAGCGCAGGCGCTGGTTCTTGTCGACGAGCGGCAGCATGTTGAGCTTGTTCTCCCAGATGAGGTCGTTCGCCTTCGTCAAAGACGTCGTGTCCGCATCCGCGTAGACGAGCTTCTCGAACGGCGTCATGAACGTCTCCGCCTTCGTGTCGAGGCTCATGCGCGAGATGCGGTAGTCGCGGCTCGTCACGATGCCGAGGAGCTTGCCCGTCGGCGTGCCGTCTTCCGTGACAGCCATCGTCGAGTGGCCCGTCTTCTGCAGGAGATCCAGGATCTCGCCGAGCGTCGTCGTCGGCTTGATGTTGGAGTCACTGCTGACAAAACCGGACTTGTAGTTCTTGACGTGGGATACCATGGCAGCTTCTTCTTCAATGCTCTGCGAGCCGTAGATGAACGAGACACCGCCCTCTTTCGCGAGTGCGATTGCCATCTTGTCGTTCGAGACAGCCTGCATGATGGCAGACGTCATCGGGATGTTCATCGAGATCTTCGGTTCTTCACCTTTCTTGAACTTCACCAGCGGCGTCTTGAGAGAGACGTTATTCGGGATGCACTTATCCGACGAATAACCTGGGACGAGAAGATACTCTCCAAACGTGTGTGATGGTTCCTTGAAATAGAATGCCAACGTAACCCCTTCTTTCTTGATACTATGAGACCTGCCTCAGATATATTGTTACTAGTCTACTACAAAGGATAACGGCTGTCAATCCTTTCTTCAGAACGCGGCGCACAACAAACGAGGCAGGCCCATTGGACTGCGAGAATCTACGCCTTCATTATACCGCAAGAGCCCGGATTTTGCCATAACAAAATCCGGGCTCTTTCATCAGTACTGCCAGCGCGCCGTCGCCGTCGCAAAGACATTGCGGTCCGTGCGGTCCGTGTAGTCCGCATGGTCAATCTTCGCGAGGCCGAGCGAGCCGTCGAGGAAGAAGTGGTCCTGCAGCTTGAGGCGCCCCGTCAGCGCCGCCTCGTAGACATCCGGGTGGTTTGCCGTGCCGCGGTCCATCTGCGTGCGCATGAAGTACGCGCCGATCTGGTTCTCGCCCGGCAGGTAGTGGTTGACGCCGAGGTAGTACTTCTTGGCGTTGTTGCCCATCGAGTCGCCGATGATGGCGTCGCTGTACGTCCAGCCGTTCTGGTACTTCTGGTGCTTGTACCAGAACGGGTTCGTCGAAGCGTATTCGAGCGTCATGTCCCACGAGCCGTCGCGCGTCAGCTGCGGCAGGTACGTGCCGAAGCGGTAGCCGCGCTCCGTCGGCTGCAGGCCGCCCGCATCCTCGCCGTAGACCTCGCCGTAGAACTGCACGCCCGGCAGGCGCACGCGGAAGTCGCCGCCCGCGATATCATTCCAGCGGTCGCCCTCCGCCTCCGAGTTGTGGCCCGTCACCCAGTGGCGCCAGTCCGACTTCGAGAGCGCATTGCCGTCGCCGCCGAGCATCGAGACGCGCATCAGGCCGAACGTGAAGGCATCCGACGGCGTGAAGTCCGCGCGCAGCCCCAGGAGGCCCGCATGGTCGTAGTCCGTGTGGCCCTTCGCCACGCGGTCCTCGCGGTCGCCCTCGAGCTGGCCATAAAAGACGTGGTAGTTCTGCTTGCCGAGGAAGCGGAAGAAGCCGCGCACCGGCATATCGTCCTCGAGATGCGCCTGGACCATCGTCATCGGCTTCATCGTATCGTCGAGCACGAGCGTGCCCGTCTTGCCCTGACCGTAGCGCAGCGCCTGGCGGCCCGCGAGGTACTCGACGATGCCCGTCTTCGTCTCGACATAGCCCTCCTCGAGCTTGAGCTCCAGATCATCGTCATCGTTCCAGCTCAGGCGCGGCGTCAGCGAGACAGCCGTCTTGTGGCCGATATTGCCCGAGACCTCCGCCTTGGCGACCGCATTGAAGCCGTCCGCGTAGTCGTAGCCCTTCGTGCCCTGGCCAAACGGCTGCCAATGTGCATTCGGCTGAACATCCTTCTTGCTCTCCTTGTACGACGCCTGGTCGCTGCCGTAGCTCGCGAGCTGCACCGACGCCTCGCGCAGCGCGACATCTTCCTGGTCGCTCCTGCCCTTGAGCACCGCGATTTCCGCGCCAAAGGCCTGGCGCATCGAGGCGAGCTCATCCGCGAGGTAAGCAGGCATCGGCTTGCTCTTGGCGTTCTTCTCCGCCTGCAGCACCCACTTCGCCATCTGCATGCGGCTGTACGGGCGCGCGCCGTCCGGCAGCGCATCGATGTAGCCCATGCCGCTGAGCTTGTCGACATAGTCGTAATAGACGCTCCCCGTCGGCACATCCGCCGTCACAGCTTCCGCCCCGGCCAGCCCCGGCACCATGACCGATGCCGCAGCCGCCATCATACCGGCCAGCAAAGTCTTCTTCATCAGGATTCCCCCACTCACAATGATCATAGAAACGTTAAAACGTGAAATAAAATACATGAGAATTCTATCATGATTGCCCCGCCAAAAGCAAGTGCACCTGCTTTTCGGCAGAGGTTTCAGCGCATTTTGTTCTTGCGCCAGCTGCGGTAGCCGTAGACCGTGCCGAACGCGATGAAGACCACCGCCACGAGCGCGAGCAGCTGTTCCCAAAATACTGCCATCCGTATCCCCCCCTCCAAACCGTATCAACTTATCTATTATACCACATCGCGCGGCCGCCGTACCAAAGTACGCTATTTGGAAAACGGACCAATCTGCGGAATTTTATCCGAAAATCAGCAGGAATTCCGCGGCAGAGCGGCGAAGTGTTGAAGTGTTATTAAGTGGATAGTGGTGATAGACTATCCGATCCCTTTGGTGGGGCAGTTGATATCCTTTCACTTCCTCAACTGCCCTGGCGGCTGACTCCCCCATTTGTCAGCCGCTTCTTTTTTTGCCCGCACGCGCGGCGGGAAGTCTCTGTCAAGCCTCCCGCCTTTACGGATTGCGACAAAAGTAGTATAATAAAAAATTATAGTAAGCGTATTCTATGGGCAAATCGTTCGATTTGTCGTCAGAATCGCAAAATCGTGATACGTGTCCAGTGCCTAGGAGGTCTTTTTATTGAGTCGTAAAACAAGAACCGTGAGAACCTTATTTGCCGCCGCGCTCCTCGCGTGCGCCGCAGCCAGCACCACTGCCGTCTCAGCCGCGCCAGCCGTCAAGCCAGCCGTCAAGCCGGCCGCCGTCACCGCACACGTCTCTTCGCATCGTGATGAGGCTGCCATGACGGACAGCGCCTCCGCCATGGTCAAGCACGACACCGCCATGGCCGCACCGGCTGCCATGCAGCGCCATCTGCCCGCTGAGCCAGGCTACAGCAAGAATGCCGAGGTCGAAACCAAGATCTCCCCGCTCTCGCCCGTGACGCCGACTTCGCCCATCACGCCCGCGATTGACCTGCCGTCCATCATCCCCTCGCAGCCCGCGCCGGGCAGCAGCTCCACGGCGGACGCCTACGCCGTCCGCACCGACTTCGGCAAGAGCAACCTGCACAAGTGGAGCAGCGTCTACGGCATGGACACGCCGTGGGATGCAAACGACGTGACCGACACCGAGCACTTCAAGAGCTCGACCGTCGCCTTCCTCGACACGCTCAACACCCTCGCCCAGTCGGCCGGCGTCTCCTTCGTCCTCACGGGTGGCGCTGAATACGGTTACCACGCTCACGGCACCTACTCCCACGAGAACGGCTACAAAGTCGACATCTCCGACTCCGGCATCTACGCCGGCACGACGGCCTACCGCATCCTCCTCGAGGCCCTCACCCCCTTCAAGCACCACCTCTCCCACGAGTGGAACAACAACCACTACGACATCACGATCTACCCCGCCGACTACACCGGCTCCTACTCCGGCGCCGACCACGACAACTCCGGCGACGACGAATAAGACCACAAGCACGCCAAAAGACCGCATCCGGGCAGTTCCCTGCCGGATGCGGTCTTTTCCTTTCCTCGTGTCCACGGAGCGACCATCAGTCATGCGGCAGCTCGTCAAAGAGGCTGAGCTCATCCGTCGGCCCCGCCTCCTCCGTTACCGCCAGGCCGCGCTCCGCCCGGTAACGCGCCTTGAGCTGTTCCATAAGCTGCGGCAGATAGCGCAGCACCTCCGCCTCCGTCCGGAAGCAGTTGCCCGCCGCCGCATGCGCAAAGTCCGCAAACGTGCCGTGCCAGTTGCACCCGCGCACCGTATTGTCGTCCGCCATGTAGTAGTAAAAATCCGGCTCCACCGGCACGAAAGGCTCCATGCGGATCCGCGCCGCCCCGCTCAGGAGGTCCGCCAGGCATCCCTTGTCGAGCACAGCCGCCGCCCGGGCCGCCTCCAGCTCCTCCGCCGACAGCGTGCCGAGCAGGTCCGCCTGCACCGCCATCGCGTAGAGCCCGTCCTCCGCCAAGAAGAACAGCGACTCCGCCACCCCCTCGACAGCAAACACCTCCCGCAGCTCCACATGCAAGAGATCCGCCACCGCCTCCATGCAGCCGCGCCGTCCCATACCATTCCAGCAACCTTGCTTCTCCATCCCGATCCCTCCACATCATCGCCATCCCCGCCGCCGGGCAGACACCAAAAAAGGCCCCGCAGAACCCCGCGAAGCCTCACATAGCAAGTGGTGCCGAAGACCGGACTTGAACCGGTACGTTGTTGCCAACGGCAGATTTTGAGTCTGCTGCGTCTGCCAATTCCGCCACTCCGGCAAAACGACACATCATGCATCGTTAACAGATAATAGTATACCAGACTCCCCGCCCCCTGTCAATCCCCAAAAGCCTTCTCCACTGGAGAAGGTGACACGTAGCAGCGACTGCAATCGAGCTTGACATATACCTGCTATACAGGTATAATAAAAATATGATAGTGAATTTTCGCGACAAAGAAACTGCAAAAGTATACCAACAGGAGTTTTCCAAGAAACTTCCCCAAGCGATTCAACGACTGGCCTTACGGAAATTGATGATGATTGACAATGCCAGTTCCCTGAATGACCTACGGATTCCGCCAGCCAACCACTTAGAGCAGCTTTCAGGCCAGAGAAAGGATGAATACAGCATTCGCATCAATAAGCAATACAGAATCTGCTTCAGGATGGATAGCGGCAACCGCTTCTATGATATACAAATCGAAGATTACCATTAATGAGAAGGTGAGTTTTTTGAAGAACATGATTCCAACCCCTACCATGTCTGAAATCCTCTGGGAAGAATTCATGGAGCCGATGGGGATCTCTGCCTACCGGCTGGCCAAAGACATCCATGTGCCGGTATCACGCATCCAGGAGATCCTGCGCAACAAGCGCAAAGTCACCGTGGACACATCCCTGCGCCTCGGCAAGTATTTCGGCGTCAGCGACCGCTATTTCATCGACATCCAGAACGACATCGACATCCGCAACCAGAAAATCGACATACAACACGAGCTAGATAAAATCGAGCCATGCATTGCCTGAGCAAAACCACTCCAATACCAAGAATCGCCCTGTAGCACAGCAGCTGCAGGGCGATTCTTTTAAAGCGACAAAATCCCACAAACAAAAGCCTTCTCCCCTGGAGGATGTGGCGCGGAGCGGTGGATGTGGTCGCCTATCTCATTTCCACGTTTTCTTCCTGAGCAGAGCGGCGAGCGATGGAGCAGCGGGGATGTTCTGCGTGCCGAACACTTCGGTCAGATCAAAGATCCTCGAGCCTCTAGGCGGATATCTCGTCTCTTTCTGGAAGTCCGTCTCATAGAACGTATCGACAAAGAAATACCGCTGCGGTTCTTTCCGCAGGTCGTATCCATATTGCTTCGCATCCTTGATGGCCAGTGCAATCTTCGTCTGTCGCTCATTGGTCAGATCACCCTTCTCCACCGTATACTTGACGTCATTGGGATTCGATGCATCCGCGACAATCATCGCCACAATCTTGCCGACAGCCCGGACACTCTTGTTCTTGTACAGGCCAAGGTAATCATGCGGCCGGAACCCTCTCTTGGCTCCATCATAATATACACCCTCCTTCATGTTGAAATCAAACGTCGCACCAGCTAGCTGCATGCGCATGAATTTCCAAGAATTTGCTCCCACGATCAACCCATCATGATAACAGTAATCGAGATAATCCTCCAAGATGTCCAGCATCTCATAATCCCGATAATCTAGTACATTGCGATATGTCGTGGCAAGATCCTCAAAGGTGATATTCACATGGATGATGGGCAGTTCATACCCATTTTCTTCCTGATGCGCCGCGATTGCCCTGGCGACAGCCTTCATCTTGCCCGTTGCCATATGGACCGGTGCCAAAGTCATCAGCACCTTGTACCGCTCTTCTCCAAAAACCTCTAAATGATTCTGGATCTGATCCGCGTGGAACCAATCCGATAACTTCGTCTCAACCGCGACCTTGAAGCTCTGCTGCACGATCACTGCATCCAGCCTGCTTTTAGGCGCATTCTCCTGCAGATTGAACGACAGCCCCGGATTGAAGTCCCACATCGCATTTGGCGCACAGATTGACTGTAAGAACAAATAGAACTTATCCGGCGAATATTGGTAGAGACGCGACAACAGCAGCATCGTATTTGCCGTAGCCACATCTTCGCCCTGATGGTACCTCTGAAAGTAGTGTATCTTCATCTCCATTCATCCTTTCAATTGTCTAGGGGATGATATTCTAGGTTACCACATAAAGACCACAATACAAAAAATAGCTAATCCAGCATAAAATGGGAACAGAGTTTTACTTAACATCACACATACAAGATGCGGCATCTTAGAACCTTTATCAAGCATCATATCTTTGTTATATGGATTCAAATCAAATAAATTAGAAGCAATACCTTTCGCCCTGTTTTTTATAATCCAAGAATATTTTTTTCGATATAATTTCTCTGTTTTTAAGAAGAATGCATCTAATCCCCAAAATACAATAATCACCATCAAAAACAAAGCACCTATCTTACAATTGTGTGATAGCATATTTTGTTTCAATAATCCTGCCAATATGGCTATGATACCAACACTCCATTTCTTTATATCAAAGGAGTTTGCTGCCATTCTATTGATACACGATTGCACTAAGTCGATTTCTTTTAAAATAAACGTTTCCGGGATATCATTTTTCTGATTAATATCCATCTTCCTCACTCCTCTTTTTTTCCACTTCTTTTTGAATATCATAATCATCTATATCCTTCTGACGATCAATCGCTTTATCAATATAATAATCTATATTTTCTATAAAGTCACACCATTTAACTGCTTCAATATATGAACAAGTTCCCTGCCATATTTCTTTATCCTGCTCACAGTTATACTTCCTCTTCTTTTTGTAGTTGAATTTATTATTTTTCAATATAGAAAACAACTTTCCCGTATGATGCATTATACACTTAGCGTTGCAACAGTCAAGTTCTTCCAAATAATATGAATATTCCCCCTCCTTATCTGGCAGAACGACGGCTAACATAGCATTGCTTTTACTTGTTACGGCATCTCCATTCTTATTTTTTCTAGAAGTTTCTTTTAGCGAATATGAAATTTCCCATGGTATCCACTGATCACGATCCTTGGAATTCTCTTTCATTCCAGGTGAGATAAATACCACTGTCACCGTACTATCGTATATTTTTTCCTTCAGCTTTTCCCAAATTGTATCGTCCTCGAGTTGACTTAAATCCTCCTCATCATGCTCACCCTTGTAAATATGATTCGAAGAATCAATACGATTTTCAAAATCTGTTACATAATCTCGCACCGTAGTGGTACTATCATCACATCCAAGATGCTCGACCTGATCATCTGCATATTTGTATGAAACGAAGATTTTCTTCCCCACATGGCATCACGCTCCTTATGACTTGATTATATAACGAACACGCTAAAAGGTCAATAAGTCAAGCTCATGCCGCTCGTCTCGCGACTGCAGCAGGACCTTCTTCAGCAGGATATCATCCATGCAGATGAGACGCCCGTGCAGGTTCACAAAGAGAAGGGGCGCAAGAATCCGGCGAAATCCTACATGTGGGTCTTCAGCAGCTGAGCACATCTTCGAGCACCTGCCGGATGCCGACATCCAGCGGCATCCCAAGCACCTCGACGACGTCCTGCCATGGAACGAGACCATCCAGCAAAACTGCAAATGAACCACCACTGCTTACGCAGCGGAGCTTTTTTGATGTGCATCTTAGCGACGATGAAAAGGTGAGCTATCAAAGCAGTCGATTGCTACACCGGGTGATTTAGCGCTTACGAACAAAAAAGCTTTCCCCGCGCACGGGGGAAGGTAGATCGCAGAGCGATATTCGCCCTAAAAAAAGCTTCGTAAGCGCTAAATCACCTGGTGTATAATTCATCGCCTTGATGGTTCACCCTTTCG